>Ga0315298_1004405_pt1 | contig 21079 bp, 18 predicted proteins | sample WHS_1_MG_FD_203077 | JGI IMG/M metagenome (GOLD analysis project Ga0315298, IMG submission 203077) | Extremophilic microbial mat communities from Washburn Hot Springs, YNP, Wyoming, USA - WHS_1_MG | ecosystem: Environmental > Aquatic > Thermal springs > Hot (42-90C) | place: USA: Wyoming...
ACTTTGTTTTGTGGGTTGAAAAAAATTTAAGACTTCTTAAAGAGAAACAGTTTGATGAAGTGGATTGGGAAAATCTTTTAGAGGAAATAGAAGATATGGGCAGGAGATATTTAGAGAGTGTAATTAGCTTTATGGCTATTATCTTAGAGCATCTTTATAAATGGGAGAATTTTAGAGAAAATGAAAATATGGGAAATGGCTGGATTAGAAGTATTATCAACTCAAGAGCTAAGTTGGAAAAACTATTCATAGAAATACCATCTCTTAAACATAAAGCACCCAATGAATTAGAAACTGCTTGGAAATATGCAGTAATAGACTTAATATCTTGGTTCAAAAAACCAGAAAATGCACATTTAGCAAACAAATATTTTGGAAGAGAACCAACGGTTATAAATTTTCCGGAAAAATGTCCATACACTTTCCGGCAGATTTTAGAATACGAACCTTGGAAAAAGAACAAGGAGGAGTAATAATGATTATGAAAACTATCAGTAAAGAAGAACTAAAATCGTTATATGAGAAAGATTTCTACCAGTGGATTTTGGAAAATGTAAACCTTCTCAAAAACAAAGAGTTTGATTTGGTAGACTGGGACAATGTGATAGGAGAGCTTGAGAGTATGGGAAGAAGTGAGCTAAGAAGTGTAATTAGTTTTATGGCTATTATCTTAGAGCATCTTTATAAATGGGAGAATTTTAGAGAAAATGAAAATATGGGAAATGGCTGGATTAGAAGTATTCTCTCATCAAGAAATCAGATTTATGACTTATTTGAAGAAAGCCCCTCATTAAAGAATAAAGCAAAAGAAGAAATTGAATTAGCATGGAAAAGTGCAGTTAGAAGATTGATTAACTGGTTTAAATATCCAGAAAATGCACATTTAGCAAACAAATATTTTGGAAGAAAGCCAACAGAAAAAGATTTTCCGGAAAAATGTCCATATGCTTTTAATCAGATTTTAGAATATGAACCATGGGAGGAAGAGAATGTTTAAAGAAACACCAATGATTGCACTGTCTATAACAGACAAAGATTTAGAAAACACATTGAACAATGCAAAACTAAATTGTATTGATATTATTGAACTTCGTATCGACCAATTTGAAAACAAAGAATTAAATCACGTAAAAGAAGTAGCTAATAAAGTTAAGTCTTATGATTTTTATACCATTGCAACCGTAAGAAGTAAGATAGAAGGAGGGTCAGATATACCGGATTCTGAAAGATTGAAAATCTTCTATGCTGTTATTGATTTTGTTGATATTGTAGATATAGAGTACACATCAACAAACATAAAAGAAAAAGTTAAAGAAATCGCCAAAAACAAAGGTAAATTGCTTTTGATGTCTTATCATGATTTTGAAAAAACACCGTCAGAAAATGAAATCCAAAAATTAATTGATGACTGTAAAGCTCAAGGGGCAGATATAGTAAAGTATGCCTTTAAAGCCAATACCTTTGAAGATGTGGCAAGGGTTATGTGCATCACTAACAAAAATAAGGATAAAAATATTGTTGCTATATCAATGGGTGAGATTGGCAAAATTACAAGAGTGGCTGGATTTATGTTTGGAAGTTTGATAACATATACATATATAGGGCAATCTTTCGCACCGGGTCAAATAGAAGTTAAAAAACTAAATGAGTTAATAGAATTTTTCAAAGGAGGTTAAAAATGGCTTTAATGTATTCAGTTGACGTACCACTTGGAACAAGAATGCCAGACTTTGAACTAAAAGACCCATTCGGTAATGTTTATAAAAGTGATGGCCTGTATGGTGATAAAGGGTTATTGGTAGTCTTTACTTGCAATCACTGCCCCTATGCTATTGCTGTTTGGCCAAGGTTAATAAGATTGTCTAAATACGCAAAAGAACTTGGCATAAATACAGTTGCAATAAATCCAAATATACATCCAAACTACCCAGAAGATGCACCGGAGAAAATGATAGAAAAGATAAAAGAATGGGGAATTCCATTTCCTTATCTAATAGACGAAACTCAAGAAGTAGCAAAAGCTTTTAAAGCGCAGTGTACACCGGATATTTATCTATTTGACAAAGACCATAAGCTCGTATATCATGGAAGAATTGATGATAATTGGCAAGATGAATCAAAAGTTACAAAAGAAGAATTAAAAGAAGCGATAACAAACTTAGCAGAAGGAAAACCAATAAACCCGGTTCAGTATCCTTCAATGGGATGTTCTATAAAATGGAGAGAATAAGGTTTTAAATTACGTCGCTTAAGAAATTCAGTAAAAGTAAGGGATTTTTCGCCGGTTGCAGAATGACAAATAAGGTTACACTAAAACCGTTCCAAAAATCCAAATCGTCATTCTGAGCAACCGAAGAATCTCATTTTTCCTTATTTTAAAAGAGGAAATCCTTCGGCTTACGGCCTTAGAATGGCACGGAAAGGCAAGTTTACCAGAATTTTGGAACACTCTTATTTTTCCACTTAACATTTAACATAGAACATCCTGAACGAAGTGAAGGATCTAATGATTTAATTTATTTTAAAAGTAAGGAAGCAATAGCAGGAGATTCTTCGTCGGCTGCAGAATGAGGATATAGATTTGATGCCTATTTTTGCAAGCAGACTCAATTTCAACTTTAAAAATCAAACGGTAATGTAAACGTAATTTCTCCAGACCTTGCATTGTTTTCAAAGAATTTAATTACAAAAGAACTTCTTTCTGTAAATCTATATCCACCTTCATACCAACCAAAAGTATTCAAAGTGTTTCCAACAGGTCTTGATAAGCCTATATATATTTTTCTTGTAAGGTATTTTTGTACATAAACGTTAAACGTAATACCCTGTGTAGGGTTGTAAGATGGAATAACATTAACATTAACCCCTGTTCCAAACAGTCCTGATCCTTCACTCTCTTCTTTAAACGGGGATAAAATTTTTGCAACACCACCAAGAATACTAAATAAACCACTTGATGCTAACTGCTCAGGTGTTTGTTTTATTAATAGCAAAGTAAGTATTTCATCTTTTGATTTCGGTGGGGTCGAGAAGAAATCATATTTTATATTTTCAGCCGGTCCTGATAGATTTACATAAATATAAGTTCCGGATACTTGCGTTGACAATCTTCCATTTACATATGCTTTATTATCTATCATATTTAAATCAACGTAATCAACGTTGTATTTTACTTTTAAAAAGTCAACCTTTCCATAATTTATTCTTATATTTCCGTTTATAATTGGACTATATGCTGTTCCTGTTATATCTAACTTACCTTCTGCGTAAACTTTTCCCCAGCTTCCCTCAATAAAGATTGGAGAAAAAGTATTGATTTTTACGTTTAAATTTATATTCTTCAAAAATTCAGGCTTTTCTTCTTTTGATTCATTCATAAAGAATTCCGGCTCAATTTTTATCTTTCCTGTTGTTTGATTTAAGCTGTTTATAACAATTTTATCTTTTTCAATTTTTACATCTGTATTTGTATTTAAAACACCGTTAAATAAATTTTGATATTTAACCGGTAGAACCTGAGAAGTTATCTTAACAACCCCAACCTTAGTGTCAGGGTTTATATTGCCATTTATTTGGATATAACTGTCTCCGAAAGATGACCTTGTATTTCCCTTTATATCAACATATAACAAATCTTTCATTTTAATGCTAAACTTATCTATACTAACGATATTTGATATGTAAGGAGTTTTTAGGGTCATATTTTTACCAATTAGATTTAGTTCACTATTTTCTAAAATTTTATCAATCTTTCCATTGTACCCGTAAACAAAACTAACCTTACCGTCTAAGACCACGTACTTTAAAAACTGAGAGATATACCTTTTATCAAGTTCACCTTTTACTGAAACATCTAACATTTCATTGTCAAGATTATAAATGATCTTGTTTATATAGCCTTTGGCGATGCCTTCAAAGTATAGGTTTGAAAACTGAATAATTTTATCTTTAACAATTCCTTTTAATTCCTTTAGCTTTATTAAAGGAAGTTCATTTTCCTTTATTTCAAAATCTTTTATTTCTACTATTCCGCTACTCTTTGAAAAATCATCCTTATTAAAGTTGACGATTAATATTCCATCACCAGTGTTTAGTTTAATTCTTTTATTTATTTCATAATTTAATCCATCAATATTTGCGACTAATTTGTCTTTGTCTCCACTTATTTTTGGATTTATGACTACTTCTTTGCCATCTTTTAAAATGGATATTTTTAAACTACCGTCATATTTATCTAATCCGCCAGAAATTCTTCCGCTAAAAGCTAGCTTTCCATTTGGTATATTTAAGCTTGAAGATAGATTTCCATTTATTTTATTTTCTGAAATTGAATATAATCCATCTGCTAAAAGGATAAGGTTTTTGAATTTTTCATTTAGATTACTTGAATTTATTTTCAGTGAATAATTCAACCTATCATTTAAAAGTTTTAGGTCTAAATTTAAATCGTCTATAAAGTAATCTTTGAAATTAAACTTATCTGCCGAAGCTGTTATTTTTAAATCTTTTAATTTTTCCGTTATTACTCCAGAAAGTTTAATGTTTAAAGGTATATTAAATTCCTTTTCTTGAGCTTTTATGTCTTGCAGGTCTAATTTTACATTCAATTGCTTATTTTCAATAGATATATTGACATTTCCTGAAGATTTATATACATTAAACCTGTTTAAGATTTCAACATACTTTTTCAAGAACGGATATACTGGAGACAGGTCAAAATCTCTAAGCACAAGGTTTATGTCCGTTTTATTTTTATTCAAATCGGCATCAACAACATAGTTAAGACTGGTTTGATAATTTCCATTCACAGTTAGACTTTTATCTTTGAATTTTAATGAATAGTTAACATTTTTTAGATTAATCTCTTCATAGCTGAAAGATTTAGCCACTCCATTTAGATTTATTTCAAAAGATTTTAAATTTCCGGAAATTACACCGCTACCATTAACCATTCCTTTGATTGGGATATCTTTTAAAAACATTAGATTTTCAATAACCGTATTATCAAATGATAAACCAACTTTAAAGTTTAGATTTTCTGAATTAAACTGATTTACACTTCCGCTAAAATCTAATTTTGAAGTCTTTGAATAGGAGTTTCCAGAAAATGACACGCTATAATTTTTTAAGTCTACATTACCACTGCCGCTTAAAGATTCATATTTTAAGCCCAAAAATGTTGGATTGTTTGATTTTATTTCAAATTTTAAGATTTTAGAGTCTAACGGATAATCAATCTTTAAATTCGCCGAGCCGTCAATAGAGCTAAGAATTTCATCTTTATGTTTTAACAGAGATAAAACATTTTTAATTGATGAAGTATTTAAGTCTAAAATTAGTCTTTTTTCGTTAAAGTCAATGTTTCCATTTGCAAAATTTGAGCTTAATCTTCCGGTGATTTTTTGGGATTTATCATAATCGAATTTTAAATCTAAATTCAACTCTCCAAATGATATATTATCAGCAATCAGATTATTGATACTGCTTTTTAGCTTACCTTTTAAGAATGTTTTTTTATCTCTTTCAATTAACTCTAATTCTCCATCAAACTTTTGATTAGCAACGCTTGTATTTTCGTGTAATATCTTTTCAACATTTCCATTAAAAGAAATTTTTACATCTTTCTTTTTTTCTATGTTTAAATCAGCATTAAGATTTATAAGGTTGATACTCTCATAAAGAAGATTTGATGCTTTAAGATTTGCATCTATCTTAAAAGTTTTGTCATCGTTTAAAATTAACTTTTTTATCAATAGGTTTGGATTTTCCGGTTTAAGGTAAGATGTTGTAATGGTTATATTTTTTGTGATTAGTTTATTTGGATAAACTGTTAAAGCCGGATTATTTGATTGATTTTTTATGATGAAATTATAAGTTTTCCCTGACTTTAAATAATCTATAGAAACATCATTTTTAACATAAATATCATTATCAATATTGTGCAAGCTTATATTCTTTATGTTTAAATCTGCATTTTCTTCTATGTTCTTGACTAAAAATTCACCATTGTTTATATTTGCTGATACATAGTTGGTTATTAAGTAAGTGTAAAAGATTCCATCAATCTTTTTAGATGGGGGAGATTTTAAATCATTTATGTATGTGCCTTTTAGATTTTCAATGTTTAAATCTAAAATAGGTTCTTTGTTAAATAAACTTCTTAGATTAAATGTCCCGCTGACCTTTTCTAGGTTAACGTCAAATTCTTTTTTATCTGTTATTTTTATATAGTTACAATAAAATTGATTTTTCGATAAATTACAATCATCTTCTATGAAAATTCCAAACTGATTAAGGATTAATCTATAGTTGGAAATCACATATAGAATAATTAAGATTATGATTGATAAAAAAACAAACACTGAAGTAAGATTTAGAAAAACCTTTATAGCAAACTTTACATATTTATTATCTTTTATGATTTTTATCACTTTTTTCATCATTGTTTTTAAAAAAAACATTATAATAAATAGTATCATAAATTACATCTTGGTGAGAAATTGGCGGTTTTTATAAAATTTAAAAAGGAGATCCTTCGGACTTACGTCCTAAGATTAACCTTTCGAACTTCATTCTAAGCAAAGCAAAGAGTCTCATCCCTTTCCTAATCTAGTATTTCTAACTTCTTATTACCTCACTTTTTAAAGACAAGATCCCTCTAAAGTCCTCAGGACGACGATGAAGGTAAAATTAAATTCCTAAACATTCTACAGCTTACAAAATTTTAGAGCATTCATTGGACAAAGTCTAAAAATACTTGTCAATTCTTACTTCTAACCAAAACTATCTTTGGCTTTAAAACACATTCTTTTATCTCTCCTATTCCTATCAGCTCGTGCTTTTCATTTAAAACCTTTACATCTTTTGATTCTATACAGTCAACTATCAATCTTTGTCCATGTTTAAATCTTTTTTCATAATCTTGATTTAGTTTAATTTCCGGTAAGAAGTATAATGCATCTTTTAGACTGATTAACTTTATCTGGTTTGGATTTTTCTTTAAAATTTCTTCAAAAGATAAAGCATCTTTTAAATCAAACTGTCCGATTTTAGTTCTAACTAAATCTGTCATGTAAGCTCCACAGCCTGCTTCGTCTCCAATATCCTTTATCAAGCTTCTAATATAAGTGCCTGAAGAACAGTCAACTTTTATTATAAAGTTTGGTAGATTTATCTCTAAGATTTCTATGCCGTATATTTTTACTAAGACAGGTCTTAGCTGAACTTCTACTCCTTTTTTTGCAAGTTTGTATGCCCTTGTTCCACCTATCCTTTTTGATGAGTAGGGCGGCGGCGTCTGTAAGTATTCTCCTACAAAAGAAAAAATTATATCTTTTAACTTTTCTTCATCAATCTCAACAGGCTTTGTCTCTATTATCTTACCTTGGCTATCGTATGTGTCTGTAATTTCTCCAAGTTTTCCCTCTGCTATGTACTGCTTATCAAGTTTTTGTAAATACTGAGTTATTTTTGTTCCTTGTCCTACTGTTAAAACCATCAAGCCTGAGGCTGCATAATCAAGTGTGCCTGTATGACCCATTTTTTCATTAAGATGTTTCTTTATCTTTATCACCAAATCGTTTGAAGTTATAAACCTTGGTTTATTTATTAAAAGTATCCCATCCATCTTTTAAGATCTCTCCTATTAAGTATAACGAACCTGTGATTAATATTATTGTATCTTTATCTACACTGTTTTTAAGCTCATTAACTGCTTCTATATGATTTACTTTTACATTTTTAATACCAACATTTTTAAAATCTTCTGCTGTCATTGCTCTTGAAAATGGCATTGTTGCGGCTACATAGAAATCACTATTTTGCTTGATTATATCTATCATTTTTTCTGTGTCTTTGTCTTTCATGAATGAGAAGATAGTGAAAATCTTTTTATTTGGAAAGATTTCCTTTATTTCTTGAAATGTTTTTATAAGCCCCTCTTCGTTATGTGCTCCATCAATTATGATAAAAGGATTTTTGCTAATAATTTCCATCCTTCCTTTCCATTTTGTGTTGTAGAGTGCTTTTCTTATTATGTTTTCAACAACCGGTTGGTTGTTCTTGTCTAAAAATAGCAGGAAAGTTGTTAGCGCTAAGCTTGAATTTTCTATCTGTCTTTTTCCGAGCATCGATATTTCTAAGTTTTCAAAGATATGCTCTTTGAATTTGTAGTCGTATTTATTAAAATCTATCTCTTTAACAAAGTAATCTATATCTTTGATGTAATACTCTTTTATCTTTCTTTCTTTAAGCCAATGGATGATTTCTATCTGGTTTCTTCCTATTACAGCTGGTTTATCTTGCCTTGTAATGCCTGTTTTTTCATAGGCTATATCTAAAAGTGTGTTTCCGAGTATGTGCATATGGTCAAAGGATACATTTGTAATAACTGAAATCTCCGGCTCTAAAACATTTGTCGAGTCCCACCTTCCACCAAGACCAACCTCCACAACCGCAATATCTACCTTTTCATCAGAAAAGTATTTAAAAGCTAAAAGTGTACATGCTTCAAAATATGTAAGATTGTATTTTTCTATGATTGGTTTTAATTCATTGATGTAATCTTGTAATTTTCTATCGTCAATCTCCTTCCTGTCTATCTGCCATCTTTCATTTTCTCTTATCAGATGGGGAGATGTAAACAATCCTGTTTTGTAGCCATAATGTCTAAATAGACTCTCCAAGTATGCTGACGTTGAACCTTTGCCGTTAGTCCCTGCTACAAGAATAGATTTAAAATTTTTTTCCGGATTACTAAATTCTTTTAACGCTGATTTTATCCTTTCTAGTCCTGGCTCTATGTTGAATACTTTTTTTTGAAAAAGGTCATACAGATTTTGCATATTTTTTCTTCATGTAGAAAAATAAAGTTATTCCTGCGAGTATCATGGATAAAGTGATTATCTGATTCCAAGTTAGACCAATGTATGGCAGGGGCGGCGTTACTCCTCTCCAAAATTCTAATAAGAATCTTAAAAATCCATAGAGTATAAGATACAAAGATAAAATCTGTCCATCAAACGCCTTTTTTTTGTATGTTAAAAATAAAATGACAAAGATTAAGAGATTTCCTATTGCTTCCGCCGGCTGAGTTGGATAGAGTGGTATGCCTTTTGGTGCTAAACAGTGTGGATTATTTGGAAAAATGATTGCAATATCTCTTAATGGTGAATCCGGCGGAACCGGCTTTCCATAGCAACAACCTGCAGATGTACATCCAAGCCTTCCAAAAAAGTGTCCTATTGGTATAGAAACACCAGCCACATCACCAAGCTTTAGTATTGAGATGTTTTTGTATTTTAAATACAGTATGGCTGCTGCTAAACCACCTAAAAAACCGCCAAACCAATCAATTCCACCATTCCAAATTGCAAAAAAATCTAAAAATGAACCAAAATCTTCTTTATGTTCTATTACGTAAGCAATTCTTGCTCCTACAATACCACCTAAAACTATAAGAATAAAGGCATTTTCGTAATCTTTCTCATTTATACCTTCTTTTTTAGCATGATAAAGTCCAACATAAAAACCAACTATAAGACCAATAGCCGTCAAAACGCCGTATGTATGTATAGTGATACCACCAATACTGATTAAGTCTGGAAACATGACCTCTCCTTAAGCTTTTTCAAGCTCTTTCAAAGATTTTAAGTATTTATCTAAAACAAGCTTTCTTTTTAATGGTGAAAGATAATTTATAAATGGAATGCCGTTTAGATGGTCTATCTCATGCTGAAGTACGATTGCTAAAAACTCCGAGCTTTCTATTTCTACATCTTCACCTTTTTCATTTTTACCTACTACTTTAACCCTTTTTGCTCTTGGAATTGTAATTCGTACACCCGGAAAGCTTAAGCATCCTTCCGTTGATTGGACTTCTCCTTCTTTTTCAACAATTTTTGGATTTATCAAAACCATCTTTACCGGTGGTTCTGTCTCTTCTTCGCTTCTGTTTTCTCTTATAGATGTATCGATAACCAAAATTTGATATGGAATGCCAATTTGATTTGCAGCAAGTCCAACGCCTTCTTCTTTATACATAAATTCCCACATTTTATTTATATACTCTTGCAATCTTTCATCAAAAAAATCTACTTCTTTCGTTGGCTCTTTTAAGATTGGGTCTGGCCATGTTCTGATTTTGTAATCCATTTTAGCTCCTTGTTAGTCTAAAAATTTTTTGGTTATACTATTATTTTTAATACAAGGAAGAGAATTGTACGGTATTTCAGCTTTATAAATCCCTTCTGCAAATGATCCTACTTCATATGGATTAAATACAAATACTATGACATATTGGTCTAAATAGAAATTATCTAAAGCTAAATCTTGTTTTAATACATCTTCCGATGATGACGCATTTTGTCTCTTTAACTCTTCATAAATTGCTTGTCTTAAATCTTTTTCGCATTTACCGTTTAAATTTATAATATCAGATAGCTTAATCTGAACGTACTTTTTTTGATTTTCGTCTTTTATGAACACTGTCCAAACTTCATCTACAGACCCATGTGCTCCACCTGTGTAAATGGATAGAAATTCTTTCAGATTTATTACATCGTTATCTATTATATAAGCTGCCATACTTACATGATAAAATGGTTCTATATTGTCTTCTTTTGCATATTTCTTTGCATCGTGGTAGTTATTAATAATTTTTTTAACTTCCTTATCTATAAAATCGTTTATATCCTTAAAAGCCTCTCCTTCAAAAACAGGGTATTTAACATTCAGATCACCGTTATCTTCTTTTATACTTTTAAAATTAAATACAACTTCATCGTTTCTTTTAACTTCCTGTTTGTTTCCCACATCACTTTTAATTGCTTCTTTTTGACATCCTAGCAATAAACTTGATAAAATCAAGATTAATAAAGCCATTCTCTTTAAATTACACATCCTAACATCTTCCCCTTTAAATTAGCTACATTCTCTTTAATGTTTCCTTTAAATACAGCATTTCCGGCTACATAAATATTTACACCAAGCATAGATAAATAGTTTATATTATCTTGATTAACTCCGCCGTCTATTTCGATTAATATATCTGTTCTGTTTGTCTCTTCCATTAGCAGTTTTAATTTTTTAACCTTTTCTGCTGTTTGTGGAATAAACTTTTGACCACCAAAACCAGGGTTAACTGACATAATAAGAACATAATCTATATAATGAATGATTTCTTCTAAAGTGTTTACAGGCGTTGCGGGATTTAAAACTACTCCGGCTTTTACATCGTTAGATTTAATCATATCAACAACTCTATGGGCATGTATGGTTGCGTCCATGTGAAAAGATATCATATTTACTCCCGCTTTTATAAAATCCGGTATGTATTTTTCCGGCTCAACTATCATGAGATGTGCATCAAATGGTAAGTCTGTTATTTTCCTGATAGATTCAACCACCGGTGGTCCAAATGTTATGTTTGGAACGTATCGACCGTCCATTATATCCAAATGAATTATATCAGCTCCTGCTTCTTCTGCTTCTTTTATTTGCTGTCCAAGAATGGAAAAATCTGCTGATAAAATAGATGGTGCCAATAGCTTCATACAGTTTTCTCCTTTTTTGCTTGTAGTTTCATTTTTAAACTGCAATATGAACAAATTCTATTCATGGACGGCTCTCCGCAGATTTCACACCTTCCAAGCTCTACTTTTTCTTCATAACTTTGAAGGATTGGATACATTTTTCTTAAAAATTCTGAATAAAATCTTAATTTTGTGCCCGGACTTTTTTCTTCAAGCTGTGATAAAAATAATTTATAGTCAATAGAAGTTGCTCCTACTGAGTATGGACATTCTTCTTCTATATACTCAATGCCTGATAAAATAGCATACATGGCGCTTTCTTTCTCTGATATTTTACATAAAGGTTTTACTTTCCTTATAAATCCGTTTTCTTCTTTTAATACAGGATACTGTCTTTTTAGGTATTCAACGCTCCAATTTAAAGTGTTAGAAAATAAAACTGCTGCTTCATCATCTAAGTTGTGTCCTGTTGCTATTATGTCATATCCAAGCTCTTTGACTTTTTTGTTCATAAAGTATCTTTTGATCGTTCCACAGATGGAGCAGGCAGGTCTGTTGTCGTATGTTTTCATCTCCGGAATGGTTGCTATCTCGTCTTTAAGCTCAACTACATGAAGAGTTTTTCCTATCTTTTCTGCGAATTTTAAAGCCAACTCCTTAGACTTTTGAGAATAATCCCCTATTCCAAGATTTATATAAAAACCATCTACGTTGTATCCAAGCTTTGCAAGAGCGTTCCATAAAGACAAACTATCTTTACCGCCTGATACAGCTACTAAGATTTTACTGCTTTTATCAAACATTTTAAATTCTTTGATTGTTTTTTCAACTCTGGTATCAAACCATTCTAAATAGTGGTCTTTACAGAATGCTAATCTATGCTGTGGAAGATAAACCTGTGCTTTTTTATCACATTTATAACATTTTCTCAAAACTTTCCTCCAGAAATTGCGTTAATAACTTTAACTTTGTCCGACGGTGTTATATACTCATCTAAATCAATTATTTCATCGTTTTTAACTACAAATGCATAATCTCTTGATAGATTTAACTTTTTTATAATATCTTTTGCTTTTACTTTACTACTTTCAAACTCAAGCTCTATTTTGTTGCTTCTGTACTCAACTGTTATTTTCAAGTTTTAAAGCTCCCACTTATGATTTTTGAAATAATTTATTATAACTTAATATAGCTACTGTTCCAAATTTTAGCCAGGACCAAAAAATTAATTAACCTTAGTTCGTCATTCTAAAGCCTTGCGAAGATTCTAACTTTTCCTTCTTTTCTTTCATATTCCTTGATTGAGAAATTAACGATTTATATAAAATTAAGATAATGAGATTCTTCAGACTAAAGTTCTCATTAAAAGCTCTTTTAATTAGTAAAGACAATGGATAACAAATTATTTATACGTTTTATTCCTTATCTTACTTATCAAAGACAGTTTACAGACCACCTACATATGGGCAATTCATGAATTACCGCCAACTTAAGCATTCTGCAGACGGTGGACGAAGTTATACTAACTATGTATAATTTCACATATGAAGTGTGTTATCTATTCAAAAATCTATATTTTTCTTGCCTTGGGTGAGGAAATTTCTTAATTAATTATGTACTGTCAAATTAAAGTCAAAAAATAAGTTGTAAGTTTTATTAGCTATTTATTTTTAATTACCACGCAAGAAATCTTATGTCTATCTAAAATCTAAGTCCTGATATAAACTACATAGGTATGTGTTAAAATATTATTAAAATTTTCTTGGAGGAATTGATTGATTAAAGAAAGACTTTTTACACCCGGACCGGTTCCGCTTCCACCGCAAGTTATCAAAGCATTAGGACAGCAAATAATCCACCATAGAACACCAGAGTTTACAAATATATTTTTACAAACAAGAGAAAAACTTCAAAAACTTTTTAATACACAGAGAGATGTTTTAATGTTTGCCTCTTCCGGAACTGGGGCAATGGAGGCATCTATCGTTAACTTCTTCAATGAAGGAGATAAAGTTTTAGTCATAAATGCCGGAAAGTTTGGGGAACGATGGAGAGACTTAGGAAATACGTTTGGTTTAAATGTTATAGATTATCAAATCCAATGGGGTAAAACTTACGATAAAGAAGAGCTTAAAAAAATAGTAGAAAAAAATCCGGACATAAAAGGTATTTTGGTTCAGCATTCAGAAACATCAACAGCGACAGTCCATGACCTAAAATTTTTAGCACAGGTTAGTAATTCATTGGAAGACTGTTTATTGGTAGTTGACGGAATTACTTCTGTAGGTGTTTATAAAGTATATCCTGAAGAGATAGGGGTTGATATTCTTATAACAGGTAGTCAAAAAGCACTAATGCTTCCACCGGGTTTATCTGTTTTATACTACAATGAAAAAGCAGAAAAAAGACTTGAAAGCAGTAAACTACCAAAATATTACTTCTCTGTAAAAGCAGAGAGTAAAAAACAGGCAAAAGGGCAAACAGCTTATACGCCTGCTATAAATCTTATCATTGCTTTAAATGAAAGCTTGGATTTAATCTTAAATGAAGGTTTAGATAATTTAGAGAAAAGACATCACATACTTGCAGAGATGACAAGGCAAGGATTACAAGAGATTGGATTAAAGCTTCTTTCAGAAAGCCCTTCAAACTCTGCAACTGCTGTATTTACACCGGAAGGTTTAGATGCTGATGTATTTAGAAAAGAGCTTTTAAAAATAGGAATAAGAGTTGCAGGCGGACAAGACCATCTAAAAGGAAAGATTTTTAGAGTAGCACATATGGGATACTTTGATTATCTTGACATAATAGAAGTTATCGCAGCTGTTGAAATTACACTAAATAAAATGGGCTACAAAGTAGAGCTTGGAAAAGGTGTTAGAAAAGCACAGGAAGTTTATTTAAATAACATATAATAAGGAGCTAACAAAGTGGTAAGAATTATTTTTGTTAGACATGCAGAAAGTTTATGGAATCCAATAGGAAGATATCAAGGAAGATTAGACCCAGAGCTTAGCGAAAGAGGGCATAACCAAGCAAAATTGATAGCAAACGCTTTAAAAAAATACAATCCAACAGCTTTATACTCAAGTCCGTTAAAAAGAACTTACCAAACAGCTGAGTATATAAGTAGAGAGCTAAACCTGCCAATCATCGAAAATGAAGATATTATAGAAATAGACCATGGAGATTGGTCTGGATTGTTGGTTGAAGAAGTGAAAGAAAAATATCCAGAAATGTTTAGACAATGGATTTTTGAACCACATTTAGTCAAATTTCCAAATGGTGAATCTTTAGAAGATGTATTTAACAGAGTAAAAAAATTCTTAAAACACGCGTTAGAAAAACATGAAAATGAAACAATTGTAGTCGTATCTCACACTGTACCAATAAGAGCAAGCCTTACAGCCGGATTAAATTTAGATATGGATAAATTTTGGATTTTTGGGTGTGATAATGCTTCTTACTCAATTTTAGATTACGACACAGTAAGACCCATACTCTACAAACTTAATAATACTTATTATCTTGGAGATTATTTCGTTCCAGCATTAGATGCACTTTAAAAGAGAGGATTTAAGATTTGAAAATAGACCTACCAAAAGGCGTAAGAACTTTTAATCCAAAAGAAAGCTTTATCTTAAGCTGGGTTGAAAAAAGTATAGAAGATAATTTTAAGCTTTGGGGGTATGAAAAAGTAATACTTCCGCTTCTTGAATACTATGATGCACATAAAAACGTTTTAAATGAAGAGATACTTAAAAATACATTTAGATTAGTAGATAGATACGAAGGTGAAACTTTAATCCTTAGACCGGACTTTACAGTTCAGATTGCAAGATACATAGCTTCCTTACAAGAAAAAGAATTTCCAATTAGACTTTACTACACCGGGGATGTTTTTAGGTACGTAGTTCCAAAAGGTGATAATCTTTATGAAAAAAAACAGATAGGTGTAGAGCTCATAGGCGTTAAAGAGATAGAAGCGGATGCAGAAATAATAGCCATTGCTATCTCATCTTTAAAAAAACTTTCCATAGAAAATTTTCAGATTGATGTTAACAATGTGAAGATATTTAAAGCGATTACGAAAATTTTAAATCTTTCACAAGACCAAACAAAAGAGCTGTTTTTATATCTAAAAAATCGCGAAATCTACAATATACAAGCATTTTTAAAAGATTTTGATGTAAACAACAAGATAAAAGATTTTATCTTAAACCTACCAAAATTAAACATAAAAGCTGATAAACTCAAAGAGTTAACAAAGGAATATGAAGACGTAGAAGAAATTTCAAATGCTTTAAAAGAATTGATAGTAATTTATGAAATACTTAAAGAATACCAGCTTGATGAGTACATAGTTTTTGACCTTTGTGAGCCAAGAGAGTTTAGCTACTATACCGGAATCGTTTTTGAAATCTTTATTAAAGACTTTCCAAAGATAATTGGATACGGCGGAAGGTATGATAATCTTTTAAGCAATTATAACGGAAATCATCCAGCCACAGGTTTTGCTTTTGATCTATTAGCTATTTATGACTATATCATAAAGACAACAGAGATAAAATATGAAAAAGATTTTTATATAATCGACACGACGGAAGATAAAAAACTAGCCTATAATATAGCTAAAAACTTAAGGACAAAAGGATACACAGTAGCAAGAGACATAATAAAAAGAGATATTGATTTATCGATAGATTTTGCCTTTAAAAATGGGTACAAAAACGTAATTTTAATTACAGTTGAAAATTCAGAAAAAAAGGTATATATTTTAAAGGACAAAAATAAAAAAGAAGAAGCAAGATTAGAGGAAATTCTTAAGTAAAGACGGGGGAAATAATAAAGTTCGTCTGTATTTAAGAATTGCCATATAGTGCCATAGTGCACTAAATATTTTTTAAGGAGTTTTAGTATGGAAGTAGGAGACAGAAAGGTAGTTTCTTTTGAGTACACACTCAAAGACAAAGAAACCGGAGAAGTGATTGATGCAAGCGCAGGGCAACCAATAACGTTTTTAACCGGTGTCGGAGAGATAATCCCAGGTCTTGAAAGCAGAATGTATGGCATGAAAGAGGGAGAAAAAAGAACGATTGAAGTTCCGGCAGAAGAAGCTTATGGTCCGTCAGACCCTAACCTAATCCAAAAAGCTCCAAGAGAATACTTCCAAGGTATTCAACTTGAGAGAGGTTTGCCACTTCAAGCTCAAACACCGGAAGGTCAAATCATCAGTATGGTTGTTGTAGATTTTGATGATAACACTGTTACTGTAGATTTAAACCATCCATTAGCCGGTAGAGACCTTGTATTTGAAATAGAAGTTGTTAATGTAAGAGAAGCAACGCCTGATGAAATTTTATATGGACACGCTCACAGAGCAGGCGGTCATCATCACTAAAATTAAAAATAAGAAGTATATAATATATCAGCTCGAAAATGTTCTAATTTTGTCATCCTGAGGACGCAAGTCCGAAGGATTTCATTTTTGATTTTTTGACTTAAAAAACATGAGATTCTTCGCTTCGCTCAGAATGACATGTAAGGTTGCCCTTTATATGATGCCTATCATTTAACCTTTCTCTGTCATCCTGAGGCCGAAGGCCGAAGGATCTCTTTTTTGATTTTATGTATTGAGAGGAAGATATGAGATTCTTAGCCGGCTTCAGAATGACGGTCTGGATTTTTGGAACAGGTTTATACAGTAAATAAATGAGAAATAAAAAGATTTAGTTTCATTAACGGCTGCAGGTTGATGATTTAAATTTTTGTAAGCAGACTTATTTAACTTCCTACCTCTCACTATATTCCAAGAGCCTTAAAATTGTAACTATACCAATGGCTAAAATCCAAAAGAAAACAACAAATAAAACAGTAAACTCTAAGCTAAGAAAAAATATTTTTAGTATTAAGAATAATAAATACGGAATCGCAACTATTGAAATAACAAAAACAATAGCCGTCAAAATAAAAACAAAAAGTGCGATTAGATAATTCTTTAGTGTTAATTTTTTAGTCGTAAACTCTGACATGGTTATACAGCGTGTCTCTCTCTACAGGAATTTTTCCGGCTTCTTTAATAAGTCTTATTAATTTTTCTTTTTGCTGCTGGGTAGGAGATTTTGCACCTGCAAAGTGAGCTATCCTTTCTTCCATTACAGTTCCATCCATATCATCAGCCCCAAAGTTTAGGGCTATCTGAGCCGTTTTTTCTCCTATCATAACCCAATAAGCCTTTATATGTGGGATATTATCTAAAAACAGTCTTGCAACTGCGATGGTTTTTAAATCATCAATACCTGTTGTGTAATCACTTACCGGTAAATCATTGTTTTCAGGTTGATATGCAAGAGGTATAAAGCAGGTAAAACCACCTGTTTCGTCTTGAAGCTCTCTTATTTTTTCCATATGGTCAACCCTATCTTTATAACTTTCTACATGTCCGTAAAGCATTGTTGTTGTAGAGTGTAATCCAAGTTTATGTGCTATTTTATGAATTTCTAAATATTTTTTGTATCCTAATTTTTTAGGTGCAATAATTCTTCTTACATCCGGAGAAAAAATTTCTGCCCCGCCACCCGGAAGGCTGCCAAGCCCGGCTTCTTTAAGTTTTATTAAAACTTCTTCATAGCTTAAACCGGATAATTTGGAAAAATAATCTATCTCAACAGCAGTAAAAGCCTTTATATGTAAGCTTGGAAAATTCTTCTTTATCAAAGACACTATATTCAAGTACTTTTCAAAATCCCAATCTGGATGAAGACCACCAACTATATGAACTTCTGATGCCCCATTTTCAACTGCGTGTTTAGTCTTTTCTAAAATCTGTTCATAACTCATCTCATAAGCCTTTGGGTCATTTTTATCCATCTGAGCGAAAGCACAGAATTTACAATCAAGAACGCAGATGTTTGTTGGATTTATTTGTCTATTTATCACAAAATAAGCATATTTTCCGTTTTTCTTTTCTGCTGTGTAATTTGCAAGAAATCCAATTGTCAATATATCAGTAGAATTAAAAAGCTTTAAAGCATCGTCAGAAGTTAACCTTTTTTCGCTAAGTACTTTATCTATAATAGGAAAAAGCTCTTTATCTTGGGCTAAGGATAAAAACTCTTCAATTGTTAGGTTCATATTCCAAGCTCCTTTATTTCATGAGATTTTAATATATGTCGGGTGAGAAATTCAATAAAAGTAGGAGATTCTTCGCGGCTGCAGAATGACATCATTCGGAAGTTCCTCGTCATCCTGAGGGCGTAAGTCTAAAGGATCTCCTTTTTAAATTTTATAAAAACCGCTAATTTCTCACCCAAGGTATTTTGATATTATAGCAAAGAATAAATATTTTGCAATGATTATAGAGAGAGTGTTCCAAAATTCCTGTGAGTTTTATAATGTATGTGTAGAACGAGTTTATTTTTGTCCGTCATCCTGAGGACTTTAGTCCGAAGGATCTCTTCTTTTAAAAATTGAGGAAAAAAGGAGATTCATCGCTTCGTATAAAATGACAGAACAGGGACATGAAGGCGAAGATTCTTCGTCGGCTGTAGAATGTCAGACAAGATAATATCTTTATCAATTTTTTTTAATACTCTCATGATTATTAATTCAATTTGTTATAATAATATTACGTTATAAACAAAAAGGAGATAAAAATATAATGAAAATAGCCGTTGCCGGTGCTGGTTATGTTGGATTATCGAATGCTATCTTGCTTGCCCAAAACCATGAAGTTGTAATTAAAGACATAGACCCTCAAAAAGTTAAGCTGATCAATGAAAAAAAATCTCCAATTATAGATAAAGATATTCAAGAATACTTAGCGACTAAAAATTTAAACCTAAAAGCTACCTTAGACCCAAAGGAAGCTTACAAAGATGCCAAGTATGTAATAATTGCAACTCCAACAGATTATGATCCTATTACAAACTACTTTAATACAAAATCAGTAGAATCTGTGATAAAAGAAGTTTTAACAATAAATCCTGATGCTGTAATGGTTATTAAATCTACTATTCCTATCGGATACACAGAAAACATAAAGAGAAAATTTAATACAGAAAATATTATTTTTTCTCCTGAGTTTTTAAGAGAAGGTAAAGCTTTATACGATAACCTCTATCCTTCAAGGATTGTGGTCGGTGAAAAAAGTGAGAGGGCAAAAGAGTTTGCAAATCTATTGTTGGAAGGTGCTATAAAAAAAGATGTTCCGGTTTTATTTACAGGTTCTACTGAAGCAGAAAGCATAAAGCTTTTTGCAAATACATACTTAGCCCTGAGAGTTGCATTTTTCAATGAGCTTGATACTTTTGCTGAAAGCCATGGATTAAATTCTAAAGAAATTATTGAAGGGGTATGTTTAGACCCAAGAATAGGCATGCATTATAATAATCCATCTTTTGGATTTGGAGGCTACTGCTTGCCAAAAGATACAAAACAATTAATGGCTAACTACTTAGAAAAAGGAATACCACACTTTTTAATCAAGGCTACAGTTGAATCAAACATTGCAAGAAAATACTATATAGCAGAAAGAGTTTTAAGTTTAAACCCAAAAATCGTTGGTGTTTATAGACTTACAATGAAATCAGATTCAGATAATTTTAGAGAAGCTGCAATTATAGATATAATTGAGTATTTAAGGGCAAAAGACGTTCGGATTATAATTTTCGAACCTTTACTAAAAGAAAGTAAGTTTATGGATTTTGATGTTGTATCCTTAGAGAGATTAAAAAAAGAATCTGACATTATCCTTGCTAACAGATATAGCTCTGATTTAGATGATGTGAGAGAAAAGGTTTACACAAGAGATGTTTTTTATAGGGATTAGTAAATAATAAGGTTTAAAGTCTTTGTGAATCTACCTTATTAAGTTGTCCTAAGGACGTAAGTCCGAAGGATCCAGTCTTTAATAGATGAGAAAGTGAGTAGAGACAATTTATTAATTGCCTTTACAGTGGATAAGCAAGAGATAATAGGACAGAGATTCTTTGTCCGCTGCAGAATAGTATAAGGTTACACTTCCTATAATGCCCATCGTTCAACCTTTTTCTGTAATCCTAAGGGCTTAAGCTAGAATGCCCTTCTTTTTTAATTCTATAAAAATCACTATTTTTCTTCCAAAGTTCAAAGAGATTTATTTGATAGCTGTTTCGCTTGAATTATGAAGAAGTTTTAATTCGTAAATAATGATTTATCTCCGATTTGTTAAAATATTAAAACCACTTTTTTAGTAAAGGAGTTTCAAACGATAGAATTTTTAATCATTCTTATTTTGCTTATTCTATACTTAGAATTTAGACCATTTAAAGTATTAAAATTAGATAAAGCAGAAGAAGAGAGTGTACCTTCTCACAATCTATATACATATAACGTTATAGTCCATGTTCATACCCAGTTTTCATTTGATTCACTTGGTAAACCATCAGACATAAAAAAAGCTATGGAAATCAACAATATCGATTATGTTTTCATCACAGACCATGATAATCTTGATTACAAATATTTTGAAGATGGTAAAGTATTTGCAGGTATAGAAAAAAACACAC
>Ga0315298_1004406_pt1 | contig 21077 bp, 20 predicted proteins | sample WHS_1_MG_FD_203077 | JGI IMG/M metagenome (GOLD analysis project Ga0315298, IMG submission 203077) | Extremophilic microbial mat communities from Washburn Hot Springs, YNP, Wyoming, USA - WHS_1_MG | ecosystem: Environmental > Aquatic > Thermal springs > Hot (42-90C) | place: USA: Wyoming...
TGGCACCGCAACTCCCATAATGCTCCTCTCGGTGATGACTACCCGGGTCTCTTTCGCTGTACTGAGCGCCACCCATTCCACCCCTTCGACACCCATCGACATCCTGGCCCGGCCAAGGGCTTCGTAGGCAATGCTGAATTGCTCTTCGACGCGCTGCTCGAGGTCTTCGACATCCTCCAGCATATCCACCACGTGTGCTAAGAGCACCTGCCGCTTCCTATCCAGCAGGTCGTGCGCTTCCTTGGCGAACACCAGGTCCCTCCTTGCCTCCAACAGAACAGCTCGCGTCGGAGGAACATTTGTCTGCGGCACGGTTAGCCTCCTCGCCTACGCGGTCGGTAGTACTTGCGAATCTCTTCCTCGGTCACTCGGTACAGCTCGCCCTCGGGCAGTATAGACACGACATCCCACGCCCGGTTCAGGGTAGTGACGATATCTCGGTTCTCTGTGTTTCCCTGTCCAACGAATGTGGTCTCAAATTCTTCGCCAAAGCGCAGATAGCTTCGGTCCACTTCCGACAGTTCTTCCTCACCGACTACTGAGGCGAGCGAGCGCACCTCCTTGACACGGGCGTAAGCGGCGTACATTTGGCTGGCGATGTCGGGATGGTCTGCGCGCGTGTGGCCCTCCCCAATGCCGTCTTTCATCAGCCGAGAAAGGGATGGCAGGACGTCGATGGGTGGATAGATGTTTCTGATGTTCAACTCACGGCTGAGCACGATCTGGCCCTCGGTGATGTAGCCGGTGAGATCGGGGACGGGGTGAGTGATATCGTCGTTGGGCATGGTGAGAATCGGCAGTTGAGTGATAGATCCTTTGGCTCCCTCAATGCGGCCTGTCCGCTCATAAATCGAGGCCAGATCGCTGTAGAGGTAGCCGGGAAAGCCTTTTCTGGTAGGGACCTCCTCACGAGCGCTTGAAATCTCACGCAGGGCTTCGGCATAGTTGGTCATATCCGTCAATATGACCAGAACGTGCTTGCCTTCTTCAAAGGCCAGGTACTCTGCCACAGTAAGGGCCATACGAGGTGTGGCGATCCTTTCCGTGGAGGGGTCCTCGGCAAGGTTCAAGAAGAGTACGGAGTTCTCCAACGCGCCGCTTTCCTCGAAGCGGCGCTGAAAGAAGGCCGCAACGTCTCGCACGACGCCCATCGCGGCAAAGACGATGCAGAAATCCTCTCGCCTCGCGATTCGCGCCTGGGCGGCGATTTGGGCTGCCAACATATCATGCGGCATCCCGCTGCCGGAGAAAATCGGGAGCTTCTGCCCTCGCACGAGCGTGTTCATGCCGTCGATGGCCGAGATGCCAGTTTGAATGAATTCTGAGGGATAAACCCTTGCGCTGGGATTGATCGGAGAGCCGTTGATGTCTCTCCGCTCTCGAGCCAATGGCTCTGGCCCACCATCGATCGGCCGCCCCAGACCGTCGAAAACCCTTCCCAGCATCTCCAGCGACACCGGTACGGTTAGCGGACGTCCGAGAAAACGGATAGTCGTGGTCGGTATGGTCAACCCCGACGTTCCCTGGAAGACCTCGACCACCGCGGCTTCCCTGCTCACGCTGAGAACGCGTCCGATGCGTCTGTCGCCTTCCGGCCCAAGAATTGCGACCATATCGTCGTAACCCACGTCGGTCGCGTTTTCGACGACCAATAGTGGTCCGCGGATACTCGCTACGCCAACGTATTCCTTGGCAACCTTTGGCGAATCCACCCTAGATGTACTCCTTCTCCAACTCGTTCATCTGCTGTTCGAGCGTTTTGCCGATGTCGTCGATCATCTCCACCCTGTCGTTGGGCACCTCGGTTTTCATTCTTATCAAATATGTGATTACTGGCAGCTCTCGGATACGGATCATCGGAGCGCCACGCGCTATGATTGCCTGGCCGCGCTCGTGAAAGCGTATCATCACCCTAAGCATTGCCGTTTGCTTCTGGGGAGATGTATAGGTATCTATCGGATGCAGCGCGTTCTGCTGCAAGAATCCCTCGCGAATAATTCGCGCCGTCTCCAAGATGAGGCGCTGCTCGTCGGGGAGCGCATCCGCTCCCACCAGTTTGACGATCTGCAGGAGCTGAGTCTCTTGCTGAAGCAGGCTGATCGCCGCGTCTCGCAGCTTTCGCCAATCCGCCGATACGTTCACCTTCCACCACTCCTCGACTTCGTTCACGTACTGGCTGTAGCTTTCCGTCCAGTTTATCGCCGGGAAGTGTCTCGCGGCGGCTAGGCCTTTATCCAAGGCCCAAAAACAGCGCACAAACCGCAGCGTGTTCTGTGTGACTGGCTCGGAGAAATCGCCGCCAGGGGGAGAAACTGCCCCCACGATAGTCACGGAGCCCTCCATCCCTCCCAGGGTTACCACCCGGCCAGCTCGCTCGTAGAACTCTGCCAGCCGCGATGGGAGGTAAGCTGGAAACCCCTCCTCCGCAGGCAACTCCTCGAGACGACCGGCAATCTCTCTCAGTGCCTCTGCCCAGCGCGATGTCGAGTCAGCCATCAGAGCCACATTGTAGCCCATGTCGCGATAGTATTCGGCTAGCGTCACGCCAGTGTAGATGCTGGCCTCGCGGGCGGCGACGGGCATATTCGAGGTGTTTGCGATCAGGATAGTTCGCTGCATAAGCGGTTTTTCACTGTGCGGATCGATTAGCTTCGGGAATTCCACTAGCACGTCAGTCATCTCGTTACCCCGCTCACCGCAACCGATGTAGACCACGACGTCAGCGTCGGACCATTTGGCCAGTTGGTGCTGTGTCACGGTCTTACCAGTGCCAAATCCACCGGGTATCGCGGCTGTCCCGCCCTTGGCAATTGGGAACAAGGTGTCGATGACCCGCTGGCCGGTAATGAGCGGGATGCTGGGAGGCAGCCGCTGGCGGTAAGGCCGTGGGCGGCGCACGGGCCATCGCTGCATTATCTGTAGCGCCGCTTCTTCCTGCCCCACGGCCAGACGGGCCACTGTCTCGCTCACAGTGTATTCCCCTGGTGCGATCGCCTGAATTCGTCGCAATGGTTCCCTCTCTGACACATCACCAGAACGAGGGTGTACTGGGATCAAGACCCGGTGCTCGATGAGATCTGATTCCTGCACGACCCCAAGCACGCCGCCCTGATCGACCACGTCTCCCTGCTTGACAGTAGGGCGGAAGAGCCATTTCTGTGCTCTGTTAAGGGAAGCGACGTTCACTCCACGCGGGATGAAGGCGCCTGTCTTTGACTCGATTACCTCCAGCGGACGTTGAAGGCCATCAAAAATAGTGCCGATAATACCCGGGCCCAACTCGGCAGAGAAGGGACCACCAGTGCTGAAGATCCGTTCGCCTGGCTTGAGGCCACTGGTGTTCTCGAAAACCTGAACCGTCGCCCGGCTTCCCTCCAGGCGGATGACCTCCCCGAGCAGACGCTCGTCGCCTACTTCGACAAGAGACGCCATTCCGATGCCTCTCGCGTCGGCAACGCCCACTACCGGGCCATCCACCGATTCGATTAACCCTGCCTCGTTCAACAAGGCTTCACCCCGTTTCGCCCGTGAGAATCTGCCATATCTCGTTTCGAAGTGCCCATCGCTGCTGCTCCAGACGCGCCCCAAACGAGTTGTCGCACACGATCCTGCCATCGTCTCTGTCCACGATAACCCCGCCGTCGATGTCAGCTTGAGAGCCAAGCCTCAGGCTGGAACGAGCGCCGCTCGCTGCGAGACGTTTCTCGACGTTGGCCAGGAAATCCGAGGTGAGAAGTCCGGAATCCTGTTCATTGGCGTGCACGGTCAGATTTCCTCCTCCTAGGCTATTTGCGGCCTCGACGAGTAGCTTATCGAGCGCGGCTTTGCGCTGCTCCGCTGCTAATGAAGAGCGCAATCGTTCACGAGCCAACTCGATCACCCGCGAAATGAGCTCCTCTCGTTTCGCCAGAAGGAGATTTTTCGCTTCGATACGTGCGACGGAAATAGTCTGACTCCTATGGCGTTCGGCGTCTCTCTGGGCCTGCGTGACGATTGCCTGGCGTTTTGCTGCGGCGGCCTCGCGCGCAGATTCGAGAATTGAATCCGCTCTTTCCCGCGCAGATCTGCGTATTTCTTCCCCCCGTCGTGTGGCATCGTCGAGAATCTCGGTCGACAGCTTGCTCAGACCTTCATACATAATGGTTCGTCGTCACACGCTGATCCCCAAAGCACGGCGCACCAGTTCCCTCAGAGGCATTCTTTCCGGGTGAGTCAGGCGATCGGGGATTTCAAGTATAATGGGCAGAGCGCCTGCCTCCTTCAGTCTTTCGATCGTCGCCACCATCTTGTTGCCGATCCCCGAAGTGACGAGGATAATACCGATATCGGGGTCACGCGCAAGATCGTTTAGCTTCTCAGCGGCCAGACCCGCATCGTCGGTCACCATTCCCTCGACGCCGATCAGGGAGAATCCCAGTACGGTATCTCTATCGCCTATCACAAACACTCTTTTTTCCATCTCTTTTTTCCATAAGGTGGCGAGTTAGATCCTGGCCAGGATTAGGATGGCGATGATCAGGCCGTAAATCGCGATTCCCTCGGCAAGCCCGACGATAACCAGCGAACGGCCGAAAAGCTCCGGTTTTTCGGCCATCGCACCGATTGCTGCGGAGCCGGTCATACCCACCGCAATGCCTGCGCCGATGGCTGCCAGCCCGGTGGCAGTTCCCGCCCCCAGAAAGCCCATTCCTGCATCTGTGGAAAGCGCCTGCAAACTGGGCGCTTGAGTCCCTTGGGCGAAGGCGCGCGAAACTAGGGATAGCGAGAGAACAACCAGCAGGCCCAACCCGAGGATGTTCAGGATGAGCATACTGCGGGCCGCTTGGCGCGAGAATTCACGCTTCCCTTGCGCTCTGACTGCCCTGAGCCCGGCGACAAGAAGGGACAATGCCACTATAATGCTTAGCGATAGAATCAGCGACGTCATATGGTTCGCCTCCTCATTCCTTTCCCGAGCCCCGGATATCAGGTATGACCAGAGGCCGGAAAGGGATCCCATCACCCTGGAAGAACTTCGTGAAGAATTCATAGTAATCGAGTCGCAAAGCCTGTATAGATACCACCAGTCCTTCCAGGGCGATCACAAAGGCGTTGCCAACAACCAGGGCCAACGGCTCACCTCCAGGGACCTGCCGCAGCATGGCTACGAAGGTGAATACCATCAGGCCCATTCCGGCATGGCTGATGGCGAACGCCGCGAGACGAATGTACGAAAGTGTGTTGGTGAAATATCGCAATGCTGTGTCGAAGGTCTCGATTCCAGACTGGAAAACTAGCAGGGGATTGAGTAGGTTCTTGACGGAGCCGTGGCCTCTCGCGAAGTCGAGCAGTGGCTCCCGCAGCGCGAGCAGGAATAAGGGAACGACCAGTAGAACCACTACGATGAGCGCGCTGACGCCCCCTTTCGTGGCGTATTCCAGTCCGATGAAAACCAGGCCCCAGTAGAACCAGATACCTACCAGCCCGTAGCGGTCGAGAAGAAGCCGCGAGTGATCTCTCGTTAGGATGGCATTCATTATGTTCAGGACGAGGCCGAGGCTTACCACCGCGACACCGAACGCCACCGCGACCGACAGGAAGAACTCGGGATTCCGGATCGGCCGCAGCCAGAGGGCTGGAATCGTGTCCTCAGAGAGGAACACGCTGCCGTAGAGAACGCCGAAAACCATTGAGGCCACGCCGCAACTGAGGAGAATCCATCCGAACGCACTATTGCCCTTGGCCACGATCTCCTTGCCAAGCAGGAACCCTCCGGCCGCGAGTATAGCTCCCTGGCCCACGTCGCCGAACATAGTCGCGAACATCAACACGAACAGAAACCCGGCGAAGAAAGTGGGATCGATCTCGCGATAATTGGGGATGCCGTAGGTGCTGACCAGCGCCTCGAATGGCCTGATAATACCTGGGTTATCGAGGCACGTGGGCACGGGCGGATCATTGGGCCGCAACGGCGAGGAACCAGGGGAGGCATCGTCAACGCGAACGAGTACTCTACCTTCCACGGCCTCGGTGATTCGAGAAACGAAATCGCGTTCATCCTTGGCGGGCAGCCACCCGGTTACGAGACGTGTTTTTTGCGTTTTGCCGGAATGCCTCCACGCTTCTACGGCAGCGGCATTTAGCGTCAGTTCGTGGTGCATACGGGAAAGCTCGCTTCGATGCGCAGCCGCTAGCGCTTGTCTCCCCTTCTCCACATCTTCGCGCTGCCTCTGCAGCGCCATCCGCTTTGTCTCGATTTGACGCAGGGCCTCCGCTGGGGTGCCAGCAAGCTCCTCGGGAATATCCCTGCGCTCAGCGTAAGCGCTCTTCAGAGCGCGTTCCAGCACGTCGGCCTTTTCTCTCGCCGAGAAGGCAAAGATGAAAACTCTCCCGTCCCGTCTCAGGATTGGCAAAATGACGCTGGAGACTTCGGCCAGACTGCCACGCAGCCGGTCGAGGTTTTGTTCTGGCACGATGGCGGGTACGAAATACACCAGGCGCAATCCTCTCAGGTCAGCAAGGTCGACGCCAAGATGAGCAATGAGCTGCAGTCCGTTAGCCAGTACGTCGAGCCTTTCGAGTTCCTCCTGAAGTCCTTGCTGCTTCTGGATTACAGTCTTGACGCTTGCCTCGATGTCGGCAAGGCGCTGCTCCACCCAGGACGCTACGTCGGCTGGCGCCACGCGGACTTTCTCCCCTGGCAGAGGGGCCACCGCAATGGAGAGGCTCTGCAGCACGATCTGCAGTCGCCTGTGGTAGGCTGAGTATCTCAGGGCAAGTTCACCTGCTTCCTTCCACTCGAGATCTTCCGCCCAATCACCCAATTCCTGGATAGGGGTGAGATGTATGACCCCACGGCGTCCCATCTCGACCGTAGCTACGGGCAGGTCGCTGTCGAGCGTAACGATCAATATCCGCTTCATAGGTGTAGGCGTCCACATTACGGTTCACCCCAGAGGAAGGCTTCGATTTCGCCGGCCTGACGCGCGTATCGCACGCCTTCTAGAATGGCTCTGAGATCGTGAATCTCGGCCTCTTTCAAAGAGAGATAGGCGAGTATCACGCCGATGCCAAAAGGATAGCCAGCAAGAGCCGCTTTCGCTACCCCCCACGCGTGGCGATTCAGCGCAACTTCCATTTGCCAGATGTTTTCCGCTTCCTTTGGAATGGACTGCAGCAACTGGCGATAGGGGTCAGGAAGCTCGGCTACTAACCCGACAAGATCGGGAGCTCTGCTCGCACGACGGACTACCTCATCGCCGATCCGATAGCCGTGGGGTAGAGTGTAGTTGAACATTTCCTCGGCGGAAAGGTGGTAGATTGCCCGGTAACGCAGCATCCAGTCCACGTTGACGATGTCGTATCGAATGCCCACCATCCGGGCAGCTATACTGCGGTCGGATGGGGCTAAAGCTTCCACCGCCTGCCAGAGATGGCGATAGTAGTCGAGGTCCAGGGCGATCTCCAGAATGAAAAGCGAGCGCTCACGTAGGTAACGATCTAGCGCGTGCTGCAACACAACGGCGTAATGAAGCCCGCCGAGGGCGTCGATCACATCTTCGACAGTTCGGGCACGAAGCAGATCGGCCACCGGCAACCGAGAGTGACGTCCCAGTGAAAAGAGGGCGTGTCTCACCTCCTCAGGATCGGTTCCAGTGATCAAGGCGCGCAAGATGGATTTGAGATTGTCCGCCTCGAAACGGTGCAACAGCTCCTCGACCAGGACGCGTGGTGATCCGTCGAGAACCCTAATCACTCGGTCATAGGCGTCCACCAGGTTTCGATCGAGTGCCCTTTCTACGGGCAGGAGGGTGGTACCATCCTTGGGCACGGCGGCGAGTTCCGTGCCGTAAGATGTGTCTTCGAGTTGGTGAACCGCATCGTCAAGGCCGGGCGAACTGATCAGGGTTCGTTTCTGCTGAGCCGTCAGTAGTTCCGAGAGCATAGCCCTGACCCTGGCGTTTGGTTTGGCGTAACGAATGGCGTTAATGCTCACTTGGTGCCTCTCAGTTGAGTATGCTTCTCACCACGTGAGCGCACGCATCCTCAAGCCTGGGCGTAGCTTGCTCTTCGAGCCTCTTCACTCCCCGGCTGGCATCCGCCAGGATTCGCTGCCTCGCCTCCTCGGCATCGCTTCTGGCCATCACGCGGATGTGCTCGGCTTCTTGCGCGGCTTCCTTTTCTGACTGGACAAGCAATTGCGCCGCCTCGCTTTCCGCGTGAGCGACGATGTCCTTTGAATCTCGCTCGGCCTCGGCGATGATAGCTCGTGCCTGTTCCTCAATTCTCAGCACTGAGCGAAGGACATCTTCCAAATTTGCTCCTTGTCGATGAAGGGATGGGAATCGGGCGAGTGTGAAGGCACCTGTCGGGGCCTGTCCTCCACGCCTACCTGCAATTTCTGTGCCAGTTTTGGGCTGCGCTACTCGTGTCGGGCGCGTGGTCGTGCTGGGGAGAGACCAGCCAGTAAAGGTGCCTGGCTCCTGTTGGTCAGATTCTCGAAGTATTTGCGGGTGAACCAGTTTTGCCGTTGAATCTACAGAGGCTTTAGCTTTCGGCACTTGAGGGTTTAGCCTCTTGCCTTTTTTCTCCAGGTAGCGTCCACAGCTTTGGAAAGCGCTCCTGAGGTCCCGTTGCAGTGCCTCCCTTGTTTTAGCTCTTCCTGAAGACGTGCCACGTTGTCATCCACGTGCCGAAGCCTATCTTCCAGACCGCTGATGGGGCTCAGCTATATTTCTGGTCGACAAAGACGAGGCGTCTAGACCGGAAACGGTCCGGCGTAGGGCAAGAACATCCCTTATGGTATGCAAGGACAGGCCTACTGCGCGCATTTTGCGAATAGCTTCGACAGCAGCTATGTCTTCTTCGTCGAACATGCGAAAGCCTCCATTTGTCAAAACAATGGGGCATCACGCTGCAATAGAGACTAGATCAGTGATCGAGATGGCTCCTTCGTGAGGTTGGCCTGCTGTCCGAACAGGACTATGGTCTCTGGGCGAATGTGGACCTCTATGGAATCTCCCTCCTTGGCCTGGGTATCCCGCGCAGCACGAGAACTCAGCGCGCAATCCAACCGCAGTCCATCATCATCTGGGCAATGGAACAAACGGAGGCGCAGAAGTCGCCGATGCCCCAGGTTGATGATTCGTTCGATCTCGCCCTCGAACAGGTTCAAGCGCATATCGTCTCGCAACGGACGGTCTTTGCGCACGATCAGCACTTCTTCTGGTCTGATTCCTATTTGGATTGCCTTTGACCTCAGGTCCATTTCGGACTGGGCAACGGCGTCGAAACGCAGACCGGCAATTCGTACGCGCACACGCTTGCCTTCGACTGCCTCGATCTCTCCCTCGAAGAGGTTCTGCATCAGCAAGAACCGTGCAACCTGTGGGTTGGCCGGGTGCTGGTGAATGGCAAGTGGAGTGCCAGCCTGTTCGATACGCCCTCGCATCATAATCGCCAGCCGGTCAGCCAGCAGAAATGCCTCTTCCTGGTCGTGTGTGACCTGGAACAACGTCAGCCCTAGCGACCGCTGTAGATCGCGCAACTGAATCTGGAGGTGGCGCCGGACGTAGGCGTCGAGGGCAGAGAACGGTTCGTCCAGAAAAAGGACCTGGGGGTGAGTAATCAGAGCACGGGCCAGGGCTACACGCTGCTTTTCTCCGCCCGACAATGTTCTAACATCTTTTCGTGCCAGCAAGTGCGCTATGTCCAGCAGTTCCGCTAGGCGCAGCATTTCTTTGTTCGCCTCGGCAAGATCATTGCCTCTAACCCGGGGGCCGAAGAGGATATTGTCGCGCACGCTTAGATGGGGAAACAAGGCTAGGTCCTGTGGCACGTAAGCAACACCGCGCTCCTCTGGGGCCGCCGACGTCATATCCCTGCCGCCGATGAATATCTTGCCCCGTTCCGGCCGCTTGAGGCCCAGAACCGTTTCCAGCAATAGAGTCTTGCCCGCTCCCGAGGGCCCGAGCAATACGAAGGATTCTCCTCTTTTCACCTCCAGCGAAATATCGCGGAGCCAGAATAGCCCATAGCTTACGGAAAGCCCCTCCACCCGGATCATACGGCTTTTCTCCCCAGCAATCGCACACTCACCAACACTACAAGGGCAGTCACCGAAAGCACGAGCATCAAGGCGACTGCCCGCTCCAGATCAACCGAAGCCATGTTCAGGTAGATGCTAATTGGGATTGTCTCGGTCTTTCCCTTCACCGCGCCAGCGATGGTCACAGAGGCACCGAAATCACCGAGTGCACGTGCCCAACCAAGGATGAATGCGGCGAGCAAGCCTGAACGTGATAGAGGTAACACCACATAGCAGAAGGCCTTCCACGGACTGCATCCTAGAAAGCGCGCCACCTGCTCCATCCGCACGTCAACGTCCTCAAAGGTGGCTTTGAGCACGCGAACCGACAAAGCTAGGGCAAGAATGAACTGCGCCAGGATTATTCCGGGCACTTCGAAAACAAAGCGTACGACGTATGTCTGGATCCAGACACCGGGGGCAGTACGGAATAGAAGCAATAGCGACAGCCCGAGCGCAATGGGAGATAGGACTACTGGTACGTCAAGTAACGCGTCGACAACCGTCTTCCCCGGGAATTGCCAACGTGCGAGAGCATAGGCAGAGGGAATTGCAACGCCTATGGCCAACGAAGCTGCGACGGTAGCGCAGAAGAAGCTAAGCCATATAGCTTGCCAAACAGCCAGGTCGCCCATTGCGGTAAGCGGCTGTACCAGCCCCGAGTAGCCTATCTGCGCAAGAAGCACAGCCAAAACAAGGGTTGTGGCCGCGCCGAGCGCGCACAGCAAGGCAAGTTGAAACCAGGAATGCCTCACTTCCAATTCTCCGGTAGAGGCCACTCGCCTCCCACTGGAGTTGTCGGTAAAGCGAACTGTCTGGCTTCCTCCTCCGTGGTCAGGTAGTGCCATTTCCTGTAAATTGCCTGGCCGTCTGGGCTCCGTAGAAACTCGATGAACGCCAGCGCCAACTCTTCATCTTTGGAGAAGGTCGAGACCGCAACCGGTATGTAGCCTATGCGGCTCACCTGCTCGCGGGGCAGGAGTATTGTCTCGATGTGTTCCGGGTCCCAGTATTGAAAGACTCTCCAGCCGAGTACTGCATCGACAGACCCCAAGGAAACCAACTCCGCCGTTTTCTCGCACGATTCGGCGTTGGTCACAATGTTAGGCCGCACCTGCTCGGCAAGACCGGCCTTCTCAAGGAGCTCCACCGCGTAGAGCCCGACGCACACGGCATCAGGCCTGGCAATACCCACCCGAACGCCAGGCTTGGCCAAATCCTGCAGCGAGTGGATGTTCTTCGGGTTACCCTTGGGCACGTTTATGGCTGGGATGAGGTACACTACGATCTTCTCAGTCTCAGGCTGGACCAACTTCTCGCGTTTGGCAAGCTCCATATAGTCCGATGACCCGGGGAAGTAGATGTCCCCACGCTGTGTCAGCTTCATCTGAGAAAGCATCGCCCCTGAACCGCCGTAGTGCAGGACTACCTTTGCGCCAGTCTTCTCCTCAAACGCCTTAGCCACCTCCTCGGTAGGAGGCTTAGAGGCTGATCCCACGAATCCCTCGATCGAGCGTCCCTCAAATGGCAGTGTCTTCGCACTACCGCCGTTCCCCAGACCTGGACTGGCTTGGCAAGATACCAAAGCCAGCGCCACTCCCAGCATCATCACTCCGAAAAGCCCGTGCCTTATCACCGGTGATAACTCCTTCCTCGTTGAATTGGTTGAACTCTGTTCTCGTGCTGGAAGGAGAGCAACTCAGTCGAACTAGGCCGCGGGCACTGGTCAACGTGAGCAAGCACAAAAAGCCAGCTACCCGTGCGCGGACGACGAAGTAGCTGGTTCAAACCAGTGTATCCCTTCTCCTTTCCAAGCACGAGGAGGCAGGTTCGTTTCCTTCCCTACCCGAAACGGTCACACTCAGCCGTAGGCTTTGCCCTTAGGCCGGAGGACTCGGAGAAGCATCATTCATCTGCCGCACACTATAACATTCTGTTTTCAATTGGTCAAGCTGATGGGGCTACTCGATGAACCCGCTTGGTCGGCTGTAGTACCATTGCTCGCGAGAACGAGAGAGCCATTACCAGTTTCCATAAGTTCGGCATCGGGGTGTGGATGTTCTGGCTGGTTCCGCTGATTGTGGCGCCTGTGGCGGTTGTTGTGACCGGGGGTAGTGATTGAGGGCCTTTGCGCAATCCGGCACAGAATATTCACGTGCAAACTACACAAGGTGGCGAGCCGATACAGATGCGAAAGGTCGAGTGAAACGTGGCGCGCTTAAGACGAGTAGTCCTGGATGTGGACAAACCTATCAAAGAGCCTCCTCTTTTCCCCCTAGTGGAAGCCCTTCAAAACGTGAATGGGGTAGAGGCAGTCAGCGCGACCTTCAATGAATATGCACGTCGACGTGATGGGCATGGAAGTCGTCATTTCAGATGCCGCTTATTCGGCCGTTGGGCTGCCAGTCAGCATTGACGCAGTCCCAGCCGTTTGGTATAGTATTAACGAGATGAAGTATTGATGCGCACCGCGATGAAGCTCGCGGTGAGGGCGGCTGGGCCGCAACGCTGCTGGCCATCCTAGCCAGATGATAGCTTCTACGGGCTCTTCTCTAGAAGGGCAGGTAGAAGCTTTTTTGTCGAGCTTATTGGAGGATTCCGAAGCTATGATACGTACTCACGAATCCAAGGCCATTGGCGTTGTGGTGGGGGCTCTCAGGGGTAACAGTAGGAAGCACAAGTGGTATGAGAAAACGCATCGCCTTCGCCTGAGCAAAGGACGATAGTATGCTGGATCGCTTGCGCTTGGGACGTTGGACGGGGAAGAGTCAAAAGACAGGGCAGGACAAATCGCTTGCCACTGCGCCTTCGCTGATTCCTAATAGGCGTCGATTCGCCATTGCTGGGGCACGCGAGGTCATGATAGTGCTGGGAGATCGATTGCCGGCTGATGTCGAGGAGTGGTTGAGCGAGCGAAAGAAACCAGGGAGCGTCGAAGTGCTTTGCGGAGATTTTCCGGACGCGGTCTACCTGCTTGGCCTGTTGGAGAAGGGCTACTTGCTGTTTGACGCCGTGGTGCCGCAGCAGACGCTCATATTTCTGGACCGCCAGCAATGCTACCGTCTTCCCGATTGGGATCCTGTGCCGGATGCCTTCTCCCTTGCCTGTGATTTGCTCTGGCGCAGAAATGGATGTTACGCGCGGCTGGTCGGACTCGTAACCGAGATCGCTCCTGGTGGGCGGATGTTCAAACTCTTGGTGAACGAGCACTACTGGACGTGGGTCACCGTCCCGACAGAGGGGACGATCGATTGCCATGTTCCGGCGATAGACTCCAGGGTGAAGGTTCTGGGTATCTCCAGTTGGATAGGCGGCGTGGCGGCGCATCTTATCCACGGCGTACTGATAGTGAGTCTTGGTGAGGCTTGAGGATGTATGTTGACGATGTGAGTCTGCTGGACCTGGTACCCCAGTTGCGACGGATAAGAGTGTGCCCAAACTGCAGGCGGGATTGGCCTGTTCAACACAACTACTGTTCGGCCTGCGCAACGTGGCTGGGCGGTTCGGAGCGGGACATTCAAGAAGTGAAGCTCGTCCCAAGCTTCGCACTGCTCAAAGACAGGATTGCATCCGATGCCATCCTGGATGAGCGAACAGCGCGGGACATGCAGAGTGGAGTCGTGGAACTTGGGCTCGTCTTCGTTGACCTGGTGGCGCCGCGTTATCGGCGTCACGACGGTGCTGCTAATCTGATCGTCAATCTCGCGCAAGCGGCCCTTCGATATGGCGGGTCCGTCTGTCCCTGGCCGCAGGAGGGGCTGCTGGCTGTGTTTGTCGCGGATGTCCCCAGCGAGGATCACATCTGGCGTACGTTAAACGCCGCTCTCGCTATGCGACAGGCAATAGGGCTGGGGAACGGAGAGTATCGCTGGGGAGTAGGCGTCAACGTGGGTGTGGTGGTAGTGGATCCACAGGGCAAGCCGCCGTTGTGCGGACGCAGCCTGGACCTGGCGAGACGAATTGCACAGGCTGCTCAGCCGGAAGGAATACTCGTCGCGCCAGGCGTTTACCGTGCAGCCGAAAGGTTCTTCGACTTCGTGGGCACAGGGCAGCCTCTGTGGGGAGACGCAAGCTTGCCCAGCCCACTTTTCGCCCTTATTGGCGAAAAGACGGCCACGTCACACCAACGCGTCGTCTCGATGGACACTTCGCCTCTTGTTGGGCGCAAGGCAGAACTGCGAGCGCTCCAGCGATGCCTCGCCTCTGTCAAGGCGGGCAGGACAGAACTCGTGAGCCTGATAGCGGAGCCGGGTGGGGGAAAGTCGAAGCTCATACACGAGTTTCTGCTGCGGGCCCAAGACAACAGTGCGTCCAAGGGGAATATAGTCTGTTTGCGCGGTTACGGCGCCTCGTACGGCGGAGGACCCTTCTGGCTCTTTCGGGGTATGCTGGAAACATACCTCGGCGTGGCGCCGAGCAGTGATGCGGTTGCGCGACGTGTCCTTGTTTCGGAAGCACTGGACAGGCGAGCAGATGAACTGGAACTGGGCCCTTCCAGTAAATCGGCTCTTGCAGTAGTGCTCGGGCTCGAGGACAGACGCTCGGGATTAGCTTGCACGGATGGGAGCGTGTTCGAGGGCCAAGTAGCGGAGGCGCTACTCGACCTGTTGAAGGCCGAGAGCCGCCGTCAACCCCTTGTCGTCATTATCGATGATCTCCACTGGGTGGACGAGTCCTCACTTTGGCTGGTGAAAAGCCTGGTCGATAGATTGGAGGGGCTGCCAGCTCTCGTTATCCTCGCCTACAGGCCATCTTTCCTGGGACGTGTCGAGTGGCTCGCTCGCCCCAACCACCTGGCGATCCATTTGCCTCCTCTAAGTGTGAAGGAGCGACAAACGCTGCTGAGCGCCCTGGTGGATATGGCCAGGCTACCCAGGGAAGCGCAAGCGTTGCTATCGGCAAGGACGAAAGGGAATCCGCTTCATCTTGAAGAGGCCGTCGCGCTTCTGGAGGAGAATGGAACTCTGGTGAAGGGCGAGGCTGGGTGGACTCTAGCGAGGACGATCGATGAAGCAGATGTGCCCGACACACTCCACGGTACTATCCTACGCCGCATCGATTGGCTCGATAGCTGCCAGGCTGGCTCACTGCGTCGGCGCATCTCCTGGTTGGGGCAATATCCTCACGAACGCTCGCAGTTGGTCGAGCAACTGGAAGATATCGAATCGCGCATCGGCGCCTGGCTGGATCGACTGGAGATGGGAGCCTATGCCGACCGCGCCGAGATCGGGGCGTACCTTCATCGTCTGGAACAAATCGATTTCGAGATAACGATGGACAGCATGCTGTTGCGACGTCCGCGGCCCCGCAATCAGCGTTTGGCCCACTCTATCGAGCGACTGTACGCTGGGAGCTTCGAGGAGCATTACGAGTCCCTCTTAGCGTACGCTACTCGAACCAGAAACAAGGGCAGCGTTGCTCTTCAGGCAGTGGCTGCAGGAGACCGCGCAGCGCGAATGCACGCCGTTGAGATGGCCACAAAGTACTACAGGCTGGCGCTAGAGACGTCGAACGGATCTGTTCCTGGGACGAGTCACGCCTCCCTTCTGGAGAAACTAGGAAATGCCTATGCGCTTTGGGGGGACGCCGGCAATGCCGCTGAGACTTATCGAAGGCTACTGGAAGCTCTCCCCGTTGGTAGCGACGGCCGGCCGTCTGCCCAACTCAAGCTCGCCCACAGCCTGATACTCCTCGGTGACCTCGACACGGCCGCGAGCTATATCGACGAGGCAGAGGCCAGTGCTGGTCACGATAAAGCCATTTCCTCGGATCTTTGGGCCGAGAGAGCTTTCCTTACGCTGGCCCGTGGCGACCATCAAGCCGCTCTGGCGGCAGCGCGCAGGAGTTTGGAAGGAGCCCAATCATCCATACAAGCAGTTCGCGCTTGGGATTTGGTGGCCCAAGCGCAGCGGGCGTTGGGGCAATGGATCGAGGCCGATCACTCTACGCGCGAAATGGTGTTGGCCGTGGAAGAGGCGGGACCGTCGGTAAGCACCATCGAGGTCTATTTGGCTTTGGCGGCGCAGAGCGCCCAACACGGCAATACCTCTGCAACGATTGCCGTCCGATACGCAGAGCGCGCTCTGCATCTGGCACGAAGCCTGGGGGCCGAGCACCTAGCGGCCGAGGCGTTGTACTGGCTTGGCGAGATACACTTTGCCCAAGGGCGTTTGGGTGAAGCCGCCACTCTGTGGGAGGATTGCGTTCAGAACTGCGAGATGTTAGGTATCGCGGGGTGTTCACCACTGGCTTTAGCTGAACTGCAGCGTCTCCGCACTGAAACAGCAAGGGAGTGACGGACGGCGTGGGTATAGAACTTTTCTTGGTAGTTGGCCTGGTGTTTGGTGCGCTCGGGGGAGCGATGGCGTTCCTGATTACCTACGAGGAGTATTCACACCATCACTTTGATCGGAGAAGGTTAGTAAGGGAGAGCCTTCAGGCGGGAGGATTTGCCTTCGTGGCGATACTTGCGCTTGCGTTGGCGGCGGGCTTCTTCATAAGTCTAGGCGGATAGGCGGACAACAAAGGAATGAGCGGCAGGCTTGGCCAGTTGGCGATGCGGAAACAGTGGTAATGCTTAAGGGAGGATGACAGATGTTGGCCAGAGACATTATGAATCGCAGAGTTGTGACCGTGAGGCGCGGTACGAGTTTGGCTGTCGCAGCCAAAGTGATGCTGGATCACGGTATTAATGGCCTGCCAGTGCTGGACGAGCAGGGCACAGTCGTAGGCATGGTGGGGATACGCGACGTGCTGCGCGTTCCTAGACCTAGCCACAGTGAGATGCCCATTCTGAAGTGGGAACGTCTGGAAGATAAGGCAGCCGAATTGACCCGCACGACAGTGGATCAGGTTATGGCCCGACGGGTAGTGAGTGTCGATGAGGATAGCGACGTGATCGAGGTAGCCGCCATAATGGCCAACAGAGGGGTCCATCCCATTCCCGTCGTGCGTGATGGCCGATTGCTAGGGGTGATCGGGAGGGCGGATGTCGTGAGAGTGTTGCTCGGGCTTTCAGAGAAAGCCGGGAATGGCGTATTTCGCGACCAGGCCTAGCCGAGCAATCGATGGACAGTAGGGGGAAAGTAGTCGTGGAACAGACCAGCGCACCTAAAACGGTCGCATCCGTCGAACTCAGATCAAGAGCGATCAAGTTTGTCGTTCTCGTCGGCGTCATGAGCTTCTTCGCCGATTTCACCTATGAGGGGGCGCGCGGTATCGTCGGGCCGTACCTGGGCAACCTTGGGGCAAGCGCAGCGACCGTTGCTATCGTGACCGGCTTCGGCGAGTTGCTCGGCTATGGTTTGCGCCTGGTTTCGGGACGGTTGAGCGACCGAACCCGTCAGTTCTGGCCGATAACGATCTTTGGATACGTTATCCAGATGGCCGCAGTGCCTTTGTTGGCTTTGGCCGGAAGCTGGCAGATGGCCGCCTTCCTGATAATTCAGGAACGTGTGGGCAAGGCGATGCGCAATCCGCCCCGCGACGTTATGCTATCGCACGCAGGCAAGGAGGTTGGCTACGGGTGGGCGTTTGGGGTTCACGAGGCATTGGATCAGTGTGGGGCCCTCTTCGGGCCGCTGGCGGTAGCGGCTGTCCTGGCGTGGCGCGGCGAATACCAGACTGCCTTCATTGCTCTAGGCATATCAGCCGTGATCATGCTGAGCCTGTTGATGGTGGCGCGACTCCTGTATCCGCGTCCGGAGGAGATGGACAGCACTCCACCCGACGTGCAGACCAAAGGGTTGCCTCGCGTCTTCTGGATTTATCTGGCGGGAGCCGTTCTGGTAGGAGCCGGATTTGCCGATTTCCCGTTCATGGCCTACCACATAGAGGGAACGGCCGCCGCGCCTGCAACATGGGTTCCGGTCTTCTACGCGATTGCGATGGGGGTGAGCGGAACAGGCTCGCTAGTGTTTGGGCGGCTGTTTGACCGGGTTGGTATCCGTGTCTTGATTCCCCTTACCCTGGTTTCAGCCCTGTTCGCCCCACTCGTCTTTCTCTGGGGCGGCTTTTGGCCTTCTCTGGTAGGGATCGCGCTGTGGGGCTTGGGGATTGGCGTCCACGAATCCATTGTGCCCGCCGCCGTCGCGCCGATGGTCCCCGCGCAGCGGCGGGCCTCAGCCTACGGCCTTTTCACCGCCGGGTATGGCATCTTCTGGTTTCTTGGCAGCGCAGTGCTAGGGCTGCTGTACAGCGTTTCGCTCCCGGCGCTTGCTGCTCTGTCTGTTGCCCTCGAGGTAGCAGCGATCCCGCTGTTTATTATGGTGATGCGCAGGAAGTGATCCACGTCTACGTAGAAAGGCTGTATTCACCGGAGCCGAAAGGAACGATTGTCCTGTTTCTGGCGATGAGCAGAGATCACCTCAGTGGTTATGGTCACCGAGCGGCGGCGGGCCCCCCACCACGGTCTGCGCTTCTGGGCCACCGTGCGGAGCCTACCTGGGTCCTACCACCGGTTCCTGGTCGGCGTAGGCGTCTTTGGCGCTGGTGACTACGCCCACACCCTGCTCATCCTGGCGTCTATCCAGCTCCTGACCCCGATCTACGGTGTAGTGCAGGCGGCACAGTTGGCGGCCCTTCTGTACGTGGGGCACAACGTGCTTTACACGGGCGCCTCGTATCCCATTGGAGCTATCTCGGACAGATTTGGGCGTCGGGGGCTACTGTCTCTCGGCTACCTCCTAGGTGCCCTCGTTTCTGTTGGCTTCCTGATCGCGTTTGCCTTGCCCCTCCCAAACATCGGCTATCTTCTGCTCTTGTTCGCTCTGGCCGGCACATATATAGCTGCCGAGGACGCGCTAGAGGGGGCACTCACTGCCGACTTCGTCGAACCGCAGATCAGGGGGACGGCATATGGCGTTATGGGAACAGTCAACGGGGTTGGCGATCTCATAGCCAGCGTGATCGTCGGCTTTCTCTGGACAGTCATCTCTCCACAGACAGCCTTCGCCTACGCGGCCGCAGTTATGCTCGTCGGCGCTATCGTAATGTACCGGCTGCGTTAATTGGTTGGTTCAACGATACCACCGGCCAGGGCATCCGCCGATCTCTCAAGGCCCCAGGTGGCGTACCATTCCAGGAGATCCTGACGCACGCCATCGTAGCTGGTCTTCACTTCCTCGTATCGATGCGCGTTTTCCAGGGCAATCGCGCCCAGGTTGGCGACAGCCTCCACAAACTGGATGTCCTCGTCGCTGAATTCCCGGGGTTCTGCGGTGTAAACACGCATCACGCCGATGACGTGGTCGCGTAACCGCACAGGCGCGCAGAGAATCGAGGCTATTCCTTCCTTGATGGCCTGGGGGCGGTACTGGACTCGCGGGTCATTGCCAGCATCGTACACGGCCACCGAATGCCCCTCAAGAGCCTCGGCCATGCTCAGGTCCACACTGAGCGGGCCCTTGCGCACGTACCAGTCGCTGAGGCCATAAGCTGCAGTGTGGTACAGCTGTCGGCGGTCCGGGCTTAGGAGCATGAGCGAGCACGCCTTGGCGTTCATCGCTGCAGTGGTGCTCTCGGCTATGGCGCTCAACACCTCGCGCGTCTCAAGAGTGGAGTTGATCGTCACGGCCACCTCATAGAGCGCCCGGTAGTAGCGGGCTTCTTTCGTCTCCATCACGACCTCCTTTTTTCAAGACGGCTTATCATTACCATACTGTTCTCGGAATGATCCAACACCATGCGTGAGACGGCACGCTCGCCATTATAGCGTGTGCAAAACGCTGGCCAACTAAATGCTTCGGCGTGCGCTAGCGCACCACCATGACGCTGCGAGATGCTTGCCGGCTAACCCTGCTCGACGTTCCCAGAAACGCGTGCCACAGTCCAGGGCGCGCGCCACCGATCACGATGAGGTCGAAGTTGCCCTGCCTTGCGTAGTGTGTAATAGTATCAACCGTTCGGCCGGGTACGATAGCGCAATTAAGTTGCACCCCTCGGCGGTCAGCCAACTCTTTCGCCTGGTTGTGCAGCTCCCCGTAGTAGTGATCCTCTCGCTCCTTCTCGCCCTGCACCTCGCCGGCAATTGCGGGAAATCGGGGCAGGCCCTCCTCGACGGAGAGGGCCCACAACTCTGAATCGTGCTGCCAGGCGAGGCTTATCCCCATTCGCAGGGCCTTCCACGAGTTTTCCGAGCCATCAAAGGCGACGAGAATTCGACGAAAACTCCCTTCCCTCCACTGCGGCTGAGGTTGTTCGACTTCTGGCGAGGTGTGGGGCTTCACGCAACCGCTAGACATTGGCGTTACCTCCTTAGCCATCGCTGCCGGCAGATGCTCACGTCGGCTGTCCCCGAGACCATCGGAAGCTGCGACGGTTTCGGGCCTGGAATCCCTGTGACAGGTCGTTCCAGCGCACTTTCCAACGTGGAACTAAGGCACATAGTCGGCGACGCGGGCGAACGCGTCTTCAACAACAAGAACCTTCACGGCTCGAAGTGGCAAACGGAGAAGAAAAAAGTCCTCAACAACAAGTGTTAGCGCTAGGAGTCATCAGCACGTTTGCGGTTTGGGGCGCGCTCAGAATTCGTTCGCCCCCGGGCAGATCTCCATTCCCCAGTGGAATAACTCCACTGAGAATATCATAGTTCAGACCATATGGCGGTGTCAAGAGCGTGGTCGCAGTTTTGGTCGGAGTGGTCGGCCTTTTCAGAGCAGGCTTGAATGCGTGGCAACGTGCCTTTCCTGGACACGTCTCAGTCTGTGCATCAAGGTGAGCGAGCAGCAAGCTACGCCGGTGCCACATGCGTAGGGCTGGGACGGCCTTATCCGGACAACAAGAGACCCACCTGACGGTGGGTTGTGCAAGGCCTCCCACCGCGATTTGTCACGCAGCAGTAGGCATCAGCCTTTCGGCAATGCGCCCAGGGGAAACTCCATTCCCTAGATGTGAATATATCGCTTTCGGCCAGTGGGCGTGAGCCCGGTTCTTATCTAAGCTGGGAATAGTAGACCTACAACGGTCACGACCAGGCCGGCTGATACCATCCCGATAGCCCAGATCACTGGAT
>Ga0315298_1004407_pt1 | contig 21074 bp, 18 predicted proteins | sample WHS_1_MG_FD_203077 | JGI IMG/M metagenome (GOLD analysis project Ga0315298, IMG submission 203077) | Extremophilic microbial mat communities from Washburn Hot Springs, YNP, Wyoming, USA - WHS_1_MG | ecosystem: Environmental > Aquatic > Thermal springs > Hot (42-90C) | place: USA: Wyoming...
GCAATCCTGCGGCGCACCGGGTCGGCAAAGGCGAGCCTCGCCTGCTGATCGAGGCTTTCCCGCAACCCCGGCGGCCGGTCGGCAATCTGGCCGATCCAGTCATCCCGCTCCGGCGAAAGGCCGGAACCGGTTCCATCACCCACGCCGCCAGCGTCATAGACATTCGAAAAATCGACATCGAGCGGCGTGCTCGCGCCCGAAGGATCCGGATCGACCACATGTTCCGCGCCAATGTCGCCCGTCGGCTTCTCGGTGGAAGCAGCGTCGTTCCTCGGCACGGGCAGTGCCGCGTCGGCTTCGGGCTCCACCCGTTCGAGCAGCGGGTTCTTGAGAAGTTCATCCTCGATGAACTGGCTGACCTCGGCATTCGTGAACTGTAGCAACTGGATCGCCTGCCGCAGCTGAGGCGTCATCACCAGCGACTGAGTATGTCGCAGATCGAGACGAGGTCCTATTGCCATGCATGGATCATACCAAAGCAATCAGCAATGCGGAACGGGCAGAACGCGCATGGTGCGCTTTTTGCATCAAGAATTGTTGCCACTGTAGCGGCGCGCAACAAAAACGCGACAGGCCTTTTTGGATCAGAAAGACGCCAGCAATTTGAGCACCGCGGGTCCGCCCACCACCAGGAACACGCAGGGCAGGATGAAGATGATCATCGGCAGCGTGAGCAGTACGGGCAGGCGTGCCGCGCGCTCCTCGAACCGGGTCAGCTGCTCCTGCCGCAATTCCGATGACAGGGTGCGCAGGGCCTGCGTCAGTGGCGTGCCGTATTGCAGGGTCTGGATCAGAGTCGACGCCAGACGTTTCAGACTGTCGAGACCCGTCCGAACACCCAGGGCGTTCAGCGAATCACGAATATTGCCGCCGATCCGCATTTCCTGGGCCGTCAGAGTGAACTCCTGCGCCACAGCCGGATGGGTCAACTGCAATTCACCGGCAACGCGAACCAGCGCCGATTCGAGACTCAAGCCAGCATCAGCGCAGATCACCATCAGGTCGAGCGCATCGGCGAGCCCCCCCTCGACCTTCTGGATGAAGCGCTTGCGCCGCTGCTGGATGATAATGTCGGGCAACAGCAGCCCCCCGATGGCTCCCACCACGGCAGCTATCACGGCATGGCCCGCGGTCATGTGCAAGAACCGGGACATGAGCAGGGACAGGACAGACAAGCCGGTCAATGAAAGAAGCTTGGTGCCAACGAACAGGGCAAGCGCTCCCTTGTCGCGAATACCGGCCATGCGCAGTGTATGCCGCAATTCCTCGAGGGTGCGGGGACTGAGCAGGCCGCTGCGCGCCACCGCGAGACCGAGACCCATGACGATCCGCACATGGATGGGCTGAGCAGGTTCGCCCCCCTTTTCCGCCGCCCCGGAAGCCGTGCCTGCCGCACGATCGATCCGCCGCTGGAGCTTCTCCTCGACGATAACGAGCCGAAGCATCAGCACCGCCGTGACGGATACCAGCAGGAACAGGGCGGGAACCCAGAGGATGGCGGCTCTCATGTCAGTTCAGACTGCGACGGATGATTTCACGCATGACCAGCGCTCCGCCAGCGAGGAGCCCCACCGCGGCCGCCAGCACGATATTGCCGCCATGGGTCACGAACAGGACACGGAGATAAGCCGGCTGGATAACCTCGATGGCGAGGGCGGCAACGAGCGGAATGATGCCGAGGATGAGAGCGCTGGTCCGCGCTTCCGACGCCAGGGCATAACCGCGTGCCTTCATCGCCACCCGCTTGCGGATGACTTCGGCCAGGCCCTCCAGCGTCTGCGCGAGGCCACCGCCATACCGGGCCTGCAGGCTGATTGCCGTGGCAAAAAAGCCATATTCCGCAAGATGCGCCCGGTCTGCCATCTGACGAAGCGCCAGTTCGAGCGGCGTGCCGATCGCCACCTGGTCCGCAATCCGGCCGAATTCCCTGCTGGTCGGCGCTGGCATGTCTTGCGAGACGACGCGCAGGGCCTCCTGCACCGGAATGCCAACGCGAACACAGCGCACGATCGTCGCCAGCGCATCGGGGAACTGGTTCAGCAACGCAGTCGCCCGCCGCGCATGAACGGCGCCAAAGGCGAGACGTGAAGCAAGAAGAAACAGCGGCGGCCAGACGATCCAGCCGAGCCCGGGGATGAGGGCACCGACGAGATAGGCAATGCCGCGGGATATCACCGCAGCGGCAATGACAATCGCCCACCAGGGCATCGGGTAGTCCGGAGCCCGCACCAGATCGACCCCCAGAAGCAACAGGGCGGAATTGAGCGGCCGGCGAAATCGCGCCATGGGATCGATCGCAGCAGCCGCATCCTGGGAACTGACGACCAGCCGTCGTCCGGAAACCCGCGCCAGCCTCGCGTCGAGCGCCTTTTGCATCCGGTCGGCCCGCACGAAATTCAATCCGAGCAGCACGAGTGCGCTCGCCATGACTGCGGAAAGCGGCAGGATGAGCGAGAGGAGGCCGGTCATGCCGCTGCCTCTTCCAGTGCGGCCTTCCAGGCACGAAGCAGGCCGAAATAATTGAGTCGTTCGTGGAAGCTCGCCCGCGTATGGGAAATCGCATAGCGACCGATGATCCGGCCCGTCGCATCTTCGCCCAGCACTTCGAACTTGAAGATGTCGTTGAGAAGAGGCGTTTCCCCTTCGATTCCGGCGATCTCGGTGAGTTGCACGAGGCGCCGGCCGCCGTCGCGCTGGCGCTCGACCTGGACGATCAGGTTGACGGCCGAGACGACCTGCATCCGGATCGCACGCGGCGAAAGACCCATGCTGGCCATCTGCACCATGTTTTCGATGCGGGCCAGCGCATCCCGCGTGTTGTTGGCGTGGATCGTCGACATCGATCCGTCATGGCCGGTGTTCATCGCCTGCAGCATGTCGAATGCCTCGGGGCCACGCACCTCCCCGATGATGATCCGGTCGGGCCGCATGCGCAGCGCGTTGCGAACGAGATCGCGCTGGGTAATCTCTCCCTTGCCCTCGAGATTCATCGGGCGGGTCTCAAGCCGGACCACGTGCGGCTGCTGGAGTTGCAGTTCCGCGGCATCCTCGACGGTGACAACCCGCTCGGTCGGATCGATGAAGCTGCTCATCGCGTTCATCATCGTGGTCTTGCCCGAGCCGGTGCCCCCGGAAATGATGACGTTGAGCCGGCAACGGGATGCAATTTCCAGCAGCCGGGCAACGGGCGGCGTGAGCGAGCCATACTCGATCAGCTTGCCGAAATTGATCGGCTTTTTGGCGAATTTGCGGATCGACAGGCAGGGGCCGTCGATCGAAAGCGGAGGCAGCACGATATTCACGCGCGAGCCATCCTTGAGCCGGGCATCCACCATCGGGCTCGATTCGTCGACGCGCCGGCCGACAGAGGCGGCGATCCGCTGGCAGATGTTCGCGAGATGGGCGGAGTCACGGAAGCGCACCGCAAGCTGCTCAAGCCGGCCGCGCCGCTCCACGAAAACCCGTTCCGGACCGTTCACCATGATGTCGGTGATCGTTTCGTCCTCCAGCAGCGGCTCGAGCGGTCCCAGGCCAAGCATGTCGTCCACAAGCTCGGCGGCAATCTGGTTCTGCTCGTTCCGGTTCAGCTGGATCCTGTGCTCGGTGGCGAGTTCAGCGACCATGCCCTCGACGCGCTGCAACAGCCGCGCATGGGTCAACCCGGCGATCGACGAAGCGTCGATATTCGACAGGCAGAGCGCGCGGATCATCTCGACGTCTTCCAGCCGTAACCGGATCGTCTGCTGGACCGGGGCGGAAGGTTCGACGGCACGTCGGCCGAACACGGGCAGTGCGTCCATCATGTTGCCAGCGCCGCGGTGCCGACGCCGAGCCGGCCGGCAAGATCGAGGAGCACCTTTCGAAATGGCCCCTTGCGCGCGACGGGAGGTTCGCCCAAGTCGCTGCCCTTCGCAACGATGGTCCGAAGTTCTGGCACAACGACGGCGATTTCGGTGCCGAGGGTCGAAGCGATTGTGCTGATCGGGGGGCAGCGCTTGCGCTGGTAGCGATTGAGAACCACGATCGGCGCCGACGTCTGCATCTGGCCCGGGGGAAGAGCCAGCCACCGGGCGGCGTTGCCGAGACTTCGGGGGGCCCCGGTCGTCACGATCACCCGCATATGCGCAAGGGCGAGCAGTTCGGCAGCAAAGCCCGTCGGGCGGGCAGGTATGTCGGCAACCACGAGATTGTAGCGCTGGCGCAGGGCATTGAGCAGCGCGCGCCCGCCACCGGGATGATATTCCCAGGGTTCGGTGAGCGGTTCCTCCGCGCCCAGGACATGAAGCCGGCCGATCGAGGGCTGCGCCGCGCGCTCGATCAGCAATGGGTCAATGCGGTCAGGAGTGTCCAGTGCGTTGCGCAGGCCCGTGCTGGGTGGGGCATTGGATGCAAGCGCCGCACTGCCGCGCTGCAAATCCGCATCGAGCAGGATTGTGTGACGCCGGATTTCGCCGCCGATGAGCCAAGCGAGGCCGGTTGCGATGGTGGTGGCGCCAACCCCGCCCGCAGCACCGCATACCGCAACCATCGATCCGCCGCGGGACGTCTCGAAGGCGGGAACCTCACCAACCGCCCAGGGCGCCAATTCCCGGCTGACCAGCGCCGCGTCGAGCGGCTTGGAGAGATATTCGCTGACCCCGAGCGTTCGCGTAAGGCTGCGGTAGAAGCCGATACTCCGTTCCTCGCCGATGATCAGCACCCTGGTTCCCGGATCGATCACCGGCTCGAGCCGATGCACGGCGCTCATCGGCTGCTCTTCACCGGAAATGTCGATCAGAACCGTTCGTGGGGTGTCGACGCGGGCGAGATAGTCCAGCGTCTCGGCGAAGGATACGCGCTGCAACGGCACGCCGGTCGGAAAAGCCGAAGCCAGTGCCGAGCGGATGACCTGCAGGCTGGCATCGTCCCGCACGAAGCCCATGAAGGCCGGTCGTCCGCCGCCCCGTTCGCTATGGTGCCGCGAGGTGGGCTCTGCCGGGCCAGGAAGCGCCAGTTCGTTCATTGAGGATGATACTCTGTCGTGCCTTTGTCACCCTGAAACACGGTGATTCCCGTCTGGCCGGGCACATTCAGGGCGGCAAGAGCAGGGGAAACCTGACCGCTGAACACGGGCGGCGGCTTCGGAGTCGGACCGCGCGCGGCCTCGCTCGGGCGGACGATCAATGAAAGAGGCCCGAGATGCGCCGCGACCTCGACCCGCTCGGCCTGTTCGGGCGTCACTTCAAGGGTTACGGTCCTGGCAGTGTTCTTGGCGGCCGGATGGGTGCCGCTCGCCCCCTGCACCAATCGCTGATCGATCGCGATCACGCGGACATCGGACAACACGGTCTCCGCCGCAACGCGCTGGGTGGGCAGGAGATTGGCGCCGGTCAGGTGCTGGGTCAGAAGCAGGTCGACATGATCGCCGGGCCAGATCAGACCGGCCGCCCCCGTGATCGCATCGACCCCGACAGATACGGCGCGCATGCCGGGTTGCAGCACCGCCGCGAGAAAGCCGTGATCACCGGGCCGGATGACAATGTCGGTTGCCAGCAAGTCTCCCGCGCTGAGCCGGTGACGGACCATGGCTCCCGTGTAGGCCGCCCGGTTCGCCGGCGTGTCGGGGACGGCGTCCGCCGGCACTTTCGACGGCGGACGGTTTTCAGCGACGAAATCCGCGGGCTGCAGCAACGTGCCCGGCGCCAGCGGCCGCCCGGTCGCGAGCAACGCCACCATTTTCGGCGCCTTTGCATGAGGGTGCGACGGATGCATGTCGAGCCACGCGACGGTTCCGAACCCGGCAAGTCCCAATGCGAGGAGAATGAACAGGGCAATACGCAGCAGCATTACGACACATCTCGGAAGAAGCGCCTGCACGCATAGGCCGCGCCGGCTGGTGGCAGGGAACGGCATGGCACGACGCACATGCACAACAACGCCGCACCGAACAGGATCCCCGACGCCTCAAAAACAACTAAGGCGTCAGGGGATAAACGATATACAGACCAGTTAGCCTGAGAGGGTGGAGTTAATAGTGTGCATGACCGTATTGAGGCCATTTCCAAGCACCCCAAACGCCGCAATGATGACAACGGCCATCAGCGCGGCAATCAGGCCATATTCCATCGCGGTCACGCCGCGATTGTCCTTCGCGAATGTCAGGCCGCGCAGCGCGAGCCAGGTCTTTGCATAGTCAAGCATTGTCAGGTCTCCTGTCCGCCGCATGGCAACTGCCTGCGCGGCGATGATGATGACGGCGCCAGAATTTTGCTGGCAGACGGCCCGCGGCGTCAGCGCACGAGCCGGAAATTCACGGCGCCATCAAACCAAAACAAGCTTTCCAAAACGTTAATATATCAGGATCTACCGATTCTTCGCCCGGCGGGTCAGGCAACAGCGGGCGCGAGGGCAGCCAGCGTCGCCAAATCGGGGCGCGCGCCGATCCGCCCGATGACGGCGGCGGCGACGCGGCTGCCAAGGGCGGCACATTCGGCGAGCGGCGCATTGCGCGAGAAGCCGACCATGAAGCCCGCGGCATAGGCATCGCCCGCACCGGTCGTATCAACGACATCGACCGGCAGCGCGGCGGCGACATGCCGCTCGGCCCCCGAGACGATCACGCTGCCCGCCTCGCTGCGCGTGAGCACGGCAAGCGGAACGACATGAGCCGCCTCCGTTGCCGCGCTCTCAAAGGTGTTCTGCTCGAAAAGCGAGCAGATTTCGGCTTCGTTCGCAAACAGGATATCGACATTGCCGGACGCAATCAGGTCGAGGAAGCCGGAGCGATGGCGATCGACGCAGAACGCATCCGAGAGGGACAGCGCGACCCGGCGGCCCGCGGCGCGGGCAATTCGCGCCGCTTCGCGGAACGCGTGCTGGGCGCGCGGCGGATCGAAGAGATAGCCCTCAAGGTAGAGGATCGACGAGTCGCGGATCGCCTCCGCGTCGAGATCGGTGTGATCGAAATCGATGCAGGCCCCGAGATAGGTGTTCATGGTGCGCTGGCCATCAGGCGTCACAAGGATGAGACAACGCGCGGTGGGCGCACCTTCGGGAAGCGGCGCATGCGGAAAGTCGACCCCAATCGCCCGGAGGTCGGCGGCGAAGGCCACGCCAAGCTCGTCCCGCGCCACCTTGCCGAGAAAGGCGGTGCGGGCGCCGAGTCCCGCGGCGACGGCACAACTGTTCGCGACCGATCCGCCAGAAGCGATCTGGCCAGGCGGCATCGCCGTAAGGATCCGTTCGGCCGCCTCGGCATCGATCAGACGCATCGCCCCCTTGCGCATGTCGTGCCGGTCAAGGAACATGTCGTCGGTGCGGGCGATTACATCGACGATCGCATTGCCGATGCCGATGATGTCGTACCGGGTTGAGTTCATGCGTCTCTCCTGCCAGTCCCGTCCTGTTAGCCATTCGTGGTATTCACGCGACCGCGTATCATCAGCACGGGCCGGTGCCAAATGCCGCCTTGAGCATGAACGCCGGATTACCTCGCGGAGAGATGATGGCATTGCGGAACCTTGGGGAAAATGCGCGATTTTTGTCAGCAAGCCGATTGTCCGCAGGCCACGCAGCGTGCTAGCGGACATGACGTGAATGGTGTGGAGGTTTCGTGATCAGCTTCAGAAAACGCGACGAGCAGGCGGCGGAGACCAAATCGCGACTGACCCCTGCACGACAGGACGGCGCCACCGATGACGGTCTGAGCATGCCGCCCTTCCGCCCCGCTTCCTCCGAATCTGCCCCGCACCAGGCGGGAGACGCAACGGCTAAGGAGATACCTATGGCCCGAACCCCCTTCTCGCCCAACCAGCCCTCGGCCGCTCCGTCAACCGGCGGCGCGCCGGCCGTCGCACCGGCCTCTGGCGCCAGCTTCCGGCCGACCATGCGCAACCCGGAGGCCGCCGAGCGCCGCACGCTGGTGGTGGGGCGCGGGATCAGCCTGCAGGGGGTGGTGCAGGATGCCGAGCGTCTCGTCGTCGAAGGCACCGTCGAGGCCACGATGATCAAGGCAACCGAGTTGTCGATCAGCCAGGGCGGCGTGTTCAAGGGCGAGGTCGAGGTCGAGGAGGCGGAAGTCGCCGGCGTGATCGATGGCACGCTGACAGCCCGCCATTCGCTCATCGTGCGCGCGACGGGGCGGGTTCTCGGCACCGCGCGCTGTCGGCGGCTGCAAGTCGAGGATGGCGGACAGATCACCGGCCGGATCGAAATGATCACCGAAGGCAACGCGGGCGCTTCCTCCACCGACTGAGTTGCTGACCGTCCTGCGACGGGAGACACCGCCTCCGAATGAAACGCAGCCGCGTTCTGATCTTGCTCGCCTCCGGCGCGCTGGCGGGTTGTGCCGCACCGCACAACCCGAAGACCGGTCTGGCCGATACCGGGCCCAAGCCCGCCTCGGCCAGGCTGATCGGGGCAACGCCGGAAACATTGAAGGCTGATCTTGGCGAACCATCCCTTCTCCGCGTCGACGGACCTGCCGAGGTCTGGCTCTATCATTCGCCGATCTGCAGGCTCGACGTGATTCTGTACCGCGGCGCAAAAGGCGCGCCCGTCGTGCGCCTTGCGCGGGCGGCCCCTCGCGGCGTCGCGGATGCGACCTGCGTTGCCAGTCTGGAACAGCAGCGCGCCTCCTGATATCCAGCAAGCCGACAAGGCGGAGCGGTTCACGTGGCGCGAACCGGCGGCCGAAGATCACGGGAGGGCGCATGAGCGGTTTGCGGGTCGCGGTCCAGATGGATCCGATGGAAAGCGTCGATATCGACGGTGATTCGACCTTTGTTCTGATGCTCGAGGCACAACGCCGGGGCCATGCGCTCTGGCACTATACCGTGCGCGACATGTGGCTCGAGAACGGCGCGCTCAACGCGCGGCTCCGGCCGGTGACGGTGCGGCGCGAAGCGGGCAACCACTTCGCGTTCGGCCCCGCGGAAACGATGGATCTCGCGGCGATGGACGTGGTGCTGATGCGCCAGGATCCACCGTTCGACATGGGCTACATCACGGCGACGCACCTGCTCGAGCACATCCATCCGCGGACGCTCGTCGTCAACGATCCCGCCGCGGTGCGCAACGCACCGGAAAAGCTGCTGGTGACGGACTTTCCGGACCTGATGCCGCCCACGCTGATTGCCTGGGACCGCACCGCCATCCGCGAATTCCGCGCCCGTCACAAGGACATCATCGTCAAGCCGCTCTACGGCAATGGCGGCATGGGCATCTTCCGCATCAAGCCGGATGACGAGAATCTCGGCGCCCTGCTCGACACGCATTTCGCCGGTTCGCGCGAACCGCTGATGGTGCAGCGCTACGAGCCGGCCGTGCGGGCCGGCGACAAGCGGATCATCCTGATCGATGGCGAGCCGCTGGGCGCGATCAACCGTGTGCCGGCGGAGGGAGACGCCCGATCCAACATGCACGCGGGCGGCATCGCCGCACCCACCGAAATGACGGCGCGCGACCGTGAGATCTGCGCGCGGATCGGACCGACGCTCAAGGAGCGCGGACTGCTTTTTGCCGGGATCGACGTGATCGGCGACTACCTCACCGAGATCAACGTCACCTCCCCGACCGGGCTGCAACAGGTCGCGCGCTTCAACGGCCTGCATCTGGAAGCAACGATCTGGGATCGCATCGAGGCTCGCCGAGCTTCTGGCCACTGACCGGTGCGGGCAGCGCTTCCCGCGCTCGCAGTCTTGCTGGTTGCCTGTTCGACGGGGCAGGGATCGGAACCCGCCGGGCACGCCGCATCCGGACCGCTCTCGGCAACATTGCGCCGCTCTCCCCGCGGGCCGGGAAATTTCCAATATTTTCTCTCCGTCCGGAACAACGGAAGGGTCATCTTTTCAAGCCCCGGTGACCCCACACAGCTGATCCCGCGCCTTGTCCGGCCGGCCGGCGCGCCGCGCTGGTTTCCGCAGCAGCGCGCGCATCTGGCCGGCATCGCCGTGCTTGGCGGACGGCGCTTCGCGATTGTTGCCGAGCACAACACCGGCGCGGATTGCGGCGAAGGAACCGTTGGGCTCGTCGGTTCACGCGGCGAACTCGTCACGGTCCGGAACCCGTGCGCGCTGGATGTCGCGATCGGGCATGGCGAGGTTCGCCTTGCCGGGCCCTACTACGCGCCGGGTGCGCCCCTCGTCGATCCAACAATCGTCCGCGCCGCGGCGATCCTCACCTTTCGAGGCGGCAAGCCGGTCGAGAGTCCGCCCTATTTCCGGATGCGGACATCATCGCCGCCGTAGGGATATACTCCTACAAGTTTGCGACGGCGTGCTGCCGGGCGAGGAACCAGGCATCGACCGCCGACTTCATCGACTGCGCAACGCGGCGACGGAAGACGGGCGTGCGCAGTTCCGCCTCGTCCTGCGGATTCGACAGGAAGGCCGTCTCGACGAGAACACTCGGAATTGCCGAGGACTGGAGCACCGCGAAGGTTGCGTGGCGGGCCGGATTCGGCAGCAACGGCACATGCTGGCCAAGCGCGCCGACCATTTTCTGCTGCAGAAGATGCGACTCGATCTTGGTGCTGTGCGCCATCAGCGCGAACAGGATTTTTGCCACCTGGGGCGAAACGCCGCGGAAATTGGGGTTCGATATCCGCTCGACGCTGTTCTCCGAACGCGCGATTTTGGCGGCGAGCGCATCGGAGGCATGGTTCGAGAACGTATAGACGCTGGCGCCCCGCACCGCGGGATCGTGCGCCACCGAGTTCGCGTGGATCGAGAGGAAGAGCGCTGCCTTATGCCGCTCGGCAATATCCACCCTCGTCTGCAACGGGATGAAGATATCGCGCGAACGCGTCATCACCACGTCATAGCCGGCACGCTCGAGCGCGTGCCGCAGGTCGTATGCCGTGGAGAGCACGACCGTCTTTTCGTAAATGTCGCCTTGACCGATGCAGCCCGGATCGTGGCCGCCATGACCGGGATCGATGACCACGAGACGCCTGCCGGTGGCCTCGCGCCAGGCGGCCCGGCTCAGGCGGGGCGCAGGGCCGGGAACAGCACGCGCCAGCGCCGACTGCATCCAGAGCGGCAGGGTGATCGTGGCCTTGACCCCCGAATCGAGCAGGAAGCGACGGGAGAGACGCATCGCAAGCCTCCTTTCTGTCAACCTTTAAGACTGGCTTCCGGCATGAAGTGCCACCATAGTATCAGGAATGCACGTTAAATCATTGAGATTGACAGAAGGTTGATCGAGCGGCGGAATCCACCCTATCGCAATGCGGCTTGTGAATGATCGCAAACCGAGCATATCCGCCAGAACGGTCCGGGAGATCCCCATGCGCGCAATCATCGTGTTCTATACGGCCTGCCTGCTGGCGTATCTGCTTCTCGATGCGGTCTGGCTGGGCCTGACCGCGAACGCCATCTATCGCGCCTCGCTCGGGGGCATCATGATCCCGGGGTTCAGGCCTGCGCCAGCCCTTGCCGTCTATCTGCTGCAAGTGCTCGGGCTCACGATGTTCGTGCGGCCGCGCGCCGTCGCGGCCGGCCGGGCCGCAGCCTTTGGATACGGGTTCTGCTTCGGCGTGTTCACCTACGGCCTCTACGACCTTACCAATCTCGCCACCTTGAAATACTGGACTCTCGGGCTGAGCCTGACCGACATTGTCTGGGGTGGTGTGGTTTCCGGTCTCGCCTCGCTGTGCGGCTGGCTGGCGGCACGACGCTTCGTCCGCCAGCGCATCTTCAAATAGCGCCGATCAGCTTTCGCCCTGGGGCCGTTCGAAGGCGTCCTTGCCATCGAACCGTTGCAGCTTCTCGACATGCATCCAGGAATGCTTCTGTCCGATCGCCTTCACGAGGTCGGAAATGCCCTGCGGCCCGTTTCCGGCCGCGGGTTCATTGAGCATGAAGCGGCAATCGAAATGGTCGACGAGGAAGGTCCTGCCGCCGGTCGCCGGCCATACCTGGACGCCGCGATTCGAGATCGAATCGAGGCGGAGCGCACTGCCCTCGGCAATCGCGGTGAGGGAGGCGCCCAGCTCGGCCGCGGAAAGGCTGCTTTCCAGAAAGATGTCGACGCCAAGCAGTTCGCGGCTTGCGGGCTCCGTATGGGCGGTGCGGTCGGGCCACGCCTTGAGCTCGAGCGGCCGGTAGGCGCGCGACGGGAGATTGCTCGTGCGGCCGAGATTCTCGATGACCTGGCCGACGAACTTGTCGGTGCCGACGCCATGGCCGCGCGGCGAGAGGTCGCCGGTCAGGTTCTCCCCCTCGGCGAGGGTGATGAACAGCGCCTGCTCGATCGTCTCGGCCGTCTCGAAGGCGCCGATATGGCGGAGCATCATGATCGCGGCGGACAGCAGCGCGGTCGGGTTGGCGAGCCCCTTGCCGGCGATGGCCGGCGCCGAGCCGTGCACCGCCTCGAAGATCGCCGCGTGATCGCCGAGATTGGAGGATGGTGCGATGCCGAGGCCACCGACCAGCCCGGCGGCGAGGTCGGAAATGATGTCGCCATTCATGTTCGAGGTCACGATCACGTCGAACTGCTCGGGGGCGATGACGAGCTGATGGGCGCAGTTGTCAATGATGATGTGATCCTGCGCGATATCCGGATAATCGGGACCGACTTCCTCGAAGACGCGCTTCATCATGCCCTCGGTGAGCTTCATGATGTTCGCCTTGGTGGCACAGGTCAGCTTCCGGCGGTCCTCCGCCTGGGCAAGGCCGAAGGCGGCGCGGATGATGCGCTCGCAGCCCGGCCGCGTCATCAGCTTGAGGCACTGGGCGACATCCGGAGTCTGCATGTGCTCGATGCCGGCATAGACGTCCTCCACGTTCTCGCGGACGATGACCATGTCGATCCCGCGCCCGGTGAACGGCGTCTTCACCCCGGGCAGCTCGCGCACCGGGCGGATATTGGCATAGAGCTCGAAATGCTTGCGCAGGGTGACGTTGGCCGACTTGTTGCCGTAGCCGACCGGCGTTTCCAGCGGCCCCTTGAGGGCGATGCGGTTGCGCGCGATGGAATCGAGGGTTTCGCGCGGCGCGCCGGAGGCGATGCCCTTCCTGAACACGGCGGCGCCGGCTTCGGCAACCTCCCACTCGACCGGCGCTTCGGCGGCCTCGAAGATGCGGCGCGTCGCCTCGAAGACTTCGGGGCCGATCCCATCGCCCGGCAGGGCGGTGACAAGGGTCTTGGCGAGGGCGGGCGAGGTTGCGATCATCGTTGATCCCCCATGGTCTGGTTGTGGTTGCGCGTATACGCCTGCCGGTCCGCCGATGCTACCGCAGCGCAACAAATGGCAGCCCCGACGGAATGCCGGGATCCTTGCACGAAACGGTTAACGAAATCTGCGCCAGGCTGGCGCATGTTCCCGTTTTCGCAGGGCTGAACCCCGCCGCGCCATCTGGACATGGACGGCGGCTTTTCTATTTTCGGGCAGTATGTCTGTCTCATCATCCACACGCGAACTTGATGCCCGCTCGCGCGCGGGCCGGAAGAACGAGGTCGCCCTGGTGCCGATGACGATCGGCGCCTGCCTCGGCCTTGCCGCGGGCTCATTCTGCGGCGGCTCGCTGCAGAGCATCTACCCCTATGTCGCCGGCCGGCTGGCGACCAGCAGCGATCACGCGCTGTGGACGCTCACCTACTTCCTCATTCACTGGGCCCTCGGCATCGCGCTGATGCCCTGGTTCGCCCGCAAGCTCGGCTTCAAGCGACTGTTCCTCGCCAGCATGATCATGCTGGCGATCGGCGCGGGGATGGGAATCCTGTCCCATTCGCTGATGACGATGCTGGTCGCGCGCGGCGTGCAGGGCATTTCGTCCGGCCTGCTGGTGCCGCTGGTGCAGACGCTGCTGCTGCGCCATTTCCCGAAGCGCCATCACACGCTGGCGACGGCGCTCTGGAGCAATTCGATGCTGGTGCCGTTCTTCTTCGGCCCGGCCTTCGGCGGCTGGCTGGCGGTGAATTACGACTGGATCGACCTATTCTGGCTGGTCATCCCCTTCGCCCTGCTCGCCTTCGTGCTGATCCGCGTCTCCCTGCCGGAAGACCGCCCGACGGCGCCGCCGCCGCCCTTCGATCTTGTCGGCCTCGCCCTGCTCTGGCTCGGGCTGATCGCGCTGCAGATCGTGCTGAACCAGGGCGAGCAGTTCGGCTGGTTCGGCTCGCCCTTCATCCAGCGCTACACGGTCGCCGCGATCCTGTTGCTCGGCTGCTTCATCATCTGGGAACTGACGAGCGAGGCGCCGCTGCTCGAACTGCGCTTCGTGACCAACCGGAATTTCGGGTTCGGCCTGCTGCTGCTGTGCCTCGGCTGGTCGATCTTCGTCGGCTGGAGTTCGATCCTCCCGCTCTGGACCGAGGTCGATCTCGGCTACAATGGCTGGTGGGGCGGCGTGTTGCTGATCCCGCTGGCGCTGACCGCGATCCCGGTGGCCTCCGCCATGGGGCGCATCGCCCGGCATGTCAGCCTGCGCATGCTCGCGGCACTGTGTTTCCTGCTTTTCGCGATCGCCTTCGCGATGGCGGTCTACAATCCCGAGATCGGCCTCGCGGCGACGGTGCCGAGCGAATTGCTGCAAGGCATTGCCGTGGGCATGCTGTTCGTGCCGCTCACGATGATCATCCTGTCGGAGATCCCGGCGGACGATCTGGCCGCGGCCTCGACGACGAGCAATTTCATCCGCCTTGCCAGCGACATCGTCGGGGTCACCATGTTGCAGACGCTATGGCAGCGGCACACCGAATCCGTCGCGGCGCTGACCCGCAGCGCCATGAGCGAGTCGCTGGTTCGCCAGGCGCTCGCCCACGCGCGGCAGGACGGCATGTCCCACGCGCAGACCATGGCGATGATCGCCGGCCGGTTGCAACTCGATGCGAGCACCTGGAGCCTCGACGACGCGCTCCGTCTCTCCGCCTGGATCTGCCTCGGGGCCGCGGCGGTCTCGCTTGTCGTGCTCAAGAAGCCTCGCCCGCAGGGCGGCTAGCCCCGCAGGCCGTTCCCGCTCACGCGGCGAACGGCATCAGCAGCAGCACCGCGGCCTGGGCGGCGATCCCCTCGCCCCGACCGGTGAAGCCGAGGCGTTCCGAGGTCGTCGCCTTCACGGACACACGATCGAGCGGCACGCCGGCAAGCCCGGCCACGCGGGTGCGCATCGCCAGCGCATGCGGGGTGATTTTGGGGCGCTCGCAGATGATGGTGATGTCGATATTCGCGATCGCCCCGCCCTTTTCCGCGACGAGGCCCGCGGCATGCCGCAGGAAGCGCGCCGAATCGGCATCCTTCCACGTCGCTTCGGAGGGCGGGAAATGCCGGCCGATATCGCCCTCGGCCATCGCGCCGTAGATCGCATCGCAGAGCGCATGCAGCGCCACATCGGCGTCGGAATGCCCGGCGAGCCCCTTTTCGTGCGGCACCTCGATGCCGCACAGCATCAGTTTCCGTCCCTCGGCCAGCACATGCACGTCGTAGCCGGTGCCCACGCGGGGCAGCGCGCCGCTGGCGAGAAGGGTCTTGATATCCATGGGCCGGGTTCTCCAGTTGGCTTGCAGGCACAATGTGCGCAGGAACAGCGCGGCTTTGGCAACTGGACGATTGCGCGTCAATGCCCGGGCCTGTAGTGCTTAATTCATGGGCAACGAGATGAGAAGCTTCCCGAAATTGCACCCGATCCGGCTCAAGGCGCCGGGCGGCGCCGCGCGCGACGTGACGATCGAGACGCCGGTGATCCTGGCGCCGATGTCCGGCGTCACCGACCTGCCGTTCCGGCGGCTGGTCAAGTCGATGGGTGCCGGGCTCGTGGTGTCGGAGATGATCGCCTCCTGGGCGATGATCCGCGAGAACGCGGCGACACTTCGCATGGCCTCGGTCGACGAGGGCACGGGGCCGAACTCGGTTCAGCTCGCCGGCTGCGACCCGGCTGCGATGGCGGAAGCCGCGCGCATCGCCGTCGCCGGCGGCGCCGATCTGGTCGACATCAATTTCGGCTGCCCGGTGAAGAAGGTGGCGGTGGGACAGATGGCAGGCTCGGCGCTGATGCGCGACGAGGTGCAGGCCGGCCGCATCCTCGAAGCCACGGCGAAGGCGGTCGACGTGCCGGTGACGCTGAAGATGCGCATGGGCTGGGACCGGCAGAGCCTGAACGCCCCCACCCTCGCGCGGATCGCCCAGGAAAGCGGCATCGCCATGGTCACGGTGCATGGCCGCACCCGCCAGCAATTCTACGAAGGCACGGCGGACTGGGATTTCATCGCCTCGGTGAAGGCGGCCGTCTCCATCCCCGTGATCGCCAACGGCGACATCACGACCGAGGACGAGGCCGAGGAAGCGCTGCGCCGCTCGCAGGCCGACGGCGTGATGATCGGCCGCGGCGCCTACGGACGCCCCTGGTTTCTCGCCCAGGTGGCGCGGTATCTCGCCACCGGCCAGAAGCTGCCGGCGCCGGACATGGAAATGCGGCGCGATGTGCTCATCGGCCATTACCGCGCGATGCGGGCGCATTACGGCGAACAGCCCGGGCTGCGCGTGGCGCGCAAGCATATCGGGTGGTATGTGCGCGGCCTGCCGGGCGCCGCCGAATTCCGTGCGGCCGTCAACCGGCAAGACGATTCCGCCGCCGTCGAGGCGATGATCCACGACATCTACGCGCGGGCGATGGGCGAGACGGACGCACCGGTGCAGGCGGCCGCATGAGCGGCCTGCGCGGCGCATTCCGGCGCCGGGGGGCGGTGACGAGGCAGCCGGAACCGCCGATCGATTCCCGCCAGTTGCTGGCGGCGCTGCCTCTCGCCGTCATCGAACTCGACGCGGACGACCGGTTCCTCTTCGCGAATTACGCGGCGGAGGAAATGTTCGGCTCGTCGCAGGCCTTCCTTGCCGGCAAGCCGCTGCACGAATTCATCCCGGCCGACCATCCCATCTTCATCCTGCTCGACCGCGCCCGACGCGACGAAGCGCCGATCGCCGAACACGACCTCGTGCTCGAAGGCCCGCGCTTCGCCCGGCGCGGCGTGTCGATGCAGGTTGCCGCGATCGTGGATGCGCCGGGCCATCTCGCGGTCACGATGCAGGACAGTTCGGCCGCCCGGGCGCTCGACCAGCAGCTTTCGGCCCGCAACGCGGCCCGCAGCATCACCGGCATGGCCGCCGTTCTCGCGCACGAGGTGAAGAATCCCTTGTCGGGCATCCGCGGCGCCGCGCAGCTGCTCGAGGCCAACGCGGCGCCCGAGGACCGCGAACTCGCCGTGCTGATCCGCGACGAGGTCGACCGCATCCGCGAACTCGTCGAACGCATCGAGGTGTTCAGCGACAAGCCGATCGATGTGACGGCCGTAAACATTCACCGCGTGCTCGAGCATGTCAGGCGCCTGGCCCAGTCCGGCTTCGGCGCGCGGATCCGCTTCGTCGAGGCCTATGATCCGTCACTGCCGCCGGTGCTCGGCAATCGCGACCAGCTCGTCCAGGTTCTGCTGAATCTCATGAAGAACGCGGCCGAGGCGATCAGCGAGACGGAACGGCCGGATGGCGAGATCACGCTGGCCACCGGCTTCCAGCATGGCGTGCGGCTCGCCGCCTCCCCTGCCCGCGGCCAGCGCAACCTGCCGATCTTCATTTCCGTGCGCGACAACGGCGCGGGAATCCCCGAGGATATCCGCCGCCACCTCTTCGAGCCCTTCGTCAGCACCAAGGCGGCCGGCTCCGGCCTCGGCCTCGCGCTGGTCGCCAAGATCGTGGCCGATCACGGCGGGCTCATCAATGTCGACAGCCGGCCCGGCCGCACCGAATTCCGTATCCATCTGCCGCAGTTCGAAGATCGCGCCGAGGGCCCGCCATGACCACCCTGCCGACCATCCTGATCGCCGATGACGACCGCTCGATCCGCACGGTGCTGACCCAGGCGCTCGGACGTTCGGGATACCAGGTCCGCACCACCTCCTCCGCCGCAACGCTCTGGCGCTGGGTCGAGGATGGCGAGGGCGACCTCGTCATCACCGATGTGGTGATGCCCGACGAAAACGGGCTCGACCTCGTTCCCCGGATCAAGCGCATCCGGCCGGAAATGCCGGTGCTGGTGATGAGCGCGCAATCGACCATCCTGACGGCCGTGCAGTCCACCCAGCGGGGCGCCTTCGAATATCTCCCGAAGCCGTTCGATCTCGGCGAGCTGCTCGCAATCGTCGATCGCGCCCTGAAGCAGCCGGCGATGCAGGCGCCGGCCGAACCTTCCGGCGCGCCGGAGGACAATCTCCCGCTGATCGGCCGTTCGGCCGCCATGCAGGAGATCTACCGCGTCATCGCCCGGCTGACGACGACCGACCTCACCGTGATGATCACCGGCGAATCGGGCTCGGGCAAGGAGCTCGTCGCCCGCGCCCTGCACGATTACGGACGCCGGCGGCAGGGGCCGTTCGTTGCGATCAACATGGCCGCCATCCCGCGCGAACTGATCGAAAGCGAGCTGTTCGGCCACGAGCGCGGCGCCTTCACCGGCGCCGCCAACCGGCATGTCGGCCGCTTCGAGCAGGCCGCCGGCGGGACGCTGTTCCTCGACGAGATCGGCGACATGCCGCCGGAGGCGCAGACCCGCCTGCTGCGTGTCTTGCAGGAAGGCGAGTTCACGACGGTCGGCGGCCGCCAGCCGATCCGCGCGAATGCCCGCATCGTCGCCGCGACCCATCGCGACCTGCGGGTGCTGATCCGCTCGGGCCAGTTCCGCGAAGACCTGTTCTACCGCCTCAATGTCGTGCCGATCCGCCTGCCATCCCTGCGCGAACGGCCGGGCGACATTCCGCTGCTCGCGCAGCATTTCCTGAACCGCGCGCAAGCCGAAGGGTTGCCATCCAAGACCCTTGCCCCCGAGGCCATGGTCCGGCTGTCGCAGTATCGCTGGCCGGGCAATGTGCGCGAACTGGAAAACCTGATGCGCCGCCTGTCCGCGCTGGTGCCGCAGTCGACGATCAGCGAGGAGATCATCGAGGCCGAACTTTCGGATCGCGCGATCGAGGATGCCCCACCCCCTGCCGGGGCCGAGCCGCCGCCGGATACGCCGCAGGCGCTTGAGCGCGTCATCGAGCGGCATGTCGCCCGGCTGATGACCGAGGCGCGCGAAGCGGGCGAGGACGGCGTGCTCTACGACCGCGTGCTCGCCGCCTTCGAGGCGCCGCTGATCCGCCTCGTACTCGGGGAGACGCGCGGCAACCAGATTCGCGCCGCGGCCCTGCTCGGCCTCAACCGCAACACGCTGCGCAAGAAGATCCGAGAGCACGAAATCGGCGTCACGCGCCGGGTGGGCTGAGGGCAACGTGGAACCGCAGGCCGAACTTCTGAAACTGCCGGCGAGGCCGCGCCGGAGCGGACCGCTGGATTTCCTGCTTGGCCGGGTCTCGACCCTGATCCTGGCGACCCTCGCCCTGCTGCTCGGGATCGGTTCGTTCGCCTATCTCGCCGGCGGCATCAAGCTCGAATTGCATTCGGGTGCGGCCGTCGGCCTCGCGATCGGCGACATCGCGATCCTCCTGCTGCTGATCACCGTGCTGGTGGCGAGCGTCACGCGGGTGCTGATGGAAAGCCGCCGCGGCGCGGCGGGCGCGCGGCTGCATGTGCGGCTCGTGCTGCTGTTCGGCGGCGTGGCTGCGGTGCCGGCCATCCTGGTCGCGATCTTCGCCGCCGTGTTCTTCAATCTCGGCATCCAGGCCTGGTTCAATCAGCGGGTGCGCACGGCGCTGGCCGAAAGCCAGCAGGTGGCCGAGGGATATCTCGACGCCAAGAAGAACAGCATCCGGCTCGATGCCCTGGCCATCGCCAACCAGCTCAACCAGAACGGGCCGATCTTCTTCGGCAATCCGCAGAACTTCTTCGATCAGGGCTTCCTGAACGTGCTGGTCGCGCAGACCGCCCTGCACGGCCTGACCCAGTCGGCGATATTCGAGCCCCTGACCAACAAGGTGGTCGCCTCGGCCGGGCTGTTCTCCTCGGAAGGCGTGACGCTGCCCCCCGACCGCATCATCGCCGAAGCGGAGAAGCACCAGGTCGCGGTATGGAGCACGCCCAACTCCATGCTCGAGCGCGCCGTCGTCGAACTGGAGGCGACGCCGACGCTCATGCTGATGGTCGAGCGGCCGATCGACCCGTCCATCCTCGCCCATGTCGACCGCACCCGCCAGGCCGTTGCCGAATACAACCGGCTCGAACACCATCGCGCCCAGTTCGAGCTGTTCTTCGCGCTGATCTTCGCGACCGTCGCCCTGCTGGTGCTCTCCGGCGCCTCGCTGATCGGGCTGCTGTTCGCCAACCAGATCGCCCGGCCGATCTCCTACCTGATCGAGGCGGCCGAGCGGGTTCGCGGCGGCGACTATCATGTCCGCGTGCCGGAAGGCGACACGGGAGACGACGTCGCCGGGCTGTCCCGGGCCTTCAACCGGATGACCGGGCAGATCGCCGAGCAACGCGCCGAACTGATGAACGCCTACGGCCAGATCGACGAACGCCGCCGCTTCACCGAAACGGTGCTGGCCGGCGTTTCGGCCGGCGTGATCGGCCTCGACCCGCGAGGGCGGATCGAATTGCCGAATCGCGCGGCGTCGGAACTGCTCGGCATCGACCTGCTGAACCATCTCGGAGGAGAGCTGGCCGGAATCGTGCCGGATTTCGCCCCGCTGCTCGACCAGGCGCGGGACAATCCGAGCCGGCCGGCGACCGGGGAGGTCGACTATGCGAAGGGTTCCGAGCGGCGCGTGTTCCTGGTCCGGATCGGCGCTGACCTGAAGGGCGAGCGGCCGACCGGCTTTGTCGTCACCTTCGATGACATCACCGAACTGCAATCCGCCCAGCGCAAGGCCGCCTGGGCCGACGTGGCGCGGCGGATCGCCCATGAGATCAAGAACCCCCTGACCCCGATCCAGCTTTCCGCCGAACGGCTGAAACGGCGCTTCGCCCGGGAAATCACCTCGGACAAGGACAGTTTCACCCAATGCGCCGACACGATCGTGCGCCATGTCGGCGACATCGGCCGAATGGTGGACGAGTTCTCCGCCTTCGCGCGGATGCCGCAGCCGATCATCAAGCCCGAAGACCTCGGCCGGATCGCGCGCGAGGCCGTGATCCTGCAACGCGCGGCACATCCTGGAATCGAGTGGTCGGT
>Ga0315298_1004408_pt1 | contig 21060 bp, 18 predicted proteins | sample WHS_1_MG_FD_203077 | JGI IMG/M metagenome (GOLD analysis project Ga0315298, IMG submission 203077) | Extremophilic microbial mat communities from Washburn Hot Springs, YNP, Wyoming, USA - WHS_1_MG | ecosystem: Environmental > Aquatic > Thermal springs > Hot (42-90C) | place: USA: Wyoming...
CAAGAGTCCGGTCGCCCCAAATTCCGTGTCTGTCCCCATATCCCGCCCACGCTGCGCCCTTTCTGTCACCCCGTTGAAAGTTGAGAGTTGAACGTTGGACGTTAAACGTTCCTGATCGGAATACCGGACATCGTGTCTGTCCCCATATCTGAGCGCCACAGCCGGCTGGGACCGTCCGACCGGCGCTTGGTCAGGTCCACCGGGCCAAAAGGTTCGGTCGCCCCAAATTCCGTGTCTGTCCCCATATCCCGCCCACGCTGCGCCCCTTCGGTCACCCCATTGAAAGTTGAGAGTTGAACGTTTCACCTTGAACGTTCCAGATCGGCATATCGGACATCGTGTCTGAAATTGCGTGTCTGTCCCCATATCCGGGCACCCCAGCCGGCTTGGACCGTCCGACCCGCGCTTCCTCAGGTCCACCAAGTCAAGAGTCCGGTCGCCCCAAATTCCGTGTCTGTCCCCATATCCCGCCCACCGTGCGCCCTTTCTGTCACACCGTTGAAAGTTGAGAGTTGAACGTTGGACGTTGGACGTTCCTGATCGGCATACCGGACATCGTGTCTGTCCCCATATCTGAGCGCCACAGCCGGCTGGGACCGTCCGACCGGCGCTTGGACAGGTCCACCGGGCCAAAAGGTTCGGTCGCCCCAAATTCCGTGTCTGTCCCCATATCCCGCCCACGCTGCGCCCTTTCTGTCACCCCGTTGAATGTTGAGAGTTGGGCGTAGGACGTTGAACGTTCCTGATCGGAATACCGGACATCGTGTCTGTCCCCATATCCGGGCACCCCAGCCGGCTTGGACCGTCCGACCCGCGCTTCCTCAGGTCCACCAAGTCAAGAGTCCGGTCGCCCCAAATTCCGTGTCTGTCCCCATATCCCGCCCACGCTGCGCCCTTTCTGTCACCCCGTTGAAAGTTGAGAGTTGAACGTTGGACGTTAAACGTTCCTGATCGGAATACCGGACATCGTGTCCGTCCCCATATCTGGGCGTCACAGCCGGCCTCGACCGCCCGACCCGCGGCTGGACAGGTTCACCGGGCCAAAAGTTCGGTCGTCCAAATTCCGTGTCTGTCCCCATATCCCGCCCACGCTGCGCCCCTTCGGTCACCCCATTGAAAGTTGAGAGTTGAACGTTGGACGTTGGACGTTCCCGATCGGTATACCGGACATCGTGTCTGTCCCCATCTCCGGGCACCTCAGCCGGCCTGGACCGTCCGACCGGCGCTTGGTCAGGTCCACCGGGCCAAAAGGTTCGGTCGCCCCAAATTCCGTGTCTGTCCCCATATCTGGGCGTCACAGCCGGCCTCGACCGCCCGACCCGCGGCTGGACAGGTTCACCGGGCCAAAAGTTCGGTCGTCCAAATTCCGTGTCTGTCCCCATATCCGGGCACCTCAGCCGGCCTGGACCGCCCGACCTGCGCTTCCTCAGGTCCACCGGGCCAAGAGGTTCGGTCGCCCCAAATTCCGTGTCTGTCCCCATATCCCGCCCACGCTGCGCCCTTTCTGTCACCCCGTTGAAAGTTGAGAGTTGAACGTTGGACGTTAAACGTTCCTGATCGGAATACCGGACATCGTGTCCGTCCCCATATCTGGGCGTCACAGCCGGCCTCGACCGCCCGACCCGCGGCTGGACAGGTTCACCGGGCCAAAAGTTCGGTCGTCCAAATTCCGTGTCTGTCCCCATATCCCGCCCACGCTGCGCCCCTTCGGTCACCCCATTGAAAGTTGAGAGTTGAACGTTGGACGTTGGACGTTCCCGATCGGTATACCGGACATCGTGTCTGTCCCCATATCCGGGCACCTCATCCGGCCTGGACCGTCCGACCGGCGCTTGGACAGGTCCACCGGGCCAAAAGGTTCCGTCGCCCCAAATTCCGTGTCTGTCCCCATATCTGGGCGTCACAGCCGGCTGGGACCGTCCGACCGGCGCTTGGGCAGGTCCACCGGGCCAAAAGGTTCGGTCGCCCCAAATTTCGTGTCTGTCCCCATATCCCGCCCACGCTGCGCCCCTTCAGTCACCCCATTGAAAGTTGAGAGTTGAACGTTGGACGTTGGACGTTCCCGATCGGTATACCGGACATCGTGTCTGTCCCCATATCTGAGCGGGACAGGCGGTCTGGACCGTCCGACCCGCGCTTCCTCAGGTCCACCGGGCCAAGAGGTTCGGTCGCCCCAAATTCCGTGTCTGTCCCCATATCCCGCCCACCGTGCGCCCTTTCGGTCACCTCGTTGAAAGTTGAGAGTTGAACGTTGGACGTTGGACGCTCCCGATCGGTATACCGGACATCGTGTCTGTCCCCATCTCCGGGCACCTCAGCCGGCCTGGACCGTCCGACCGGCGCTTGGACAGGTCCACCGGGCCAAAAGGTTCGGTCGCCCCAAATTCCGTGTCTGTCCCCATATCCCGCCCACGCTGCGCCCTTTCTGTCACCCCGTTGAAAGTTGAGAGTTGAACGTTGGACGTTGGACGCTCCCGATCGGTATACCGGACATCGTGTCTGAAATTGCGTGTCTGTCCCCATATCCGGGCACCTCAGCCGGCCTGGACCGTCCGACCTGCGCTTCATCAAGTCCACCAAGTCAAGAGTCCGGCCGCCCAAATTTCGTGTCTGTCCCCATATCCCGCCCACGCTGCGCCCCTTCGGTCACCCCATTGAAAGTTGAGAGTTGAACGTTGGACGTTGGACGTTCCCGATCGGCATACCGGACATCGTGTCTGTCCCCATATCCGGGCACCTCAGCCGGCCTGGACCGCCCGACCCGCGCTTCCTCAGGTCCACCGGGCCAAGAGGTTCGGTCGCCCCAAATTCCGTGTCTGTCCCCATATCCCGCCCACCGTGCGCCCTTTCGGTCACCTCGTTGAAAGTTGAGAGTTGAACGTTGGACGTTGGACGTTCCCGATCGGTATACCGGACATCGTGTCTGTCCCCATATTTGGTCCCGGGCAGGTTATGCAACGTAACACTTCGAAGACAGCACTGTGGTGACCGCACTACTCGCTGCCACAGAAGCAGACTGCTGGTAAATTGAGCACAATTGCATTCTGAAAATCTTTGTGAACATGATCGATTCTTCGGTATAATTATGTAGTGAGAAATCGATCATATTTGTGAAGATTGTCAGACTGCGAGCCTGCTCAATTTGTCAGTGCCTGTTTGTCTGGTAGCGACCAGTGCGGTCACAACAGTGTGGCCATTGGAGTGTAATATTGGAATTGGATAATCTGCGCGGAAATCGCAGATCAGCGCGTGTTGCGAGATTCTTGCCTTAGAACTGTTCGTCCGCCGATCCCAATCGCATCCCCCCTAAGCGACGAAGTCGCCCATTTCAGCGCGGCGCGGCAGAGCGGTATTGCTACAACCGGCGCAATGGTTGCGCCTCGAGCACTTGGTTGCGGCCGCGCCGCGCTGAGCGTATTGCGATGCTGCAGTGTATTTGTTAGCTTTCGCTTGCAATGAAACTTCACTTTCTGGGGTCGGCTTTTGTGATGCTCGCCGCTACTGTCTGCGTGCCACGCCCGTTGGCAGGCGAAATACGCGTCGGAATGATTGGTTTGGACACGTCGCACGTGGTTGCGTTTGCCAAACTGCTTCACGACACAAACGCTCCCGGGCACGTCCCCGGCGCCCGGGTTGTGGCTGCTTACCCCGGAGGAAGCTCTGACATCGAATCGAGCTGGTCGCGGGTAAAAGGTTATACAACCGAACTGCGGGACCGGTACGGAGTTCGGATAGTGGATTCAATTCCCGCCCTGTGCCAGGAGGTCGATGCCGTAATGCTCGAGAGCGTGGATGGACGTCCCCACCTCGAACAGGTGAAACCCGTTTTCGCTGCAGGCAAACCTGTGTTCATTGACAAGCCAATCGCAGGGTCGCTCCGCGACGCTATCGAAATTCTCCGCCTTGCAAAAAAGCATCGTGTCCCATGCTTCAGTTCCTCCTCCCTCCGCTATTACCCGGGGCTCATTGAGCTCAAACAAGCCGACCTCGGCCAGATCAAAGGCGCAGTTTCAACAGGCCCATGCCACCTTGAACCGCACCATCCAGACCTGTTTTGGTATGGCATTCACGCGGTCGAAGCCCTGTATGCTGTGCTCGGCACCGGCTGCCAACAGGTCGTGCGCACATCAACCGCCGACACAGATGTGGTGACCGGCATTTGGAGCGACGGCAGAGTCGGAACAGTGATCGGCATCCGAAACGCTGCCGCACCGTACCGCGTAACCCTGTTTGGAACCAAAGCCGTGATGGACCAAAAACCGGGCGGCGATTACTCGCCGCTTGTCCGCGAGATAATCAGGTTCTTCCAAACCGGCCAGCCACCCGTCTCCGCAGAGGAGACAATCGAGCTCTTCGCTTTCATGGAGGGGGCCGACGAAAGCAAACGGTTGGGCGGTCAACCCGTTAGAATTGCCGATGTGCTCATAAAAAACGGGTGGACAAAGCAGGACAACCTCGGCCAAGACTGACCCGGCATTTCCGGAAGGTTGGGACGAAAGTACCGACGAAGACAGCCCGGTTGCCGGGCAAGGTCTGCAATTCGGAATGGGCAAACCGGATGTGTGCTGGATGCACTGGCAATCAGCAGCGGAACTGCCTGCAACCAGCAGAGCTGAGGCCTGCCCCAAAGGTCATATCCCGATTTCCTCGATTTGTTTTCATGTTCTGCTATGATCTGACTTATGGCAGACAACACACTCGAATTCGATTACCTCGTCATAGGCAGCGGCATTGCCGGCCTGTTTTTCGCCCTCAAGGTCGCCCCTCACGGCAAAGTGGCAATCATCACAAAAAAGAACAGCGCAGAGTCAAATACCAATCATGCCCAGGGCGGCATCGCCTCAGTAATGAGCCCGGAAGATTCATTCGAACTTCATGTGCAGGACACTCTGACGGCTGGGGCCGGTCTGTGCAAAGAAGACGTCGTACGCACAATCGTCCAAGAAGGCCCCACCCGGGTCAGGGAATTAATGGACCTTGGCATGCGATTCGCTGAACATGAGGTCCCCGGCAAGGGAGGCGTGAAAGAACTCGACCTCGGTCGCGAAGGCGGACACTCGAAACGGCGGATCCTGCATGCGCTGGATGTCACTGGCCGCGAGATCGAACGCGTCCTGTTGGAACGGGTCTCACAAACATCCTCGATCCACGTGTTCGAGAATCACATTGCCATTGACCTGATCACAACCCACAAGCTCGGCAAAGACGGCACCAATAGGTGCCTCGGCGCATACGTCCTCGACAAGAACACGCAAACCGTGAAAACGTTCGCCGCCCGCGTAACGGTGTTGGCAACCGGCGGCTGTGGAAAAGTCTATCTTTACACCACCAACCCGGACATTGCCACAGGCGACGGCATCGCAATGGCGTACAGGGCGGGCGCGGCAGTGGCAAACCTCGAATTCATGCAGTTCCATCCCACCTGCCTCTACCACCCGAAAGCCAAATCGTTCCTCATAAGTGAAGCCGTTCGTGGCGAAGGCGCCGTGTTGCGGACATTCAATGGCGAGGAATTCATGCACGCTTATCACCCGCTAAAATCGCTTGCACCCAGAGACGTCGTCGCCCGCGCCATCGACAGTGAAATGAAAAAGAGCGGCAGCGATCATGTCTATCTCGACATAACCCACAAACCCGCGCCCTTCATCATCCGGCGGTTCCCAAACATCTACCAGACCTGCCTTTCTTACGGGATCGACATAACCAAGGAAATGATCCCGGTCGTGCCGGCCGCCCACTATCAGTGCGGTGGCGTCGTCACAACAGTCGATGGCGAAACAGAAATTGCCGGCCTGTACGCGATCGGCGAAACAGCGTGCACCGGGTTGCACGGCGCCAATCGCCTTGCCAGCAATTCATTGTTGGAAGCGCTCGTTTGCGCACATCGCGCAGCTCAACGCGCCGTCACTGGATCGTTCCCGAAATGGACCGACCGCATTCCGCCGTGGCATTCGGGCAGCGCACAGAACCCGGACGAATTGGTTGTGATTTCACATCTGTGGGACGAAATCAGGCGCACGATGTGGGATTATGTTGGCATCGTCCGCACAAACAAACGCCTCCAGCGCGCGTACAATCGCATACTCAACATCCAGGCCGAAATACAAGAGTATTACTGGGACTTTGTCGTCACGTCAGACCTGCTGGAACTGAGAAACATCGCGATGGTCGCCGAACTGATTGTCCGTTGCGCAATGTCGCGCAAGGAAAGCCGCGGATTGCATTACAACTTGGATTATCCCAACCCCGACCCTGCATTGGCCAAGACCGATACCATAATTCGCAAGCCGCTGCCCGGAACCCGGCCCGGCACGCAAACATCGCCGGGATGACACTCCCGGTGTGCGTGCCCGGTCAGGCGGTCCAGATCTCCGACACCACAACTATTCAGTTCCGCCCCGCGCACCGTGAAATCGCGCTTTACAACTTCAGCGACACGGATAATCTGGAAGCAACGAGTACTTATTATGCGAACAAGACTCTCGATTGCGGTTGGTGGTTTGGTTCTGTTGCTGGCATGCGGATGCTCCGGTCCCGAAAAAAAACTCGGGCGCGGTCTGAACAATGTCACCGAGTTCGCCCGGATGGGTGAAATCCGCAGATCGGTCGAGCAAACTGCGCTGTGGGATGGCCCCGCGGTCGCCTATACAACAGGCGTCATCCGCGGGTTCAACCGCAGCGTCGTCCGAACTGCAGTCGGATTGTACGAGGTCGCCACGTTCCCAATCCCAAGCTACGACCCGGTGTTGAAACCGAACAACCCCATTTATCCCGACATGACCGTTGATCCAGTTTTCCCGGACAGCGACAAACCCCGGCTCATTGCGGATCCAACCGTCGGCCCTGATGCGGCAACAGGTTATGCGGGCGGCGACGTTTTACCGTTCGTGCCAGGCAGCAGATTCCGCATATTCGATTACTAACCGCCAAATTCGCTTCACCGGGCGCCAACAGTGTTGTTGGCGCCTTTTCCATTTATGCCGATTCAACTCCTGGCCCCGTGTAAAATCAATCTGTTGCTCAACATACTGGGGCGCCGCTCCGACGGGTTTCACCAGTTGGAAACCATCATGTGGCCGGTCCCGGTCTTCGACCAACTCGAACTTGACGCCGCACCGGAGAGCATCAGTTTTTTCTGCAGCGACGACACTCTCCCAACAGGCTCTGCCAATTTGGTCGTCCGCGCAGCCGAAGCCTTCCTCCAAAGCACAAAGATTCGGTCCGGCATCCGCATCCGTCTCTGCAAAAACATACCCGTCGCCGCCGGCCTCGGCGGTGGCAGCAGCGACGCTGCCCAAACGGTCGTCGGGCTCAACCGGCTTTTCGGAGAGCCATTGGATGCAGCCGCTCTTCACAAGATCGCTGCCTCCCTGGGGTCTGACGTTCCGTTCTTCCTGGATCCCGCGCCGGCCCTTGCAACCGGTCGGGGCGAACAGATCAAACACCTGGAACAGCTTGAAGTGCTCGACCCGCTCTGGTTGTTTCTGGTGTACCCGGGTTTTGGGGTGTCAACGCGATGGGCCTACCAGGCTCTGCAGCGATTCCCCACTGCGCTCAATGGAACACCGGGCCGAGCCGAGCGAATGGTCAGTTCGCTGCGAGATGGCGACCTTCACGCCGCAATGTCAGAGCTCTACAACGCCCTCGAATCACCCGTCTTTGCCAAGTTCCCCATACTGCAACTTTACAAGGAGTTCCTGCTAAAATCTGGCGCCCTCGCCGCCATGATGTCTGGCAGTGGATCATCCACTTTCGCTTTCTTCCCTGACGAAAACGCCGCGGTGCGGGTTCAAAAACGTTTCCTCGAAAGGTTCGGCGCGACCTGTTGGACGCGCGTTGTGCCTGCGCGGTTCGGTCGAACCCCTCAGCGCGGCGCAGCCGCAACCGAATGACCGCGGCGAGATAAATGCGTTCGTTGCAGGCTTGGCACTCCGCCACGCCGCGCTGAATGGGGCGACTTCGTCGCCCAAGGGGAGATGCGTGTGGTATCGGTGGTTGAGTAGTTTGCCAGCAAAGGTCTCGAACGATCCGTTGATTTGTGACTGCAGCGTAGATTTTCCAATATTGTAGTCAAAGGCCGCACTGTGGTGACCGCACTACTCGCTGCCAGGGAAGCAGATGCCGAGAAATTGACCGGACTTGCAGTCGGAAAATCTTCGCGAATATGATGGACTCTTCACTATAACTATACAGAACAGCTGAGAATTCGCTCCTTTCTCATTTTGGCCCGACGTTTTTGCTGGCGCACCAACCAGCATCATGGCATAAGTAACTTAACCATTGGTCCCATGAAACCAATCGCATCGAGTTCCAGCCCGAGTTCACGGCGCTCCAAAGCCGCCTTCACCCTGATCGAGTTGCTTGTCGTAATTGCAATTATTGCGATCCTCGCCGGCATGCTTCTGCCGGCTCTTGCACGTGCCAAGGCAAAAGGCATCAGAATGTCCTGCATGAACAACCTCAAACAGGTTGCTCTTTTCATGCAATTGTACACCGATGACAACAACGACACCTTCCCCGCTCACAGGAACCAGAATCTGAATACCACAGACGAAGTCCCGTCCCGCACGAATTGGTGGGGCACAACCATAATCGGTTACGCACAAAATCAGTCGAATTTGTTTCGTTGCCCGGCACTCAAAGGACCGCGTGTTGATAATAACATCAAATGGCAGTGGCGATTTGACTGCCACTACGTCGGGTATGGCATCAACAGTTGGTTTCTTTCTCTCTGGCCGTATGACTCCGGCGATCTCACCGTCGGTGGCGTACGGTTCACCACCAAACCGTGGTTCAAACGCACCTCGATAGTCACGCCAACAGATTGTTTCATGATCGGCGATTCAATGCCCAAAGCAGACGGCATGTGGAGCAGCAGTTGCTGGTGGCCATGGGCTTGCATGGACCCCGCAAACAGCCAGTACAAGAGTTTCGAAGGCATGGACGTCATCCGCCATCTGAAAACAGGCGTCGCCGTATTCGCCGACGCCCACGCCGAGGCCCGCAAAGAAGGTCAAATCAACCCAATCCGCGACCCCGCTTTCGGCGACGCAAAGGGGCTTGTGAACTCGAGGTACTGGGACCCGCTCAAACGCGCCGGCGACCGCTGAGCTTTGACCAAAACTCACCGCAGTGCAGCGCAGCCGCAACCGGATGCTCACAGCGAGATGAAGGCGTTCGTTGCGAGCGTGGTGCTCTGTCGCGCCGCGCTGAACAGGGCGACTTCGTCGCCCACTGGGGAGATGATGTTGGCATACTTGGGTGAACGGTTTGGCGCCAAAGGTCTCGAACGATCCGTTGATCTGCGGTTGTTGCGCAGGTTTTCCAATATAGCATGGTTTGCACCGGCAGTATGCTGTCCCAGAGCTTGCAGACTGTTGGCTGTTTGATTTTTCACTGTCGCTGGAAACGGATACAAAGTGGTTGTCAGCGGAGTGTGGTTTTACGCGTCGAAGCGACAGGTTGCCATTTTGGTTCTGTGACGCGTCGCGTCATCTGCGCGCGGCAGGATTATGCACATCAAATCGTGTGATTATGTCGCTGCAGAAGGCAAGATTGAGGAGGCGCATCATGCATCCCTCAAAATAGGCCACTCCAAATTCCGTGTCTGTCCCCATATCTGGGCACCGTCCCGGCTCGATTCCGCAGTCGAACGGGGTCGGGGTGTTAGCGAGGTGTTGTTCTAAAGCGGCGGGTTTTCTCGGCGTAATCTGTCCATGTCGGGTCCACCTTCCCGGATAATTACGACAAGAACAGCCCTGCCACCCAGCAACTCTTGTAAAGCTTCACATCATTGGAAGGAGAAGGCAGCTCCAGACTCGCAACGAGTGCCGGCAAAAGCAGGAATTGAACTTGGGAGCCGTTCTGCGCGAGAAAGTCGCTCTTACTGAGATCTGAATTGGCGATCGCTACGCGGATTCTCCAGAACAGCAGTTCGGACCGACCAGTTCAGTGGGTCATACGTCCGCTGTGTGTCGTATTGGACCAATATGGCGCTCGGGTGTGCGCAGCCGCACCGCCGATCATGATCTTGCTCTTCGGCGTTTCCGAGCCGTAGTACATTTCCCAAAAAGCCCGAGTGCCACGAAGCCTTAGGATTGCCGCGTCGCTGCACGTAAACATAAGTTCATCATTCAGGTAAACCGTTATGCGGGGTGCATCCCAGTCAAGAATCACCGTGCCATGATGGTCAACTCCATACGCAAGCTGGTTTTCCTCGAATCGCTTCAAAGCCACCTGAGACCGCATTACACCGCCCCTGATCGTGTCGTATATGACGGCGTTCCGGCGAAAGCGCACGTGCACAAGGTCGCGTATCCAGTTCGACCCTTCATCCGGACCGACAGCAAGCACAAACGTGCCGTCGGCGCCGTCTTGTGCAATCATTTCCCACCGGAACACGGCATCCAGCCTGACGGGTTCCGTATGAAGCCGCTGACAAGCATAGACCGTTTTGCTCAAACCAAACTGGCTCGCGGTCAAGTAGCCGTCTTTGATCATCCCCCACCGACTGGGCAATTCGCCGCCGGTCCCGATCAACAGCCATTCGGAGCCGATCGGCGGTTCTCCAATGCCCGGTTCAGCCGTGTTCGCGCGTCGGAAATCATCCCAGAGAACCGTCACCAACAACCCCGAAAAATACGGGAGCTTCAGAGTGCCGGTTATTTCCGTGGGTGTCACACCTTCGACCTTTAGTTGGTGCGCCGCGATTCGTTTTGTTTTTGCGATGGCCCTGATGCGCGGCCTTGCGTCGGCGCCGCTAACCGGCTCGAGCATTATACCGGCCAGAAGTAACACAAAACCCAACCTCGTCAATCGTTCGTTGGACTTTTGTTTGAGTTCGCCCATGAATGCACTTCCGGAACGCGTAGCCCGCAGACCGCTCTCGGATTCCGAGATTCATAGCCTGTCTTGTCTTATCAGTTCAAGAAAAGCCTCACGGGCGCCTTGTGCTAAACTTGGCCTAAACCGGAAATCTCGCCGGAATGAAGTCTTGGAGCCTTGTTCTGGTAAGGCGGCGGGATTTCCGGGTCGGGGCAAATGAGATTGGGATCAATGGCCAAACGGCTTGAAGCCATAAGTGTCCAACGATCCGCCAATCTGCGATTGCCGTCCAGCTTCTCCAATATTGTACTACAAAGCCTTGCATCAGGCAGGGCGTACAGTCCCGTCCTCCGGGCCACGCATAGCGACGTGCGCCAATTCCGGTGTTCACCCGATCGAAGGCGCCCATGTCAAAGTTTGCTTGCGTGCAGGAAGAGAAATCTCGACGATTGGCCAACGGTCTCCCGGGACAAGACCCGGCAAGTTTTGAATATGGACACGACAACGCCACAACAAGTGATCGAGATGGCTCGCAAAAACGGAGCCAAAATGATGGACATCAAGTTCGTTGATCCGTTTGGGACATGGCAGCATTTTACCTGTCCCATAGGGGAACTGAACGAGGAGGTTTTTGCCGAGGGGATAGGATTTGACGGAAGCTCGATTCGAGGTTGGAAATCGATTGAAGCCTCGGACATGCTTGCTATGCCGGACCCTTGCACGGCGTTCATGGACCCGTTCTGCGGCGTGCCAACATTGTCGCTGACATGCACAATAGCCGAGACGGGTACAAAGGAACCTTACGGGCGTGATCCCCGTGGCATCGCGCAAAAAGCCGAAAAGTACCTTGCCAGCACCGGCGTGGCCGACAGCGCAGTGTTCGGTCCTGAAGCCGAATTCTTCATATTCGACAGCGTCAAGTACGGGGCGGAGAGCAATGGCACTTTTTACAAGGTGGACAGCGATGAAGCGGTCTGGAACACGGGCCGCGAAGAGGATCCAAGCCTCGGTTACAAGATCAGACACAAAGAAGGGTATTTTCCCGTTCCACCTTCGGACAAACTCAACGATCTTAGAACCGAAATGTGTCTTGTAATGGAGCAGCTCGGCATCCCCGTCGAAAAACAGCATCACGAGGTCGCAACTGCCGGCCAGGCGGAAATAGATTTTCGGTTCGACACGCTCGTCAAAACTGCCGATCGCATGATGCTGTTCAAGTACATCGTAAAAAATGTCGCCCTTAAGCATGGGAAAACCGCCACTTTCATGCCCAAGCCGTTGTTCGGTGACAACGGAAGCGGAATGCACACTCATTTGAGTCTTTGGAAAAAGGGCAAGCCGCTGTTCGCGGGCACGCTCTACGGCGGGTTGAGCCAGACAGCCCTTTACGCCATCGGCGGCATTTTGCAGCATGCAAGAGCGTTGTGCGCACTGTGCAGTCCGACGACCAACAGTTACAAGCGTCTGGTGCCGGGCTACGAAGCGCCCGTTAATCTGGCTTACAGCGCGCGAAACCGCAGCGCAGCAGTCCGCATCCCGATGTACAGCGACAGCCCCAAGGCAAAACGGATCGAGTACCGCCCCCCCGACCCGAGCGCAAATCCGTATCTTTGTTATGCAGCATTGTTGATGGCAGCATTGGACGGTGTCTTGAACAAGGTTGATCCTGGCGAACCGATGGACAAAAACCTCTACGAATTGCCCCCCGAGGAGTTGTCAAAAGTACCCCAGGTACCAGGAAGCCTGGTTGACGCTGTGGAAGCTCTCGAACGCGACCACGAGTTTTTGCTCAAGGGCGACGTTTTCACCCGCGATTTTCTCGAGATGTGGATTGCCACCAAGAGAAAAGAATCGGATGCTCTTCGCCTGCATCCGCATCCTTACGAATTCTTCTTGTATTACGACGTTTAGCCCGAAAATCTCGCCGGCTGCCCCGACCAAGACACCCAAATTGTATTACTATATGGAGAAATCGATCATTTTTGCGAAGATTTTCAGACTGCGAGTTTGCTCAATTTGTCACCAGAGTGCGGCTTTTGCACTCGAGTAAAATATTGGATAATCTGCGCGGAAATTGCAGATCAGCGCGTGCTTCGAGACTTTTGCCTTCGAACTTTTCGGCCACTGATCCCGCTCGCATTTCCCCATTTGGCGACGAAGTCGCCCCTTTCAGCGCGGCGCGACAGAGCGTCCACCTTGGAACGAACGCCTTTACCTCGCCCAGATCATTCGGTTGCGGCTGCGCCGCGCTGAGAGATTTAGGGCTGGAAAAATCCGGGGCGTCGTCCATTATTTGCGCGTGCGTACCGCTTGGGTTTGTTGGGGTTTGGTTTGCATAGGTTTTCAACAACAGTACGGGGCGATTTCTGCACAGCCATGTTCGCTCGGAGAAGCACCTTTGTGGTCGGAAGTTCTTCCTGACCCGCACCAGCACCAAACGCGTCTGACCGGAACACCATCGGTTTTGTTCGGTGTGGACACAACCAGCCGGGAAGAAGTTCGAAACTTTTTCAATGGTGTTTATTCGGAATCCGATGTCACCGACACTCAGTGGGCGGGTAATGTTGCCACGTGCTCTGCGGGGACCACGTCAGCCGAGTTCCGCAATGCAGTGGCATTGCGAATCAATTGGCTGAGAGCTCTTGCCGGAGTGCCAGCGTGGATCAGTCTTGACGAAACATACAATTCAAAAGCGCAGCAGGCGGCCCTGATGATCAGCGCAAACAACAGCGTCAGCCATACACCGCCTGCAACATGGAGTTGTTACACGAAAGACGGCGCCGAAGCCGCAGGTAGATCAAATCTGGCAATTGGCAGTTGCGGCCCGGAATCAGTCCTGATGTACATGCAGGATTTTGGCGCCAACAACTACGCTGTTGGGCACCGGCGTTGGCTGTTGTACCCGCAAACGCGGTTCATGGGCACCGGCGATATCCCTGAAAACACAGACGGTCCTGCGTCGAATGCGCTTTGGATAATGGACTCCTATGGCAGCCAGCCCCGTCCGGCAACACGGGAACAATACGTTGCATGGCCACCGCCAGGCTACGTTCCATACCAGGTCGTGTGCGCGCGATGGTCGTTCAGTTATCCAAAAGCCGATTTCACCGCGGCGACGGTGTCCATGGCCAGCAATGGTGTTCCAATGGGAATTACTGTCGAGCCTGTTCGGACCGGGTACGGTGAAAACACTGTTGTGTGGTACCTGACAGGGCTCGACACAAGTCAGGCAACCGAATGGCCTCGCCCGTCCGCAGACGTCAATTGGACGGTCTCGATTAGGAATGTTCAGATCAGCGGTGTGAACCGTAACTTCGACTACACGGTGACAGTGTTTGATCCCGGGACCGCAGGTCTTGATACTGTGCTCCCGGAACTCACGGGATCGGCATATCCGGTTGTCGGACGTCCCAACAGCTACTATTACACGCAGGTGCGCGGTGCAACCGGATATCAGTGGATGGCCGCCCGCAGAGTGCCATGGACAATTCTCGAAGACGCCGAAACTGACAGAGGTGATATTGTGTCAAAGACTTCCTCCGGCTACGAGACGCGCGTTCAGTGGCAAGGTTATGGCGGCACCACCGCGTGGCACCTTGCACACACCGAACCGGTTGACCAGTGGTTGCTTTACAAGCGAATCGTTTTGCCGGGACAAAAAACCACCCTGCAGTACAAGAGCCGATTGCAGTGGGCCACGAGCACGCAGCAAGCGCACGCACAGGTATCGGTCGATGCCGGCAAAACATGGGTGGACGTGGACTCGCAAGCAGGAACCGATGGCATGGGAGTTTCATGGTTTGACACAAGGTCTGTTTCCCTTGCGAGGTTTGCGGACCGGCCACTGCTCATTCGGTTCCTGTACCATTACGCCGGTGGGAGCTACTATCCGCAGCCTGACGCGGGGTGGTATCTTGACAACATTACAATTGTTGACGGGGAGGAGCTGACATCTCAAATCGCCGGTGATGTTGCATCGGGCAACTCGTTCGAGTTTGTTCCGCCGGAATCCGGCGACTGGGGACTTGCTGTTCGCGCGCAGGTTTATGGTGGGTATTGGCTTGAATGGGGGCGGACAAAACGGGTGTCGGTTTCCAGTAGCGCCCCGGTCTTGAGGTTCACCGCGGTGCCGAATTTTGCGGGAACCGGTGTCGAGCTGGTGTTCTCGGTCGCGAATGCGCCTTCGGGCATGTCCTATCATCTCGAGATGACAAGCGCCTTGGGCAATACTTGGACCCGCGTCAGCTCCGCGATACTGGAAGAGATTGTGCCGGGCGAGCGATACAAGTTTACGACCGCCATCGCTCCGAGTGCGCCCCGGTTCTATCGCATTGTCGGCGAGTAGGCGAACCAAAGGGGCGTGCCCGAGCCGCACCCAAAAACGAGGTTCTTCGGGCGTCAGCCGTCAGCCACAGGAGGTTTGTGGCCAGCGCGGTTTATGTGGGGCCGGGTCGTACCGATTTTTAGTCTTGGGTTTGGCACAGGAGAAGGTACAGTCTGGTTGCAGGTCGAAATCTTTGTGTAACCTTTCGAGAGTTATGGCTGAACAGGAAAGCACAGCGAGGTATTGGGTCTGGGGTCACGACCGGATCGCTTACGGGCCGGTTGAACTGCCCGGATTGATTGCGTGGATAAAGGAAGGCTGCGTTGAAAGCGGACATTGGGTGTTCGCCGAGGCGGATGCGAAATGGATCAAAGCCGGCGAGATCCCTGAGTTGAAAATGTTCCTTGAAATGCAGCCTGCCCAAGCGGACACGACCTCGATCGTGTCGCATGCGGCTTTGAGACCGGAAAACTTGCGCCGAATAAGACTGTTCGCCGAGATGGCGCCTGCGCAGCTCGAATCACTGGTGAAATACATGGAAGTTGTGCGAGTAAAGAAGTTCGCCACTGTGTTTTCAAAGGGTGACAAGGGCGACGCAATGTACTTCGTGCTGGAAGGCGAGGTCAGAGCGCGAACCTTGATCGAGGGGAAAGAAACAACGCTGTTCACAATGGGGCCGGGCGATTCATTTGGCGAGATAGCCCTGTTGATTCATGGGGACCGGTCTTCGGATGTTCTGGCAAACGAGGATAGTGTTTTGTTGCGCCTGCCCTCGGCGGCGTTCGAGAGGATCGTGCGCGAGGCGCCGGCGCTGGCGACGCCTTTTTTGCTTGCCCTTGCGCGGGTAATCACAAGCCGCTCGCTTTCGCTCGGCAGGGAATATGAGAAATCGATTCGTTCGGCGCGTGTGCTCGCTCAACTGAGGTTTTGATGAAAGCCCGGCCATTTTCAAACCGTAACCGGCACGTTGGTCTTGTGGTTCGAGAATGGCGGGAATGTTTCAAAGTATGGGAGTTGAAAGTGGCGTGAAACAGGAGGCCAAAGCAACGCCTGAGAAGCCGGCGGCAACGCAATGCTGTTCGAGGGAATTGCTGGTCCTGTTTTGGTGTTTGTCGCTGGTGGCGGCATTCTTTGTGTTGCGAGCAGCGCTGTTCCTCTCTTACGGTACGAAGGCTGGGGTTTCGTTCGCCGAGGCCGCAAAAGTTTTTGTTTTGGGGCTTCATCGGGACGTTTTTGTTGCGGTATTGGGGGCGCTGCCGTTGTTGGCATGGTACGTTGTGGTGCCGACACGGTGGTTTGGGAGGCGGTGGCACAGATTTCTTTTTACCTTTGCTTTGTTCGTGTTTTGGACGTGCATGGTGTTTCTTCTGGCTGCCGAGTTCTTCTTTTTCGACGAGTTCCGGTCGAGATTCAACACTGTTGCGGTCGATTACCTGCTATATCCGCACGAGGTATTCGTAAACATTTGGGATTCATACCCGGTTGCGAAGGTGGTCCTTGGATGTTCCGCACTGGGCTTCGGATGGATCCTGCTTGCGCGGTGGTTGTTCCCCGGTCTCTGGGAAGCGCCGGTTTCACGCCGCAGAAGCGCGTTGTGGTTTGGTCTGGCTGTTTTGGTTGTCGCTGCATTGTGGCCGACAGTGAGCTTGAAGGGCGTGCGAGCCAGCCGCGAACGGTTGTTGAATGAAATCGCGAACAACGGCTGGATTTCGTTTGTATCGGCGGCTCTGACGCGTCATTTGGACTATGCAGCGTTTTATCGGACGATTCCCCGCGAGGAAGCTTACCAGAGGGTCAGGCGTATGTTGAGCGCGCCCGGGGTTGAATTTGTGGGCCCGGCTGACAGCCTCCGGCGCCGCATCAGCGGCGATCCCAACCGCCCAAAGTTGAACGTCGTCATCCTCATGGAGGAAAGCCTTGGCTCGGAGTTCTGGGGAGTGCTGGGCCGAGAAGGAGAAACCTGCACGCCCGAAATGGACAAGCTCGCGCTCGAAGAAGGCCTGCTGTTCACGAACATCTTTGCTTCAGGCAACAGAACAATACGCGGTTTTGAAGGGGTGTTGTCATCGTTTCCACCTTTGCCGGGCGATTCGATAGTTGCACGGGACATGTCGGACAACGTCGAAACCATCGCCCGCGTTTTGAAACGTGACGGTTACCGCACTTTGTTCATATACGGCGGACGTGGCTTTTTCGATCACATGCGCTCATATGCGGTGGAAAATGGATATGACCGGTTCATCGAACAAAAAGATTTTCGAAACCCGACATTTGCGACCATGTGGGGTGTGTGCGACGAGGACATACTCGCCCGGGCAAACGATGAATTCACCGAGCTGGCGCGCGCCGGCCAGCCTTTCCTCGGAACCGTTCTGACAGTCTCGAATCACAAACCATACACCTATCCGAAGGGACGAATACCCGAGGACCCCGAAGCGCGCCAACGCTTGCACGCTGTAAAGTACTCGGATTACGCCCTTGGCGAGTTCTTTCGCACAGCAAAAAAGTCACCTTACTGGACCAACACGGTGTTCGTTGTGGTGGCCGACCATGGCGCCCGCGTGTACGGGAGCCAGAGCATCCCAATCCGTTCCTACGCGATACCGCTGCTGATCGCAGGTCCGGCTGTGGTCAAGGCGCCCATGCGGATCGGCCACTTGGGATGCTCGCTGGACGTCGCCCCCACGGTGCTCGGCCTCATTGGACGTCCATACGAAACACTCTTTTTCGGCAGAGACCTGTTGAATTCACCGCCCGACGAAGGGCGCGTGCTTCTGCATCACAATCGCGACATCGGGATGTTCTCAAAAGGGAGACTGGTGGTGTTGGGCTTGCGCAAGACCGTCGAGTTCTACGCGGGCGATCCACTCAAGGGTGAAATCCGCCCTCTGGACAAGCCGGGCCAACTGGAGCTCGAACTCGAGCGGGACACAACGGCCATTTTTCAGGTCGCAGATGAACTTTACGTCCAAAAACGTTTCCATCTTGACCCATAGCCGGAATTAGAAAGTTGGACTTCAAGATCAGAATGACTTAACCTTGCGGTTGGCTTGACGTCAGCGATCCGGAGGGTGATAGTGCCACAAGACGTGCGATTCGCCGGCGAGTCTGAGCCACGCACTGATTTGAAACCGAGGTTGTTGATGAAAGATGCGAGCGACATGCTCCGGTTCCGATGAAAATATCAGGCACTGTTGAAGCTGTTCTGCAACTGAAAGGCTGGAACGTTTGTTCGGTTGGCCCCGAGGACACGGTGTTTGAGGCGATTCACCGCATGGCCGAGGCCAACGTCGGGGCGCTGGTCGTTTTGGAGGGCGGCAGATTAATTGGAGTCATTTCCGAGCGCGACTACACTCGAAAAGTTGCGCTTCAGGGACGCAGTTCGAAACAGACCAGTGTTCGCGAAATCCTGACCGGCAACCCGTACACAGTGTCGCCGGAAACCTCAGTTGAAGAGTGCCTGAAGATCATGAGCGAAAAAAAGATTCGGCATCTCCCGGTTTTGCGCGGGGACACAGTCGTGGGCGTCATTTCGGTGAGCGATCTGGTTGATTGGATAATAAACGCGCAACGCGCTGCGATTGACCAACTGGAAAGCTACATCAGCGGTCGATATCCGGCTTGAGCAGCATGAGCGCGCTCGAGGAGCAAGGACCCCATCGGCAGTATGGGCATCCCACACGAATACAGCCGGGCAGTGTCGCATGATGAATACCGAACCCAACACAAACCCGAAGATCGAGGTGTCGTCACAGGACGATCGGCTGTTGATAGCTGATCTGCCATGGCATCAAAGGCCTTTTTACAGGCGGCTTCTTACCGCAATTTTGCCGCCGGTTGGTCTGTGGCTGTTGTGGAGAAGCCCTTTGCAAACATGGCGACAGAAAATCATCGGGTCTGTTCTGACCTTCATTTACTGTCTGCCTTACGCTGCATTTGTACTTTGGATGCTAAGTCTTGCAGGAGTCATTGATTTTGAATTCAAGGGCGGTTTCGGTCCGAGCATAGTCCGGCACAAGACGGTTCCAAATTACCATTTGTTGGAGAGCCACCGCGCTTCGCAAAAGGCGAACGCGGCTGTGCCTGCGCCAGGCGCGGGATTAGAAACGGCGTATTGGACCGATTTCAGAGGGCCAAACCGCAATGGAGTTTACGCGGAACAGCCGATCCTCACAAACTGGCCCGCGCGAGGCCCGCGTCTCCTTTGGCGGCAGCCCGTCGGCGGCGGTTACGCGTCGTTTGTTGTCGCAGAAGGACGAGCATTCACAATCGAACAACGCCGTGACGAGGAGTTTGTCACAGCCTATGACATCGAAACCGGCAGGGAACTTTGGGCGCACGGTTATCCGGCCTTTTTCAAGGAGTGGATGGGCGGCGACGGCCCGCGCGCGACGCCGACCTATCATGGCGGTTTGCTTTATAGCATGGGTGCGCAAGGGGATTTGTGTTGTCTTGGCGCCGCTACCGGCAAGCTCTTGTGGCAAAAAAACGTTCTCGCCGATAACAGTTCATCGAATCTCACATACGGAATGGCGGCATCGCCCCTGATAGTGGACGAAAAACTTGTCGTGCTGACCGGTCGTGAAACCAAGGGCAGATCGGTCGTTGCCTACCACAGATTAACCGGAACCAGAGTATGGTCCGCTCTGGACGATCAGCAAGCCTACGTCACGCCGTTACTTACAACTCTTTCAGGGCGGCGTCAGGTTCTGGTTGTCACGTCGCGCCGTGCAGTGGGACTGGCGCCAGAGACCGGCGAGTTGCTTTGGGAGTATCCATGGCGGGTCCCAAACAACAACATGATTTCAATGCCGGTGATAATCGGCACCAACAGGTTTTTCATTTCCGCGGGCTATGGCGCGGGCTGCGCAGTGGTCGAGATCGTGCAGACCAACGGCGGATTTGCAGCGCGCGAAGTTTGGCGGAACCGCAATATGCGGAACAAGTTTAACGCCTCTGTTTATTGGCAGGACCACATCTACGGGCTCGACGAGGGTGTCCTTGCGTGTGTTGATGCGCGAACGGGCCAGCGAGTCTGGCGTGACGGCCACTACGGTTACGGTCAATTGCTCCTGTCGTCAGGCCACCTCATTGTTCTCGGAGGCGAAGGCGAACTTGCACTGGTGCGAGCAAGTCCGGACGGATGGCAAGAAGTGGCACGAACACGGGCGTTGACGGGCAAAACATGGAACGTGCCGGCGCTGAGCCAGGGACGGTTGTTGGTGCGCAATTGCGTCGAAATGGCGTGCTACGATCTGCGACCGCCGAAGCTGCCTCCAACTTTTTGAGTTACTAGTTGGCGAGGCTGCATATTTCCCAGCCCGGCGGAGCCGGAACCGAAGTTGTCCGATGCCCAAATACGCCGTGATTGCACCTCTTGATCAGAAAACTTTGCGCTGCCGGGCTGGGAAATATCTCCTGCGACTCCGTCCCCGGCAAGAAACTCCCGCCTCAAGTCCCCTAAAAAAATACTGACACTGCCAATAGCGACGCCACAGTAGGGTTACGAAAAACCCAGTCATAGGTGTCACCATAAAACCGTGTCTGTTCACCAATCTTGGCGCCCCGCCGGCCTCAACCGTCCAGCCGCCCGGGCCACAAATATTGTGTCTGTCCCTCTATTCGCTGCACCACCAACCTCCGCCCAAAATATCGTGTCTGTCCCTCTATTTGCGCCGCCGGCACGAAACAGCCCCCAACCGCACCAAACAACCATCGGAAACCTCAGATTTGATCAAGCAAGCCGTCCCCAGCCCCGTTCAACGCCACTGAAACCCCGGATTTTTCCCCAATCACCACACTGCCAAGACGATCAACGACGTCACACAACAACAATCCCCCATCGCCGAACTCCATCGCCAGTCTTTCGGCCTGCTCAATCTCTGATTCCTGGAAATCTCCCTACCCCCTCG
>Ga0315298_1004410_pt1 | contig 21060 bp, 23 predicted proteins | sample WHS_1_MG_FD_203077 | JGI IMG/M metagenome (GOLD analysis project Ga0315298, IMG submission 203077) | Extremophilic microbial mat communities from Washburn Hot Springs, YNP, Wyoming, USA - WHS_1_MG | ecosystem: Environmental > Aquatic > Thermal springs > Hot (42-90C) | place: USA: Wyoming...
AGATGATTGGCAGAACTATAATGGTATCGTTCAGATGAATCGTATTCATCGTGTAATACGCCACAAGCCTTCTGCATATCGCTTTTGGGCATTGGACAATGACGGAGATGGTATTAGAGAAACCCATATCAATGGAGACGAAGGTTTTTGGACAGGTTTGCGTAATTACCTTCGTATTTTCAGAGGGGTTCATAAAGCCAATCTGAAATATTATGTAGCTATGTATGAGCAAACTCGTCATCACAAGATTATTAATCCTATGCTAGTTCAAATGTTATTAGGTATTTTCACAGTAACTTAACATGAGCCATAATATTTAAGTTTAGGCTAAATTATCGAGTTATTTCCAATAATGTCCAATAGAAAAAGAAAATCCACCCTGAGGTGTTGCCCTATTTTCAGGGCACATTACGATAAAGTTCAATATGATGATCAACTAGTTCGTATAAATTAAAATTTTGCTCTATTGTCTTCCGTGCATTGATTCCAAGTTTAAGTCTGGTTGTGTTATCAGAAACCAGCAAATTAATTTTTTCAGAAAGTTTGTCTGGATCTTGTATTGGTACAAAGATACCGTTTATTTTGTGTTTGATAACCTCCAGATTTCCACCTATAGGCGTAACAATAGCTGGTAGTCCACAGGCCATCGCTTCAAGCAATGCCATTGAAATTCCTTCTCGAAAGGATGGGAGAACGAAAAAATCAGCTCCTCTAAGATAAGGAACAACGTCATTTTGTTTCCCCAAAAATGATGTATTCTCGCTAATTCCAAGTAGCATGGATAATTTTACGAGTGATTCTCTTTCAGGTCCGTCACCAATAAAAACAACATGCAATTGTTTATACTGTTTTATTGATTTTGCAGCTGCCCTTAAAAAATTATCAAGGTTTTTAACTTTGTCTAATCTCCCAACAAAAATTCCTACTATTTTACCAGTCCATCCATATTCAGCTCTGATTCTTTCTCTTTCTTGCCGACTGACAGGACAAATACGTATAATATCGACAGCATTGTATAGAGTGTGAATGTTACACTCCCTAATGCCAATACTCTTTAGCTCTTCAGTTACTTGCTGATTAACACTTATGAAAACATCAACATACTTTCTAAAGAGTAGAAATTTGAGATTTCCAATTAAAGGTAATCTCTTCGAACTATCAATATTACCCCCAGACCCACCACTGTGAACCGTAACAATTACTCGTTTGTTTAAAAGCATATTAGCTATTACTCCGATGATGGCAGGAGAAAACGTTGTATGACAATGAATAACATCATAATCTTTATGATGACGAAATAGATATATAATAGAAAGAAGTATAAATAATAAAGCGCCCACTTTGCCTGGGCTTGATGTAATGCGGTATATATTTATTCCGTCTATTTCTTCCTTTCTTGGTATATTGTGGCCATATTGACGAGTTAAGACTAGAACTTTGAATCCATGCAAAACCATGATTCTTCCTATTTCATAAGCTATTCTTTCTGCCCCACCAATAATTGGGTAAAAACTCGAAATTATCATACAAACATGCATACTACTTTTCATCTATAAATGTAATTCTGAATTAATAATTTCTATCATCTTAGCTACTTCTCGTTCAATCGTGTGTTGTTTGGCAGTTTCAAATCCTTTAGCGATTAAATAATTCCTCAAGCTCTCATTTTTGGTAATTTCGTATATTGCCTCTGCTATGCTTTCAGCACAATATGGCTTTACTAAAATTGCATTTTCCTTGTGAATTGCTAACCCAGAGATCCCTCCGACATTAGTTGTAATTACAGGCGTTCCATTTGCCATGCTCTCTAACAAAACTTTGGGGGTTCCTTCTGATAGAGATGGAAGAACAAATATATCTGAATTTCTATAGTAATAAAACAGTTTTTGCCCCCAAGGAACATACCCATGTAACAGTATCTTAGATTCAATACCAAGTTCATGTCCGACTTTTATAATATCTGATCGCATAGTACCTTCACCTACTAAATGGACTTGAATAGACATTCCTTTATCAGAAAGAATTTTGACTGCATTCAAAAGATATAATAAGCCCTTTTCCTTTGTTAGATTGCCCACATAGAGAATATTATAATAATTGGAATTTATTGGGAAATTTTTTATTTTATCACAAATCTCCTTATCCGATAAAGAAGAAGATACGAATTGATATGATCGATGAAATTGCGAACCATATTTCAGTTGAAGTTGCATACCTTGAATAAAGGCAATAGAATGACGGCACATATACTTGATAATCAAATCATGTATCCAGGCTATCAACCGGCGAACAGTAGAATTATGTGTAGAAAGAATTCGCCCACCCCAATCGCCGACAACGGAAGTAAACATTGGTTTTTTAACAAGAAATCCTATAAAGAATCCAATCATTCCTATATGACCAGGAACACGGGGATGGATGATATCACATTTAGATATTGCCCACCTTAGAAGCTTCCAAATTTTCGGAATTTTTATTAATAGCTTCCATTTTCTTCCCCATCCAGGACCCTCTTGTATATATGGAAGATGGAGATACGAAATATTATTTCTTAACAGAGAATCTTGGTGACTTTCACTTTTACCGTAGGCAACAGGAACACATAGGATTACATGATTAAAATGCGATGCCAACGTGTCTACATACCTTCCAAAAGCGTTCGAAGTATAATAATCCTTCCCATCAAACCAAAATGCTTTATGACATACAATGCCCAAAGTTATTATAGTATCATTCAGATTCATTTTTTTCATATAGATTATTCTATTTGCGAATATCCAAGATTATAGTCCAGCATATGTATTTTTTTAACCATAGCGGAATATGGATTTTCTGCTCGAATTTGCGAATTTTTTTTAGCCAATATAATAACTGACGAGGAGTAGCTACAGGTAAAATCCCATAGGTTTTTCCTTTCCATGTTAATGCTACGGGATTTATATGTAAGTAAAAGTTGTTGCTTACATATAAGCCACATTTTAAAGCGATTTCAATCAGTTCGTTCATATTGCAATACTCATCTTTATCAAAGATCTTTCTCTTAAACATTCTGAGTCCTAAATTTAACAACTTGTTATGAAATTTTAGAGTCATACAATTTGAATTGGGAGTAGTCACAATTATTTGCCCATTATTCTTCGTAACCCTTCTTAATTCCCTAAAAACTCTGTATTTATCTGGAATATGTTCAATTACTTCTATTAGAAAGACTACGTCAAATGTATTATCTCGAAAAGGAAGATTCGACAAATCTGCTCTACAATATTCTGAGTTATTGAAATTTTGTTTATTAGCTAAACATAAAGATTGATGAGAAATGTCTACCCCAATTATCTTATAATTAACCCAAGTTGCTAATTTGGGATTTCGTAGACAATCATTAAAAATAGCGGACAGAAGACCTACTCCACATCCAGCATCTAACAGCAATCCATTTGGTGTTTTAACTAGACTAATAGCTGCCTCTCTTATTTCAGTATATGTTGTTTGAATGTATAAATTTCTAGAGATCGCTTTCAATGTTCTTGAAAATGAAGCATCATCAAAATATTTTTCTACTGTTTCCTGTATAAGCATTACTTGTTTTGTATACAAATCAACATCAACGGTTTATGATCTTTGTATACACTTCCTTTATCTTCTTGATCATTGACTTTATAGAAAGATTTATACTAACCCAACGATATGCATTGTCAGCAAAGTTAATAGCAAGGGATGGATCTTTTAATAGTCTAATGATAGATTGTGCCAGAGCTATTGGATCTCTTGGATTTACTAACAGTCCAGTTTGATTATCTATTATTATTTCGGGGATTCCGCCAACTCGGGAAGCAATAATAGGTTTTCTTGATGCCATAGCTTCTAACAATGCAAATGGTAATCCTTCTCTAACTGAAGGTAAAACAAATATATTCATTAAATTCAATAATTCGTGAATATCGCTCCTCATCCCAGTAAAAACAACGTAATTAGTTAATCCTAGATTATCTCGCAAACTTTCGAGGCTTTGGCGTAATCCACCTTCACCAATTATTAGGAATTTTGCATTAGGCATTACACTTATTACATGTTTAGCAGCATAGATTAAATATTCATGACCCTTAGCATGAAGGAGATTGCCAACAGTTCCAATAATAAAATCACTATCTTGTAAACCTAATTCAATTCTTTTCATTGAACAATCTATATTACTTGCAAAATTGTTTACATTAATTCCATTGTGAATTACCTGAATTTTATAATCAGGAATTTTCATGGCAATCATGTCTTTCCTCACAGCATTAGAAACTGCAATTACACGTTTGGCAAAACAAGCTCCCAATCTGTCCAAAAGAATGTCCTTTTGACGCAACAGAGCATCATCATAACTTAATGCTGTATTATGGAAAGTAGCTACTACAGGGATTCGTATTAATCTAGCAGCACATCCACCTATATAAGTAGCCCATCCACCATGCGTATGTAGGATGTCCGGCCTTAGATTTTGGAGTAATCGTAATAACTTGGGAATCCAAAGTGCGGCTGGGATTTTCCTATATCTCTCTTCTGTTAAGCAATAAAAATTTATATTGCAACTCTCTGCAATAGGTTTACCTATTTTCAACCATGACGCACCATAAAATTCAAAGTTTTCGGTATGCAAACCAGTCACGATCATCTCAATATATTTTCCAACGCCTCCCATTTGACGAAGTCCAGAATATCCTCGGGTGAAATGCATTACTTTCATCTTTGACCTTAAAACAGTTGTAACGTATTAAATTCTCATAATTACTATCTTTTCTTAATACTAAACGTTTAAATCTATAGTTTTACTATTCCTTGACATATTACTATAATAACAGGAGCTTTTTCTATTCCATTCTCTAATACCTGAAAATCATCTATGGTAATTCGAACAGGCGATTTATATCGGCATAAGCGTGAACCAATACCAACCAGGTGATTTTCTATCTCACTATCTATTTTATATCTTAATTTGTCGGGGACTATTTTTCTTAAGCCAAAATAATCAAGCCTTTTGAAAAATTTAAAACCTAATTTTACAGCACGACGAACTTTTGATAAGTTTATAACGCTACACTTAGGTGACTGCCCAAGAATATAGACATTATTGAAATATATAAGAAGTTCCTGTCTTATCTCTTCTGGTGTAAATTCCTTAACATGGAATGGATTCCTTCCACTACTGCATAATGCATTTGGAGTTGATAAAATTAAAAAGCCATCAGACATCAAAACACGTGTAATTTCATGCAAATATTTTCTGTAATCCTGAATATGTTCTATAACTTCAAAAGAACAGACCACATCAAATGATTCATTACCAAATGGCAAATTAGTAACATCTGCTATTAAAAAATGCAGATTTTGCTTATGATATTTGCTAGTAGCGTAAGTTATTGCTTCTAATGAAATATCTATTCCAACTACATGATGGGAAATTTGGGATAAAAAATACGAACCATATCCTACTCCACAACCGGCATCGAGTATCGTGCGATTTTCGGCATATTTCTTTGCAAGTGAATAACGACAAAGATGCTCTTGCAAAGAAAGATGAGAACCTGGATAGTCAGGAATAATTCTTTCGCCGGTGGGATACATTTGCCTATTTGATTTATCCTTTTCCATCTATCATTTCTTCTCCTATCAAAGGTTAAAAAACCATAAATACAAAATTTACTACAATCTTAAACTAAAGTGTATCTCCATTTTCAAGATAAAAAATGGGCTTTTTAAGATGGAAAATTTATTTCCTCTCCGTTGTGTGTTGTAAAAATGGAAATATTTATCTATACCTTTGATAGCTTCAACAGTGTTGGTATAGTTTTTCAAATATACATATTCACATTTGACACTACGTTATAGTCGCTTTATAAAGACATTGTCTATCGTTTGACCTCGTCCATCTCAACTGATGCGAACACCTGATGTTTCAAGACCCTAAACATAAACAGGATTAGTGAACGGACTCCCTTAATCACCTGAAACAATCTGTTCTGGATTCATAAGTGTTTGCTCTACTTCCTGCCGAGTAATTCCGAGTTTCTTTTGCCATTCCTTTTGGCGTTCTTCAGAGTGTCTTGTCCAGATAATAATCATTACTGAAATCCTGCAAATTTCCCATGTCGGTTTTTTCTGTTTTTTCTCTTAAACTTCTAACAGCTTATGAGAATGCCACAGGCAATTTTTAATGCATCCCATATCGCTCACACCTTACGCAACCATTCCTATCATCTGATATATTGTTAGGAAAACACTTTCTGACAGCTTTTCAATATGAATTAGCCACACGAACCAGTCCTTCGTCAAAACTAATCATAGCGTTGTAACCTAACAGAGTCTTTGCCTTTTCAATAGACGCGTAGGAATGTTTGACGTCCCCTGGTCTTGGGTCTTTATATATTGGTTCTATGTTGTTGCCAAAAATACCAGTTAATTTTTTTACTAATTGGTTTATGGTTATGCTCTCGCCACAAGCTATATTGAACACCTCACCAACCGCATACTTAGATGTGCAGGCAAGCAAGTTCGCATTGACGACGTTTGCGACATAAGTAAAATCTCTGGACGCTTCACCATCTCCATATATTATGGGGCTTTGCCCTTCTTTAATCAGCCGAATAAATTTTGGTATCACCGCCGAATATTGAGAGTTCGGGTCTTGCCGAGGACCAAAGACGTTGAAATACCTCAGGCACACCGTTTCAAGCCCATATAGCCTCGTGAATATCTGGCAATACCTTTCTCCCGCATATTTTGATATGGCATAAGGCGATTCTGGTGCAGGCTTCATATCCTCTCTTTTTGGAAGTTCCTCACTATTGCCATAGATTGATGATGACGATGCAAAAACTACTCTTTTCACCCCTGCGTTGATTGATGCGTCAAGGACATTTAGTGTGCCATTGACGTTTACATCATTCGTGGTTATGGGGTCTTCTACTGATCTTGGAACTGATGGAAGAGCGCCCTGATGGAGAACATAATCTATCCCTCTTACTGCTTCCAAAACGATATGGTAGCTTCGCAAATCACCTTCTATAAGCTCAAAATTTGGATTATCAATGAATGGTAGGATATTCTGTCGTCTGCCTGTAGAGAAATTGTCAAGAACTCTGACAAATTCCCCTCTATTGAGCAGTTCTTCAACGATATGCGATCCGATAAACCCCGCTCCCCCTGTTACAAGATATTTTGCCATCAAAAATAACCCCCTCCCATTAGAGTATTGCTACCCTTCATCTTTTTCGCTTTCCGCTCCGTAATGATGGTAATAGTGATAGTAATAACGGTAATAGCGATAGTAACCGTAATGCTTTGCATAGTCCACATCTGTTACAACTGTGCCGACTATTTTAGCATTTACCCTTTTTAGCACATCTATACTTCTATTAGCGGTCCTGCTATCTGTCATTCCAGAAAATAAGACCAATAAAACGCCGTCCACCTTGTTGCTAATGGCTACTGAATCTGCAACAGACAGGATTGGAGCAGAATCCAATATAATCATATCATATTGTTGTCTCATAGTATCAATTAATTGTGCCATTTTCTGCGACGCAAGCAGAGATTCCATATTTGATATATGCGAACCGCATGGAAGCAGATAAAGGTTATTAACGGTCGTTGTATGAATACAATCAGATAAAAGATGTCCGTTGTCTTCAACACCTGATACGAGTATATCCGTCAGCCCTGGTAGGCGATTTTGCCTCAATATCCGATGCAATCTTGGTCTGCGAATATCAGCGTCAATTAGAAGAACCTTCATATCAGGTCTTGCCATAGTTATTGCCAAATTACAAGCTGTGGTAGTCTTACCTTCACCGGGACCAGAACTTGTTACTAACAAAGACTTGATCGGCTCATCTATCAAAGAAAATTGTATGTTTACCGCCAGATTACGATAGCTTTCCTTTGCGTTGGATTTATGGGAGTCTTTGGGTGCATATAATATGCAATGCCCTAAAAGATTTTGCATTTCTATTCTGGATTTTTTACTTAAATTCCCGTCATTTTTTGAGGTATCTCTATTACGGACTGCCCCATTACTGCTCCGCCAGTTAATTGCAGTTTCGGGAACTTGATATGGGGTTATCTTAGGTATTGTCCCTAAAACAGGAAAGTTCAGATAACGTTGAGCGTCTTCTTCTGTGTTTATGGTGTCGTCCATGTAATACAGGAAAAAGGCAAGCATTACCCCTAACAATAGCCCCAAAAGCGCCCCCATAGCTAAAGACAATCTTATGTTAGGAGATATAGGGGAATCTGGAAGTGGCGCAGGGTCAATCACTTTAAGACCAGCAACTTTCATCTGCTCCATCAATCGCATATCCTCGTATTTGCTCGTCAACGTTGAATAAGCCTGCTCGTAAATCCTTGATTGCCGTTCTAATTGCATCAACTCTACTTGTTTTGATGCGATCTCTGGGTGTTCTGACCTGAATTGGTTTAGTCTGTCCTTCATCAGCGCCGCTCTTTTTTCCATGCTATTCAACTGAACAGTCAACGTAACATATTGTTTCATCAAATCCTGTAATTCGGTTATCGGATCAATGCTTGTTACGGAAGTTCCAGTAAGCATTTTATTAAATTCTGAATCCAATTGTGCTTGTGCTGCTTCTATTTTTTTCTTAATGGCTATAACGTCTGGATGTTTATCCGTTTGAGTTTCTAACTTGTTGCTTAATTCAATCTGAAGGTTCATTATCGTCTCACGAAGCTTATCCATTTGGGCGGAAATCCCGCTGGCGGATGATGTTTGAGCAAGTTTCTTTTTTTCCTCAATGAGCTTTTCAATAGCTTGCAATTGTGTCTTGGTAAGCTCAACGTCATTTTCCGCTTGTAGAAGATCGCTTTGCATAGCCCCTAACTTCCCTAGTAATCCACCTGATTCTGCTTCTGACGTCACTGCGATAATGCCTTCTCTGTCTCTGAAATTGCTTAATGCCCTTTCAGTCTCCCTATTTTTTGCTTCAATCTGTTCCATTTGTTGTTTTAGGAATTCTAATCCCTGGCTCAATTCTGATCTCTTCATCTCTGACAACTTAGTTATATATGTTTCCGCAGAGATATTCGCTATTGCTTGTGCTTGTTCTGGTGTATTTGCTTTTGCAATCAATTGAACGACGTTTGTGCTGTCCTTGGGAGTAGATAAAGACAACCACTCGGAAAGTTGTTTTATATCAACACTAATATTTCGATCGGAAAGCTTTCTTTGAACTTCTTGTAACAAGGGAATGCTTTTCAAGAGCATCTCCTGTCCCTTATCAAGCTTTTCTGGCTCAACGTCAATACCTATGATATTAGCTGGTAATTTCTCTGTTGAAGTCTCACGCATTAGAAGAACTTTGGACTCATATATATATGGGGTGGTTTTAATATAGTAAATCGTGGATCCAAAAGCTGATAGAAAAACCAAAAGAATGACCCATTTACGAACAAGCATAATTTGCATAATGTCCTGAAACGACATTCTGCTGATGCTTTTTGAAGTAGATTGTTTATCAGTTTTGTTTGCTTCTTGCATACTGTTTCATATCCTCAGAGGTGAAAAGACAAACCTAATGTTGCCCTTACTTGAATCAGAGATCAGCTACACTTAATATTGGGCAAATTTAGAAAAATAGTTATTTTCCTTGACCATTTTCACTAAGTTTCTAACATCGTCTTCGGTATAATAACGCCACCCCCGAGTATCTCTTCTAGCTTTGGGTATTAACCCTGCCGATTCCCATCTTTTGATGGTTAGAGGACGCCTATCAAGTTCCTTAGCTAATTCGTGTATCCGATAGATCTTTTTTGTGACAGGAGCAGACATAAAGTATAATCCTCATCAATAGGGTGATCACGATTTGAAAACAAGTTTCTTATGAAATTAAAGAAATCCGTTGATTGAACTATAAAAAGACGTGACAAATGATGCAGGTATTTTGAGCCACAAAGATGATACATAATTTTTTCCCTTCGGATAGCTTTGTGGTTAAGGAGAGCTTATATAAGATATATATAATGTGTATTACAAGTTGCAAAAACAAAAACTTTCTAGCACAAAATATCACACTATGCTAAAAAGTCCTGCTCCCTCTTAGCCCATTCAAAATATTTTATTTTCCTCAAACAAATCAGAGGAACATACCATCTTGCCTATAAAAAATAATCCCAATCTTTACTATACAATAAATTAATTTAGGTGTCAACTACTTTTTATTAAATTTTTGTAAATAATGCAACAAAAACTCCAAGAATTTTCTTTGCTATTCCTACTCAAAATCATCAGGGGGTAATTCTAGATATTTTTGAGACAGATATTCAAATTTCTCATCATCAGTCTTTGGTAAGCAGTCTATCAATTCCTTTTTCTTTATCTCTATTTGCTCCGATGTCGGTGTCCTATTATTCATCGTCTCACTTATTATCCAAAAATTTAATCTCCCTTTTATTCTTTCCTCCAAAGAAACCTGATCCCAGTTAGCAACTTCCTGTCTTATTAGTTTTTCCCTACGTTTTAACCAACGTTCTTGGCGATCTTTCCCTTTCTGCTCCTTAGCTTCTTTATCTCGCTGATCCAAATACTCTTTGGGTGGTTGGTAATCCTCCTCTATTGATTTTCTTAAGAAACCTGCTGGATTCTTTTCAACCAAAGGGCTTTTATTCCTTACTAACCAATCAAATATGTTTATCTGTCTTCTAAGCCGATCGTCTGAGTAGTTATTAGCTAATCTAATAGCAGTAGTTTTCGCTATCCCCTTCTGAATAAGGTTCTCAATTATTTCAGACTTATCTTGGGATAACTCTATCTCACTATCTATGGCTTGTTTTCCGTCAGATATTGACAATTCAACCTTTAGCTGATTTTCGGTTTCAGCACTTTTTAGCTCCTCCTTGGCTTTTTTCCCTGGATAATAGACTATTGTCCAATTGGGTTTCTCACACCATTCTGCTTTTGAGATAAAATTCTTTTTGATGAGTTCTTCATGGGCAGATTCTAAATTCTGGATAGCTTTTGATAAATATTTTTGTTCAACTATGGGCAAGACCTGACATAGTTTGTGGTAATCAATGGAGTATGGTTTACCACCCGTTCCGTAGAATTGTAAACTGAGGAATTCATATAATCTACCGGCTATGTTGCTTTTTAAGCTTAAAAAGAAGCCATAGTCAAGAGGCTTTATGTAGAAGGAATTAAGGCTCTTGAGATACCAATCGCTCAAGAAGAGATAATTGCTTTCAGCAATACTTCCATCCGGGAGTGTTTCTCCAATAAACACAATCCTGTCATAGAGATGAAATGCATCCTCAATCCATCTTTTATCATTTTTGGAATAGAAAGTTCCTTTAGACTGTATACCTGCAAACGAGGTCCTAATTAAGGCGTTTTTGACCATCTCATAATTTCTTCCAGAATCAGCATCTATATTTAGGAGCTTGCAGATTTCGTATATTGAGAAATCAATGGGATTTTTTATAGGGAGTCCTTTTCTACTTATAATTGATTCAATTGCTTTGTGCACCTTTTTATCAAATGGGGTTGGATAGCCAAATTTAGCGTTTGCGGTAACCGTCCAAAGGATTTCTATCCTCTTCCCATCTCTTTCGGTGGATTCTCTGTACTCTGTTTCTGTTCTATTTGAAGAATCTTTCCTTGATAGAGCAAAGAATGGAAGTCTTACAAAATTGACTTCTGATTTTATGAACGTTGGTATAGGTAGTTTTTCCTCTTTGTCATCAGTTGAATCTGGTAATGATTTTTTTGTGTCATCTTATGTCTCCTCCAACTCACTTGGAATTTTATGTTTTCTTTCCCTTTTCCCTATAAGCTTAAAAATAAAAAAAACAACAACAAATAAATTTTCATATTTCTGTGCCCTTAGTTATTATAGGTACTTAGGTACTATAACAGTATGTTGTTGTTGTTTTAAATTTAAAACGTTGTTTTAAATTACGTCTTTCGCAAATGATTGAAAATAAAGGGCTAAAACACATTTTTTTTATTTCAAAGTGCAGTATTTCTTCTTTTAAAGTGCAGTATTTCTTCTTTTAAAGTGCAGTATTTCTTCTTTTAAAGTGCAGTATTTCTTCTTTTAAAGTGCTATATCTTGAAAAGTAAGTTGCATCTGAGAAACCGAATACCTCACGATCTATTTTTCATATCTAGAACTTTTAGATTCTATATTGCTTCCTTTATATGCTCTTTCTCCATTTCCCTTAAAGTTTCTCTGGGTTTATTTATTCAATTTCTGAATTATCAGTAATTGGCGTCATCTCTATATTAGTATTGTCTTCATTATCCATAATTTCGTGTGGAAAGAAAATTCTATACAGTGTTCCTTTGTTATTTCTATTAATTATCTGAATATGACCCTTTTTTATAAGTCCATCTATTCCGGAATTAAGAGTACGCCTATCTTTGATATTACAAGATTTCATTAGGGCTTCTGCGTTTACTCGGCAATAATTTCTGCCGTACCCAACAGATAACCTGTAAAGCCTGTTATATATGCTCTGTTCAAGAAGTGTTTGCTGACTGCTCAAATAGTCGCTGACTTCGTTATCAAATTTTGTGAAATTGCTCTTTATATTTACGTTTGATAATACTGGAACTCTGATTTTGGTTTCGTTGTATGTCTTTGTTATTAAATTTACTCTAGGAAGCAAGGACTCTACATTCTTTGTATACTCCACATCAGTTGAGTATGCATTATTTGTAGACTCTACATTCTTTGTATACTCCACGTCAGTTGAGTATACATTATTTGTAGACTCCTTTTCCCCATCAGATACGATTTTCTTTTCAGAAATAGACTTTAGGAAATCTTTAACGTTGTTCCATTTCTCACGTTTGAATTTCTGAATTAATTGATACTCTTCCCGAGATAACAACCCGCTACTATATGCATTAAGTAGGGCGATCCCAGTAGCTTCTTTATATTTTTCTAATTTTTCGGGATCCATAGAGCTTCGTCTCCATATCCCCATGATACTTAACAATTTCTCTGGTGACTATGAAATCTCCGTTCATAATGCAAGTTTCTAAAGACATGCCACAGAGCTTAACTACTTGTCTTGGAAATCCTTTGGTATAGTCATAAATCGTTTCATAAGCATCGTCCTCAAACAATTTTTGTCCTCTCCAACCAGCAACTTTTAATCTGAAATCGATCATCTCTCGCATTTCGCTTATGTTTAGTGGATTAAGAATATATGATAAACTGATGCGATCAACAAAATTTCTTCTACGGCGGACTTTGGGAAGTAGTTCCATTTGACCAAATATTATCATTTGAATAAATTTTTGATCGGGAGCTTCAAAGTTTAACAAAGTTCTTAGTATATCAATGTTGGTTGGGGTTAAAGCTTCTCCTTCATCTATAATCAGTATTATTGTTTTGCCTTCACCAATGTTCTTTTCAAAAGAGAATGTTTCAAGAAGTGTCCTGGAAGATAGAGTGGATCGAGCTGTGTTTTTAATGTTAAAAGCGTTCAGTATTAATTGATAAAATTGGTATTCGCTTTTAGCTTTAGCTGTTGCCATTTTCGCAACTATATAATTCTCGTTTCCTCCGTAACGTCTCTGGAGTATCTCAACCATAGTGCTTTTACCAGTTCCGTAATCACCGTAGATTATATTAAGACCATTCTTTTTCTCTATTGAGAGATAAAGACGTTGTAGAGCATCATCATGACCTATCGTATGGTAAAAGTACCGTGGATCGGGACTTATGCGAAAAGGGTCCTCTTTAAGATCAACTAATTCATAGATATTTTGTGGGGTCATCTGCCTTCTCCTCTTCTAGAATAGCCTTAATGTGCTTTATAGATTTCCCTTCCTTTCTAAGACGGATAATGCGTTTTAACCTATCTAAATCAGATTCGTCAAATATTCTCTGACGACTACCAACAAGAACCGATTCTCTTATTAGTCCTTCTCTAATATAAAAATATAACGTGTGGTAAGATATGCCAGCTTCTATGGCTAAATCAGAAATAGAATAGATCAAGAAAATCCTCCTTTGTTGATGAGTTTATTGCGTTATTTAAATAAATTTGAGTAACATTATAAATTTTTGACAATGCTTCGTCAAGAAAATTTTTTGTTGCGATTTCAAAGTCTGAATTATTTAGGAATGAATTATTTAGGAATGATAATAAGTTTGGAAGTATTTGAAGAAAGGATATTGTCATGCATCATAAGGGGGAATGCTATCAGGTAACTTAACTTCTCATGGCGTTTTTTGAATTTGCCCTTCACTTTTCAAGATATGCTTTCTCCGTTTGTGTTAGAAATCCTGAATGATTCTCGCCCTATTTTGATAATTCGGGCATAATACAAACAGGTCTCAAATTAGAGATTCGGTTATAAAACGTTGTCATAAACATCCAGTATCTCTGGTTCTTCGTCTTCTGGAACAACCTTGATCATAAAATAAGTTATTGACTTTTCGTATGACAGACAATTCCTGATTGCTTCGTCTATGTCGCTTGTTGCCCATAATACTTTACCTTCGCCCATACCTATATACTTGCCTGCATAGTCCTTTACAAATTGCACCCTGTTTTTCCTATACAGATTAACCTGTAACTTTCCCTTTTGCTTAAAATCATCATTTATCATGGATACCATATCATTTATTTTAACTTCAAATTGCTTTTTCACTTCATCTATTTGATAGCCCAGAATCTCAATATCTTCTAAATCGTTTGTTCCTAATCCAACAGATTTTGCTATGTTCAACGGATTATTATGATAGAAAAATGGATAATTAGGATAGTCCGACTTAGGGTCTAAACCCATGACCTTCATACCGACGGCGTCAGTCGCTATGGCATTATAGCCAGCCAATATAACATTCATCTCAACAGGTTCGCCTCCCCATTCCTGATTATTAGCAGATACAAGACCATCTATTAAGCATAATTCAGGTCTGAATATGAGACCTAAATCAACCAATACTCTTGGAAGGCGCACCAGCGCATCATGAAGATATAGTCTCACCGAACCATATATCGCTTTGGGAGTTAAGCCAAACAGATTTTTCAGGCAAAGAGTTGCTCCTTGTGCATGATGGATTTTCATCTTTGATATGGAAATGGTCATATCTACATCTTTAAGTTCATTACTTAGCATATAGTTTCTAAACATGACTGGGTTTGGCACCGACACTCGTTCAAATGGACCGGCGCCAAAATCTACAAGTCTGACATTATGATATTTCTTTACGATATTGTCATATCCGAGTCTTTGATATAGGTCAATCGGTTCTCCATCACCAATCATTATTTCCGCTTCAGAATGCTCTCTTATTAAAGCTATGACTGAATCGACTATCGCCGGTTCTGTGAGATCGACCTGTCTACCTTTATATAGTCTTATACTATTAGTTCCAATATTGGGTTTTATTAGAATTTTTTGCTTTCCATTAAGGATTGGTTCACATCCGCCAATCAGATTGACTGCACTATAGACCGATTTTGCTATCTCTTCATCACTTGAGTTAACACAACATTTGACAATACTAACCTTTTCCTTTTTATATATGTTCTCTTTCATAAAAAATCTCACCTTGAAGTGATATGATTTACTGTCGTAAAGAATCAGATGATAGTTTGAACTAATAGAGGTATTGCATTCTATATTAACTTTATCATAGGTATCGGATTGATGCCCACGTGGTTACCAGTTTCCCTTTGGATTTGATAGCTTTCCCTTTTTCATTAAATTTTTCCTTTGGTTTGACTTTACTAAAATTAGCTCTTCGATCTTTCTGTAAGGTTCTTATAAAAGATATTCAATAACCGCAGGGTCTTATAGGGCTAGCTATACCATTCCAATTCATGTTAAAATCACATAAAGATCATTAATGAGTATAAAATAGTGGGATAGAAAAGTCAACAAAAATTTACGAAAAAGAAAAAGCGTCAACGACATTAGTCATTGACGCTATATTCTATCATTGTTAAAGAGCTAAAATATTATGAACTATCATTTATGAACTATCATTTGGGATCCAATCTCATCGGCATGATCACGCAGATATAGCCATCATTCCCAACTGGCTTCATAAGGACAGGCTTTAGCGGGTCACTCATGCTAATCATCACCTCGTCCTTATGGATAGTTTTCAGGGCATCTGACAGATATATCGCATTGAGACCGATGGTTATATCATCGCCTTCCTTCTTTATCTCCGTCTCCTCATATCCCTCGCCATACTCAGCGGTCTTAGCGATCACCTTTAATATGTCACCGTTTATCTCCATCATCAACCCAGGCATCTTAGGGTTAGCCATCGTCCCGACCCGTCTCACTATGGACAGCAGTTTCTCCGTCTCCATAGTCAGCCTTATATGGTTATCCGATGGTATCACCCTCTCATAATCGGGATACTCGCCATCTATGAGCCTTGAGACAAGGGATATATCACCAGCGTCAAATATGGCACGGTCCGTATCTAAACATATCCTGACATTCGCAGATGACATCAGCATATCCCTGAGCCTATCCATCGCCTTGATGGGTATTATCCCCTGTTTAGGCTCTGTTGTCGTCTCCAACTCTGCACTGGCGACAGCCAATCTCTTGCCATCGGTAGCCGCCATCTTTATCACCTTGTCTTTCAGGCTCATATGGACGCCGTTGAGGAAAGTCCTTGTCTCATCCCGTAAGACAGCGTATGATGTCTGTCCTATCATCGTCAACAAAGCGTCGGTGGACATGGGGACAAACTCCCTCTTTCTATCGTTTCTATCTATCAGCGGTGGGAACTCGTCAGCTGGTAGCCCTGACAACTTGAACTTGGCATGACCACAGGTGATATTGACACCGTTATCTGTCGTTGTCGTCAGATATATCTCGGATTCTGGCATCTCCTTGATTAATGAAACGAACTTCTTAGCTGGTATCGTCACAGACCCAGAGTCTATGACCTGACCCTCTGCTGACGCCCTTATGCCTATCTCCATATCTGTCGCAGATATGTATATCCCTTTATCTTTCACTGATCCGAACAGCATGGATAGAGGGTCATCTGTGGTTGAGATGAGCAGATGTGACAGTATGGGCGGTAGGGCATGTCCTGTGTCCGCTGCCATGTTCACTATCCTTATGGTGTCCAATATATCCTCTTTTCTGAACATCAGCTTCATCGTATCACATCCCTCCAACCGTTCATCTTGGCTTTCTCAAACTCCTCTTCGGTTATTATCTCAGATATGCTGGACACGTGGACATCGCCAAGCTCGCCTTCGGGGCAGATGATGGAGTATGCCCTGACAAGCCTATAGTTCCTCAGATACTTGTCCTTATAGGCGTTTTTAAGCACCTGCCCGTAGACGCTGAACCCATATTCCGTGTCTTGACGGTAATAATCGCCCTTCTTGATCGCTTTTTGCCATTCTTGGGTGTTATCATCAGCGGTCTGCATCGCCCTGCTCAAGTCCTCTAACATCTCCGTTATGTCCTCGTAAAAGATAATTCTCATCGTTGTCCTCCTTGCAGTGTCCTTGGTATTGGCAGTTGAAGCAGCCGAACCCACCGATGGGGTTGGGATAGAACAGCTTGTTATCAATCGCCCTTAACACCTGAAACATCGTCGCTATGAGCCATGAGTGGTCTCTTTCAGTCCTATCCGTCTGTGAGACGATCAGCTTCGGCTCTCTTGTCTTGACGAGGTTTATCACCTTGATAGCCCTCTCCGGCTTGCCATAGAGCATCCTATAAGCATAAGAGTAAAGCGTTATCTGCAAGTTCTGGTCTATCTCCTGCTGTGTAGGGCTTTTAGCTGTGGTCTTGAGCTCTATAATTGTGTCATCTGTGAATATGGCGTCTATCTTGCCGACGATGTCCCTCTGATGGACGAATAGCCCTGTCTTAGGGTCAATTAGTGGCAATCTGAATGGCAGTTCAACCTCTGTGGGTCTCTCATCTTTCATCTCATCAGCATATATCTCTAAAAGCTGTTCGCCCTTGCTGTAAAGCTCAGACGGGTCTTCCTTCCATGCTATCTCGTTTGTGGATATGCCATCTCTCCATGCGGCTGTGAACTCAGCCTTTGCTGATGTGATGTCCGTCTTGCCAGCCATCAGTTGCATGTTGATCTGTCCTATGCCCCTGTGGACTGCGTCACCTAACAGCACAGATGAGGGTGTCCTCTCCCATGCTATCCCTAACTCATACTGGAAATGGTATTGTAATGGACATTGCAGGTAGCAGATGAGCTGTGAGATGGAGAAGTGCGGTTTCTCTTCATCTGGTATGTTCATCAGTATTCCACCTCCTCGTTATCATCTTTTATCTGGTTATGCAGGAAGGCTATCAGAGCGGATGCCATTGTGGGGTTAAGCGCAGAGATGTCATCTGTGCCGAACATGGACTTTGCTTGTTCTTGGACCATCTCAGGTGTCCAGCCAATAGATGACCTCAGCTTCTTTATTGTTGATAGCTGTTCCTTTGTTATCGTCGCATCACCTTTGGGCTTGGATTTCTCCCTCAACCCTTTGTTTATGTCTGTCTGTTGTTCATCTTTCCCTGCGCCGTAGAGGTGCAGTCCCACACCGAAAAGCGATGCGCATTTCTTCAGAGCGTCAGAGGCAGCTGCCTTGTAATCGTCGCCCAATGATATGACCTCGCCTGTCTTTGAGTTTGTGGTTATTGAACTACAGCCGAACTGTGATTTGGATACGCCTTCCGCTGATAGTCTCCCTAAGACGATGACCTGTGAACTGTCCCTCTCCTGAGTTAGGACCTCAAAACTCCACTGACCGTCAAAGGCGTCGTTTAGCCTTTGGATGACAGCGTGTGTCTCCACATAGTCTATGATGTCCCCGAAGTTGCCCTTCCGTTGTTTGATCTGTTCTTTGTTAAAAGGTCTCTCTAAAATCTCCCTGTTCATCTTGATTTCTCCTTTCATAACCCGTCTTATGTTTTTTAGATGTTTTTCAGGGCGTCAAGGACAGCCAACGCTTCGCTCATCGTAGTTGATGTCCATATCCTGCTTATGGCGTCTGTCTTTTTGGTCTCCAACAGCCTTATCTTCTCGCTGGCGTCCTCTGTCCGTTTATCCATAATCGCCTTCGCCTGTGAGCCGGGGATGAGCATATCGTTATATTTGCTGAACCCCAACTCCTCCTTTTTCCTCTGCAGGAGTTCTATCTGTCTCTGCATGGCGTCTATCTCCATATCCATGGCTGTAATACCCAACTCCTCTTTGACTTTGAGTTTGATCTGTGCGGTCAGCTCGCCTGACGCGTCCCTCGCCTGCTGGATCTTCTTGTCCAGGATGTCCACAGCTAACTGTGAGAGCACCTTGCGTTGAGTGTTGTTGATCCTATCGTTGTTATCGGTTTTATCTTTCATCTCATTAATCCTCCATATTATGAACTATCATTCATATATTTTGGCAAACCCAGTCCGAGTGCTATGAATAGTCATTTACAGTTTGCCATTTGTTAAAGAGCTAAAATATTATGAGCTATTGTTATTATGAACTATCGTCTGTTTCCGGACTGGCATCTGCACATCTAAATGGAGATAGCTCATAATATCCATAGTATTGATGTGCAGGTGTGAGTTCAGAACTTTTATTTTGATTTAATGCTTTGGAAGTGATATTATATTATTAGGCGTTTTTGTTTCATCTAAACGAGCATAGATGGTTTGGTTTGTCTAACTTGGAGATTAATATGTCAACATCGTTACATGAAAAGATATTCAAAGAGATAGGTCGTTTATCCGAACAGCAACTCAGGGAGGTCCTCCTGTTTATTGAGTTCCTGAACACTCGTGAGGATGATGATTTCATTGATTACGTTAATAAAAGGACTCAGCTGGCGATGGACGATCGTAAGAGAGGAAAGAGGTTCTATAGCCTTGTTGAATTACAAAGGGAATTCTCAGAGAACTGATCATGGAATTTACATTAGAACTCTCACCAGCTGCAAATCGTGACCTAAAGAGATTACCTAGAGACGTTCAGAGGGAGATTATTTTCACTCACCTTCCCAGGATTCAGGGTGATCCTTATGGAGCAGGGACTCCTCTGCATGGGGCTTTCAAGAAGGAACGTTGCTATCATTTTGGACGGAAACCGGAATATCGTATTGTCTACTTTGTAGAGAACGAGTTAGTCACTGTGACAATTATCGGCACAAGGGAAGGTATATACAAGCGCACTAAAAGGCATCATAAGAGGGGAAGTAAGTAACAAGGCGGCTAAATATGTCCATCATAGTAGCGTTGGGTTTCTCTTTGGCTTTCATATTAAGATAGTTCATAACATTCTATTTTTAGGGCTTTGAGGGTGAACTGAATTGTTGAGGACAATCAGGGCGAGATATAGGAATGGTGTTATTGAGCCATTGGAGGACATTGATATTGAGGACGGCACGGAGATCACCATAACAGTTTCAGAACCCATCGCTGGTGCTGCGGAGGGGATCAATAGGAGCTTTGGTGGATGGAAGGGGTTGATCGATGCTGACCAATTCTTGAGGGATATATACGAGAGCCGCGAGGTTTGACATGTCTAAGCGACTAGACAGGTTAGGGTCTATTTGTGGAATACGGAAAAAACGCGTCAGAATGGCTTATAAGGCGTCTATCTCAGGTTGCCCTAATTATAACACAGGGGACAGGTAGAGGACGGGGTTAAAAAGGCAAATTAGAGGGCAAATTTTAAATCTTGTTTATGGAGTGCGGAATTTACTGCTGATCGTTTCCTTTGATATGAAATTTCAACTGGTGAGCAAGGAAGGACATTCCACCACGGAATAGCCGAACGGATATAACCTGTTCGGTTATTTGTTCACGATAATTGTAAATGATTTCCAAAGCAAGTGGTGGAGATTTGCGATGAAGGTGTAAATCCACTCGGGGTTCAGATAGTTATGTTGTGTATATCTTTATACTGACCCCCATAAGGAGTGGACACACCGAAATTGTAGAGGTTATAATATTAAGTGAATAAACCTTAACAATGGAGGGAGAGAAAGATGAAACAAAGGAAATGGACAGCAGAGGAAAAATTAGCAATAGTCCTTGAGGGGTTAAAAGAGAAG
>Ga0315298_1004411_pt1 | contig 21045 bp, 18 predicted proteins | sample WHS_1_MG_FD_203077 | JGI IMG/M metagenome (GOLD analysis project Ga0315298, IMG submission 203077) | Extremophilic microbial mat communities from Washburn Hot Springs, YNP, Wyoming, USA - WHS_1_MG | ecosystem: Environmental > Aquatic > Thermal springs > Hot (42-90C) | place: USA: Wyoming...
TGGAAAACGGTCATAAATCGGCTGAGTAAGGTCAGGGATAAAATTATTCTCTGCTGTAAGGGGAACATCATACACTGACGCACCTGAAATAACCACACTGTAAAAGTGACTCGGATAGGTCGGATTTGGGGTTAGAACAACATCTCCCCTGTCAAATAGCGCAAGTGCAAGATGGCTGATACCTTCCTTGGACCCAATAACGGCTATGGCTTCTTCGTCCGGGTCAAGAGAAACACCAAAGCGCCTGTCGTACCAGTGGCAAATTTCCTTGCGCAAATGCGGGATGCCCTTTGATGCGCTGTACCTGTGAGCCCGGCAATCACAAAGCACCTCACATGCTTTTTCTATAACCGGCCCTGGCGGCGGCATATCAGGGTTTCCCATGCCAAGGTCAATAACATCTCTACCCAATTGCCGTGCCTTCAATCTCTTATCGTTGATTGTCTGAAAGAGATAGCCAGGCAAATTTCTTATTCGTTCTGATTCTATATGTCTTTTCATGTCTCCAGTTCTGCAATTATCTGCCCGTTGATTACTTCGGATCCTTCACCGGCAAGCAATTTTATAATTGTTCCGTCAAGCGGGGATTCAAGTGTAAAGGATGTTTTCTCGGTTACAAACTCAACCAGCGGAGCGCCTTTTTTTATTTTATCACCCTCCTTGACATACCAGAAAGAAACAAAACCCTTTTCTACACCTTCAGGCAGTACTGCCTTTATTTGACTTTTCATGCTCAATATTTTAAACTCTCCTGCATGAAAGTCAAAAGATTGTTTGTCCTTACCCTTTATTTTTTCGGCGTCCTGACATTGCTGGCACACACATTTGCCAGAGGCGGAGTTGTTCAAACAGGAGAATTGACAATAATTGACAGCGACCGCATAGTCATTTTTGCGCCCCATCCTGATGATGAAATTATCGGATGCGCAGGGATTATTCAGGAATGCATTGCAAAGAAGGTCCCGGTCTGGGTCGTTTACGTTACCAATGGAGACCATAACCAACTCGCATTCAAAGCATACGAAAAAAAATTCGTGCTTAGCCCGGCAGATTACCGCAAGATGGGCGAACTCAGACGCAAAGAATCCATAAACGCAGTTTCTCTTCTCGGGATTACACAGGACAAACTCATATTTCTGGGATACCCGGATTTTGGAACTCTCCCGATATGGGAAGGGTACTGGAACAGGAAAACCCCTTACAAGAACTTCCTGACAAGGGCATACACTGTTCCTTATCCTGATAATCCGTCATACGGAGAACCTTATGTTGGCAGCAGTATCCTGAACGATATGGAAAGAATTCTCTTAACAATCCAGCCGACCAAAGTTTTCGCAACGCACCCTGCGGATACGAACACCGACCATCGCGCGCTCTTTAACTTTCTGCAGGTGGCACTCATGGATACAGAAAAAAGAATACTGGCACCTGAAGTGTATTTCTACATCGTTCATTCCAGGCGCTGGCCAAAACCGACAGGACTATTTCCTGAACAGGCACTTCTGCCGCCAGTTGCCCTCCAGACATCTGAATATGCCTGGGTGAGGTTTCCCTTAACCTCAGGGCAGGTTGAAAAAAAGATTGAAGCGCTGAATTGCTTCCGGTCGCAATTAATTGGCAGGAAAACATGGATGTTATCATTTGCCCGTTCAAATGAACTTTTCTCTGTCGTGATGCCTCTATCGCTAAAATCCAATAAGGCATCTGAATTTATGATGTCTCCGAGGCAGGAAGGCGAAATCCCCGAAGGAGAAAGCATTCGCCACACAAAGGTCTATTCACTAAATCTTTCTTCAAACAACGAAAGCTTCATTTTGAAGGTAATCTTTGACCGCAGGATTCTTGAAAAAGAATTTGGAGCGGAATTATACTTTTTTGGATGGAGGAGTGATGTTCCTTTCCAGTCAATGCCAAAAATCTCCCTACTGGCAAGACCCCAGAATAAGGTTGCAGTTACAATTGACGGCGCCCGTGTTTCCTCAAATAAGATCATTGTGAAGGAATCAAATGACGAAATTCTTATTAGAATCCCGAGGACATTGTTAAATAATCCAGAAAGGCTTCTGGTCGGCGGGGAGACAAAACTCGCAAATCTGATGCTTGATTTTTTCCCATGGCGGGTCTTTTATCTTGAGCAGTAGGCAAACCGTGTGTTCTCATTTTCCTCACACATTTAATAATTATAGTTCAGATACAGTAGAAGATAACAACTAAAAGTGATGGCAGAAAGGTTATTATGGATATTATTCTTGCCTCAGAATCCGAAAGACGCTTTAACCTGCTAAAAAAAATCATACCTGAATTTCGGGTCATTCCGAGCAACATCCCTGAGGAGAGCGCGGAACAGGGCGACCCGATTAAATATGCTGTACAACAGGCAGAGCAAAAAGCCACGAGCGTTGGCAGGAAGTATCCAGAATCTGTGGTTATTGGGGCAGACACGGTTGTCTGCGTCAATGATCTCCTTCTTGGGAAGCCGCACGATTACGATGAAGCGGTCCGCTTCCTCCGCCTTCTTTCCGGAAAAAGACACAGGGTCGTTACTGCTGTTTGCGTTTATCGTGCCGCTGATGGAAAAAAGAGAACTGAGTATGAGATTACTGAGGTTGTTTTCAAGACAATTTCAGATAATGAAATTGAAGAATATCTTTCAAGCCATGAGTTTCTTGATAAAGCAGGTTCATACGCAGTTCAGGAAATTGGGGACTCATTCATTGAACAACTTGAAGGTGATTATGATAATGTTGTTGGTTTTCCGACACGGAGAGTGGCACGAATGCTTCAGGATTTTACAATGAAAGAGCAGGAAATTGAAATTACCGATATCGCATTTCCAAATGATTACGGGGTCGGCCGTATGTCAGGGCTTGTTGTCTTTGTCCCGAAAAGTGTGCCGGGAGATATTATCACAATAGGACGGCTGAAAAAAAGAGGGTCGTTTGCGTATGCTGAGTGCAAACAGATAGTGCGCGAATCTCCTGACAGAGTAAAACCAGAATGCCCGCATTTTGGCACCTGCGGCGGATGTATTATGCAGCATATTTCCTATAGCAAACAGGTAGAATTAAAAAGTCAGTTTCTTTTTGAAAATCTTTCCAAGATCGGCAGGGTGAATCTGCATGAGCCGGAAAAAATCCAGATTGTCAAATCACCGGAATTATCGTATTACAGAAACAAGATGGAATTTGCATTCGGAGAATCTAAAGGCAAGACCATTCTCGGGCTCCGCAGGCGTGCCGACCCGTTTTCAAAATCTTACCATCACGAGGTTCTGCAGGTATCCAAATGCACTATCTTTTCCGCCATCGTGGAACGAATCTTTCCTGTCTTCATTGAATACGCTGAAAGGAATCACCTTGCCCCGTTTGACCCGTATAAACAATCCGGTTTTCTCCGCCACCTTGTAATACGGGAAGGAAAAAATACCGGCCAGGTCCTTGTAATTCTGGTAACACGCACAGGCGAACTGCCTGATTGCGTCTGGCTCGCAGAACGCCTCATTGAAGCGGTTCCTGAATTGGCTTCGCTATGGCATGTTGAGAATGACCAGATTTCAGATGTTGTTGCCTTTGAAAGGAAACACCACCTTCTCGGGAAAACATTCATACAGGAAAAAATCAAAAATTTCACATTCAAAATCGGCCCCCAAACATTCTTCCAGCCCAATACACACGCTGCTGAACTTTTATACGAAACGATAATGTCTTTTGCTGCGCTATCCGGCTCAGAACGGGTACTTGGACTTTATTGCGGAAGCGGACCGATTGAGATATTCCTGGCTCAAAAAGCAGGAATGGTTCACGGAATAGACAGCAACGATGCTAACATCACAAGCGCCAATGACAACTGCCGGACAAATCAAATTACAAATTGCACCTTCAGCGCAGGCCTTGTAGAAAAACTGCTGAAAAATGTGTCAGGTGATTACGAACTGCTTGTGCTTGATCCGCCGCGCGGAGGCCTGTCTGGAAAAACAATAAGGAAAATCATTGAAACTTCTATCCCAAGGATAATTTATGTTTCATGCAATCCTGCAACCCTGGCGCGGGATATAAAATTATTTGCGGATAACAAGTATTCGCTCAAAAATGTGACCATGGTGGATATGTTTCCGCATACAGGACATACTGAAAGCGTCTGCCTTATTGAGAAGGCATAGCATCTATTCCATCTCAATTGTCACTGAATTTTCCGGGCATTCCAGGCCAAATGCATTAACACTTTTTGCCCTTAATATATTCGTTCCAGCATGGAGTTTCCACTCAAACGAAGCCTGATTTTCTGTCCATCTGCCGCCGTCAATGCTCACAAGGTATTTTGAGAAGTTTGGCACTGAATTGTTTAGAACAACCTTTAATGTGTTTTCAGATGCGGTTTCAAACAACTCAATTGCGGCTTCATTGATGCTCCAGTAAAAGTCCTGCCTGCGCGCACTGGCCAATCCGTATTCAGGGGATTCAGCAGGTATGCTTTGCTCTTCCCACCAGAGGTACTGGTCGCAATAATATTCGCTCATACCCTGTTCAAGTTCGCCTGGAACCGGGTTCCCGAGATGGTTATTGCGCAATGGTATGGCGAATCTTCTGAAATTCGCAAACCCGCACTGGTCTGGACTGATTTCCTTTCCACTGGCCGGTTTTCTGGGCGGTGTGTAAACAACCTCTATCTCATCTGCGCGGCCTGCCTTCCAGAGGTCCCGTATCTCTGCGGCATTCAGAGGAATTCCGTTATTTTCAAAATGACAATTTAATTCTGGACTGGGTGAATTACCGGTATCCATGAAAATCCATTTATGGAACTGGTCGCTCCAGATTTCAGCGGCGCAATGGTGGTCAAGAATCACCTGGCGTGCGGTATATCCGAGAGAAAGTGCGCACTGGACAAAAACAGTGGAATAATGGGTGCACATACACAAGGCAATCGGCTGCTTCTGCGTCTCAAGAATAACAAGTGCATCCCATGGCGGGCAATGCATGGAAGGCCCCCAATCCCAGCCCTTAGGCGCCCTGCTCCTTACCCATTCGCGAAGAAGCACAAACTTCTCAAGTTCACTTCTTCCGGCCGCTACCACCTCATCAAGTTTGTAACGGTTGCGCAATGCAGTGGTTCTCAAATCAGGAGATTGATAAACAAATGGCAAAGAACTTCTTACAAATGAAGAAGATGGAGGTCTGGTAATGGTGATTTTGCGATAATTGCCAGTGTGCTGCGCAAGTTCAAGCACACCGTGAATTTTCACGCCTGCAAGTTCTGGACTTCTCACATGGCTGGCGCTTTTAAGCGTAATCCTCCACTGGACATAGATGGGTTGTTTCCCTTCCAGAGTGCCTAGGTCTACATTTTTTCCGGTCTGAAATGGCATCCATTGGGACCAGGTTGATGGGTCGTAAGAAGGCGTTGAGCCCGCGCGCCATTCACATACCAGTTTGCCTGATTTTCCCGAACGACCTGCAACCTCAAATGCAAGTTGCTTCACTTTCGCGATATCAACGCATACTGGCGAATCAGCGGCAATAGAAGCAAGATTAACTACTTCGCTCATCACAGTGCCTGAATCTGGATATCTGGCAAGTCGCAGCCGAACAAGATATTCTCCGTTGTCGTTATTTTTCCCCAGGTGGTCAAAATCCCATGTCTTCCCGCCATCAAGAGATCTTGCTGACCTGTCAGGATACAAGGAGTGATCAATCACCAGTGTCCCGGTCCCTGAAAAAATAAACCTGTTGATTCCTTTTTGTAGATAGGATGGGGGCACCTTCCACACATGCCAGCCGGTTGAAGGAAGCCGTCTTCCTTCGGCAAGTGGTTTCCCGTTGCAACTAACTTTTAGCCCGGCCCCTGAAAACACAAATAACTGCGCATCATCGCATAGCGGTGTATCAAGGAGGAAGAGTTTCAGCGCCTGGGTGCTCCCACTGATGGTCTCGCTGTTGGCATAATGGGTGCAGCCATCCTCATCCTGCAGCATTTCTGTTTTTGCCAGGACAAATGTCTTCTGTTCTGTAACCGCAATAGTCCTGTCCCATACGCATGAAGATAGCCATGAATCAGGAAACCATGATTTTTCAATAACACGATTAACCATTGACTGACACGGAAATGACAGCGCAAAAAATCCAATAACGGCTGAAATTGGTCTCATGGGGAATCTCATTTTATTTTTCCTGAACGAATAGATTGCCAAGCCGGCCAGTTGTTCCAAGGTAAATATTACCATTTTTATCCTGAATGCACGCACCTATGCTTTCACTTACCAGTTTAGTTCCTGCTTTAATGGTTCCACCAATTTCAAATCCGCGTGTCCTAAGATTCAGCAGGAATGATCTTGGAAATCCATTTTCGTCTCCGCCAATGCCAGCAAGATATTCGCCGGAAACCGCCAGTGCCTGGATTCGCTGCTGGCGCAATGGCTTCCCAAGATTCAATAACTCCCCGGACAGAGGATTGAAAACGAATATATATCCATCGTAGGTGCCCCCATAAACAATGCCGTTTTCTGTAACAACTGCAGCATCAAGAGTCGCCCACGCTTCTCTCCCTCTAACCGATGGAAGGCGAACATCTAACTGCTCAAGTTTACTTGATGAAGGTGCATAACGATAAAGATAACCGGATTTCCCTGCAGTATATAAATTCCCGGCACTGTCAAAGAAAAATGTTCGGGATACCTGATATCCATCCGGCTCATAGGGTCTGGTTCCAGATACCTGGCCAATCTCTTTTTTCACTCCTTTACTGTCGTATGAAACAAGTTTTCCATTCCTCGTAAGCGTGTAAAGGGTTGTGAAAGTTGCATCAAATACAGCAGGCACTCCTGAATCAAAAAACACATCAGGAACCCATATTCCGGGCAAAGTTGAAACCTCTTCAACCCGATCGCTTCCCGGCTTAACTCTGAATACCTTGCCGGCGCTTCCAGGCACTGTGCTGGCAGAAATCCCGTATATGTTGCCATCAGAATACAGGTAAAGCCGTATAATGCTTCTTTCCCCTGGTTTAAATGGCATCTGGACGACCTTAAGATTAGTGAATGACTGCTGTTGACTGGCGGGGTAAATAACAATCAAGCAGGTGAATAGAAACATGCAAAGGATTAACAAGGCAGACCGCACAATTTTCATTAATTTCCTCCCCGTATTATATGTTGTAGTTCTTTTCTTACTTTATCTTGTCCGGCTTAATCGGGCAAATTTCATTATGCTGTACGGCATAAGTTTTCCATAGGAAATAAACTTCATATAGATTGTTCCATCTGGAAGTGTGCACATTCCCTGGACATAGAGCGGCTTGAGTTCAGGATGTCCCTTAACCTTTATTACACCGAGATTCTCTACCTTCTCCGGTCGCCGCGGGTCATAACGAATCATGTAACATTTATCACCGATTGTGTTCGGAAAATAAAAACAGCCATCTGTGCCAAGCACTCCTGAATGCTGGTCCCCTGGCTGAAGCGGTTCTGGTATTGAACGCGCCCTGTTGCGACAGACAATTGTTCCATCCGCTCCAGGGATGTCCGTCCTGATTGCTATTGTGGAAAGGTCAAATTCCATGACATACTCGCCATTTATGGCACATCCAAAAATTTTATTTCCATCATCAGAAAGCGCAATTGCATAAGGGTCAGCGTACTTGCCTGGTCCTTCAAGTGTCACCTGAAGATCATACAGCCGGTCATCTGACGGGTCATACATCCAGATAATTCCCTGTCTGCCTGTTCCAAAAACCCTTCCTTTTCTGTCTATGGCAGTATACCTTGGTGAACCGCCTATTTCTCCATAGTCCTTCAATGTCCCCGTGGTGATATCATAGGCAAGAAAGTGCTGTTTTGGGTCGCTCCAGTAGTAAAGGCGTTTTCGTACCCTGTCAATTGAACCACCCATTATGCCTTCCTGTTTTCTCAGTATCCCATGGTCGCGAACCTCCCTGGTCCTCGGGTTATATGAGAAAAGGTGCCCTCCTGGATAACCTGTAGCACTTTCGCCAAATTCAGGTCTGTTTTCAAAATCCTCATTTCCCTGTTTCGTTGCAGCCCAGATAACACCATCAGCATCAACAAGTATCTTTGCATGGAATTTGCTCTGAGAATCAAGTCCTGCGCCGTTTTCCCGTGTCACTTTATGCGCGTCTATCAAATCGGTCCAGGTTTTTCGTTTTGGATTAAAACACACCAGGTGCGCACTTGAGCCATAGAAAGCAGTTCCCACATAAATATTACCGTCATTGCCGCAGGCAATTGCAGTGTATCCGCTGCCATTGTGGGTTGATTCTGGAATCGGGAACATCTCTCCTTCAAGAATTTTCTCATTCTGTTCTGCAAAAAGAAGGAAGCAACCTGCAGTTGCAAAAAAGAGTAAAAAACACAATTTTCTCTTGATGCCTGCCATATAATTACCTCCTGGTTGATGTCATTTTTCTTCAGAATCAGAAATACTCAAATTTACCTTTGGGGTTCTTTTCAACATGGCAACCATGATTCCAAGAAACTCGCTTAACCTAAAATCCTTGCTGCACTGTTCAATGTTATTTAGTGCCTCAAGCAAACTTTCAGGAGTACAGAACCCGCCGCATAACTGGTTGTAGAGATTCTCAAACGATTCCCGGTCCAGAAGAGGCCAGCGGGATGACACCTCTTGATACATGGCATTCTTCCGAACATCATCAACAAGAACCTTATACTGGTCATCAATAAATGTTACAGCGCCTGCACCATAATCGTAAATAAGCGCTTCATCAGGAACCTTTGATTCTTCAAACCGTCGTATGCGTGATGCCTTCCAGCGGTAGAAACTTCCAAATAGAATCGGAAGCGCGATAAAAAGAACTGTGAAATATATGCCGATCGCAACCATCCCGAAGAAAATCCCGAAGCCAGGCGTGCCGAAATATACAAGCCGCGTGTATTCCAGAATTGATGTAATAACTCCGAATGGTCTTATTCTAAACCATATTGAGAACAGCAAGTCCATTCCCATCAGAAGGATGCCGAGAATGAGACCCCGCACATATCCGTAATCCTGGGCATTCTCTTCGCTGAGTGAGAGTGGGATTCTAAGAAAACTTGAGGGACTTTGCTCCTTCAGCAAATTGGAAGAAATAGAGATGAGGTTGGATATGAGCGCATTAATATCAGAAAATTCACCTGCAACAGGGAATACCCTGCCTGAAGTCCGATGCCGATAAACTGCAAAAAACATCTGGATTTCTATATGCTGCATCTGTTCGGCAGTAAGAAGTTTTGTCCTCGCGAATATCTGCCAGTGCCCATATTCTGTTTCTACTGAACGAACTTCACGGTAGCCAAGTTGTGGCAAGACCATCCAAATACTGTCATCAATCCGTTCGCATTGCTTCCATTCTTTTACAATGCGTGCCAGGCAAATTTCTCTGTTGTCCACAAAAAGATTTTAACGCAAATTCGCCAACTTGACGAATTTAACCAGTGCTCGTATATTGTCTCTATGAAAATTGGAATAGGGTTTGATGTTCACAGGGTTGAATCTGGACGGAAACTTATTCTCGGGGGCGTGCTGATCCCATTTGAAGGAAAGGGATTGCTTGGACACAGTGATGGGGATGTGATATTCCACGCAATTGCGGACGCAATCGCCGGCGCACTTGCAGAACCGGATATCGGTACAACATTTCCTGATACTGATCCGGCCACTGCGGGAATAAGCAGCCATATCATACTTGGGCGGTATGCTGCTCTGCTGAAGCGTAGAAATGCCGCCATTGAAAATCTTGATATTATAATCCTTGCAGAAGAGCCCAAACTTAGGGCATGGTACCAGGAAATACGCACCAGTATAGCCGGAGCACTTGCAATCCCGGAAGACAGGGTCGGCATAAAAGCGAAAACAATGGAAGGACTTGGTCCTATCGGGGAACAAAAGGCAATCGGATGCTGGGCAGCAATTATTGTTTCAGAGAAGAACAAACAGTAAACGCTCTTATACCCGGGGAAGAAATCGGGTAAGTGCTCCTTCAAATTCTTCAGCGCTTGAATATCTCATCTGCGGATCAGGGTGCGTCGCCTTTTTTAATACTTCTTTGAAGTCCTGAGGAATCGGCATATTTTCACTCAATATCGGGATTGATTTCCTATATGAAAAGACCACATTTGAAATCCTGCGAAAATAATCCTGGTCATTGCTGCCAGGCACATCAGGAATGTCAAGTTTGGCGACAATAAGTTCGTCAATAAGAACCCCCAAACTATAAATGTCCGAACGTTCGTTGGACAGGCCGAGTTTTTGCTCTGGCGGTGCGTATGAAATATGGCTGAATCTTCGTTCGCTACCTGCCCTGTCAAACAAATCCCGACGCCACCACTTTCTGGGAACTTTTGCAATACCAAAGTCAGTGATTTTTACCACCTTGAGGTCGGACGAAATAAGCACATTCTCAGGTTTTATGTCTTTATGCACTATACCATGCATGTGGATGTGAACCAGCCCGCGCGAAATCTTAACACCAATCTCAAGAAGTTGTTCAAAAGGGAATTTCCCCTGTTCATGTATAAATTCATTAAGATTGGAACCCTCAACATATTCCATGATCATTGCATACCTATTATTGAACCTGCCCCAGTTGTAAACCTTAACAACATTTTCGTGGTTCAATTGCATCGCGATATTTGCTTCTCGCTCAAATTGTCTTATAACCTTGCCTTCTCTGGTTCCAGGGATTTTCTCGTTGAGAACTTTGATTGCTACGATTTTTCCATAGGTAGGACTCTGGAGCATTGACCGTGCTTTATATACAGTTGCAAAAGCACCCACTCCAACCTTTTCCTCAAGAAAATATTCGCTAAAATTGCGAGTAAACATTAAAAGTTGATGATTTCTACATCGTCAATGGTGCGAATTTCTCTGCTAAGGTCAAGAATTGCTATCTTCCTTTCACGGCCATAGGAACTGGATGTGAAAATGGTTAAACATCTGTTATCAAACATTCTCTCCTTCGCAAGAGGGTCGTGCGAACGAATCAAGACATTTTTACAGAGATTCTTCATGACCCGGGCGAAATAAGTGGCTCCAAGTTTAATTCTTCCTGCCAATTCTCCAAGTACTTCACCTTCTTTATCCCTGAAATCCGCCCAGAGTATTTTTGTCCAGTTCTCATCTCCGGTTTTTATTTTATTCCAGTCATCGTCTTTTTTCAAATCCGGAAGTCCAGCATGAAGGGCAATAAATCCCTTCCCCTCCACCGCAAGCGGAAATTTCTGGAACTCCTTGAAATATGAAACTACCTCCTCAGGCGTAAGCAAATCCCAGAATTCAGAAGGCGAAACAGGAGAAACCGGAAAGTATTCATGATTACCTGCAAGAAGTATGATTTTTGAATTCTGTTTTGCCACATCAAGAAGGTAATCTATATTGGCGCGGTCACCATTGCCGCGGTCAACATAATCGCCAAGAAAAATTATGAAATACCCCTTTTTCGCATAACTCTTAATCACTGCCCGTGATGCCTGGATGTCGCTATGGGTATCCCCCACGAAAACCGCTTTTCCAATTTCAGGCAATTTGACCAGATTTGGCATTAAGCCCCGATATGTTAGAAAATGTCTATAAAAGCGTTAACGCTGGGAAGGACTGATACATCCGCCCTAATATCACTTCTTCCACTGCTAACCGCTTCTACAATTTCATTTATTCTCTGTAGGGGCTTGATTCATCAAGCCGCGCTCGTTCTTGTAGGGGCTTGATTTATCAAGCCCGAAAGCATCTTTAGGGAGAAGTGATACTTCCTCCCTAATGTCCCACCTCCCACTGCTAACTACTTCGGGTGGATAAATCCGACCCCTACGGGGCGCCCTTGCCTTGCGATGCTCATTATTCTTCGCATCGGCAACCAGTCGCTGCGAATTGCTGCGCCCGCTCGCAATTCGCTTACTTCTTGCGCGGATACTTCCCGCGCTGTCGGTCACCCGGCTCACATCTCGCCGGTCTCCTCACTTCGTTCGTCAGGCAGGGTGCTCACCGGCTCGCACCCGGCGCAAGAGTGTGCTCGTTACTCCTCGCACTGCGTCCGTGCTTTCAGTGCTCCTTACTCGTCGCACCAGCACCGCTCTATTCGATTCCTCCATACTTCGTAGGCCGTGGAGGAATCGGCGGTTTCGGCTTCACACCGCCTCAACTCGGCCACCCGCTGAGATTGCTCCTCGCTTCGCTTCTTAGTCGCAATCTCTGACTTCGCTCCCATTCGATTCCTCCACACTTCGTAGGCCGTGGAGGAATCGGCGGTTTCAGCTTCACACCGCCTCAACTCGGCCACCCGCTGAGATTGTTCCTCGCTTCGCTTCTTAGTCGCAATCTCTGACTTCGCTCCCATTCGATTCCTCCACACTTCGTAGGCCGTGGAGGAATCGAACCTCCAGCCTTGGCATTAAGAGTGCCCTGCTCTGCCAGTTGAGCTAACGGCCCCGAGTGACCCGCGCCTGGCCCGACTTGAACGGGCAGCCCTCTGCTTAGAAGGCAGATGCTCTATCCGGTTGAGCTACAGGCGCCAAACCCTGCGGAATTATACGATTTTCGTGCTTTTCCGTCAAGGTGTTATAATAATAGTATGGAAAAAAGGAAACCAGAACTCAATGATATGATTATCGGATATGCAATTCTATTGAGCCCGGTATTATATGTCGTAGTTGCGCTTGCTCTTAAAAAATTTGCGCAGTTTCAGCCCGACCCATCCTTCTTTGAAGAAAACCCGGCAGCAAGAGCCATTGAATATTCACTCTATTTTCTTGGCCTCGGGGTATTCTTTTTCTCTGACTTTTTTTCTCGCCCACTGAAGAAATTGTGCATGAAAAAAGTTAGCGGCCAAACCGAATTTAATCCCGCGAAATTTAGCATCCTGATGCTTGCAGTCATGGACTTCATCGGGCTTTCTGGATTTGTCGGCTACTTGATTTCTGGCAACCTTGCATGGGTTATGGTTTTTTGTACGATAAGTTTCTTTTCAATGATACGGTTTCTGCCTTCAGAAAAACACTTCGCCCGCTTCATGGATGATGGGTAGAAAATACATTTCTCTTGAATTATAAACAATTTCTTTGATGAGGAGTGATTCTCCTCACTAATATCCCACCTCCTACTACTATCTGCTTTCGGGTCGGATGAATCCGACCTGCTTTAGGGAGGAGGGATTCTCCTCCCTAATATCCCACCTCCCACTGCTAACTACTCCGGGTCGGATAAATCCGACCCCTACACATCTCGGCGCCCTTGCCTTACGATGCTCATTATTCTTCGCACCTGCGTCTTGCGCGAATACTTCTCGCGCTGTCGGTCACCCGGCTCACATCTCGCCGGGCGTGATTTCGACGCTCCTTACTCGTCGCGTCATCACCGCTCTATTCGAGTCCCTTTCAGGAAGTGTAATAGCGGGATACGGGACTCGAACCCGTGTTTCAAGCTTGGGAAGCTTGCACTCTGCCACTGAGTTAATCCCGCATGAAAATATTCTACTATAAAAAATTGTGTGAGGCAATGAACAAACGCACAGGATTGATGGACCAGATTATAGCATGCTGGAAGATAAATCGCTATTGCCGCCAACCGGATTCTATGTTTTTTGAGGTGTTTTGCGAAAATGCAAACCTTTGATAAAATTGATAAGAATTTTTTGGATACATCACGGGAAAACCGCATGCACAATAAAGAAATTCCAGCAGTTTACTATGCAGGGCAGGCGCATTCCAGGATCATTATTGACGGGCGGCTTGATGAACCGGACTGGGAAATTGCACGACCAATACCATTTTTCGCGCTGGTAACAAATAAAGCGCCGGCTTCCAAAACGATTGCAAAAATTCTTTATGATAGTTCATATCTTTATCTCGGGTTCATTGCTTTTGATGACGACATCCGCGCCACATTCACAGAGCGCGACAGCCACACATGGCGCGAAGATGTCCTTGAAGCATTTTTCAAACCCTTAGAACATTGTCAGGCATATTACGAATTTGAATTCTCACCACTGGGAACCATTTTTGACGCAGAAATCCCGGATAAAAATCACCTCCCGAGAATTCTTGAATGCTCAAAATGGAACTGTGATGGATTGAAAGTCGCTGCAACAATTGATGGCACGCCAAACAAGCCCGATGATATAGACAACCTGTGGACACTTGAGGTTGCAATCCCTTTCGCGGGACTCCCGGTTCTTGGTGGCAGGATTCCCTGCCCCGGCGACAAATGGCGATTCCACCTTGCAAGGTACGATTACTCAATTTATCTTCACCGCGGGAGAGAACTATCTTCGTGTGCAAAATTCACAGTAGCAAATTTTCATCACCAGCAGGACTGGTCCTACCTTGAATTCACATGAACTTAATACAGGGTTTTAGAATGCGGCTTCACGAACCCCAAGCACAAAGCGCAAATTTTCCGCTGCTTCTTCAAGGGTCGTAAACGTACTTGGCCTGCCAATTAGGAAATTATAGAAATTTTCTGCCTGGTAGTAGTAATAATTAAGCCCTTCATTCTCAAACCTGGCAATTTCTTCCCAGTGGCCACTATCATCATTTGAGAAATAGAGTTTTGAAAGGGTTCGCGTTACAAAGACAAATTTCAGATTGCCGGCTGTCCCGGCAAAATCAAAAACGACTTCATTTGGCTTCTGGAACGCATTACAGTAAAAACAGGCAAGTCCTTCACCAAATCTGCCAATTGCAAGGGCCGAATCCTCTGTTTCAATCTCATCGCCAAAAACAAGGTTAGCGCACAGCGCATAACCCTTACCGGGTTTGCCAAGCAGCCATTGCGCAAGGTCTACACAATGAGAGATGAAATCAAGCAGCACTCCTCCGCCCATGTCTCTTCGTGCAAAATAAATATTTTTATAGTCGGTCCGTATCTTGCGGTAATCCTGCCCCACATAAAAATTCGCCATTTTCAGTTTGCCTATAAAACCACTCTGGATAAGTTGGTGAATTTTTAGATGGGACGGGATACTCCGGCGAGTATAAGCAACAGCACAGCGGACACTGTTTTTCTTCACTGTTTCTATGAGATTATCAACTCCATCCATTGACACAGAAAGCGGTTTCTCAAGAAGGAATGTAACCGATCGCCTGGCACAGTGTACAGCCATTGGAATATGAAAATTTGCTGGTGTTGCGATAAGCACGGCATCAAATTCTTCAAGAGGCGCTGCATAAAAATCCGCATATGCTTTTTCAATTTTGAATTTCGCCTTTGTTTCTTCACACTTTGCAGCGTCTATTTCGCATATTGATACCGCAAATTTCTCTGTCCTCAAGAATCCGTCAATGTGTTTTCTTCCAATCCCTCCACCGCCCCCTACAATGAGTATCTTTTTCATTTTGCCGTGTATCCCCCTTCCATCAATATGTTTGTCCCGGTGATGTAAAGCGATGTATCTGAAGCAAGAAAAACCACCACGCCTTTGATATCTTCGCCGTTAGCCATGCGACCAAGCATGGTTCGCTTATAGTAACGTTCAAGAAACTGCTCGGGCTGGTTTGAAAATAGTCCTCCTGGAGAGATTGCATTGACCCTGATGTTATACGGACCATAGACAGCAGCAAGATATTTTGTAAGATTAATCAGGCCTGCCTTATGAAAAAAATAGTCAGGCGGTGCGCCCATAGCGGTACCTTCGTACATCGTGAAATCAGGCCCGACAACCCCGTACATGGAAGCAATGTTAATAATGGAACCGCTCCTGTGTTCCATCATGTTTTTGGCAAAAATTCTTGTAATTTCAAAAATTCCGGTTGCATTTATTTTCATTGAAAGGTCAAAACTTTCAATAGGGTCTTCGTACGATTTCATCGGACGAGCAACCGCATTGTTAACGAGAACATCAATCCTTCCCTGTTCCTTAAGTATCCTTTCATAGAGAGCAAGAATGCTTCTGCTATCTGACTGGTCCACTTCACCGGGAATAACATCGTATCCCATTTTCACAAGTTTTTCTGCAAGCGCCTTGCAATTTGAAAAATTGCGCGACGCCACGTACACAGTTCCGCCTGCTTCTCCCAGGCCTTCAACAATGTGTTTCCCATAAAGGCCTGCCCCCCCGGTTACAAGTATGATCTTGCCCCTCAAAGAAAATTTTTCAAGAACTCCCATTCAATCCTCCACGTGAATTTCTTTCAGATGAATTTTCCTTTTTTCATTCCTGGACTTAATCCCGGCGATGACTGTTTTGATAATCTCCACTGTTTCAGAAAAAGGAAATGTGTGTTTCCGGGTAGTTAAGAACTTCACGACAGCGACCAACTGGGATTTAAACATATGGAAATAATCGGTTGCTTCAACAGTAACCGTTTTTTGTTCCCCGAAGATGTCATACCTGCCGAATATCTGGGAATGATACACAACATCCAGCACAGCCATCTGCCCGCTTTTATATTCAACAAGCACCACATCGCACCCCTTGACCCCGATATTGAAGACGCTTTCAATTCCGCCGCCGATAATCGCATAAACGCCTTCCATCGCATGTACACCATACCGCTCCCAACTTTTTGCCATAATGCAATTGACAAATTCAATTCTGCCAATTTCTTTCCGTGGCAGTTCTGTTATCTCATGTGCATATCGCAAACAGGACGATGAAGCCACAGGCCTGCCCTCCTGAACATACCTGCAGAAAGCGCGCAAATCGCTTTCATTATCCGCAAGCGGCTTGTCCACAAAAACCGGCAATCCGGATTCAATAAACGGTCTCGCAAGCGGCAGATGCGTCTCTCCAATATCAGTCGTAATCACAACCCCGTCCACTTTCCCTATAACATCTTCCGGGCGGTCAACAACATGCTCAATATATGTTGTGGATGCTACCCTCCTTGCGTAATCAGGATTTTCTGTCCAGACATGGGTTACACGCGCACCGCTGATGCCAAGGTTTTCTTTCGGTTGCTTGTTAAGATAACCGGGAATGACAGGATACCCGCATTGCTCCATCAATTTTCTGTCGTAATCACCGTTTATTATTGCGCTCCATGAAAAAATATGGCCGTTTCCTTCATTGGTGCCTATGAATGCGATTTTGAACATCTGGTTCTCCAGTTGTAAAAATCTAAACTGATATTTACAATAGCGCTTACAGAATTTTTTCCGGCCAGTTCAAGCATTTGTACTGCTTACGGTTGCGACTTTTGCAAATTTCATGTAAGGCGTTTGAATCCGCCGTAAAGCACAGGCGTTGAAAGAAGTTTGCTCACCCTGTTTTTATCAAGAGCCCTGCGCACAAGAACAAATACCTCTTCAAGGTTTTCAAGATATTTGCGAACATCTGATTTTTTGTGGCACCACGAAACATAAACGCTTTTTGTTGAAAGGTACCCGCGCTTGAGCATTTCGCGGTTCACAAATGTATGAAGCGTCAAACTATCCGCGCCATACTCAAAAGAATATGTCGCAAGGGGTGGAATTCCAGAGCATTTTATCCGCAGGTCGTAACGGTCGGCTAATTCCTTCCATCCATTTTGAATTATCGTTCCTATCTTTACAAGATGTTCAGGCACATTATATTTTCTCATTTTCTGTATCGTCGCAATAGCGGCAACCGGGCCGATCCGCTCAGTCCAGTAAGTGCTGCTTATGAAACTCAAAACCGCGTGTTCCATCACTGCCCGCCGGCCGATTATTGCAGCCATCGGGAAGCCGTTGCTGATGCCCTTTCCGTATACCGCAATATCCGGGTCAACGCCGAGCAATTGGTGCATCCCGCCCACATTCATTCTGAACCCGATGGTAATCTCGTCAAAGATAAGTACAGCACCGATTCTGTCAGCAATTTTTCTTACATTCTGCAGGAAATTGTCCTCAGGATACGAACTGCGCATGGGCTCCATAACAATGACGCCGATTTCATTCTCCGCAACAATCTTCTCAAGTTCTTCAATATGGTTGTAATTAAACGGGATTGCGCTGCCCTTGAGCGCCCTGGGAACACCTGCGGGTTGAAGACCCGGCAGAAGATGGCCGTCAAGATTTGAGGCATCGCCAAGATTTGCTGCAAGGTACCAGTCATGCCAGCCATGGTACCCGCAGATTGCGACAGTGTCTCTGCGACTTGCGGCGCGCGCAATACGCACAGCAACTGCCATTGCTTCCCCGCCGGTGCGCGCAAACCGCACCATACCAGCCCATGGGTGCATCTGGAGAAGAAGTTCTGCAAGTTCTACTTCCTCGTAGCAATTAAGGGTGGTCATGCTTCCCTTTTCTATTGCGCGCATCACTGCCCTGTTTACATCAGGGTCTGCGTACCCGAGGATGCAACTGCCGATCCCCATAAAAGAAAAGTCCTTTCTCTTTACCCCGTCAAGATCCTGGATTTCAATTCCCCTTGCCTTTTCATAGTAAGCAGGCCATAACTCTGGAAGGAATTGTTCGGCTCTTTTTGAGGCAAGTTGTGAACCACCAGGAATGAGTTTGAGTGCTTTCTTCCAGAGTTTCTGACCTTTATTGCGTGCCATGCTGAACCTCCTTTAACAGCAATTCGGCATTGCCATGAAATATATTTTCAATGTCAGGACGGGAGAGTTTGCTGCGCAGCGAGGCGCGCCGCAAAGCCCGAAGTTGCTCGTATATCACGAATGTCGGTGATACCGGAAAAGATGCAGAAATCACATTTGTCTCTTCTGTGATAAATGCCCAGTCATTCCCGAATTGCACACACCTGCCGCGTAGCAGCGCAACAGGAGCATCACTGCCAAAAAGTATCCTGTCGGCGCCCATCGTTGAAATTAACAAATGGAATACTTCGTGGTCAGTAACAGCCGCTATGTCAAAATAGATTCTGCGTTTTCTCAACTGCCCAAGACAGGGAAGTATCCGCTCAAGATTGTCAGGAATAAATGCCCTTCCACAGTGAGCAAGATTCCAGGAAATATCAGGATACCTGTCGGATAGCATTTCAATGTCTTCAAGGTTTCTCCGGTCCGATATCCCTTTTCTCATGGAAAGGTGCAGGGTAATGATAAGATGCCTTTCATTCGCAATATGCATCTGCTCTTCAGGCAAAAAATCAGTTATGCGTGCGTCTTCAGGGTCAGCGTTTTTCGCATAACATTTATATGGTTTTAAGCCAACAACAAATCTGGAATCAATAAGGCGATAAAGTTGATGGGAATCCATCTGGGGCGTCACGAGGGCAAGGAGATGAAACAAATTTCCGTATTTTTCTGTCCCTTCAAGTAGGTACTGGTTCTGCGCCGCGATGTCTGCTTTCGGATTTGGCCAGCCGGTTACTACACCTGAGAATTGCCTACCTGGATAAACAATTCCTGAATTTTCAATGAGGGCCTCAAAGTTCGCCGGTTCATAACTTTTCAGTGCGTCAGGCACGCCGCCTAAAAAACCATCCTGAAGGAAAACATGCGTATGAAAATCAAAAATGGTGCGCGGTACAAAATCCTCCAGTTCCTCCTTCCAGATTGCTCTATCAACATCCCGTAATTCCGCCATCATAATAAATTGTCCTTTTTCAGAATTCCGAGACGCTTCAGTTTTTCACCAAACAGGTTAAGAGCATTTTCTCGTAGAATCATAAGTTTCGCCCTATCCGTTATGTCTGCGTTGTTTATGCGAACCCTTTGCATGGGTGAAAAATAAAGCGGGCTGTCTGTACCAAAAAGAATTTTCTCAGGTCCAATTTCCTTTACCGCCCACTCAATTAGATTCGGTGTGATAGATGTAGCGGACGAGGTATCCGTAAAGAGATTTCCGTGTTTTGCCTTCTGGATTGCCCGCACCTGGAGAGTAATGTCGCCGTTATAACCACATCCAAGATGCGACACGATAATCCTTACTCCAGGGAAAGCATTCGCAAATTGAATGAAATCTCGGGGTAGACATCCGTGTTCGCCACTGTGCGACTGGACAATCGCGCCGTGATTGGCTGCAAATTCAAATATTTTTCTTCCGTACCTTGAAATTGAGTATCTGTGCAAAACTGGATGTATTTTTATTCCAGCGCAGCGCAAATCAACGAGAATCCTTTCGGCCTGCGCAAATGTTGCAGGACGCCGTGGATCCACAACAACCCACTGAAGAAATGAACATTCTTCTGAAACAATTTTTGCAGCGTATGCATTTGCTTTCAGCGGGCTGCCTCTCTGCGGCATAAATGCTTCCAGAGGTGAAACAATGCTCAGTTGAGTATTGGATAGCGTCATACGCCGCTTAACCTCATTTATTCCCGCAGAACAAAATTTCCTGTGATAGGAAGACCGCATTTCATAACAGCCGAAATGCGCATGCACATCAATTGCGCGTACTGCATTGATATCCATATCTTATCCTTTCTATTTTAATTGCGCCCGCGCCCAGTTTATGCCTGAAATGCCATGCTCAACACACCAGAACACTACAAGGACAGAATCTTCGGCTATCCGTATTGCCGAAGGTGCGCCAAACTGAAATCCAGTTACCGCATAGTTATCCCTGGTAATTTCAGAAGTTGTTTTCTTTTCAGGGGACCACAATTCGCAGTCAAACACTGTCTCCCAGCGACCGTTGCTTATGTCTGCAATCTGGCCGCGGACTCCGACAGGTTCCCTGCGATGATTGTATACAAAAAGCAATCTGTTTCCTCCAAGATACAACGGCCATCCTGTCTGGCCAAAAACAGGAGATTCCCTGGCAATCCAGGTTTGTCCGCAGTCATAACTGAAAGCATACCTGTTAGCAAGGTCTTTATCATCTTTCCAGTCATGAGCCCAGCAGGTTGCAAACAATGTTTGGCTACCAATTTTTGTTATTCTGCCTTCCCAGAAACCAATCCTGTTTGATGAATCAAAAAAAATGGTAACAGGCGCCGACCAATTTTTGCATCCGTCATGCGATACTACCATCGCAACCCTGTGGCCATAAGGTGCAGAACCATCCCATGTCCGCCAGGTAGAAAAGGACATCAGGCATGACTTATCATCAAGCACTGCAATTCCGGTTGGCAGTTCAAGTGGAACCTGAAATGGCTTTGGAATAATTTCAGGGGCTGTCCAGGTCCTGCCCCTGTCAAACGAGCGGCGCAAAATGATTTTATTATCGCGCATGCCCAGGG
>Ga0315298_1004414_pt1 | contig 21039 bp, 19 predicted proteins | sample WHS_1_MG_FD_203077 | JGI IMG/M metagenome (GOLD analysis project Ga0315298, IMG submission 203077) | Extremophilic microbial mat communities from Washburn Hot Springs, YNP, Wyoming, USA - WHS_1_MG | ecosystem: Environmental > Aquatic > Thermal springs > Hot (42-90C) | place: USA: Wyoming...
AGAATCCCCTCCGCCGAAGGGGCCAGGGTTCCCCGGCAACGGTCGTCAGCCGGGGGTAAGCCGGTCCTAAGGCGTGGCTTAACCGACCACGCCGAAAGGGAAGCCGGTTAAAATTCCGGCGCCACGGGGGTACGATTGCGGCGACGCAAAGCCTAACGCCCGACGCTTCGGGGTAGGCTGAGCAAGGCTGTCGCCTTGCTTAACCGTATAAGCCTGGGGAGTGCCGTAATGGCGAGAACCAGGTGAAAGCGGGAATAGCCGCCCGTTTTAGGGCGGTTCAGCCGATCCCTGGAGCCAGTGAAAAGGGCGTTGGGAAGGATCCCCCGCGACCGTACCTAGAACCGACACAGGTGCCCCTAGGCGAGAAACCTAAGGCGTGTCGGGGATAAGGCAGGCGAGGGAACTCGGCAAACTAGCCCCGTACCTTCGGTAGAAGGGGTGCCTGCTGTCTTGGCCTCTGGCTGGGACAGCAGGTCGCAGTGGCAGGGGGGTCCCGACTGTTTAATAAAAACATAGGGAGCCGCAAGCCCGAAAGGGTGTGAACGGCTCCTGAATCCTGGCCAGTACAGGTCCCTGAAACCCGGGTTCAACCGGGCTAAGGGCCTGCAAACGCCGGGAGTAACTCTGACTCTCTCAAGGTAGCCAAATGCCTTGTCGGGTAAGTTCCGACGTGCATGAATGGATCAACGAGGGCCCCGCTGTCCCCGCCTGCCACCCGGTGAACCCACGTAACGTGGACGAACAGTCCACGAACCCCCAGCGGGAAAAGAAGACCCCGTGGAGCTTTACTGCAGCCTGCCGCTGGAACATAGTCGCGGATGCAGAGCGTAGACGGGAGCCGTCGATCCCGGCTTCTCCGGGAGCCGGGGGAGGCGCCAATGGAACACCGTCCTTCCGCGGCCGTGTTTCTCACCGGCGCCTTAGGGCGCTGGGACAACGGCAGGTGGGCAGTTTGGCTGGGGCGGCACGCCCTTGAAAAGATATCAGGGGCGCCCAAAGGTCGGCTCAGACGGGTCAGAAACCCGTCGTAGAGTGCAAGGGCAAAAGCCGGCCTGACTGGATCCTGCAGAGCGAGGGATCCAGGGGCGAAAGCCGGGCCTAGCGATCATCCATGTCCCCATTGGTGGGGGCCGGATGTGACAGAAAAGTTACCCCGGGGATAACAGGCTCGTCGCGGGCGAGAGTCCCCATCGACCCCGCGGCTTGGTACCTCGATGTCGGCTCTTCCCATCCTGGCCCTGCATAAGGGGCCAAGGGTGAGGCTGCTCGCCTATTAAAGGGGAACGTGAGCTGGGTTTAGACCGTCGTGAGACAGGTCGGACTTTATCTGCTGGGGGTGCTGGCTGCCTGAGGGGAAAGGGTCCCTAGTACGAGAGGAACGGGACGCTGCGGCCTCTAGTTTACCGGTTGTCCGACAGGGCACTGCCGGGCAGCCACGCCGCCGGGGATAAGGGCTGAAAGCATCTAAGCCCGAAGCCCCTCCCGAAAATAGGCAGCCACTCCCCGAGTAAAGGCTGGGCTGGCGACAGCCCAGACCTAAGGGGACGAGGGCTCCCGTAAAAGACGGGGTTGATGGAGCCGGGGTGTACGCTGGAAGGCTTCGGCCGACCAGCTCAGCCCGCGGCCCCCAACCGCCCGAGATGTCGGGTGTAAGGCGGTGTCTGGGCGAATCTGGAACCCTTCCATTGAAGGCCTATGCACGGCTTCAAACGACGCCCCCCTTTTAAACCTAAAGTCTTTTCTGAACCTTTTTGCTTCGAATTTCGTGGTGTAGGCGTGGAGATTCACGTTTGGAAAGCGGGCAGCTAAGAGTTGCCAAAAATTGTGGAGCTTGTCAACGAGGCTTACACGGGTCTTACGAATTCATTTCCATTCACGTTTCTTGTCGCTGAGCAGGGCGGCATCGCCAGCCGCACGTAAAACCGCTTCTCGACGTCACAGCTGGCACAGTCCTCCGGAGCTTAAAAACCAAGGGAGCTATGAATTTTCTTACGAGAAGGGTGCGGAACGTTAGCCTACACCCCTCGAACAAGACGCGCCGCCGTTGTGCTCCATAAAAAGCTTGAATTCAAAGCGCAGCACCAATGGAAGTTAATGCGGAAAACACTGCCGAAAACAGGTTCTCACCTTAACATAGAGGCTAGAAATTGTGGGATAGGAGTTTAAAAAGGATGGGAGGGTGGTTATGGGTGTTTCTGGGCCACCTTCTGGGCTTCCAGCTCCCTTACACGGGTTTCTATGAACTCGGCAACCTTTTCCTGGCTGTACTGCAGCTCCTCCTGCTGTTTTCTAAGCTGTTCCTTGATTGTTGCCAAAACTTTGTTAACGTCGAAGGGTTTCAGTATGTAGGCGTCGGCGCCACGGTTAACGGCTTCGATGGCGTTTTGGAGGGTTGGGTAGCCTGTTATTATTATTTTTCGCATTCTAGGCACCGTGTCCCTAATCTTTGTTAGGAGTTCTATGCCTTCCATGTCTGGCAGACGGATGTCGATGAGGGCCATGTTGTAAAAGTTCTTCTTCGTCTTTTCTATGGCTTGCTTTGCTGTCTCCGCCTGGTCCACAACATAGCCTTCGTCTTCAAGGATTATCGCTAAAACTTTCCTTATGTTTTCGTCGTCGTCGACAATGAGGATTCTAGCATTTTCAACCATACTTTTTCACCTCCTTCCTCTTCTATTTTTGGTTCAAGGGGAACTGTGACAGTGAAGGTTGTGCCCTTTCCGGGGATACTTTCAACGGTTATGGTGCCCCCGTGGGCTTCAACGAAACGTTTACATATAGCTAGGCCGAATCCCATTCCCTTTGCCTTCGTGGTGAAGAGGGGTGTCCAAAGTTTCTCCAAAACTTCTTTAGTCATGCCTATACCGGTGTCTGAAACCGTGAGCACGACTTTGCCGCCCCTCCTAAAGCTTTTTATTGTTAGGGTTCCGCCCTTTGGCATGGCTTCAACTGCATTCCTTATGAGGTTCACGAAAACCCTTTTCAGCTTTTCAAAGTCAACCTTCATCCTTGGCTTTTTGCTCACTTGCTTCACGACTTTAACGGTGCTTGGGATTTCAACGGATGCCAATGCTTCGTCAACTACTTCCACTGGACTTGTCTCGTTTATGTCGAGTTTTATTTCCCTCGAATAGTCGAGGAGGTCGTTTATTATCTTGTTTGAATAGGCTATGTTTTTGTCTATCAAGTTTAGCATCTCTGAGACCCTTTCGTCGCCCAACGGGTTCAGCCTTTTTTTGAGGTAGTAGGTGGCGCCAGCTATACTTGTAAGCGGATTACGCAGGTCGTGGCCCACCATGCCAGCTAATTCGCCTATGACGGCCATCCGTTGAGCCCTAAGCAGTTTTTCATGCATTTCCACAAGCTTCTGGGTGCGTTCTTCAACCTTCTCCTCAAGATGGCCAGCGTAGGCTTCAAGTTCCCTTCTAGCCTTTTCCAGACGTTCCATAAGCTCAGCGTTTTCGATGATTAGGGTGGCTAGATGAAGGAAGAGCTCAAGGTGGGCGAGGGTATCCCTTGTTGGCTTCCGTCCATCTACAGGGTCGTCCATGCTCAGTATGCCGACAATCTTGCCTTCAGGTGTCCGCAACGGTGCGTACAGCAAGTCTTGCGGATGCCAGTCCACCATGCTCTCCTCGGAGAGGCGGCTTGGAACAACCTTCATCCGTTTTACCGCCTCATGCATAGGCATGTCAGGTGGGACGCCGAAAACATGCTCCCTTGCCCACGGATCATTCCATGGAACATAGTAGAATTCGCCTATCTTAAACCTGTCAAAATTCGGGCCGAAACGTTCCCTCCACACGTGGCCTGGAGCCTGTCTCTCCCTTAGAAGCTTGATTTCCTCCCTTGTTAAGCCTACTGTTATCAGTTCTTTCCGATTTAAGTCCTCGTCAACACGGCCTATAACAACCCTGCGCCAGCCGAACTTTTGAATTGTTTTGGCTATTTCCCTTAGCCTTCCCCTTACGTCTTTAACCTCCATTATCTTGGCTGAGCCTCGGAGGAGGTTTTCAAGCCTCTTTGACATGTTGGTTAAGTATGTAGTTCGCTCTACGTTGGCAAGGGCTACAGCCACATGAGATGCCAGTATCTCCAGGAATCGTTTGTCTTCCTCGTCGAAGGCATCCAGTTTCTCGCTTTCAACGTTCAAAACTCCCAAAACCTTGTCGCCCAGCTTTATGGGCACCGCAAGCTCGGAAAGGACGCCGTGAACCCCCGCGCTTATGTAAGCCTCATCCTTCCTGACGTCTGGAACGTAAACGGACCTACCAGTCCTAACAGCCCTAACAGTAATACCCCTATCACCATCCAAAGGCAACCTAAGCTTTTGTGAACTGTCAAGCCCTATGGAGCACACTAATTCTAACCTATTTCCCCTAACCAATAAAACGTCAACGAATTTGAAGCCCAGAATCTTCTTCATGGCGTATAGCGTTTCCCTGCATAATCCTTCCAAGCTTCTTGCTTTGCTAAGCCTTCGTCCATAAGCGTTTAAGGCTGCCAGTTTCTCCTGTCTCTTCATGTTGTCTATGGCCACAGCGGCGTGGGACGCTAGGATTTCAAGGAGCTTCTTGTCGTCCGCGTTGAAAGCATCAAGCTTTTGGCTTTCGACGTTCAAGATTCCCAAAACTTTTCTCCCGACTTTCATGGGGACGGCGAGTTCCGATAGGATAGCCTCTCCGCCTCGCACATATGCGCTGTCCTTCCTGACGTCTGGAACGTAAACGGACCTACCAGTCCTAACAGCCCTAACAGTAATACCCCTATCACCATCCAAAGGCAACCTAAGCGAGAAAACCTCTGAATAACCACGATGAGCTACCAAGCGTAGGGTATTCTCTTCCACCATGAGAATGGACGCATACTCGAAACCTAGAGTTTTCTCCATGGCGTCTAACGTAAGCCTACAAATTTTCCTCAGGGTTTTGGCTTTGTTTAGTTTCTGGGCGTATCTGTTCAGTTCCGAAAGTCTTTCTTCTAAGTCCTTACGCTTCACTACGTCTAGGCTTATCCCTTTTGAGCTGGCAGACTTCACATAATGCGCGCACGCTTTCTCGCTTTCCGCCATTATCAAGCATCACCCGAAGAAAGAAGTCGTCTCCTCAAACTCTCCACACTTTTCGGGAGATCCAAATTTTCCATTTCGAGTTTCAGGTTGAGCTTACGGCAAAGCCTTTCAAGTATAAGCCTCTCAAGGTACGAAGCACCTGGACCGAAGATTTTTTCAAGGGCCTTTTTAAACTCCTCCAGCTTTTGGGGAATATCGTTTACTTGAAGTTTGAAAGCATTTTCCAGGTGGAAGAATATGGCCTGTTTCGGCGACTCGCCTAGGGACGCTAAGCCTTCTTCAACAGCTTCTAGGATTATTTTCTGGAACTCTTTTGGGGTCAAAGCTATCCCAAATTGTATTAAATATTACGATTCGCTATATTAAAACCTTTTCGGAAAACCATCCATTAAACCGTTATGAATCAAAAATCAGTATTAAAACTGAACCTACCTCACTTTAGCCCCTTCTGAAAACTTCGCCTCGCCGCCTCCACGTAATTTACAAAAATAAACTCTTCATCTTCATTCCATTCGAGAGGTTGCCCAATACGGGCGTATAGCCTCCTCATTATCATAATTTCGAGGAAGCGGGCGCCCAAACCGAAGATTTTCTCAAGGCCCTCAGCGAAATCCTTTATGCGCCTCGGGATTTCCTCCCTTGAAATTTTAAACTTGTCCTTTAGGTGGAAGTAGATGGATTCCTTGGCTGACTCGCCCAGAGAAGATAGAGCTTCGTCTACGGCTTCCAGAAGAATTTCATCGAAGGTTTTACTAGCCAACTTCACCACTCTTTTGACTGTTAAAGGGATTCGTTTCTCTGCTTTATATGAGGGTTTGCTGGACGTTTAATTTTTATGTTTTCGCCAATTTCGAATCAAACTTTGACTGTAAAGGACGTCGAACACGCCCCTCTACAAGACTTAGGACTTCGCGCTCTGCATGGTTTGCTTTCGCATGTTCCAAGCCTTTTAACATTACTGCTCAGCGAGGATTATGGTTCTGCTTGGTTTATATTTGTATATTTGAAACATTTAAAAGACTTACGCGCCACAAAAATTAATTGGAGTGTACCGCTTATGAAAACCCTCAGAATTTCAGACGACGTCCACCAAAAGCTGACAGCCCTTTTAGGCGAACTTATGGCCCAAACTAGCAAAATGCAAACCTACCAGGACGCCATTGAAGCCATGCTATACCAGTCTGTAACATTGCCACCCGAACTTATAGGTGAAGTGGAGCGCTTCATCCAAACACATAAATGGAGGGGCTACACCACCAAGGAGGAGTTTATAGCCAAGCCATACGGTTCTTCCTTAAATGGGAAGGCAGAGAATATGAATACATAGAGATTCCGAGAGAGAGAAGTATGAGAAATTGAATAGAGCCGTGAAGGACATGCGAATGCCATACTACAGCGCCGCTGAATTCATAGAGGAACAAATAGATAAGGCCCTTCAACGGTACGAAAGATTCCTTGAGGGAGCGGAAAAACAGCCCAGCTCGACGGGGATAGCCTTTGTTGGTAAAAGGTTTTGAAAACGTGGTGAAGGTCAAAACCTTCGGAAACATTGACAAGAACTTAACTGAGAAAATTCTAGACATAGTTGCCGAATGCTATGGGAGACTCGGACCTCCTATGACATTCTCCGTGAACCTAAATATTTTCGAAACTTCAAGCGGGCAAGGCTTTTTCGCATCCCACGATGCTTTGCAGGGAAAACCCACAATAAACATTTATCTAGACAGACTTTCAAGCCTCCCCTTCATGGTTGTCGAAGGCGGAATAAGACGTCAGGTCGCCCATTCCATCCTCCACGGCTCCCAAGAATTCTACAAAATCAAGTTTCCAGCCGAGTTGAAGCAAAGCATGCACACCTATAGTTTGCCTGAAAACTTTGCAACAGAAATCCTCTATGGGGCAGCCATGGCGGCTAAGGAGTTCAACGTGACAAGGTTTTTGGTTGAATGTGGATACATTGAAGACCAAGTGGCCTACGTAAGGTACATGCTTGAACCAACCTCCGAGGAAATACAGGCATGGGAAATGGCCAAAAACGACCCCACAGCCAGAATAGTCTACCTTGTCATGACTATTCGAGACGTCTCATGTGCCATCCCCCTCCTCAAAAACCCAAACCTTGCAGACGAAATCAAAAAGCTCCTAGAAAAGAGGACAAGCCATCTTCCAGAAAACTACAAAGAGACAATACAGCGAATAATAAATGAAACAATCCAAAAGTTTTCAGAAGACACCTTCAAAAACATAAACCTCCTAGTGAAAACTTTCGTAGAAGAGATAATCCGAAAAGAGCTAGGATCCCACGGATACGGAGCGGAAACCATCAGAGGACTAGAAAAATACGAGTAAAATGCTTGTGCACGTAAACCAGGCCAAAACTAGAAGGCTTTCAAAACCTCTATATACTCTTGAAGGATACAATTTTGTGGCAGCGAGTTTCATGTCAACTTTTTGAGTTTTGGCCAGTTTGTTTTTTATGTGGACCGTTTGGGCAGTCTTTTGGTTATTCAGTTTGGCTTTGGCGCTTATTAAGCGTTTAAGGGTTGAGGTTGGCGGCCCACTCCACTAACTGTTTCACTTCTTTTTTGGCATTTTCATCTAGGGGGAGGGCCGGTTTTCGAGGATAGCCTGCTGGCAGCCCCAGCATTTGCATGGCTTCTTTTATGGCTGATAGTTGGTTGTAGCGTTTGACGAGCACTTCATTTATGTGGTTTAAAGCTTTTTGGAGTTCTGCTGCTTTCCGGTGGTCGCCGTTTTTGAAGGCTTTGTATAAGTTTTTGCAGAGTTTTGGGTAGGTGTTGGCAACGGCTATGACAGCGCCTTTCCCGCCTAAGGTTAGGGTTGGCAGTACGGTGTCGGCTGTTCCGGCCAAGACCGCTATTTTTCCGCCCACCAGGCGTAAGGTTTCCGTTATTGCGGCTATGTTTCCGCTGCTGTCTTTTACGCCGGCCACATGCGAGTATTCGTCGGAAAGCTCCGCGATTACTGAAGGTTCTAAAGCGTAGCCTGTGAACTTTGGGACGCTATACAGTATTATGGGTATGTCTACAGCCTCCAGGACAGCCTTGTAATGGCTCATTATTTCGCGGTTTGAAAGCCTAAAATAGTAAGGTGTGACAACCACAGCGGCGTCCACGCCTAGTTCTGCGGCGTCTTGGGTTAATTGTATGGTTTCCCACGTGCTCGGCGCGCCTGTTCCAGCTAAAACCGCCACCTTGCCTCCGGCTTCTTCGAGGACTGTGGCTATTATTTTTTGGCGTTCTTCCCTAGCCAAATATGGGGCTTCGCCGTTGCTTCCGCATGGCATGAGCCCGTCAACACCAGCCTCGACCCAGAAGCGGATACATGCACGTAAGGCTTCAAGGTTTAGTTCTCCTTTTTCCGTGAAAGGCGTGATATGCGGGACTATAATGCCTTCAAACTTTTTCTGGCTTTTCACGTTTGTTTTCCTCTTTGGAAGGTGAAGGCTTAAAGAGGTTTTAAACCTTAATATGGTTGTCTGTTGGTGCGTCAAAGCCCAAAAAGAGGACACGCTTCAAATCCTAGAAAACATAATAGCAAACGATGCTAGTGCAAAGACGGAGACCCAAAGATTTAACAAAAATATTCTAAGGGACAATAGTTTCTTAGAATTTGCACATTTTCGAAATAAAATGTATAGAACGCTCTAAAATTGGCATGCATGCTCTATTCCATGTTACATAGTGTTTCCGTAGGTTTCGTAACATAAAATCGACAAAACAGTTATCAACAGAGTCTTTCACGAACATTAACATGCATACTCTAATGAACCGTTAAATCAACGGTTTATGTTACCTCCTACATTGGACCGATTATTAATGACAACCCCTTGAATTTTTTGCTATGCTATAATGAAACATCGTTCAGTAGGTTCAATTCTTCCGCAATGGAAAAAATGGAACTCCACGAATAAATATTTGAAATCCATAAAACCTTTTTGAAAACATGTCATAGGCTTCTCAAGCACACGGTGCCCAATTTGAAAGTGGAGTCGGCAATACTGGTAATTGTGGCCATATGTGTCTTTCTCACATTTTACTTCTCGTTACTATCTTTCACTTCGCCTGAAGACGCTTGGAGAATTCAGTTTGTTAACTTGGCCGTTTACTCGCTCATGACAGGAATCACTACTTTCGCATGTCTCATGCTCTACATAGTTTTCAAAAGAGTTTTTGCAAAAACAGTTTTCGGACAAATTACCAATACTGAGTGGAGAGGCTTAAATGGTTAAAAGCCATGGCACGAAAAACTTTGCTAAAATCAGTATTAGAAAAGCGGAAAGGGGAACGGTGATGTTATCGTCTATGGGGTTTGACTCAAAATGCTCAACTATGGAGGAGATGGTTCCCGCAAGTGCTCCAGCCGCTCCCAAGACTGCGGCGCCAACGGGAACCGAGAAAGCCGCCATGGCAAGGTTTCCCCACCAAGATTTGGTCCTCCTCTTGTATAGAGTGTTGCGCACAATCCCTGTCATGGCGTCCCCAACAGACATGAATAGCACGGGAAGAACTCCGAACCAGAAGTTTCCGCCAGAAACAAGCCAGCCGAGGGTCACTACGAAACCCCACATAAGACAGAAGGAAACTTCATAAGCGTTTTCCTCCACTTGAAACCAGTACATAAGCCTACCCGTCTTACGGGGGATATAGAGGAAAACAGCCAAAAAGGAAGCCATTGCCAAAGGGAAAAGAGGAGTCTCAAAAATGCATGGAACAAGGGAAGCAACCAAACCACCTGTAAAAATGTGAATAACCTTCCTATTGTAGTATACTGCGACGTTGTGCTGTACACCACGTCTAACCATCCAGTCATAAAGCCTCCGAGTCAAAAAAACGGCGACAAAAATAACCCAGAGAAAGAGAAGCACAGTAGCGCCGACCTCTAAAAGGGAAAACGCAACCCACATATTTGGACACAAAGGTAAAATTAGACCAAGTACCACTTAAGCCTTGCCATACTCAAGACAAAAGTATCCAAAACTGAAAATGAGGGAAACGCTACCAAGAAGAGTTTGCCAATAGAAGATGAAGATTTTGCGTCTATCTTATTTATAAGGTATGTATTCTCTGCCCAGCAGCTCCCTCGCTATGATTATTCTTTGGATGTTCATAGCTCCCTCTGCTCCGATGTAATAGGACATTATTCCCCGTAGTCCCATTTCCAGTGGGCAGTCTTTCGTGTAACCCCATGCCCCCATCCATAGCATAACGTGTTCGAAAACTTTAAAGGCGAAGGGCGGCACTTTCAGTTTGACGGCTGAAATGTACTTTGTAACTTCCAGTTGCGTGAAGCGTCCATGCTTGTACTTCTGGTCGTTCATCCAAGCCACCCTGTAGACGAGAGACCTTAAGGCTTCAAGTTCGGCCCAGAGGTCGGCAAGGTCGAACTGAATGCCCTCGTATTTGCCGATTGGATTTCCGAAGGCTTTGCGCTCTTTAATGTATTGCATGCCAAGCTCTAGGGCTCTCTGGGCTGCGCCTAGACACGTAGCGCCGATAAGTAGTCTCGCGTTGTCAAAACCCTCCATGGTCAAGTAGAAACCCTTTCCCTCCTCGCCAATGCGGTAAGCGTCCGGCAGCCTAACGCCATCTATGACTATGCTGCCCGTGGAAATTGCCATACGCCCCATTTCTTCAAAGCGTTTGCTAACCTCTACGCCCGGCGCGTTTATAGGTAGAAAGAAAGCTGTCATACCTCTATGGGCTGCTCCGGGCGGAGGCGGCGAAGTTCTGACAAGCGTGAAGTGTCCCCCGCCAAGCTTTTTGGCTTCCTCAGTCCCGCTTATGTACGTCTTCTCGCCATTTAAAATCCAGCAGTCCCCTTCTCTTGTGCCAGTAGACTTTATCGCGGCCACGTCTGAGCCTCCACCCGCTTCAGTTGAGGCAATTCCTATGAAGGCTTCGCCTCTGGCAGCCTTCCGTATAACCTCCTCCCTAACCTTCTCAGTACAATACTTGTCCGTCACAAAACCCCATGCGGTCTCTACAAGGAAAAGCACTGGCACGGCGATGCTTATGTCAGCGTATCCCAACTCTTCAGCCGCGATGCAAGCCGTAGTCCAGTCAGAGCCAGCGCCGCCATGCTCTTCCGGCACCGTCATCAACAGCAGTCCCAAGTCGGCTAAACCCTTGACTATTTCCCTTGGAATTTCGCCTTTACTATCCATCTCCCTAACTTTTTCAAGTGTCAACTCCTTACTGCACCATTCGCGAACAGCCCTGCGGAAAAGCTCCTGCTCCTCGGTGAAGGCAAAATCCACCATAATAACCACCTTCCAACAACGCACTAACCTTCAGTTCTAATGCATATAAAACTTGCCAGGCTAGTTAAAACAAAAACGCCTAGTAGACTGAGACTTTTGCAACACCATTGACCTTCAAAAATTCCTGAATAAGCTCGCCTGGAATCTTCTTCTCAACAATAAGCGTAAGCTTCGGCTCCGGCGAAAGCTCCGGGTCGTCCACAATCGCCTGCCTAATGCTGAGCCCATTTTTCGCAAGAATCATGGCTGAATTCGCCAGTATACCCGGGATCCGCGCGTCAACGGGCGTTATTTCCACAACGCCCAGATCTAAGTGGCGGGCGATCTCCTTCAAGGAGTGCCCAGCCGACCTTAAGCCTTCGAAGATTTGACGCAGTTCTTTGTTAGCCCTTATGGTTCTTATTGTCTCGTTCACCGTTCTCCTGTCGACTCCCGCGGCTTTCGCTATGCGCGATCTTGGAATCTCAATCTCATTTAGATAGATTCTCCCATTTTTGACGCTTAAACCGTTCTCCACAAGGATTCGGGCCACTTTAAGCCTTTCCGGATAGTTTTCCAAATGCTTCTTTATGGTGGTCCACATGTTTCTACCGCCTAATGTTCTTTTTTGTGCAATAAAGTATAAATATATTCGATGCATTATAATGTGCCTAAATGTACAAAAAAGCGTAGAGGTGAACGATAATGAGCTTTAAAGCACATGAAAGCGAATACTTTGTAATATTAGACCCAGACGAGATCCCAACGGCGTGGTATAACATCCAAACGGATCTTCCGGAGCCTCTTCCACCGCCTTTAGACCCGACAACGTTAAAGCCTATAGATCCAAAGCTTTTGGAGAGAATTTTTGCGAAGGAGCTTATTAGGCAGGAAGTTTCCACGGAGCGTTTCATAAAAATCCCTGAGGAGGTTTTGGAAGCCTATCTGAGGCTCCCACGTCCAACCCCGCTTTACAGGGCGAGACGGTTGGAGAGGTTTTTGAAGACTCCGGCGAAAATTTACTTCAAATGCGAGAATTTCAGTCCAACCGGAAGCCACAAGGCCAACACTGCCATAGCCCAGGCCTACTACAACAAGGAGCAGGGAATAAGGAGACTTGTCACTGAGACGGGTGCAGGGCAGTGGGGCACCGCTTTGGCTTATTCGTGTATGCTTTTTGGGTTGAAGTGCCGCATTTACATGGTTCGCGTGAGCTACTTGCAGAAGCCAGGCAGGAAAACCATAGCCCAATTGTACGGAGCGGAGATTTTCCCATCGCCAAGCGACCAAACAGAGTTTGGTAGAAGGCTCTTAAAGGAAAATCCGAACCATCCAGGCACCCTGGGGATTGCCATAAGTGAAGCCATCGAGGACACACTTACCCATGAAGACACGAGGTACTCCTTAGGCTCGGTGCTGAATCATGTACTTCTCCACCAAACTATCATAGGCTTGGAAGCCAAAAAACAGTTCGAGATTATAGGCGAATATCCAGACGTTGTCTGCGGGTGCATAGGCGGAGGCTCCAACTACGCGGGGTTCTGCTACCCCTTCATGATGGACAAACTTAAGGGCAAGACGGATACGGAATTTGTTGCATGCGAGTCCAAAGCCGTCCCCCACACAACCAAGGGCGTTTACACCTACGACTTCGGAGACACGGCTCAAATGACGCCGCTTCTGAAAATGTTGACAATAGGCCACAACTACGCATGCCCACCGATCCACGCTGGAGGCTTAAGGTACCATGGAATGGCGCCGTCCATATCCTACCTAATCCATAAGGGATACATGCGTTCAGTGGCTTTCCACCAGAACGAAGTTTTTCAAGCTGCCAAAATCTTGGCCCAAACAGAAGGTCTGATAACTGCGCCTGAGACAGCCCACAGCTTGAAATTCGTCATAGACGAGGCTCTACGGTGCCGTGAAACGGGCGAAAGGAAAGTTATAGCCATGAACTACAGCGGGCATGGCTTGCTAGACCTGAGCGCCTACGAACAGTTCCTAGCTGGGAAACTTGTGGACTATGAACCTGAAAAAATCGAGGTTCCGATCGTTGTCCCCAGAAAATAGTGGCTTCGAAAGCGGACAATTTCAAGTGGTTTTTCTGCCAGTTGAACAGCTTAAACCTCACGAGAAAGGCTCCCCCCTTTACTTGGAACTTTTGAAGAAGGAAATTCTCAGGGACGGTGTTCTAAAGTATCCGATAATAGCGGACGATAAAACCCTTGTCATTTTGGATGGAATGCACCGTTGGCTCGCAATCCAAAGCCTCGGCTACGAGAAGATACCCGTACTGCTTGTAAACGCGTTGGAAAATCCGAAAATGAGGGTGGGTTGCAGACGCGTCCACCGCTACGTAAATGGCTCAAACAAGCATATGACAGTTGAGGAAGTTGTTACAGCAGCCTTAAGCGGGCAGCTTATGCCACCCCGCTCCACCCGACACTTTTTCCCTTTCATAAAGCCGCCAAGAATAGATTGCCCGCTGGAGTCCCTTGGAAAAGGCGCCCCAAAAGACGTTTCAAAATACTTAGCAGACATGACCTCTGAAGAGTGTAGAAAAGCCATTAAAAGCTGGCTTGAAGAAATTTCCGAGGAGTTGGAGTTTCTGAGGAAGAGAATAGAGGAGGTTGAAAGGGAACGGGAGGAGTTTTTGGCGAGAATTAAAAGCCTAAACGCCGTCAACGGTTTCTTCTAGCGTTTCCCAATCCTTTGTTTGGAAGAAGTTTTTATTAGTCTTGAAGCGAGCTATTTAAGGAGGCTTGGGTTTGTGATTCCAATAAATGCCCCCCAAATTGGAGAGGAGGAAATAGAGGCTGTTGTAAAGGTTTTAAAAAGCGGCATATTAACCCATGGCCTAGGCGCAGGCCCTATGGTTAAAAGATTTGAGGGGGAGTTTGCAAGGTTTATGGGTGCGAAGCATGCTGTGGCCGTAAACAGTGGAACTGCCGCCCTACACATGGCTATTGCGGCTGCGGACATAAAACGAGGTGACGAAGTTATTCTTCCAAGCTTTACATTCGTGGCTACAGCGGAATCCGTTGCTATGGCCGGGGCGAAACCGGTCTTTGTGGACATAGACCCGGAAACCTACACCGTTTCGCCGGAGGAAGTTGAGAAAGCTGTGTCGGAGAAGACTAAGGCAATCATCGCCGTAGACCTTTACGGCGCACCGGCGGACATGAAGCCGCTGCGGGAAATAGCCGATAAAAACGGCTTAAAACTGATTGAGGACGCAGCTCAGGCCCATGGCGCAGTTTATGAAGATAAGCCTGTGGGCGCTTATGCTGACATGGCTTGCTGGAGTTTCTACGCCAGCAAAAACATGACCACCGGTGAGGGGGGCATGATAACCACGAACAGCGACGAGTTGGCTGAAAGGTTGAGACTCATACGTTGCCATGGTGAACGGCAAAAATACATGTCCACGACCATAGGCCACAATTACAGGATGCCGGAGGTCGAAGCCGCCATAGGCCTTGTCCAGCTGAAAAAGCTTCCCGGATTTCTCGCCAGACGTAGAGAAAATGCAGAAAGGCTGACTGCGAAACTTTGCAGGACGGAGAAACTGCAACTGCCGAAAGAACGGCCAAACTGCAGAAACAGTTGGTACCTCTACACGGTTAGGCTTAAGAATGCTTCCAGGCAGAAAAGAGACGCCCTCGTGGAACAGCTTAAAGGCAAGGGTGTGGGCGCCGAAGTTTACTATCCATGGCCAATCCACCTAATGCCGCCATACCGCAGATGCAAACGGTTCACGCTTACTGAAACAGAAAAAGCCTCAGAACAAGTTTTCTCTCTGCCAATCCACCCCGGCGTAAAAGCCGAGCAAATAGACTTCATAGCGGAAACCGTTTTAAGCCTCATTTAAACTTTTTCGGCGTTTCTTCACATGTTTATTCGAACAGAAGAGTGAGCATGCTAGACAAGTGCTTTCACGCGCTTTCTATGTTCTCTTCAACCTTTTGATAGGTATCCGCCGAATCCTATCGCCCACAACAGCACAGGGTAGACTATCATGCGTTCAAGACCGCCCTTGCCTAAGCCTAAGTAGTAAGCCGCCTCCTCAGCGCCGCCCATCTGCACGAAGTTTTCACTGTACGCGAACAGCAAAAGCGCCGCTAGGGCCAATAAGCCCAAAACCACTGCGAAATAGCGTAGTGGTGATTTCTGAACTTTATAGGACGCTATGGCGGATAATGCTCCAAAAAGGAAAGCTATTAGGGAGAAAACTGTGTGCAGCATAAACGGGGAGTTTTCAGGGAAAACCCCCACGCCCATAGCTCCAACCCCACATATGGCCAAAAAGCCTAATAGGACTCTGCTTTGCACGATTTGCCTCAGGAAGTAGGTGCTTACCAGCACCATCGCTCCAAGCAGAAAGACCGAAGTGTTGAAAATTGGCGCTGTGAATCCCACGCCGAGGTCACTTATGTAGTTTTTAGCCACGCTGTAATTGGGGTGGAGGCATTCAGCCACCAACATGCAAAGAATGAATTGAACAGCCCCTACGAATATTAGGACTCCAGCCACTTTCCCGTTAGAGAGTTTCATGCTGTCTGATGTAGCGGTTTACCTTCATAAGCTTTAGCGCTAAACGTCGCCTTTGAAGCCTTTGAGGAGGGCGTCTACACAGTTTCCAACATTCTCACCCACATAACCCCCCTCAAGAACAAAAAAGGTTGGCTTATTCAAAGTCGCCAAAAGCCTTCCAATTTTCTCGTAGCTCCCCTCCCTCAAGCCTAAAGATGCCAAGTCTCCGGCGAAGGCATCGAAGCCTGCTGAAACAGCCACAACCTCAATCTTTTGCATGTTCACTTTCTGCAACGCCTCTTCAAGGGTTTTTAGGTAGACTGCCTCTCCACAATCTGCCGGTAATGGGAAGTTTAAACAGTTAGCCTCCGAATACGCGCCGGTCCCAGGATAATGGGGATACCTATGAAGTGAAATAAAAATAACTTTCGGATCTTCGAAAAAAATTTCCTGCGTTCCATTTCCGTGGTGGCCGTCAATGTCCAATATAAGCGTGGGCTTGTCAAGGTATTTAACGGCTACAGCGATGTTGTTTATGTAGCAAAAACCCTTCGTATAAGCGCCTAAAGCTGCACCGCATTTTCCAACATGATGACCGGGAGGCCTCATCAAGGAGAAACCGTTTATTTTTGCGGCTAAAATCGCGCCGCCTGCTGAAAGCCTTGCATATTCGTAAATTTTTTCGTACGCTGGTGTATCTGGGTCTTCAACAGCCCCCCGTTTAAGCAATTCAATGTATTCAGCGTCGTGAACTTTAAGCAGGTCTCCTTCGCTCGCCGGCTCAGGTTCAACAAATTCGTAGCCCCTCTCCCTAAGGATTTCATAAGCCCTTTTCACTCGAGCCGGGCTTTCAATATGCCAAGACCCATACTCCAAACATTTTTCAGAAAAAACTATTTTTGGCCTCAAGACTCGTCGCTCCCAATGTATTAGTTATTCCCGCATTTGGCTTATATAAGCATCAAGTAAAGAGGTGAGACCTAAACATTGAAAGATCCTGTTTCTCTCCGTTTTATAAGCTTATACGTTAGGTGTTGACATTTACTGTTAGTTCTCTGGAAAGGTTGAGGATTAATGGTTTCAGAAAACCCCTTTGCCGAGTTGAAGAAGGAGTGTAGTGCTCTTCTCAAAGAAGTTTTGGAAAAGTTTGAGATGGACGCGTTTATGGAACATTTAGCCTTCGAGAAGCCCCCAGTCTGGGAGTTTGGTCAGCTCGCTACTTCTATATGTTTTGAGCTTGCGAAGCATACCGCCGAAAAACCGTTGGAATTGGCCCAGAGGCTTGTCCAAGCTGTGGATAAAACGAAGTTTTTGCTTGTCAAAGATGTCGTAGCGGCTGGCGGAGGCTACATAAACTTTCAAGCCAACTTTGAACGTTTCTCAGCCCTAACGATAGAGTCCATTCGAGGACTGGACCGCAACTATGGTTTTGTTAAAGTTGAAAAACCCGAGAGGATAATCGTGGAGCACACTAGCGTTAACCCGCTCCACCCCATCCATGTTGGGCAAGCCAGAAACCCCATGCTAGGCGACGCCCTCGCCCGCATGCTGTCGGCGAGAGGCCACATAGTGTTTCGCCACTACTATGTTGACGATGTTGGACGCCAAACAGCCGTAATCGCTTATGGATACGAGAAACTTGGAAGACCGAGGCCTGCCGAAAAACCAGACCACTTCATTGGAAAAATCTACACCATAACAAGCTGCATCGTTGAAATAAACAGGCTTAAAAGGGAGCTTGAGAAGGCTAAAACTGTTTCAGCCGAGGAAGAGGTAGCCAAAATCAATAGGGAACTCGACGACTGGGTCTCGGTGGCTTTCGAACTTAAACAAAAGCATCCAGACCTTTTTGAGAACCTGCTCCAAAAAATAGGTGAAGATCCAGACCCGGAGGAGAGGATAAGTGAGCTGAACAGAGCTTATGAGGTTGGGGATGAAAGGGCTAAGGAGCTTATAAGGGAAGTGAGCCAACTCTGCCTTGAAGGCTTCAGGGAAACGTTAAGTCGCGCTGGAGTGTTCTACGATTCATGGGATTGGGAAAGCGACTTTGTGTGGAGCGGACTTGTGGCGGAGGTTCTTCAGAAACTAAAGCAGACGCCCTTCGTGTCTTTTATAGGCGGGGTTTTAGAGTTCGAGGCTGGCAAAGCCGTTGAGGCCTTGGGGTTGCGGGAAAAGCTTGGCTTGAGAAAGGATTACGAGGTGCCAAGCCTGACGCTTGTGCGGGCTGACGGCACAACCCTTTACACCACTAGAGACATAGCCTACACCCTCTGGAAGTTTAGGAAAGCTGAAAAGTGTATAAACGTCATTGGGATGGAGCAGTCCCTCGCCCAACTCCAGCTAAAGATAGCGCTATACGCCCTTGGATATGGGCGGTACGCTGAAAATCTCATACACTTCGCCTACAACCTCGTGACTCTGCCGGGCTACAAGATGTCCAGCCGTCGGGGACGCTACATAACACTGGATGAGGTTTTAGACGAAGCCATAAGAAGAGCCTATGAAGAAGTCTCTAAGCGTTCACCCCAACTTTCAGAGGAGGAAAAACGGAAAGTTGCTGAAATAGTCGGCATCGGGGCTGTTCGCTACGCGCTTGTGGAGGTTGACCCGGCTAAACCCGTCGAGTTCAACTGGGACCGCGTCTTAAACTTTGAAAAGAACAGCGCACCTTACATCCAGTACTCGCATGCACGGGCATGTAGCATACTGCGCAAAGCTTCAAGAAAACCTGAAAAACCGGACTACGGCCTCCTTAGAGAGAGACTTGAACAAGAGCTTGTCTTGGCTTTAGCAGAGTTTCCCGAAACGTTTATTGAGGCTGTTGAAACGCTTAAACCAAACCTCATAGCAGACTACGCCAACGCCTTAGCAGATAAATTCAACGCTTTCTACGATGCCCTCCCGGTGATTAAGGCTGAGCCGCTTGAACTCAGCGACGCACGGCTGGCGCTGGTTGACGCGGTACGGATAGTCTTAAGCAACGCGTTAAGCCTCATCGGGGTGACGGCTCCGGAAAGGATGTAGCCTTCCTCATCATGGTGCGCCTTGGATTACTGCGACAGCTGTGCTTGTTCCAATGCGGTTTGCGCCAGCCTCAATCATGGCAACAGCATCAGCGTATGTCCTTATACCCCCAGCGGCTTTAACCCCGAAATCTTTCCCAACCACTTGACGCATAAGCTTGACGTCCTCCACAGTGGCTCCCCCTCCGAAAAGTCCGGTTGAAGTTTTAACGAAGTCCGCTCCAGCCTCCTTAACGATCTTACATGCCATCACTTTCTCTTCGCTTGTTAACAGCGGCGTCTCAATTATAACCTTGACAATCAAACCGCTGAACCGACGCTTCAAGGCCGTGACGGCTTCAATATCCCGCTTAACCAGCTCATAGTCGCCAGATTTGAAAGCGCTGAGGTTCATAACCATGTCAAGCTCACACGCCCCGTCCTCCACGGCTCTAGCAGCCTCCAAAGCCTTAACGTCCAGCAATGAAACACCAAAAGGGAAACCAACCGTCGAGCCAACCCTAACATCCGTCCCCCTCAAAATTGAAGCCGCAAGACGCACATAAACCGGATTGACAACAACACACCCAAAACCGTACTGAACGGCTTCACGGCAAAGCCTTTCAACCTCGCCTTTAGTGGCCGTAACCTTAACAAGCGTAGAATCAATAAGCTTGGCCAGCTGCGCCCTTGAAATAGCCAACGAACACACCTTCACATCCAAAACCACACAATTTAATTTAACAGTTTCCCCAGCGCCTAATATTGAAGTTTTTATGTTTAGTTTAGATTAATTTTGAATTTAAAAACGCTCAACTCTGCAAGATCAGTGAAACGTTAACGGGTCTGAAGCTAAACGCCTCAAATCCATAATAATCTGTCCTTCCTCTGGAACCTTAATGTCTATGCCCACCTCATCCTTCGGAATAGCCTTTCTCAGGCTGTCAAGGAACTCCTTAAACTCCCTATCTGGCCTGTTAATCTCCAGGCATCTGAACCAAGCCCTCATGGCACGGTTGAGATGGTGCCTCTGCCCAGCAGTTAATGGCGAAAACAGCTTCATAACATCCATTGGAGCCCTTATTGGCTTCTTAACAAACCTATCCAAGTAATTCAGCATATTCCTCGCGTTGGCAGGCTCGTAACGCTTAAACTCCAAATATTCCAGGAACAGGCTTCTTGTTTCAGGCCAGCTTAAAACAAAGCCCTCACCCTCAACAGGGACGCCGCCACTGGCTAAAGAGCTTAAAGCCTCACATTGCCCCTCAACACGCCTTAACAGCTGCCCAAATCTATCTTCGCCCTCAAGGCTCTCAGCTAGAGAACCCAAAGTCCTGCACTGCTCTTCAACGCGCCTTCTTAACTCTTCTATTTTTTCTCCGGCCATAGGACGGTCCCCGCCATGTTTCTGGGACGGTCCCGGGACGGTCCCATAGGCCAGTGAACAGATCAGCCCGTAAAGGGCTGCTTTTGCTGAAAGCGGCATTTTAATGGCGGGCCCGGTGGGATTTGAACCCACGTTCTCCGGCTCCGAAGGCCTGTTAAGCGACTTTTCCATTAGCAGGGCGATTAGGAAGTCGTTTATTCCCATGTTGGCTTCTTTTGCCTTTGCACGTAAAAGCTGGGCTACTTCCCTTTTCAGGCTTACGCCAACCATACTGGGTTTGGGCATTACCACCACCTTACGTAAAGCTTTTATGCTTAAGGCTTTTAAATCTTTGGCCAAAATTTCGGAATTGCCGGCAAATTTTCAGGTCGTTTTTTCAAATCTGCATTTTCCAGGCGATTTTTCCAGAATACCTAATTGAATCTTTTTTGACATTTCCCAGAAGAGGTAAACTTTTGTCTGGAGTAGGAAGCTGCATACTTTGATTAGTTGTGCTATTTTTTCCAGGTTTGCCTTTTGCGCTTTTTCTATGTAGGCGGTTTTTCGTCCGAATGGAAGCTTGTCGAAGTGTTTCATGAATCGTGTGTGGCTGTTTTTGGCGAAAGCGTCCTTAATCGCCTGAACTTGTTCGCTGTTTAATGTTTTCAGCTTGTTTAACACGTATTTTTGGCTTCCAAGCAGGTGTATGTTGAAGCCCAGTTTGCTTAGGGTTTCAGCTATTTTTATGGCTTCTTTTGGCGGAGGCTGCTCTGTTATTTTCTGCATTCCGGCTTTTTCCGCG
>Ga0315298_1004415_pt1 | contig 21038 bp, 18 predicted proteins | sample WHS_1_MG_FD_203077 | JGI IMG/M metagenome (GOLD analysis project Ga0315298, IMG submission 203077) | Extremophilic microbial mat communities from Washburn Hot Springs, YNP, Wyoming, USA - WHS_1_MG | ecosystem: Environmental > Aquatic > Thermal springs > Hot (42-90C) | place: USA: Wyoming...
CAGATGGCGCTGAAGCTGGTCCGCGCCATGGCAACAAACCGGGTTGGCGCCAGCCAGGCGGATGTGGCGCACTGAGACAATGCCGCCGTTCCGGATTGCGCGTTCGGTCAAGCTGTTCTGGGCCGGAGTCGCCGCCGCTGCGCTGATCGGCGCGGTCGTGCTGCAGGTAATCGGCCCGCCAGACCACGACACGGCCATGCTCACCGGCCCGGTCCTGCATCGCAGCGGCAGCGCGATCCCGCCTCCCAACCCGGCGCTGCTGGTCGCATCGAAAGCCAACCCGGCCTGGAAGATTCCGCATCCGGCGCCAGACGGGATGACGCCGATGCGTTATTACGCGGCCGCGGCGCCGGTGCCGGTGCCGCAAGGTCTGCATCCCGTGGCGGTAATGATGGGCGGCATCGGCGAGGCTCGGCAGGCGAGCCGCGATGCCATCCGCTCGCTGCCGCCCGCCGTCTCGCTCGCGCTCACGCCGTATGGACCGCACCTGCGTTCGGTGGTCGCGGCCGCCCGTGCCGCCGGGCACGAGACCCTGATGGGCATTCCGATGCAGACCGATCGCGAGCCCGCCATCACCGAGGGTGACGAGGCGTTGCGCGGCTCGGAACTCGATCCGGTCAACCTCAAGCACCTCGACTGGGCGCTGTCGCGAAGTGCCGGCTATGTGGGCGTCACCGACGAGATCGGCATGTCGGTCGACGAGACCTATCTCACCCAGTTGCTGAACCGCCACTGGCTCGGCAAGCAGCTGCGCCCGACGGGCCTCCTTCTTGTCACGGCATCGCAGGGCAGCGGCGTGCCCTCCGGCGTTCCCGGACGGGTGGCGGACGTGGTGATCCATCCCGAAATGAGCGTCGACGAACAGCGCGCGGCGCTGAAGCGGCTGGCGGCGACGGCGGTTGCGAGCGGCAGCGCGCTCGGCGTGATATCCTCGCCCACCGCGGATGACATCGCCGTGCTCGCCCAGTGGTGCCAGGGGCTGAAGGCGGACGGCCTGGTCCTCGTTCCGGTCAGCGCGCTGGTCGCGGCACGGGGCGCGCAATGACCGGCGCGACCGCCCTGCCCTACCGGAGCAATGTCGGCGCCGCGCTGTTCAGTCGCGCGGGCAAGATCCTGGTCGCGCGCCGGGCCGATCTCGGCCCCGACGCCGCCTATCAGTGGCAGCTGCCGCAGGGCGGGATCGACGGCGACGAAGATCCGGCCGCCGCCGTGCTGCGCGAGCTGGACGAGGAGATCGGCACCACCGCGGTCGAGCTGCTCGGCGAAATCCCCGAATGGCTCAGCTATGATTTCCCGCCTGACGTGGTGGCGAAATTCGGCGCGCGGCATCGCGGGCAGCGGCAAAGGTGGTTCGCGCTGCGCTTTCTCGGCACCGACGACATGATCCGCCTCGACGCCCACGCGCATCCCGAATTCGATGAATGGCGATGGACGGAGCTTTCCTCCATCCCGGCGCTGGCGGTGCCTTTCAAGCGACCTATTTACGAGCGCCTCGTGCGGGATTTCGCGCGGTTCGCCAAAACGGACGGAGCATGACGATGGGTGAGATGATCAACCTGACCGCCTCCTGCGGGCACAAATTCCAGGCCTATGCCGCCGGCGACACCGCCTCGCAGCGAGGCATCGTGATCGTGCAGGAAATCTTCGGCGTGAATTCGCACATGCGGCAGATCTCCGATCACCTGGCCTCGTTCGGCTACCGGGTCGTCACCCCGGCGCTGTTCGACCGGGTCGAGCGCGGCGTCGAACTCGGCTACGACGCCGCCGGGCGCGACAAGGGCCTCGCCCTCCGCGCCGAGATCACCGACGAGGCCGTGATGCGCGACATCGAGGCCTCGGCCGCCGCCCTTTCGCCGCGGCCCATGGGGATCATCGGCTATTGCTGGGGCGGCACCATCGCCTGGTGGGGGGCGACACGGAGCAAGAGCTTCAAGGCGGCGATCGGCTGGTATGGTGGCGGCATTGCCGCCACAAGGTCGGAAAAGCCGAACTGCCCGGTGCAGCTGCATTTCGGCGCCGAGGATAAGGGCATTCCGCTGGCGGATGTCGAGTCGATCCGCAAGGCGCAGCCGGATGTCGGAATTTTCGTCTACCCGGGTGCCGAGCATGGCTTCGGCTGCCACGACCGGCCGAGCTTCAACCCCCGCGCCAACGAGATCGCCGAGCATCGTAGCCTCGCCTTCTTCGCCGAACACGTCGTCTGACGGGCGGCAGCCGTGAGCGCCGCGCGGCCCGGAGGGATTGAACCCGGCCGCGCGGCGTGCTGTTGAGGCGGCATGTCCGACGCACCCTCCGCAGACCGCATCCTCATCCTCGATTTCGGCAGCCAGGTGACGCAGCTGATCGCGCGCCGCCTGCGCGAGACCGGCGTCTATTGCGAAATCTGGCCATTCGACGCCGATCCGGCGCGCATGGCGGCTTTTGCGCCGAAGGGCATCATCCTTTCCGGCGGCCCGGCGAGCGTGATCGAGGAGGTCGCGCCGAAGCCCCCGGCCGACGTGTTCGGCGCCGGCGTGCCGGTGCTCGGCATCTGCTACGGCGAGCAGGCGATCTGCGATGCGCTGGGCGGCGCGGTGGAAGGGTCGGACCATCGCGAGTTCGGCCGCGCCTTCATCGACGTCACCGCGGACTGCGCGTTGTTCGAGGGCGTCTGGGCCAGGGGCCAGCGCGCCCAGGTCTGGATGAGCCATGGCGACCGGGTGACCGCGCTGCCGCCCGGCTTCCGCGCGGTGGCGGTGAGCGAAGGCGCGCCCTTCGCCGCCATCGCCGACGATGCGCGGCGCATCTACGGCGTGCAGTTCCATCCCGAGGTCGTCCACACGCCGGACGGCGCCCGCCTGCTCGCGAATTTCGCGCACAAGGTCTGCGGCCTTGCGGGCGGCTGGACGATGGCGAATTTCCGCGAGACCGCGCGCGATGCGATCCGCGCCCAGGTCGGCACCGGGCGGGTGATCTGCGGCCTGTCCGGCGGCGTCGATTCCTCGGTCGCGGCGGCCCTGATCCACGAGGCGATCGGCGACCAGCTCGTCTGCATCTTCGTCGATCACGGCCTGCTCCGCGCCGGCGAGGCGGACGAGGTCGTGCGCGTCTTCCGCGACCGCTTCAACATACGACTGGTGCATCGAGACGCATCGGACCTGTTCTTCGCGGCTCTCGAGGGCGTCACCGATCCGGAGGTGAAGCGCAAGACGATCGGCCGCCTGTTCATCGAGGTGTTCGAGGAAGAGGCGAAGAATCTCGGCGGCGCCGATTTCCTCGCCCAGGGCACGCTGTATCCGGACGTGATCGAAAGCGTCTCCGCTCGCGGCGGGCCCAGCGCCGTCATCAAGTCGCACCACAATGTCGGCGGCCTGCCCGACCGGATGCGGATGAAACTGGTCGAGCCGCTGCGCGAACTCTTCAAGGACGAGGTGCGCGAACTCGGCCGCGAGCTGGGGCTGCCCGAGACCATCGTCGGCCGCCATCCCTTCCCCGGCCCCGGCCTTGCCATCCGCATCCCCGGCCCGGTCGACCGCGAGAAGGTCCGCATCCTGCAGAAGGCAGATGCGATCTATCTCGAGGAAATCCGCAATGCCGGCCTGTATGACGCGATCTGGCAGGCCTTCGTGGCCCTGCTACCGGTGCGCAGCGTCGGCGTGATGGGCGACGGCCGCACCTACGACTTCGCCTGCGCCCTGCGCGCCGTCACCAGCACTGACGGAATGACAGCCGACGTCTACCCGTTTGACATGAGCTTCCTGACGCGTGTCGCCGGGCGGATCGTCAACGAAGTGCGCGGCATCAACCGCGTCACCTATGACATCACCAGCAAGCCGCCCGGCACCATAGAGTGGGAGTAGGGTCGAAGCGCAACCATCTGTTTCGATTTCGGAATTATAGTGCGACCACGATATGATCCGCATCATCAATGGCTCGGTTCCTCGTATTCGAAGAGCGCGCCGCTGAGACCTGTATCGATACCATATTCGAGCGATTGGCACCGGCATCGCATCGAAGATTCACGCTGCACGCCTAACTAAAATCCGCTCCAAATAACGATTGATTGAGCCTCGGGTAGCGCCATGACACGACTTCGTCATGAGCACCGATGCGGAACAAAAGCGGACACCGGAAACGTTCAGCTACTTCCCGCCGCATCCGTTCCTGAAGATTCGGTTGCCCACCGGAACGCTGCTGATTCGCCCGCAAAGCCGTGAGTCCTTTCGATGCGGCGGTTTCAGATCTACCAAAACTGGCATTTTGGGCGTGGCGCGCGGGCTTATGAACTTAACAACCTCCGTAAACTCGATTGGCACTGCGCTGCTCAGTTTCGGGATCTCTATAACAACCTGCTGGGCGGCGGCGGCAGCAGGCTAACCGACCGGCAACTGCTGGACTGGCTGCGGCGCGAGGCGCAAAGCACCATGCTCGCGCCCTTCTGGCTTCAGGACGTGTGGACGTTGGGCACGGACGCGATGGCCCCGGCAGCCTCACCTGCCCCGCCATCGGCGGCAATGCCCGTGGCGCAATGGACCATCCGGCATAAGATCATCGCCATGTTCCAGACCGTGCCCGCCCATCTGGGTGCCGCCGCGCGGGCGCAGTTCGAGGCTTTCATCACCCGGCAAAACCTGGCCCTGCTGGCAGGGATATTCGTGGTTGTCGCGGCGGTGCAAGCTGTGCCGGGGGCTGATAATGGCGCGGGTGGCGTGGATGAAGGAAAGCTGCTCATGACCGGCGGCGGTTCTCAGGTTTCACTCCCCCCATCGGCATTCAGCTTTGACAAATAGAGGAGCATGTCCATGATCCCCATATCTCCTGAGATCATCGGACCTCGCGTCGAGGAAGAATATGCCGATGCCATGGAGCGCATCATTTTCCTGCTCGACGCCTTCAAGGACTACCCCGCCTCGAACGACACCGCGCATGGCCGCGTGGGCTATCAGCTCCCTGTCTCCCCTGCACGGTTCATCGAGGCATTCCATAAGCGGACGCCATCTGCGTTGGACGTGCACGATGGCTGAGCCGCGGCGATCCGAGTGAAGAATTAATTATATTCGCTGTGCGTGGCGCGCTCAGTGCTGGCACAGGTACGGGCTGATAACTAAAAATTGATCGACGTGCTGCCGCGTCCCGGAATCGCGGAGGAGGTGGCGGTGCGGTCTTCACCGTTCCATCGCCATCCCGACTGACCGGCGAGATGCGCCCGGATCATTCGGATTGTCGCAGACATCGGAGTGCCACCGCATGATCCGCCGCCTGACGTTCTGCCTCCCTTTGCTCGGCGCCTTCGCGCCGGCTGCCCTTGCCCAGGTCGTGCCTTCCGCATCCATCGTGCGGGTGCCACGCGTTAACGTCATCGCCGCAACCCCCCTGCCCGGCTCGGCGATCAGCCGCGACAGGCTGCCCCAGGCCACCCATGTGCTCGGCCCGGCCGAGATCGACCGCACCGGGATTCCGAGCCTGACCGGCGCCATCCTCGCCGCGGTGCCGAGCGCCTCGATCAACGATGTCGATGGCAACTCGTTCCAGCCGGACATCAACTTCCACGGCTTCACCGCCTCGCCGGTCACCGGCACGGCGGAGGGCGTCGCTGTCTATCTCGACGGCATGCGCTTCAACGATCCGTTCGGCGACACGGTGAACTGGGACCTGATCCCGCCCGAGGCGATCCGCAGCGCCAGCCTCCAGCCGGCCAACCCCGCCTTCGGGCTGAACGCGCTCGGCGGCGCGCTCGATGTCACGCTCAAGAACGGCTTCACCGCGCCGGGCGGCGTGGTCACGCTCTCCGGCGGCTCCTATGGCAGGATGGCGGGCAGCCTCGAATATGGCGTGCATCATGGCGGCACCGCCGCCTATCTCGCCGCCGACGTGATCCACGATTCCGGCTTCCGCCAGACCCAGACCTCCCGCCTCGCCCGGATCTATGCCGATCTCGGCTGGCGCAACGCGCGCACCGAACTGCATCTCGGCGTCATCGCCGCCGACAACGCGCTCGGCAATCCCGGCGCAACCCCGGTGCAGGCGCTGAACTACGACATCGCCAGCATCTTCTCCGGCCCTAACACCGTCTACAACAAATACATCGCCACCCGCGCCACCGCGCGCTACGCGCTGAACGGCGACACCGCGCTCGACGCGCTGGCCTATTTCGCCGATCTCTCGCAGCGCCTGCCGAACGGCGTGACGGAAGAACTCGCCGCCTGCCCCGGCCAGCCCGGCATCCTCTGCAACGCCGGCACGAGCGACGTGGTGACGACGCGTGGCGGTGCGGCGGTGCCCGACTTTCTCAATGGCGGGATCTATTCCGGCCTCGTCAATGAAGGGATCGACCAGCAGGCCTATGGCGCCTCGGTGCAGCTCATCAACGACAGCCGGCTGCTGCGCCACCCCAACCACCTGACGATCGGCGCGAGCTTCGACGGCTCGAACACGATGTTCAACGCCTTCACCCAGATCGGCGGCATCACACCGGTGACGCACCTCTTCATCGGCCCGGGGGTGACGGTCGACCAGCCGGCCGATGGCGTCAACCCTGTGCAGGTCGCCACGACGACGCGCTATTTCGGCCTCTTCTTCAACGACGTCTTCACCCTCGCGCCCCGGCTCGACCTCACCCTCGCCGGGCGCTTCAACAATGCCGAGATCGACCTCGCGGACAAGCTCGGCGGCCCGGTCTCCGGCCATCACGCCTATGACCGGTTCAACCCTCAAATCGGCCTGACCTGGCACGCGCTCAAGACGCTCGACCTCTATGGCAGCGTCGACGAGACCAACCGCAACCCGACGCCGACCGAACTCTCCTGCGCCAGCGCCGCCAACCCGTGCTCGCTGCTGAACTTCTTCGTCGGCGATCCGAACCTGAAACAGGTCGTCGCCCGCACCTTCGAACTCGGCGCCCGCTTCCACCTCGCCCGCTTCGCCGGCGGCACGCTGCGCTGGAACGTCGACCTTTTCCGCACCGACGTTCACGATGACATCATTTATCAGTCGACCCTCTACAACCCCAATCTCCAATACTACACCAACAGCGGCAACACGCGCCGTCAGGGGATCGAGGCCAATCTCGTCTACGCGACGCCACGGCTGAACCTGCGCCTAGGCTTCGCGCATATCGACGCGACGTTCCAGAACGCGCTGACACTGAACAGCCCCTCCAACCCCGCCGCCGATGCGAACGGCGAGATCCACGTCGTCCCCGGCGACCGCATCCCCGGCATCCCGGCCAATCGCGGCACGATCGATCTGTCCTACCAGCTTACCGAACGTCTGCTGCTCGGCACCACCGCGATCCTGCAATCGAGTCAGTACCGCTTCGGCGACGAGGCGAACCTGACGAAACCCGTTGGCGGCTACGCGGTGTTCAACGTCTATGCCTCCTACAAGCTCACCCCGCGCGTCACCGTCTTCGCCATGGTCGATAACGTGACCAACCGCTCCTACCAGACCTATGGCGGGTTCGGCCCGGTCTCCGACGTGCCGTGGAATTTCGTCCCCGGCGGCGTCACCGATCCGCGCACCGCCAATCCCGGCAGCCCGATCGCCGGCTATGGCGGCGTCAGGATGACGTTCTGATCCGCCTCTTCTCTCCCGCAACCCCGCCTCGGTCCGGCAGGATCGGGGCGGATTTTTTGCGGCCGGCGTCAGCCCGCGACCCGGCCCGGCCGGAATAGGCCGGACATCCGGCACCCGGCCGGACGCCGCAGCGCCAGCCAAACCCTGCCTCGGGTCGGGCCTCTCCGCCCGACCGGCCACCGCCACCCACAAGAAAGCCGGCCGGAGCGCGCTGCTCCGGCCGGTTGCGTCGTCGCCGGGTCAGGGCGGCGGCGCAGCGGCCGCCACCCCGGGTTCAGGCGTTACCGCGAATAGTCGCGGCCGTTGCGCTCGGTCGGATAGGGCTTGCCGGGCATCATGCCCTCCCAGAGGATGTGGTCGTAGGCGACGGCAGGGATGGCGTCTTCCTTGCGCCAGTCATACCCCTTGGTCTTCTTCGCCCACCAGGCGGCGTTGTGCAGCGGCTGCCACTCCGGCTCGTCCTGCGTCTGCGCCTTGATCGGCAGCGTCGTCGCGCTCAGCGGCTGCGGCACGGCGGCGTTGAAGGTCCACTTCCGGTCGTCGCGGCTGAACACTGCCGTCATCGGCCGTTCATAGGCGTCGTTCAGCGTCATCGGCCCGATGCCGAGAATGTCCTCCATCGTGCGGATCATGTTCACCGTGCTGTAGCGCGCCGAAACCACGGCATGATGGCGCACATAGGGCCCGACCACGAAGGCCTCGCTGCGATGCCCGTCGACATGATCCGGCCCGTCCTGCGCGTCGTCCTCGACGATGAAGATCAGGGTCGATGAGGCATAGGGCGAATGCGCGACGGTCTGGATCAGCTTGCCCACCGCATAGTCGTTGTCGGCAATCTGCAGGCCCGGCGTGTTCACGCCGTTCTGCGCGGTGGTGAAGTTGCCGGTGTGGTCGTGCATCAGCCGCACCAGTTCGAGCGAAGGCAGGTCGTGGTGCCGCACATAGTTGGTGAACTCGCGGCTCCATTCCTGCTCGCGGTAGTAATCGGCGATCGTGTTGTCGAACCCGCGGAAATACGGATCGGTAAAGGGCGCGAGATCGGGGTTGGTCGCATAGGCGACCTTGATCTTCTGGGCGTAGGCGTCGTTGATCTCGGGGATGCCGTATTTCGCCAGCGCGCCCGAGAGGTTGTAGCGGCCGAGATCGATGAAGAAGCCGTAGTTGCGGATGCTCAGCCCCGCGCGCAGCGCCGCATCCCACAGATAGCCCCGCTGCACCTGGCCGTGCGGCCCATCCGGCGCGGCGACGTTGCCGGTGCCGGGCAGCAGGTTGGGATCGTCCGGATAGAGCGGGTTGGCCGCCTTGCGGCCGGCGAGCGATGCGATGCCGACATTGACGTTCCGGTTGGTGCCCTCCCAGTCATACGACAGGCCGCGCCCGGCATAGTTCACCGGCAGCGCCTTGGTGCCGTAATCGGACTCGCGGGCCGAGGTGCTCCAGGGCCAGCCATTGCCGCTCACCTCGGCGGTATCGTAGAAATTGTCGAGATCGACGAAGTTCCACGCGACGCGATGCACGTTCGGCGTATAGGTCTTGCCGAACTCCGCCAGCGCCGGATCGCCATTGCCCTCGCCGAGATCGCCGAGGATCTGGTCATAGGTGCGGTTCTCGCGGATGATGTAGATGATGTGCTTGATGTGGCGGTGCAGGAACGCCATCATCGAGCGGTCGCGCGCGCTCTCGTGGAACGAGAAATGGTTGTTGTGCGCAACGAGCCGCGTCAGCTCCTCCATCTCCTCGGTCGCCGGCACCGGCATCGTCAGGAAGCCGGCCTTGGAGAGCTGGAGGATATACTGGTTATAGTGCTGCAGCGGCGTGCAACTCGCCGGCACGTCGACCGCCAGCTTCTCGTTGCACGGATTGGGCCCCGGCATGCTCTTGCCGTTGACCACGTAGAGCATCTTGCCATCGGGGCTGACGCTGACGCTGTTCGGATAATACCCGGTCGGCAGCAGGCCGATGACTTCCGGCTTCGCCGTGTTGAGCGCGATCACCGCGACCGAGTTGGTGCCGCCATTGGTCACGTAGAGCCGCGTGCCGTCCCGCGACAAGGCGAGCGAGTTCGGCGCGGTGCCGTGGAAATATTTCGGCATGCCCACATAAGACGACGGCGCGGTGGTGCGGATCGTGTCCACCACCGTGTTGGACGCGGTGGCAATCACCTCCACATCCGCCTCGTTATCGCACGCGACGTACAGATACTTGCCGTCGGCACTCAGCACCATCCGGTTCGGATTGCCCGCAACCTTGATGCGCGCGGTCACCTGCGGCGTGCCGGTCAGCGACACGACATCGACCTCGCGATCCCGCTCGCTCGAGACATAGGCGGTCGAATTGCCGTTGGCGACGACCCAGAACGGATATTCACCGCCCGCAACGCCATCCTGCGCGGCGTTGATCACGCCGGGGCGTAGCTGCACCTCGGTCGCGGTGCCGCCTGGAACGCCACCCGACAGCGGCACGATCGACAGGCTGTCATTATAGAAATTGGCGACCAGCAGCGACTTGCCGTCCGCCGTGGTGGCAAGGCCCGCCGCCTGCGGCTTCACCAGGAAGCCGACGCCACCCTGGCTCAGCGGATTGCCCGCGACCGCCGCATGGCCGAGCGCGAACGGCGTGCCGATTTCGGCCCAGCCGCTGGCGCCGAGCGCATAGGTGTGAACGTCGTCGTCAACGCCGCCCGAGACGTAGAAATGCTGGCCATCCGGGCTGAACGAGATGCCGGCCCAGGTGTTCGGCACCTTGATGACCTGCTTCTGCACCGGCGTATCGTTGGAGATGTCATAGACAAAGACATACTCTTCCGAATCCGCCGGGATCACCTTGCCGCTCGCGTCGTTCACGAGGTTATAACCGCTCGTCAGCACCAGCAGCGTCTTGCCATCGGGGCTGACGGCGGTGCTGATCGCCTGCCCGGCGACATAGGACGGATTGTCGGCAAGGCCGGGATTGAGGGCGGTGAACACCGCTCCCGGCGCCGCCGCCGGCGTCAGATACTGACCGCTGGAGGTGATGGTCGCCGGGGCAGCGCGCCCTGAACCCGTGGTCGCCGCGACGGCGATCATCGCCGAACCCGCAAGCAAAAGAGTACGCAAAGCCGTGGCCGCCCTTCTGGCGTGCATCGGTATCTCCATGTCTGAGAATGAACATCAGCGCGGACGATATTTGCCGCCCGACACGATCAACTTTACGTGCAATAAAATTTTCGTGTGTTATTGATTGATGTTTCTTTGATGACAATTCATGCCGCAAGTCGCACCACCAGCAGGCCGAAAGCCAGCGCGGGGCCGAACGGCAGCTTCTGCCGCGCGAGTGGCGCGCCGCCGGCCTCCGCGCGCAGCACAGCCCAGGCGGCGAACCCGGCAAGCCCGGCAAGCCCTGCGATCACCACCGCCCAGGGCAGGGCGGCGGGCGGCAGCCAGGCGGCGCCGGCCGCGAGCAGCTTCGCATCCCCCGCACCCAACGCGTCGATCCCGCGCAGCCGCCGCCAGAGCAGGCGCAGCCCGGTGAAGCCGAGATAGCCCAGCGCCGCGCCTGCCGCGTGCGCCGGCAGCGCCTCAGGCTGCCGCAGCGCGGTCACGACCAGCCCGGCCAGCAGCAGTGGCAGGGTCAGCGCGTCGGGCAGCCGCAGGCAGTCGAGATCGATCAGCGCCGCGGCCAGCAGCGTCGCCGCGAAGGCGAAATCGAGCGGCACGCGCGGCCCCGCCGGATCCAGCACGGCGATAACGACCGCCAGCAGCAGCGTCGCCAGCTCGATCAGCAGCAGCCGGCGCGGGATCGCGGCACCGCAATGCGCGCAGCGCCCGCGGCGCAGCAGGAAGCTCGCCAGCGGCACCAGGTCGGCGGCGCCGAGCGGCGTGGCGCAGGCATCGCAGCGCGAGCGCCGCCGCGCGAGCAGAAGGCCGCGCGGCAGGTCCTCGACCAGCGTGCCGATGAACGAGCCGATGAAGGGTGATGCCAGAATGGTGCCGGCAACCAGAATATTTCCCTGAACTGTCATATGTTTTCGGCTCCGGCGGCAGCTTGCTCGGGCATAAGGTAAAAAACACGTTTCCGCGAGAGACATGCGATGCTCGATCACGCCGCCACGCGCCCGGATGAGGACGGTTCAGCCATCGGCCCGGCGCTGCTGCGGGCCGGGCTGGTCGATTCCCTCGGCATCGCGCGGGCGCGGGCGCTGGCGGCGGAAACCGGGCTCGGCCTCGGTGCTTCACTGGTCCGCCTCGGGCTGATCGGCGAGCGCAGCCTCGCCGAGGCCGCCGCCGCCGCCCTCGGTCTCGCCCTGCTGGCGCCGGACGCCTATCCCGCGGAGCCGGTCCTGCCCGAGCGGCTGCGCCCCCGCTTCCTGCGCGATGCGCGGGTACTGCCGCTGGCCGTGGCCGAGGGCGTGCTCGACCTCGCGATGGTCGATCCGTTCGATGGCTTCGCCGCCGGCGCGGTGGCGGCGGCCACCGGCTGCGCGGTGCGCCGCGCCGTCGCCGTGCCGATCGACCTCGATGCCGCGCTCGACCGGCTCTACCCCGATCCCGGCGAGACGGCGACGGCCGATGCGGTGGCCGAGGAGGCGGCGCCGAGCGAGGCGGATGCTGAGCGCCTGCGCGATCTCGCCAGCGAGGCGCCGGTGATCCGCCTGGTCAACCAGCTCATCGCCCGCGCGGTCGAAACCCGCGCGTCGGACATCCATATCGAGCCCGAGGAAGACCGCCTGCGCGTCCGCTACCGTCACGACGGCGCGCTGGTCGAGGCGGAAACCCACCCGGCGGCGATGGCGCCGGCCATCGTCTCGCGGGTCAAGATCATGGCGCGGCTCGACATCGGCGAGCGCCGCCTGCCGCAGGATGGCCGCATCCGCCTGCCGGTGCGTGGCCACGAGGTCGATTTCCGCGTCTCCTCGATCCCGACGATGCATGGCGAGACCATCGCCATCCGCGTGCTCGACCGCAGCGCGATGACCTTCGAGTTCGGCGCGCTCGGCCTCGACCCCGCCATCGTCGCCGCCTTCCGCGCCGCACTCGCGGCACCCAACGGCATCGTGCTCGTCACCGGCCCGACCGGCAGCGGCAAGACGACGACGCTCTACACCGCCCTGCTCGGCCTCGACCGCGCGAGCCGCAAGATCGTCACCATCGAGGACCCGATCGAATACCGCCTCGCCGGCATCAGCCAGAGCCAGGTCAAGCCGCAGATCGGGCTGGATTTCGCCCAGCTCCTCCGCGCCATTCTCCGGCAGGACCCGAACGTGATCATGGTCGGCGAAATCCGCGACCTCGAAACCGCGCAGATCGCCACCCGCGCCGCGCTGACCGGCCATCTCGTGCTCTCGACCCTGCACACCAATTCGGCGGTCGCGACCATGACCCGCCTGCGCGACATGGGGCTCGAACCCTATCTCGTCGCCTCGGTGCTGCGCGGCGTGCTCGCCCAGCGGCTGATCCGCCGCCTCTGCCCCGCCTGCCGCCGGAGCGCACCGGCGGGCCCGGCCGCGGCGGCGCAGCTCGGCATCGCCGCCGGCACGCCGCTCAACCACCCCACCGGCTGCCCCGAATGCCGCGACACCGGCTATCGCGGCCGCATGGCGATCGCCGAATTCCTCACCCCCACCGCCGAGCTTGCCGCCCATCTCGCCGCCGGCGCCGGCGAGGCGGAGCTGGCCCGCGTCGCCGGCCTGCGCAGCCTGGCGGACGCCGCGCGCGATGCGGTGCTGGCCGGCGAAACCTCGCTCGCCGAAAGCCTGCTCGCATGATGAGGCGCGATCATGCCTGATTTCGTCTTCCGCGTGATCGACCGCGCCGGCGCCCCCGCCCGCCTCGCCATCGACGCGGCGAGCGAGGCCGAGGCGATCGAGACGATCAAGCGCCGCGGCCTGATCCTGCTCGGCACCGCCCCGCGCCGCGGCGCCTCCCTGCTCGCCCTGCTCAACCGCGACATCGGCGGCGCCCCCCGCCTCGGCGCCGACGCGCTGGCCGATTTCACCCGCGAACTCGCCGCGATGCTCGGCGCCGGGCTCGACCTCGAACGCGCCTTGCGTTTCGCCGCCGGCACCGCCGCCACCCCGCGCGTCCGCGCCATCATCCTCGCGATCTGCGACAAGGTGCGCGACGGCGCCGCCCTCTGGCGCGCGCTCGGCCACGAGCCGCACAGCTTCCCGCCTTTCTATGTGGGGCTGGTGCGCGCCGGCGAGGAGTCCGGCGCCCTCGCCGCGACGCTGGAAGACCTCGCCGAACTGCTCGAGCGCAACCGCTCGCTGCGCGCCGCGATGATCGCCGGCCTCACCTACCCTGCCCTGCTTGCCCTCGCCGCGACCGGCGCGATCGTCTTCCTGCTCACCAACGTGCTGCCCGAATTCGTGCCGATCTTCGCCGAAAACGGCGTCCCCCTGCCCGCCACCACGCGCCTGCTGCTCACGATCGGCCAGGCCTGCGCCGCGTCCTGGCCCTATGCGCTGGCGCTATTCGCCCTCGCCATTCCCGGCATCCGCCTGCTGCTCGCCCGTCCCGCCCCGCGCCTGCGGTTCGACCGTCTGGTCCTCCGCCTGCCGCTGCTCGGCGCCCTGCTGCGCGAGGCGCTGGCGGCCCGCTTCACCCGCACGCTCGGCACGCTGCTCGGCAACGGCGTCGCCCTCGTCCCGGCGATGGCGATCGTGCAGAACGTGATCGGCAACCGCGCCGCCGCCCGCGCCATCGCCACCGCGGCGGATGCGGCGCGGCACGGCAAGGGCCTCGCCGCCGGGCTCGCCGCCGCACGGCTGATGCCGGAGCGCACGGTGCAGCTTCTCCGCCTCGGCGAGGAAACCGGCCAGCTCGGCCGCATGGCGCTGCGGGCCGCCGCGATCCACGAGGAACGCGCGCGGCTCGGCGTGCAGAAGCTGGTCTCGCTGCTGGTTCCCGCCATCACCATCGTGATGGGCGGCGCGATCGGCTTCATCGTCGCCTCGCTGCTGCTGGCCATGCTCGGTCTCGATGCCCTCGCCCACTGAGCCCGCGCCTGACGATCGCGGCTACACGCTGCTCGAACTGCTCGTCGTCGTCGTCATTCTCGGCCTCGCCCTCACGCTCGCCGCCAATGCGGCACCCTGGCGGCGCATCGGCCAGGGCCCCGCAACCGCCGCCGCCACCCTCGCCGGGGCGCTGCGCACCGCCCGCGCCGTCGCGATCGCCACCGGCCGGCCCGCCACCTTCGCGATCGAGCCGGCGGACGGGCGCTGGGTCGGCCCCACCGCTTCGGGGCGGCTGCCGCGCGGCCTCGCCATCGCCTTTCACGGCCCGGTCGCGCGCGGCTGGGGGCGGATCGTCTTCTCCCCCGATGGCAGCGCGACCGGAGGACAGGTGCTGCTCGCGCGCGGCGCCGCGCGGGCGCTCGTGGCGGTGGGCTGGCTGACCGGACGGATCAGCACCGATGCCCCGGCACGATAGCGGCTTCATCCTGCTCGAAACCCTGGTCGCCTTCGTCATCGCGGCGCTGGCGGTCGCGGTGCTCTACCGCGCCGCCTTCGATGGCGCGGCGGGCGTCGCCATCGGCGGGCGCGAGGCGGCGGCGGTGGAACGCGCGCAGTCCCGCCTCGCCGCCCTCGCCGCCTTCGCGCCGCGCGGCCACTACGTCCGCACCGGGCAGGATGGCGGCGGCTTCCGCTACCGCGAGGAGGCCGCGCCGCTGCCGGTGGCGAAGGGCGCGCCACTGCGGGCGCTGCGCCTGTCGGTCAGCGAGCGCTGGGGCCGCGCCGGACGGACGGTGACGCTGGTGACCATCCGCGTCGCGCCGCCATGAGGCGTGAGGCCGGCTTCACCTTGCTGGAAATGCTGGTCGCGCTGGTCGTGCTTGGCCTGCTGCTCGCGGGGCTCGCCCAGGCCAGCCATTTCGGCATCGCGACCTATCGCCGCACCACCGCGACGATCGCCGCCACGTCCGACCGGCAGGCCACCTTCCGCGCCCTGCGCCGGCTGATCGCCCAGGCCCGTCCGGGCCAGCCGCCAGGGACGCCGCACACCCTCGCCCTCGTCACCACCCTGCCGCGCGCCGCCGCGCTGTCGAATCGCCTCGTCTTCGCCGAGATCGGCGTCACCCGGTCCGGTGATCTCGTCCTCGCCTGGCGGCCGGCGCCGACCGGCCCGCCGCTCGACCCGCAGGCGGCGCGGGCCGGCGCGGCCCATGTCGAAATCCTCGCCCGCCACATCGCCGCGATCGAGCTGCGTTACTGGTGGGCCGCGCGCCCGGGCGCGCCGCCCGCCTGGCACGAGGCCGGGCCGGCAGGCGCGCTGCCGCGCCTCATCCGGCTGCGCATCCTCCCCGCCGCCGGGCAGCGCCCCTGGCCGGACCTGATCGCCGCCCCCTGGCGCGCCCCCTTCGCCGCCGGCGGATAGGCGCGCGGCCGCGCGCCGCGGCGGCACGCGCCGGCAGCGCCAGGATCGAGTGACACGAAACCTTAATTTTCAATTTTTCTTGAGTCGCGTAACCAGAACATCAATGGATTTCCTTCATTGGTATATCGCAAGCCTGCGGTCGCTGGTGCCTGGCGCGCTGCGGCGTCCGGCCGGGCAGGATGCGGCGATGACCGTCACCGCCGCCGCCGGCGCGCCCCCGGAAGCCGCCGAGATCACGCAGGAAGGGCGCGGTGGCGCCCGCGCGCTCGGCCGGCTGGGGCAGATGCGGCGGAGCGCGGTCATCCGGCCGGTGGTGCTGCGGCTGCGCGGCGCCGGCGCGCTGATCCGCCGCGTCACCCTCCCCGCCGCCGCGCGGCGCGACCTCGCGGCGGCACTCGCCTTCGAGATCGACCGCCTGACCCCCTTCACCGCCGACGAGGTGCTGGTCGCCCACGAGATCCTCGCGCGCGACAACGCGCAGGGCCTGCTGCATGTCCGGCTCGCCGTGCTGCCCCGCGCCTGGATCGCCGATCTTCTCGCCGCGCTCGACGAGGCCGGGCTCGCCGCCGTGCGGATCGAGGCCGCCAGCGCCGAGGGCGAGGCCGTCTTCGCGCTGCCTGGCGCCCGGCGGCAAAGCCGCGTCCCCCCGGCGCTCGCCCTGCTCGCCGCCGGCCTCGCCGCGCTGTGCCTCGCCATTCCGCCGGCGCGCCAGGCGCTCGCCCTGCACCGGCTCGATGCCGCGCGCGCCGCGCTCGCCCCGCGGCTCCGCCTTGCCGAGGCTCTGCGCGCCCGCCTCGCCGCAGAAGACCGCTTCCGCGCCGCGCTCGGCGCCGAGGCAGCGCGCGAGGGCGACACGCTGCTGATGCTCTCCGCCCTCACCCGCGCCCTGCCGGACCGCAGCTATCTGACCGATCTCTCCCTGCGCGACCGGGTGGCGACGCTCGACGGCGAATCCCCCAACGCCGCCGGCCTCGTCGCCCGGCTCGCCGCCGATCCGCATTTCGCCGATCCGGCCTTCGCCGCCCCGGTCACGCGGTCGCTGAACGGCGGCGGCGATGTGTTCTCGATCCGGGTGCGGCTGCGCGACGATGAAGCGGGCTGACGCGATGGCACAGCTCCCGCGCGACCTGCCGGACGGCCGCGCCGGCCAGGCGCTCGCGCTCGCGATCTCGGCGGCGCTGCTCGCCCTTGTCGGCTTCGGCGTCATCCGCCCCGGCCTCGCCTGGTATCGCGGCCTCAGCACGCGCGTTGCCACCGTAAGCACGCTGCTCGCGCATGAGCGGCGTCTCGTCGCCGAACTGCCGGCGCTGCGGCGCATGGCCGCACGGGGCCGCCCCGGCGCCGGGCGCGACGCCTATCTCCCCGGCGGCTCCGCCGCCATCGCCGGCGCGCGGTTGCAGGGCGCGGTGCAGTCCCTCGCCGCCACGCACCGGATCGGGTTGGACAGCGCCGAGCTGCTCCCGCCGGTCAGCCTCGGCAGCGTCGAACGAATTCGTCTGCGGATCTCGATGACGGCCTCCTACCCCGCGCTGATCCGCTTTCTCGACGCGCTCGGTGCCGCGACACCGCGCATGCTCGTCAACCGGCTCGACCTGCACGCAACCGGCGCGCCCACCACCGGCGCCGACCTGCCGCTGCACGCGAGCTTCACCGTCTCGGGCTTCCGCATCGCGAAGGCGGCGCGATGATCGGCGCGCGGCTCGGCCTCTTCGGTCTCGTGCTGGCGCTGGCCGCCACCGCCGCCGCGCTGGCGCTGGCGCCGATGCCGGCGCCGCAGGTCGCCCCGGCGCCGGCGCGCGCGCTCCCGGCGGCGGCCCCGCGCCGCGCGCGTCCCGCCGCCGCCACGGCGCAGATTCTCGCCCGCCCCCTGTTCCGCCCCGACCGCCGCCCCGTCGCCGACGCCAGCACCGCCGCCACCTCCATGCCCCGGCTGTCCGGCATCCTGCGCGGCGATGCGGTGCGGCTGGCGATCTTCGCGCGCCCATCCGGCAAGCCGGTCCTGCTCGGCGAGGGTGGGCATCTCGGCGGCTATCGCATCGTGCGGATCGGCCGGCGCGCGGTGCTGCTGGAGGGCCCGCGCGGCCGGCTCCGCCTCGTGCCGCGCTTCGCCCACGAGACCGGCGCGGCACCGCCCGCCACCACGCCGAAGCCGGCCGCCGAAGCCGGCATCCTTGTCCATCCCGGCCCCCGATAAATCCCAGGAGATCGAGCGAAACCATGCGCGCCCGTGTCCATGCCGGCGTCCTCGCGGCAGCCGCCCTGCTCGCCGGGTGCACCCCACGCCCGCTGCCGCCCAGCGCCACCCGCCTGCTCGCCCCCGCACTGGCCGCCTCATCGGCCACCCCCACCGCCACCATTCCGGGCCGCGCCGACGCCGTGATCGCCACCCCACCCGTCACCGGCGCGATCACCGCGAGCCCCGGCCACGCGCCGCCCGCAAGCGCCCCCGGTGCGCCGCTACCCGCCGGCAGCGGCGATGTCTCGCTCGACTTCGCCGATACCGACATCCGCGCCGTCGTCGCCCAGATCCTCGGCAACATGCTGCACGTCACCTACACGATCGACCCGGCGGTGCAGGGCAAGGCGACGCTGCGCACGGCGCACGACATCCCCGCCTCCGCCCTGATCCCGACGCTGCAAACCCTGCTCGCGCAGAACCACGCCGCCCTCATCCGCAGCAACGGGCTCTACCAGGTCGTCCCGGCCGACAAGGCGGCGGCCGCCCTCGCCACCGCGCCGGGGCTCGACGGATCAAGCGTCGTCACTCTCACCCATGTCAGCGCGACGCATCTCGCCGCCGTGCTGCAACCCTATGTCGGCAAGGGCGGAAAGGTGATCGCCGAGCCGGACCGCAACGCCCTCATCGTCGAAGGCGATCCGCAGGTCCGCGCCACCCTGCTCGCGCTGATCCGCGCCTTCGACGTCGATGCCCTCGCCGGCCAGTCCTACGCGCTCTACCCCGCCACCGGCGCCAACGCGCGCGATTTCGCCACCGCCCTGACCCAGGCGCTGCATGCCGGCAAGGCGGGCGGCGTGGTCAAGGTGGTCCCGCTGGTGCGCATCGGCGCCGTTCTGGTGATTGCCCCCTCCGGCGCCGCCATCCGCGCGGCGGACCGGGTCTACCGCACCCTCGCCCGGCAGGAAGCGGCGACGCACCGGGCCTGGCACGTCTATTACCTGCGCAACAGCCGCGCCGGGGACGTCGCCGAGGTGTTGCAGGAAGCCTTCACCCCCAACGACGTGACGGCCCAACCCTCGGCGTCCGACACCACGGGCAACACCGCCCCCGGCGTCTCGGCGCAGACGCTGATGGGATCGGGCGGGTTGGTGGGCAACGCGGCCGGCACCTCCGGCACCGGCACCACCGCCGGGCTCGGCGCCGCCCCCGGCACTAGCAGCGGCACCGCCTCCGGTCTCGGCGCAGGCCTCGCATCCCCCGCCGCCTCGCCCGCCGCATCACCCCCATCGTCTCACGCGGCCGCGAGCAACCCGCTCCTCGGCCCGCTCGGCGGCAGCGCCGGCGGCGACGGCGATTCAAGTGGCCTCAGGATCATCGCCGATCCCCGCCAGAACGCGATCCTGGTGCGGGCGGACGCCTCGGAAAACGCCTCGGTCGAGGCGATGCTCCGCAAGCTCGACATCGAGCCGCTGGAAGTCGAGATCGACGCGACGATCGCCGAGGTCGATCTCAACGGCGCGCTGAAATACGGCACCCAGTTCTTCTTCAAGTCCGGCGGCATCAACGCGGTGCTCAGCACCGGCACCACCGCGGCGCTGAACCAGAGCTTCCCCGGCTTCGTCCTCGCCGGCCATGGAGCCGACGGCGCCCCGCTCGCGATCTCCGCGCTGCAATCGGTCACCCAGGTGCAGGTGCTCTCCTCGCCGCAGCTCCTCGTGCAGAACGGCCGCACGGCGAACCTGCTGGTCGGCAATCTCGTGCCCTATCTCTCGCAGACCTCGCAGAGCACGCTGACCACCGGCGCACCGGTCATCAACTCGGTGAACTACCAGGAAACCGGCGTGATCCTGCAAATCACCCCGCATATCTCCAGCGACGGCCTGGTGGCGCTCACGGTCTCGCAGCAGGTGAGCAACGTCGCCCCCTCGGTCACCACCCAGGGGCTGAACTCGCCGACCTTCTCCGAGCGCGCCGTCTCCTCCAGCGTCGTCGTGCATGACGGGCAGACGATCGGTCTCGCCGGGCTGATCACCGACAATGTCCAGCGCGGCAATTCCGGCCTGCCCTTCCTCAAGGACGTGCCGCTGCTCGGCCCGCTCTTCGGCACGCAGGACAACAGCCGCGCGCGGCAGGAACTGCTGGTGCTGATCACCCCGCACGTCGTCCACGACGCGACCGATGCTGCGGCGCTGACAAGCGACCTCGAACAGGCGCTGCCCAACGCCGCCAACGTGCCCGCCGAACTCAACGGCCTGCCGATGGACGGATCGGCCGATCCGCAAGCGGCGCTGCGCCGGCGTCTCGGGCTGCACTGAGCATGGCGCGGCCCCGCCGGCACGACGACCGCGGCTTCGCGCTGCTGATCGTGCTGGCGGTGCTGGTGCTGTTCGGCTTCCTCGTCACCCGGCTTCTGGTCGCCGCCCGCCAGCAGCTGGCGATCGCCGGCAACCTGCGCGACGCGGCGGTGGCGGCGGCGGCGGCCGACGGCGGCGTGTGGCTCGCCGTCGCCCGGCTCGATGCCGGCGGCGCCGCGCCGCGGGATGTGCGGATCGGCGCATCGCATGTCCGTCTTGCCACCAGCGGCGTCGCCGGCCGGATCAACCCCGACACCGCACCCGCCCCCCTGCTGGAAGCGCTGTTCCGCGTCGGCGGCATGGCGGCCGCACCGGCCCGCAGCCTCGCCGAAACCCTGGTCGAGGCGCGCGATCCCGCCCTCGCGCCCGCCCACCTCGCCGCCCTCCTCGCCCGCTACCGCGCCGCCGGCAGCGCCGAAGGTCCGCCGCAGGCGCCGTTCCGCAGCCTCGCCGAGCTTGCCAGCCTTCCGGGGATGACGCCGGGCCTGCTCGCCCGGCTGCGCCCGCATCTCTCGCTCTACGCCCCCGCCTTGCCCGACCTCGCGACGGCGGATCCGGCGGTGCGCGCGGCGGTGGGGCTGGCGGGGCGGATCG
>Ga0315298_1004416_pt1 | contig 21030 bp, 20 predicted proteins | sample WHS_1_MG_FD_203077 | JGI IMG/M metagenome (GOLD analysis project Ga0315298, IMG submission 203077) | Extremophilic microbial mat communities from Washburn Hot Springs, YNP, Wyoming, USA - WHS_1_MG | ecosystem: Environmental > Aquatic > Thermal springs > Hot (42-90C) | place: USA: Wyoming...
CAATATAAATCAAATATACCTCCAACAAGTTTTGATAGTATTAAGAAAGCTGTTGAAATAGGTAAGTCAATAGGATTATCTTATGTATATGGTGGGAATGTTGCATTTTCAGACTTAGAAGATACTGTATGCCCTAACTGTCAAAATATTTTAATTAAAAGAAAAGGATTTAGTATATTAAAAAATAATGTAAATAATGGTTCTTGTAATAGCTGTGGTTATAAAATTGATGGTATTTTTTAAAATTTTTTTTTAAAAATAAAATTATATTTTTTAAAAACAAAATAAAATTGTAAAAATAATAATTTATTGATTTTAATTATTATATATGTTGATATAATATTTTTGCATTAATTTTATTTATTATTATTTTAAGTTTTTAAAATAAATAAAAATAATATTAACTTTTATTAAAAATTATTTTATAATTACTTTTCCGAGGCGACTTAGCCAAGTGGTAAGGCAGAGGTCTGCAAAACCTTTATCTCCGGTTCGAATCCGGAAGTCGCCTCCAAAATTATTAGAAAGGCATTTTAAATTATGAGTATAGAATTTACACATGTAGATGGAAAAGATAAAGCTAAAGTTCAACTTTATGCTTTAAGTACTTGTATTTGGTGTAGAAAAACAAAAATGTTACTAAATGAATTAGGTATTGCATATGATTATGTAGATGTTGATTTATTAGATTCAAAAGATCAAGATAAAGTAGTAGAAATTATTAGTAAATTTAATCCAACAGGTGGTTTCCCAACTATTATCATAAATGACAAAGATACTATTAGAGGATTTGACGAGCAAAAAATTAGAGAATTACTTGGTTAATTAATCTAGTTATTTTTTTTACAAATTAATTTTATTTTAAATTTATTTTTTTTTATATATTAATTAATTTTTAATTAAAGTTAAATTAAATAAAAAAAATAAAATTTTTATCATATTAAATATTAATATTAATATTAAAATAATAAAACTTCAAAAATACTATTAAAAATGAATCCTATTACAAATATAAATATTTCAGATGATGAAGTTGAAAAAGAATACAATAAATTAAAAAAAGAAGCTGAAGAAAATGGTTATTTTCTAAATAATGATTTATTTTTTACGAAAGAATTAATAAGAAGTTTACTAATAAATCAAAAAAGATATGGATACCCATCTTGTCCATGTAGGCTTGCAAGTGGAGATAAATCAAAAGATATAGATATAATATGCCCATGTGATTATAGAGATGCTGATTTAAATGATTATGGTTCATGCTATTGTGGTTTATACGTTACAAGCGAAATAATAAATGGATCAAAAAAGTTGCAAGCAATTCCAGAAAGAAGAAATATAGAAAATAATAAAGGTAAAAACAATAAATCTACGAATATTTTATCTAAATTTGATAATGAAAAAAAATTTTCAAACTTATCTTACCCAGTGTGGAGGTGTAAAGTTTGTGGTTATTTATGTGCAAGAGATAATCCCCCAGAAATTTGTCCAATATGTAAAGCAAAAAAAGAAAGATTTGAAAAATTTCTATAAATTGTAAAATTGATAAGATTATGATAATTGGTGAAATTATAGGTACTGTAGTAAGTACAATAAAGGTTTCAAAAATAGAAAATTCAAGGTTAAAAATTGCTAAAATAATAAACCCCTTTGGCAAACCTACTGGTAAGTATTTTATTGTTGAGGATGGAGTAGGAGTAGGCATTGGTGAAAAAGTATTAATTGCTGATGATGACGGTGTAGTAAGAAAATTACTTGGTAGGGAAAATATTCCGATAAGATCTGCAGTAGTGGCAAAGATTGATAAAATTAATATCTTTGAATAATTATTATTATAGATTAGTAAATATTTTAAAATTATCATAAAAAGTTTATTTGATTATGTTAATAGGAAAAGTAATAGGAAACATAGTATCAACTGCAAAAGTTGATGAGCTAAAATCTATAAAATTGTATATCTTGCAAGTATATAATTATAAATTAGAACCTACAGAAAAATATGAGGTTGCAGTTGATTCAATTGGTGCAGGTATAGGGGACTATGTTTTATATTGTGGTGGAAGTGCGGCAAGACTAACAGAATTAACAAAAGCAGGGGTTCCTACAGATATTTCTATTATTGCAAGAATTGATTCTTTTAATGAATTAAAAAACGATAAAGAATAAAATTAATATTAATATTATTATAAAATTAACAAAGGATTTTTTAATTATATGGATTTTGGGATAATAAAAAAAGAAATTGTTTGTACTGTAAAAGATCCTAAAATAAAATCACTAAAATTATTTATAGTAAGACTTCTAAATTTAGATAAATCTGAAAAAAATGATTATATTGTAGCTGCAGATAATAGATTGGGATTAGGAGTTGGCGATTATGTTTTAATTATAAAAGGAAGCCCTTCAAGACAATTAGAAGGAAATACTGATATTCCTATTGATTGTGCAATTTCTGCAAAAGTAGATAGTATTTTTATAGAAGAAAAATATAAATATTTAATTTAGCCTTTTTAATCGTTTATATAATATTTTTTAAATAAAATAAATAATTAATAAAGAATTAATAAAAATTATAATAATATTTTTTAATATTAATCTTATTATTTGAAGGAAAATATTATGTTTTATGCAAAAGTTTTAGGGAAAACATACTCAAACTTTAAGCATTATTCTTATGAAGGAATTGAAATTAAGATAATCCAAGATATAAATCCTGAAACAAAAGAACTTATAAATAAACCTATTTTTGCTTTAGATGCGATTGGCGTTGGTATCGGAGAATATGTAATATACGAAGTTAGTGTAGAAGCTTCTTTAGCATTTGGTGATAAAAAAGTTTTAACTGATGCTGCAATAACAGCAATTGTAGATTCTGTTGACTTGGCTTAAAAATAAGATTAAAGAAATTAATAATAAATTTTTAAGATAATATTTTTTAATTTTAAATGATAATTTAAAATAATTAAAAATATTAATTATTTTCATGATTTGCTTAATTAGTTTTTGGTGAATAATTTATTAAATGAGCTAAATTTAGAAGATTTTAAACTTAATTTAAATAAATAACTTAATAAAACTTAATAAAACTTGGGTTATTCGCCAAGAATTAATTAAATTTTAATTTTTATATTGTTTATAAATATTTTTATTTTTTAGGAGAAAAATGGTAATAGGAAAAGTAATAGGAAATGTTGTTAGTACTGTTAAAGATCCTAAATATAATGGTTATAAATTGCTTGTTGTTCAAGAAATGGATGTATATGGAAATTTTGAGAAAAATTTTTATATATCTGCTGATTTGATTGGAGTTGGAATTGATGAAGTTGTTATGTTAGTAAATGGAGCTGCAGCAAGATCTTCTACAGAAACAAATAATATAGGTTTTGATTCTGTAATAACCGCAAAAATTGAGACAGTTATTTTTGATGATAAAATTATTAAGTTTTAAATACTAAATTAATTCTTTAAATATAATAATATTTAATTATTTTAAAATTAATTCCTTTATTATATTAAAATTATCAGCAAAACTATATGTTTTCATATTTTCTTCAATTTCATCTTTATGTTCTAAAAGCTTATCTGCAAGTTCTTTAATTTTCCAAGTATTACTAACTGCTAGTTGAAAAGTTTTTGCTCTATCATCCCTAGAAGATATTATATCTATAGTACACCATGAATTATAATTTGTTTGGTTTAAATAATAGAAAAATTCAAGTAATTCCCAAAAATTAATTGTCCCAAAAACCATATCAGGATCAGAATCTTTATAATTTTCATTTATATGTATTTGAAATAACTTACCCCATCTATCAATTAATGCACAAGATTCTGCAAGATTTTCATTAGCCATTAACGCATGACCTACATCTAAAGCACAACCTACGTTTTTAAGATTAACTTCACTGATTAAAGCAAGTGCTTTGCCAGTATCACTAACATATTGTTTTTGTCTAGGATCTTTTGATTTTGCTTCTATTGCTATCTTAACATTAGGATCATATTCTCCTATTTCTGTAACTGATTCTACCAAATATTTCCATCCATCTTTATAATTTGATTGAAAAGGATAGTCAAGTCCATCATGAGCTGGCCATAAAAGAACACTATCTGCTTTAACTTCCTTACAAAAGTCAATTCCTTCTTTCATTATTTTAATTGCTTCTTTTCTTATCTTAGTTTCATTAGTTGAAAAGGCACCATTTTTCCATTTCCTATCACTCCAAATTTCAGGTTCAATGCTTGAAACTGTTAAATCATATTCTTTTAATAATTTAATTAACTTATCAGGATCGGAAGGTAAGGGATCTGTTGGGATAAATACAACTAATCCAGAAATCCCTTTAGTATTTTTAAAAATTTCAAGTTTTTCTTGAAGCTTCATATCATTAAAGTAACCACCAGGAACATATCTTTCTGCATAAGAACCCAAACACCATAAATGTGCATCAATTTTTAATTGCATAACTTTCCTTTCTATTTTAAATTTTTAATTACTTTCTTTTATAATTTTAATTTTTAAAATAATATTAATTTAAATAGAATATAAAAAATGATATTATTTTTTAAATAAAAAAAATAATAATTTATTTTAACATATTAATTTTATTAGATAAAAAAATAAAAAATAAATTTTAAAAAACAAAAAATAAAAAACAAAAATAAATGAAAATTAAAATTATTTTTAATATAGAGAGGTAAATTTGAAAACTCAAAAAGAAATTTTAATTGGAATAATAGAAGATATGAGTAAGAATTTAATTAATGCTGAGCAATTGTTAACTGAGCTTGATTCTCATATTGGTGATGGAGATTGTGGTATTGGTGTAAGAAAAGGTTTTGAAGCAGTTCAAAAAGTAATTAACGAGTTTTATAAAATGGAAATTGTAGATATTTTAAAGAAAACTGGATTTACATTGGCTTATACAATTGGAGGAACTTCAGGTGCAATGCTTGGAACTTTATTTATAGAGCTTGGTAAAGGCTTAAAAGAAAAAACTGAACCAAGTATTTATGATTGGGTATCTGCATTAAATTTTTCTTTAGAGGCTATTAAAAAGCGTGGAGGTAATACTAAAGTTGGAGATAAAACTATGGTTGATGCACTAGAACCAGCAGTAATGACAATGATTAATTCAATAGATACAAATAAGCAAATAAATATTGTTACTTTATTTGAAAAAGCGCTTTCGGCTGCAGTTTCTGGTTCAGAAAGTACAATTAATTTAACTGCCAAAAAGGGAAGAGCATCTTATCTTGGGGAAAGAAGTATGGGATATAAAGATCCTGGTTCAGTTATTATTTGTATTATTTTTGAGTCAGTTTATAATTATTTAAAAAATAACTTATAATATTAAAAATAATTTGTAAAATTATAAAGTATATAAATTTTATTTAAAATAATATTTTATAATAATAAGTTTTATAATTTAAATAAACTAAATAATTAATAATTTTAATAAATTTTTATATTTTAAATCTTATAATTTCTTTAAAATTTCTTATGTTATCTTATTATATATAAAAAATTAATAAAGTTATTTGTAAAATTTAAATAAAAGGCTTAAAAAAATGAAGAAAATAATAAATAATCCAGAAGATTTTGTTAAAGAAATGTTAAAAGGGTTAGCTGATTCAAGGCCAGATACAATTGGTTATATACCTGAAAAAAGAATTATTTACAGAAAAGATCCTTTTACGAATAAAGTAGCTTTAATTTCAGGTTCAGGTAGTGGTCATGAACCCGATCAAGCATTTTACGTTGGCAAAGGAATGTTAGATGCAGCCTGTGCTGGTCCAGTTTTTGCAGCTCCAACTCTTGATGCAATTGTTGATGCAGCTAGATTAATTGATAAAGGTAGAGGAGTTTTATTTTTAGTAAAAAATTATACAGGTGATAGAGCAAATTTTGAAATGGCAAGTGAAATGATTGAATTTGAAGGTGGACCAGTTGTTGAGACAGTCATTATTAATGATGACGTAGCAGTTAAAGATAGTACGTTTACAGCTGGGAGAAGGGGAGTTGCTGGCGCTATATTTGTTTATAAAATTGTTGGGGCAAAATCTGAAGAAGGTACAAATATAGATGAACTTAAAAAATTAGCAATGGAGGTTAATGATAATGTAAGAACTATGGGCTATGCTTTAAAACCTTGTACTCATCCTGAAAAAGGCTCTCCAACATTTGAATTAGGCCAGGATGAAATTGAGCTTGGGGTTGGGCTTCATGGTGAACCAGGTAGACAAAGAATAAAATATGAAAGGGCTAATGTAACAATTAATAGGCTACTTGAAGCAATTATAAGTGATTTACCTTTTAAATCTGGCTATGAAGTAGCTTTAATGGTTAATGGTCTTGGTGGAACACCCATAAGTGAATTATATATTGCGTGCTCAATTGCTCACGATATTTTAAAAGCAAATGGAATTAAAATTTTTAGAACTTATGTTAACAATTATTGTACATCGCTTGATATGGAAGGATGTTCAATAAGTTTGTTAAATTTAAATGAAGAATTTAAGAGGCTTCTTTTAATGCCTGTTGATATCCCTATTAGATATTTTTAATAAGTATTTTAAGAAATAAAAAAAATATAAATAAAAGTAAAAATACAAAAGTAAAAATTTAATTTTTTATTGCATATTAATTTAAAACAATTATATATTTTAAAAAAGATTAATTTAAAAAATATAGTTAAAAAATAACAAAGATAGTTAAAAAAGATAAAAAATAAACAAATAAAATTATATTATTAAGTTAATTTAACTTATAAATTAAATTCTTTAGCTGATGATTCAGCAACATAAACTTTATTTTCTCCAAATTTACTATTTATTTCAGTTATTGCTCTTGTAATATTTTCTTCCTTATCTTCTTGATCAAAGAGGGTGCTTTTAATAAGATAATATTGTCTTAAATTTGAAACAGAAATTCCTATCATTCTTGCTTTTTTTCTTAAAAAATCAAATTTTTTAAGAAGTAAAAATGATGTTTTATATATCTCAAATATACTATCTGTATATTTATTTAATGTAATTCTAGCAGAACCTCCCTTAAAATCAGAATACCTTATTTTTAAAGTTATAGTTTTGCCTTTATAGCCTTCACGTACTAGATTTGATGATATTTTTTGTGAAAGAAGTAAAAGTATTGATTTAATTTTATCTATTTCAGACGTATCTTCATTAAGAGTGATCTCTCTTCCAATTGATTTTGGTTCGCTATAAGGTACTACTTCACGATTATCTATTCCATTTGACATTTTATACATGAATTCTCCCATTTCTCCAAATTTAAGCCTTAAAAGTTCTAATGGGGTATTTGCTATGTCTCCAATTGTTTTAATTCCCATTTTTATAAGATTTTCTTCTGTTACTCTACCAACCCCCCATATACTTGAAACAGGCAGCAGTTTTATCTTTTCTATTGTATTAGGATTGCTTTCAAGTACTGTAAGACCATTTGGTTTCCCTAAATTTGAAGCAAGCTTAGCAAAAAATTTATTTGGACCAATGCCTGCTGAAGATGTAAGATTTGTTTTTTCATAAATCATGCCTTTTATTTTTTTTGCTATTTCAAGTGCACTTCCAAAAAGTTTTTCACATTTTGTTACATCTAGAAAAGCTTCGTCGCAACCTACAGGTTCAACAAGAGGAGTAAATTTATAAAATATTTCTCTTATTTTTTTTGATTCACTAAGATATTTTTCCATATCGACAGGGACATAGATACCATCTGGACAAAGTTTCTTTGCTTTATAAAGAGGCATGCCTGAATGCACTCCATATCTTCTTGCTTCATAAGAAGCAGTAGATACAACTCCTCTATTAAGAGGTCCTCCTACTATCAATGGCTTATTTTTATATTGAGGATTATCTCTTTGCTCTATCTGAGCAAAAAAAGCATCCATATCAACATGTATTATTTTTCTTAAGTTGTTTATGTCCATATTGAAGTTGTTTTCGAAAGAATGCATGATTTAATTTCTTCCTTTTTACGTATATTTTTTACTTTTTTTATATCAGTAAGATTTATAATTTCCTTAGCTATTATAGAAATAGCTTCATTTTTAAAAGATAAAATTCCTTTTACTAAAATCGGGCTGCCAGGCAAAATTTTTTCTGGGTTTTTAATAATTTCTTTAGTAAAAATTACAACTTCATACATACCATCCCAATCTTCAAGTGTTAAAAATATTATTTCTTTATTGTTATTTACTTTTTCTATCCTTTTAATTAAAACAATCCCTGCAGTAGTAATTCTGCTATTTTGTTTACAGGCATCTTTTTTATTAAAGAAATGCTCAAATTGTGCACTTTTTATTATATTAAAGTTTATTAATTCATTTTCAAAATATTTAAGCGGGTTAGCGCTTACACAAAATTCAAGTATTAAATTTTCAAGCTCAAGTTTTTCTTCAAAGCTATAATCTTTTATTGAATTTAATAATTCAGGAAAAACATTATCTGAATAGTCAAAATTTTTATTTATTAAATTTATTAATATGCTTTTTTGATCATTATCATCATTATTATCGTATTTCTTGATTTTAGTTTTACTTTTATTTTGTTTGCTTTGTAAAAAATACTGAAGCAAAAATAAAAGGTATTTTCTTTTAAGATGTGTGAAGTCAAATGCTCCAACTTTTATAAGATTTTCCGTAGCTTTTATTGTTATCTTTCCTGCTTTAACTACTCTTTCATAAAAATCTGTAAAACTTTTAAATAAACCGTTTTTTTCTCTTTCTTTTATTATATTAATAGAGCCTTCAATGCCTAAATCTCTTACACTCATAAGCGAAACTCTTATGGACTTTCCACAATCTTCTGTTAAGAATCTAGTGCCATCACTAAAGTTGATATCTAGAGATTTTATTTCTATGCCAAGTCTTCTAGCTTCTTCTATGTAGGAACTTTTAGAATAATATCCTGAATTTTTTGTAAGAATAACTGATAAAAGTTCAGCAGGGAAATATGCTTTCAAAAAACAAGTTTTATATCCCAATTCTGCATAAGCAGCTGCATGTGCTTTTACAAAACCATAATTGGCAAATTTAGATACAAGGTTAAATAATTTAACAGCAAAATTGTACTCATACCCATTTTTGATAGCGCCTTTTATAAATTTATCTCTTTCAGCTTCAATAATTTCTGAAGTATTACTAGGTGCTATTTTTCTTAATTTATCTGCTTCACCAAATGTGTAACCAGCAATTTTTACTGCAACTTTCATGACTTGTTCCTGATAAAGCATAACACCATAAGTTTCTTCAAGTATTTCTTTTAAATCTTCATGCAAAAAATCAGTTTTTTGTCTTCCAGCTTTTCTTTCGATAAAAATATCAACCATACCTGATTGTTGTGGACCTGGCCTATAGAGGGATATTAGTAGCATTATATCTTCAAGTTTTTGAGGCTTAAGTTTTTTCATTAAAGAACGTATGCCCATGCTTTCAAGCTGAAATGTGCCAATAGTTTTGCCTTCATTAAGTATTTTATAAACTTCTTTGTCATTATAGTCAGTGCTTTCAAGATAAATTTCGGTATTTCTTGTTTCTCTCAATATCTTAAGAACCTCATCAATATGATCTAACGTTAAAGAGTTAATTAAATCTATTTTTAAAAATCCCATAGATTCAACATCCTCTATACCGTATTGGCTCATAATTTCATTTGTTTCTGATTTCATAATAGGAATATTTTGCTCCATATCTTTATTAAGAATAATAAATGCACATGGATGCATTGCTATATGTCTTATATAGCCTTTTAATTTTTCTGAAATATCAAATAAATTATTATTATCATTATTATTTATTATTTTTTGGTTAAGTGAATTGCTTTTCTCTTCTGGATAACAGCAATTATTATTATTATTATTATTATTTACATAACTATTAGATTGTTTAGAGATAATATTACTTATTTGGACATTTCTTGATTGTAGCATTGGTAGCATTGTAATTATTTCATCAATCTCATCTTTTCCAAGATTTATTATTCTTCCAGCTTCTCTTATAGAAGCTCTTGTTTTAAAAGTTGTAAAAATTGGAGCTCTTAGAATATTATATTTTCCATACTTAGAATAAAGGTAGTTTAGTACTTTTAACCTTCCTTTACTTGACATGTCAATATCGATATCAGGGAGATTTTTGCGCTCATAGTTTAAGAATCTCTCAAAACAAAGATTTTGTTTTATAGGGTCAACATTAGATATTCCAAGTAAATAAGTTACAAGACTTCCTGCAGATGAACCTTTACCACAAATAGGAATTTTGTTTTCATGTGCAAATTTAGCGATATCAGCCACTATTAAGAAATAGCCACAAAATCCTTTTTTTCTTATTACTGAAAGTTCATATTCAAGACGCTCATATACTTCATTATTAACTTTTTCATTGTATCTTAAATTAATATTTTGATAGCAAAGTTTTTTTAGATAACTTTCTTGCGATTCGTTATTAGGGGTTTTAAAAAAGGGGAGTTTGCTTAAATTAAATTCTAGTTTAAGACTACATTTATCTGATATTTCCTGAGTATTTGCTATTGCTTGTTTTAAATCAAAAAATAAGTTTTCCATTTCGTTTGAGCTCTTAAAGTAATTTTCATTATTTTGGATAATATTAAAAAATAAAAGATTTTTCCTTGAACTCATCAATTTTAATTTTGCAAGAGATTTATATATTTCATAATCCTGCTTTAGAAGATAATGAACGTTATTTCCTGCAACTATTTTTATTTTGTTTTTGCAGGCAAACTCTGTAAGTATTTTTTCTTTAAAGTAGCTTTTTGCTACATACTCATGTGAAATAGTGAAGTTATTTTTAGGAAGTCTTTGTATCTCAATATAAAAATCTTTATTAAAAACATCTACCCATTCTTTTAATCTTAACTGGGGCTCTTTTGAATTATTTCTTTGGAGAAAAGGTAAAAACTCATTATTGCTAAACTCAGATATTACTATTATTCCATTACTAAGTTCTTTTAAAAGTTCAAAATCTATTAAATTTTTATTATTTAAATTTATATTACTTATTATTTTACAAAGATTTTCATATCCTGTAATATTTTTTGCTAAAAGTAAAACAGCACATGTAGCTTTATCTTTTTCTACAAAGATTTCTGAACCTATTATAGGTTTTATATTATTCTTTATAGCTTCTTTATAAAATTCAATAACACCATGCATAGAAGCCATATCTGTAAGAGCAACGCTTTTCATGCCATAATCTCTTGCCAAATCTATTAAGTTTTTTATTTTAACAGACGATTCAAGGATACTATATTCACTATGAACATGAAGATGACAAAACATTTATACCTCTGCTTATTTTGATTTTTTTAATATTTTTATTATTTTCTTAAGTAATGAGCTTACAATTTTAAAATTATTTAATTTTAACTAATTACCATGCGATATTTATCGATAATTAATTAAAAAATATTTCTATATATTGCTATAACCTTTCCTTGTATTTGCAAATTATCCTTAGCAATTATAGGTTCATACAAAGGATTTGCAGATCTTAACTCTATAACTCCATCTTCACGTTTATAAAATTTTTTAACTACCGCTTCATTATCTATAAGAGCAACTACTATATCACCATTTTCAGCAGTATTTTGGATTTTTACAACCAAGGTATCTCCATCAATAATATGCTCTCCTGTCATGCTATCTCCTTTAACTTTTAGTAAAAATTGTCCTTGTGATTTGCCCATTATTTGGGAAGAAATTGGCACAAATTCTTCAATATTTTCTTCAGCAAATATAGGTTTTCCTGCAGCTATCTTGCCAAGAAGAGGAAGATAAATTATATTCTTATCTTGTTGTAAAGGATTTGAAGTGTTTAACACCCAAAAAGCTTTTTCGGTAAGTCTTATTGACCTTGCTAAAGAATTTTTTAAAATATATCCCTTTTTTTCAAGTATAGAAAGATAATCACTTACACATTTAGGTGATGAAAAACCAAGAATTTCTGCAATATTTCTTATTGAAGGGGGATAGGCATTTTCATCTATGAATTCATAAATTTTTCTTAAAACATTTAGCTGCCTTTTTGTTAAATTTTCTTTTTTTGTCATTTTAAATTCCTTAATCTTTAAATTTTTTAAAATTAAAATATTCTTAAAATAAAATTTTTATTTACATTCTTAAACTTTAATGTTATTATACTTATATGTAATTGTATATATGTATAAATATTACCAAACGATAATTATAAAAAACTATTAATAACATTAAAAATTTTAAGGCAAATTTTAAGATATCTTTTAATTTTACTTCTTATTTTAGCATTTTACTATACATTTGTATAGTAATTTTTTGCTAAAAATTTTTAAGGGTTGATTTTTATGATTTTATGTCTATAATCTAACGAGATTTTTAATTTAATGAATAACTAATTCAATTTTGAACTTAGTTATTCAAATACTTATTAATATAAAAATTAATAAGTTAAAAAATTGGCCTTTAAAATGAAAAGATTTATATAATCATTTATATAATCTAATCATTAAAAGGGCTACTTGAATTGTCCCTTTTTACAAGTTATTAAAATTTAAAAAATAAATAATTTAAATTTGTTTTGTGGGATTAATTCAAGTGAAAAGTTAGAGAAAGGTAAAAATTGAGGAAGTATAATATTATTATTAATGTTCTTTTCTGGACATTAATAATCGCCGTTGCTTTTGCAGCGGTCTGGTCCTACGTAAAATACGCGGACAATATTAAAAAAATTATTACAGGAGATTTACCCGTAAAAGAAAAAATAGTAGTACAAAAAGAGCCTGTAGTTGTTAGCACAACAGAAACAAAAATAGTAGAGTGGTATTATTTTATTGCAACAGGCTATAGTTCAAATGATCCCATACAAGGTACAAGTGATAAAACTGCAACTGGCAAAGAAATTTATGAAGGTGTAATTGCAGTTGACCCCAAAATAATCCCCCTTGGTACAGTAGTAGAGATTAAGGATCTCGGCAAGTTTATTGCTGAAGATACTGGAGGAAAAATCAAAGGCAATAGAGTAGATATTTATTTTAATTCAAAAGAAGAAGCAAAAAAATTTGGAACAAAAAGTATTTGGCTAAGAATCATTACTGATAAGAATGAAATTGCCGGAGATTTTTTAAACAAAAATTAATTTAAATAATTAAAAACATATGAAGCCTGTTTTGCTTCATATCATATAGTTTATTAAATTAAGGCGCATAAATAAAAATAAAAAATTATGCGCCTTAATAATTTAAATAAATTATTATAAAGATTATAAATTAAATCTAAAAAAGCAATTTAAAAATTTATCCTTATTTTTAATAAATATATGAATTAAATAACATAAGTTTAAAGCTTAAATTTTCATTTTTTTGTAAAATAATTATTATTGATAAATATTATTTTTAAATGTAATAATATTTTTAATATTATTATTCATAAAATTATTATGTAAAATTAAATGAAGGTGAAAAAATATGAGAACAACAATAAATATTTCAGAAGAAATTATAAAGGAAGCTGAAACTCTTTATAATACAAAAAATAGATCTAAAGCTGTAGAAAATGCAATAAAAGATGCTATTAGATTTAAAAAACTAAAAGAATTTATAGCTTTAAAATCAAAAATAACATTTGATGAAGAATATATTAAAAAAATAAGGGATGCTGAAATTAATGAGAAATAAAATTATTGTTGATACCTCCATTTGGATAGAATATTTTAAAAATAATAAAAATTATGTTGAATTTATTGAAGAAAATTTACATCTTGATTTAATTTATATAACTGGTCCAGTAATTACAGAATTAATTCAGGGAGTTAAAGGCGAAAAAGAGCATCTTATGCTTTTAAACTCAATTAATGCTATTCCTTATCTTGAATGTACTTTTAAAGATTGGGTTATGGCAGGAGAAATGTCTTTTAAGTTAAGAAAGATTGGTAAGATCATCCCAATAACAGATATCCTAATTGCTGTAATTTCAATAAAAAATAATACTAAAATATTAACTTTGGATAGTCATTTCATAAACATCCCCGGTATTGAGCTAATATCTTTACAATAAATTTAAATTAAAAATTAATTTATTAAAAGAAAATGTTATTTTAATTTTTTCCCATCATCATTTTTAATATTTTTTAATCATGGCAATAGTAATTTTTAATTAATGTTTTACTAATATTAAAATTCCAGTAAAATATTAAAAGTTTTTAAAATATTATAAGAAGAAAGAATGTGAATGAATTATAAAAATAAAATAAAAAATTTTTTTGTCATTTTAATAATTATGACGATTATATTTTCAGCATTTTTTGGATTTACTTCATGTAAAAAGGAAAAGACTTCTTATATATCTACCACCACACTTGCTCAAACTACATTATCCGAGCAAACAACTACAACAAATATAGTAAATGAAGATTTTTACAGCAGTTCTTCAACAGAATTTACAAATTATTCTTTTATTTCTCCAAAAGGCTGGATATTAACTGAAGAAAATAAGGGGCAAAGAGTATTACTAAGCAATATCAGCCCATCAATTGAAGAAAGCATAATTGTTTCAGTAGAAAAATTAGATCAAATTAAAGACATTAAGAATGAAAGTGAAGTTCAAGTAAAATATTTTTCTGATTTAAAAAATATAAAAGATAAAAAAGATTTGCCAGAAGAAGATATTACTATATCAAATATCCAGTCAAAGATTTATGGATATGAATATACATTATTACTTGACAATAAACAAAAAGCTATCGACTTATTAAGTTTTATAAATAATGACGGATATTTATATATTATTAAATATATGGGGACAGGTTCTAATATTGTTTCTGAAACTGCTATATCAGATTTTAGAGAATTCCTTAAAACTTTTTCTTTAAATCCTCAAAAAGAAAGTGCAAAAAAAGCACAAAAACCTAATTCTGTAAATATATTAATATTAGGAGATGATAGCGCATTTGATAGGCCAGGGGGAAGAGTAAATGGTAGGACAGATATAATTATTATATTCCATCTTAATTTAAGCACTGGTGAAGGGACAATAGTTACAATTCCAAGAGATACATGGGTTAACATTCCAGGGCATGGAGAGGGCAAAATTAATGGCGCTCATGCTATTGGTGGGAATGAACTAACAATTAAGACAATTGAAGAATTATCAGGTCTTAAGATTGATAATTATATAATTACTGATTTTGATGGATTTAAACCACTTATTGATTTTTTAGGTGGTTTTACAGTCGAGATAAAGGAAAATTTATCGGATTCTTTTTCAGGTTGTTATTTATCGGCGGGTGTTCATCATTTAAATGGTGAACAAGCTTTAGCTCTGTGCAGAGATAGACACAGAAACGGTGAACCTGGATTTCAAGGTGGCGCTTATGCAAGAGAAAGAGAAGCTGCTAAAGTAATTCTTGCACTTTATAGTCAGCAAACTTCATTTGAAAAGTTTATTAAAATGCCCGTATTTATAAATTTTCTTTTAAATTATGTTTGGACAGATTTTACGTTTAAAGACGTAATAAAATATTTACCAACATTTGGAAAAATTAATACTAATAAAATAAAAATCACAACTATTCCATCTTGGCCTGAGACTGTAGGTAGTGCTAGTGCTGTAGTTTACGATAAAGATGCAACAAAAGAGCTTTTTGAAGAAATTAAAAATCAATAAAAAATTAAAAAATTATGTCAAATTATACGTCCCTTTGACAATTATATAAATTTGATTTATTGACTTTTAAAAAATTAATTATTAATATTATGAATTACTTTTTATAAAGTTTCATTTTATTGATAAGCGGAAGTGGCTCAGTTGGTAGAGCATCACCTTGCCAAGGTGAGGGTCGCGGGTTCGAGTCCCGTCTTCCGCTCCAAAAAAATAAATCATAATATTAATATTAAAAAGAATAAATTATTAATATTACGATTAGGATAGCAAATTCCCACTAATTGTTCCGATTATTGATTTAATGAATGTTATTATCCACATAAATGCAAGTAAAATTATTAATAAAACTAAATACCAAAATATAGGTTGCATTTTTAAATAAGAATATACATTAAATGTTGCTAAAGCATAAGCAGACAAAGGGAATATAAATGCCCACCATGAAAGTGAAAATGGTATTAAATTTTGTTTAATATATTTTATGGTTATAACTAGAGTTATTATAAATGCCCAAAGTCCAAATCCCCATAAAAATATCGATAATAAATATAAAGTATCGGTTGAGTTAATTAATCTTAATTGTTTAGAAATATCAGCAATTCCCATTAAACTTATAGTACCAACACCTATTGGGCCAAGTAAAATCCAAAATGTAGGTGCTGTAGAAGAATGAGGCATTTTATGATTAATGAATCTATTTAAAATAATACTACTAAGAATTATAAATAGCATCATTCCAATACCATAAAAAATCATATCAATAAAATTAATAAATTTTGCTAATTCCAAATTTTTTTCAATGTAAGATTTTATTAATAAATTACCTAATAAAGGTACTATAACGCTAGCAACAGGAGTTATGTACCATGAATAATTAGTTAGTTCAGGTCCAATATTTTCAGTAGCCATCATATTATACGTTACAAATACCCCGAAAATTAAAGAAAATAAAACATTGTATATCCATAAAATTAAGCTTACTATTATAATAAAGGAAATATTAAAATATTCTTTACCAATTATAAAAAAATTGGTACCAAGTATTAACCCACCAACTGGCATGGTAACAAAAAAATTAGACATAATAGGATGTTTTAAATCAAATATTAATTTGTCAAAATGAAAAAACCATCTTAATATCCATGGGACTATTAAAATAAGAAATAAAAATATATTTAAAAAGAAAAGAGCAACTGATATTGGTTTTATAAACGCAAATCTTGAACTAAGTAAATAAAGTAAATTTGCAAATCCTCCCGTACCCATTACAGCTGCGTACCATGCTGGTGAAAAATTCCTTATAATATCATTAAAATTAATTTTTTTATTCTTATCCATATAAACTCCTTTATATTAGATTATTAACATATTATAATATTATGAATATAATATATATTATTTTGAATTTAATTTGTCAATAATTATTTAAATTTTTGTTTAATATTTATTTTTAATTTTATTATTTTTATTGTTTTTAAAAATTAAAAATTATATATAATGATTAATTTAAAATGATAATTACATTTTAATTGATATAAATTTTTGTAAAAATGAAAATATATTAATTTTTAATTATTAATATTTTTATTTTGTAGTAAAATATTTTTTACTTTAAAGTTTTAAATATATATTAAAGTAGTATTATCATATTTACATTATTGTATTATTGTTATTTTTTTAACATTTATTTATTAATATTTCATAAAAAATTTTTATTTTATTTTATAAATAAATGAAAACATATTTTTAGTAATTTTTATTTAAATTTTATTAAAATTATATTTTGAATTAGAAACGCAATGGAAAATAAAAATAATAAAAGAAATATTATTATTGAAAATTTAGGTGAAGTTAATAATACTGAAGGCTTAAGTATATTTGATATAGTTTTAGAAAAAGATAAACAAACTGCTAAAAAAGCAATACTAGCAGAGATTGAGTTTAAAGATGGTTTAAAAAAATTTGTTGATTTAACTTTTATACCAAGTGATTTAGAAATTTTAAAAATAAAATTATTGTTTCCTGAAGATAAAGAATCTCTTGATACATTAAATCATAGCACTTCTCATATAATGGCTGCAGCAATACAAAAACTTTATCCTGAAGTAAAATTTGCCATTGGTCCATCTATAAAAGATGGTTTTTATTATGATTTTGAATTAGATAAAGTTATTACCCCAGATGATTTAAAACCAATTGAAGATGAGATGAAAAAAATAATTTCATCAAATTATTCTTTTATAAGGCAAGAGATAACAAAAAGTGAAGCAAAAAAGATATTTAAAGAAAATCCATACAAACTTGAGTTAATTGATGGCATTAATGATAATAATGTTTCTATATATAAGTGCGGAGATTTTATTGATTTATGTAGTGGTCCGCATATTCCTACAACTTCTAGGGTTGGTGCATTTAAATTACTAAGTATTGCTGGAGCTTATTGGCGAGGCGATGAAAAAAATAAAATGTTGATTAGGATTTATGGTACTGCATTTTTTAATAAAGAAGATTTAAAAAATTATCTAGATAAAATTGAAAGAGCAAAATTAAGTGATCATAGAAAAATTGGTAAAGATCTTGAACTATTTAGTTTTCATGATGAAGCTCCAGGATTTCCATTTTGGCATCCTAAAGGAATGATTATAAGAAATATAATTGTTGATTATTGGAGAAAAATTCATCAAGAAAATGGATATCAGGAAATTCAAACTCCAATTATTTTAAGTAATCAACTATGGCATACTTCTGGTCATTGGGATCACTATAAAGAAAATATGTATTTTGTAAAAATAGAAGATAACGACTATGCAATAAAACCAATGAATTGCCCTGGAGCTATTCTTATTTATAAATCTAAACAACATTCATATAAAGAATTCCCTATAAGATATGCGGAGCTTGGTCTTGTTCATAGGCATGAAAAATCAGGTGTTTTACATGGTTTATTTAGAGTAAGGAATTTTACCCAAGATGATGCTCATATATTTGCTTTAGACGATCAACTTGGCAAAGAAATTACTTCAATAATTAATATGATTAAAGAGATGTATAATGTTTTTGGTTTTAAAGATTATTTTGTTGAATTATCTACAAGACCAGATGATAGAATTGGCTCAGATGAAATGTGGGACAAAGCTGAATCAAAGCTTGAAGAAGCAATAAAGGAAAATAATTTGTCTTATAAAATAAATCCAGGTGATGGAGCTTTTTATGGACCAAAAATAGATTTTCATATAAAAGATTCTCTTGAAAGAACATGGCAATGTGCAACAATACAACTTGATTTTGCAATGCCTGAAAAATTTGATATTACATATATGGGCGAGGATAACTTAAAACATAGACCGGTAATGCTGCATCGTGTGATTTTAGGTAGTATTGAAAGATTTATTGGAATATTAATTGAAAATTATTCAGGTAATTTACCATTGTGGTTAGCCCCAGTTCAAATAGCTATACTTCCTATTTCTGATAAATATCAACAATATGCTCAAGAAATATATGACAATTTAAAAAAGGAGGGTTATAGAATAGAAATAGATAATAGAATTGAATCTTTAAATAAAAAGATTAGGCAAGCAGAATTAAATAAAATACCTTTAATGATTATAATAGGTGAAAAAGAACAAGATTCTTTAACTATTACTATAAGAAAAAAATTAGGGGGCGATATAAAGAATATTAAACTAGAAGATTTTATTAATATTTTAAGAAAAAATATAGAAAATAAAAAAACTTATTTTGAAGAATACGTCTAATATAAATAGTATAATATATTATATAAATAATCTATTTTTTAATATTTATAAAAATTATTAAATTTTTTTATTCATAATTTTTAAAAAAATAGTATATAATAGAAAAAGTTTTCAATATATAAATTTATTTTAATAAAAAATTTTTCATTATATCTAAATTTTAAAAGCTTTGAGGTGAGCAAATGACATTAAAAGAAAAAATTAAATTAAAATCTACAACTACTGCAATTAAAGGGGCATTAAAAATAATGCCAAAACTTTCAGATGAACAATGGCTCAAACTTATAAGGGGTAGAGTTTATAAATTAAAGAAAAAAGAAGAAAGAGATTTTATGGAAAATCTCTTAATAAATATAAAACATAAAATTAATGATGTTTCACCTTCTGTTAGAGAAAAGATAGTTATGAACCTTATAAATAATGCCATGATTCAAGGTCAACCAAAAAGACAAGATTTTGCAAAAAAATATGGTATAAATCCACCTAATCATCTTGTAATTAGTCCTACAATGACTTGTAATCTTAAATGTTTTGGTTGCTACGCATGGCAATATAGCAAAAAGAATGATTTACCTTATGATGTTTGTAATAGAATTATAGATGAAGCTAATGATATTGGTATTTATTTCTTTGTAATTACTGGTGGGGAACCTTTTTATTGGGAACATCTTTTTGATTTTCTTGAAAGACATAATAATTCATTTTTCCAGATCTATACTAATGGCATACTAATAGATGACAAAGTAGCTGAAAGACTTGCTCAACTTGGTAATGCAGTTCCATGTATAAGTGTTGAAGGCTTTAAAGAAGAAACTGACGAAAGAAGAGGAGAAGGAACATGGGACAAAATTATGAATGCTTTTGATGTTTTAAGGAAGCATGGAGTTATTTATGGTTTTTCAGTAACTGCAACTAGAAAAAATAATGAACTTGTTGTAAGTGATGAGTTTATAGATTTAATGATTCAAAAAGGTGTTTTCATTGGTTGGTATTTTAATTATATCCCAATCGGTAAAGAGCCTGACTTAAGTTTAATGCCTACCCCTGAACAAAGAAATTATAGAAGGAAAAGAATTCTTGAAATAAGAAGAACAAAAAATATAACAGTTGCCGATTTTTGGAATGATGGTAATTTAGTTAATGGTTGTATGGCAGGTGGTAAAAATTACTTGCATATAAATGTTAATGGTGATGTTGAACCATGTGTATTTGTTCATTTTGCTGCTGATAATATCAAAGAGAAAAGTTTGGTTGATATAATAACATCTCCATTCTTTATGGCTTTTAGAAAAAGACAACCTTATTCAGAGAATTTATTAAGGCCATGTACTATTATTGATAATCCTCAAATGCTAAGAGATATAGTAGCAGAAACAGGTGCCCATCCAACACATGATGGTGCAGAAACAATAATAACAACTTTAGCAAAGCCATTAGATGAATATTCTGAAGAATGGAAAAAATATGCTGATGAGGCATGGGAGAAAGAATATAATACATATACAGATTCTGGACAAAGAGTTGCTGATAACGCAAGCTAAGTTATTAAAATTAAAAAATTTAAATAAATATTGGACAAAATTAAATAAAACTTATATAATTTTT
>Ga0315298_1004418_pt1 | contig 21019 bp, 13 predicted proteins | sample WHS_1_MG_FD_203077 | JGI IMG/M metagenome (GOLD analysis project Ga0315298, IMG submission 203077) | Extremophilic microbial mat communities from Washburn Hot Springs, YNP, Wyoming, USA - WHS_1_MG | ecosystem: Environmental > Aquatic > Thermal springs > Hot (42-90C) | place: USA: Wyoming...
TGTCGGAGGACCTGGACGGGGCGGGGCCGGCGGAGCCGGAGGTCCGCTGGACGGTGTACGACGGGCTGAACCCCTATGCGGATTTCGACGGGCAGGGCAATCTCACGCGCCGCTATCTATACAGGCCGGCGGTGGATATGATTATGGCGGGACTTGCGGAGGCAGAGGGCGTGCGGTGGTACTTGTCGGATCACTTGGGGACGGTCCGCGACCTGGCCGATGCGGCCGGCGAGGTGATCGACCACCTCGCCTACGACGCGTTCGGCAATGTGCTTGCCGAGAGCAACCCGGCCGCGGGCGACCGCTTCCGCTTCACCGGCCGGGAGTTTGACGCCGCCACGGGCCAGTACTACTACCGGGCTCGGTACTACGACGGGACCATCGGCCGCTTCACGAGCGAAGACCCGCTTGGGTTCGGGGCGCGCGACATGAAGCTTGCGCGGTATGTCGGGAATAGCCCCGCACGTTTTACCGACCCGCTTGGGCTGGAGACGAATGGGACCGCCCCGAGTATCGTCGACGAACACCCCTTCTGGAACACGGCATCGGGGGTTGAGTTGCGCAAACGCATCGAGAAGGCACGGGATTACCTTAAAGCGACATTGGCCAAGCTCATCAACGATATCCGAGAGAAGCCGGGGTGGGAACCCGCGGTGCTTCGGTTCATCCTGGACAACGTGGACAAGGTGGTGTTCACGCCCAGCGGTTTCTTCGGGCGGGGTGAACAAGCGGTCCCTAGTGTACAGAGCGAAGGTGGAAGGCTGAAGAAGCTTACTATCCGCCTCCAGGTGTTCAACGTTTTCAATCTCAAGAGGACGAACATGGCAAGCCCTGGAAACCGCCGGAGATACCGGTGGAGATCCCCCTGCCGGGCCACATGGGTATGGGCGAGGAGGACATGAACGCCCTTGCGGCGAATGCGTACGAGCACGCCAAAAGGCGCCAAAAATGGCTGGAGGAGGCCGGCTTGACGGCCCCCAGGACGGAGATGTGGAGTGCTGAGCAGATTGCGGCACTCATGGCCAACGAGTTGCTGCATGCGGCTGAGGAACTCGAGGTGGCGAAATATAAATACGAGCTCGACTGGCCGGTGGCCCATGTCCCGGGCGTGATTTTGGAGAATGGCAGTAGCCCGATGGATTTTCTGGGCTCCCTTCCACCGGAACGCAAGTACAAGAATCCGATGGCCGCTGACTCCATAATGCATGAGATTTATTACTACGGCAAGAAATAGCTCGGGGGGAATCGTATCGGCTGCCCCGGCTGGCGGTCGGGCAAAATGGCGATAGATGGCAAGTTGATGGGCACCCCTTACGCCGACGGTCAGCTTGCCACGCATTATCGGAGGTTACAAGATGTCTTCGGCGTTGTTACTGGTCCTCTTGTCCGCAAACGCCCCGCCTTGCTACGAGTGGTACGACGTGCGGATTCCCAAGGAACTTTTTGTGGTTGAGGAGTTTTCGCGAGGGCAGGTCGGCTTGGCGGTGCATGAAGATGGGCAGCGCGTAGCCGTGGTGACGACGCGCGGGGCCCTGCTGGTGGACAGGCGGAAGAATCAGAAGCAACCCATTCGGCGAAGTCGGTTCTCGCTCAGCGAGGTTGTGGATGTTGCGTTTCTGGATGAGAAGCGGTTGGTGTTCACCACATCTTCCGAGATTGTCCAGATTTCGTTTGTTGACGGACGGATCCTCAAGCGGGTAAAGTCCCCACCGCTGTTCTACGATTTCGCGGTGCTGAAATCCGGATATCTGGTCGGACCCGTGGAGCCAGACGGCCAGCCGTTTCCTGCCCACGCGCTGGTCTCGCCTGAGGACGGCAAGGTACTCTTCGATTTTGGTGACGAAGCGGGCATGCGGAGCGTGATGGCCCGTGATCGCTGGGGCATACGCTTTGCTACGGGCTGTGTGACGGGGGGTATCTTAGTAGGCGACCCTTCTACCCGCTCGCTCCGCTACGTGGTACGGAGCACCGGCGGTAATCCTGTCTACGCCGCGTGTTTTGATCCCACGGGACGATATCTCGCAATAAGCTGGGGCTATTGCGAGGCGGCCGTGGTTGATCTCCTTGGGCCGACCGTAAGCGACGCGGCCAAGGCATCGGGCTACCTGGGCAAGTTCGGACAAGCCTGGCGCGGCAGCACCGACGCGCCGACAGGCATGGGCTGCATTGACGAGGATTGGCTGTGGTTTGCCGGGGGACGGGACTTGTATTTCTGCAGTTGGCGGGATCGAAAGGTCATTGCGGGGATTGGGCCATACGCCAAGGCGGACTGTTTCGTCTGGAAGGGGAGCCTGGATGGGCACCTGCTGGTGGCGATTGACTATCTCGGCACCGTGTGGTTCGGACGATTGTGCAAGGAGGAGAGAACCGATACCAGCGCAGCGGCGTCAAAAGATGGAATCAACTAGTGGGGGCCCCGCCCACCGCGTATGGCAGGGCGTCCGGACATTGGCACTCCTCCCACTGGACGGTGTGCTGGGCGGGCACTGAGTCCAGTAGGGTGGGCACGGCCCACCAAAACCGTTGCCTGGACGCGGGCTGGCGGGACCGCTCAGCGGAAGCGGTGGGCAGGCTGACCGCTATCTTTACGGGCCGGCGGTGGATATGATTATGGCGGGACTTGCGGAGGCAGAGGGCGTGCGGTGGTACTTGTCGGATCATTTGGGGACGGTCCGCGACCTGGCTGATTCGGCCGGCGAGGTGATCGACCACATCGCCTACGACTCGTTCGGCAACGTGCTGAGCGAGACAAGTCCGGCCGCGGGCGACCGTTTCCGGTTTACCGGCCGGGAGTTCGACGCCGCCACGGGCCAGTACTACTACCGGGCCCGCTACTACGACGGGAGAATCGGCCGTTTCACCAGCGAAGACCCCTTGGGCCTTGCCGCCGGCGATGTGAATCTCTACCGGTATGTCTCGAACCGCCCCACCGTGCTCACAGACGGGTTAGGATTGCTTGCCGACAGTCCCATATACACGGGGGTAGGGCTGTCGCCACCCAGCGGGAGCGGCCTCGCGGAGGGAGAGCCCGGTGCCACGCCGGGTGAGTCAAAGGAGATCGCGGAGCTGCAAAGGGTGATCACCAAGTTGGAGAACACACGGGCGGAACTCATCCAGAAGCATTACCTGCCAGCTCTGGCCGAATTCCTAAGAATCAAGGCTCGGAAAAGTTGGCTGGCTGGGGAGGTGAAGCGACTGATTCGCTGGCGCGAATGGCTTACGCAAAGCTTGATGAACTCCTCCGCTTTGCCGCCGCCGATGGGCGTGTATTATAGGAGTGCCGTCCTAGCAGCAATGGCGGTGGCGAAGGCGGCTGAGGTAGGGTTTGCCCAAGAGTCCGAAGCGTTGGACGAACCTTTGGGAAAGGCCCGCGTCGAACTTCAGAACGTGCAGGTGAAGATCAACGCCATCGATAAGGAGATCCACAAACTTAAGGAGAGACTTATGCTCCTTTTGGAACTTCAAGGTAATGGAAGGCGGTGAACTGGCGTAGTGACTCAGATGGTGGAGCCGCGCGCGTACAATAGTTTGCGTGAACACGGGGATCCAGGGTCATGCTTTCGTGTACTTTGGCTTTGGCGTATTCCCTTGCTGCTGCTGGCTTCACGCAGCCGGATCCGGCCGAAGGTGATATGCAATATGCGCTCGGAGTACGCTATTTACGTTCTGGGGATTTCTTTGCAGCGGCCAAGGCCTTCGGTAGGGTGATAGCCGGGGGCCAAAAGAGCAAAGGAGCATATCGCGGCCGGGGATTCGCCAGGGTTCTCTCTGGGAACCCGCGAGGGGCGATCCGCGACTTCGACGAGGCCATTCGTCTGGCCCCGGGCGAGGCGGCGCTTCATTACGGCCGGGGGTGTGCCCATCGGATGGTGGGAGACCGATGGGGGGCGCTTAAGGACCTGACGGAAGCCATCCGACTAGACAGGGATTACGCCGCGGCGCTCTGTGGCCGGGCAGGGGTTCTCGACGATCTCAAGCTGTTCGCCCGTGCTCATGCCGACATGTCACGCTACTGGGAGCTTCGTGCCCGCGCGGAACAGGCGCCGGAAGCGGCACGGCGCGCCGCCGAGCGAGAGACGGACCTTGTCTCTGGGGCTCGTGCCGAGGTTCAAGCTTACTTCGAATACCATTGCTGGATGGAACTTCACGCGGCATATCGCTCGCTTGAGGTCCGCGCGAAGAGCAATTCCAATGCGAAGGAGCAGCGGGGGAGAGTATCGGCGCTGCGGGACGCCGCGGTGGTGTGCGCGGTAAAAGGGAGGTTGCGCGACTCGGTGGAACACCTCCACGCAGCGATACAGCGAGAGCCGAACAACGCCGCGCTGTACAAGCTGCGTGGCCTGCTTCATGTGGTTCGCAGGGAACTCGCGGAAGCCCTCTCAGATTTCAGTAGAGCGATCGAGTTGGCGCCTAAGGAGGCTGAACTCTACGTCTTCCGGGCGATCGTACGTGCCGAACTGGGCCAGCCGTGTGCGGAAGACTTACAGCAGGCCACGCAGATCATCGAGATGGAATACGGCGAATTGCAGAAGGGCTTGCCAGTGCGGCTTCGCAAGAAGTGAACTCGCATCGGGGATTCCTAGCCGTGGGGAGGACGAGAAGGTGCGGGTAGTTAAACCGGCGCGTGCGAGGGTCGATGAACAAGTTGTGGTCAAATTGATATCGTGCCAATAAGGGAATGTCGTGATAACCCGGCATGCAAGAGGCACGCGCGACGGCGAGCAGCGAGCGTTTCCGGAACTCCCCAGGGGAGGCTTTATGAACGGTCGCAGAGCGTCGAGCCCCGGAGCGAGGGGAGGTAAATCGGCCCGCGGGGGTGAGAGCGACGGGGAACGCAACACACACGCCCCAATGCAGTTCCTACACCGGAATCACTGCGTTGGGAACTGTGGGATGCCGCCTGGTCGCCTTGGCTCCCGAGTCGAGTAGGGCGCCTACCGGCCCCCATAACCGCTGGCTGGACGCGGCCGACGAGGATGTATTAGCCGCCCCTTCGGCAGACGGCGGACCAGACAAAGGGTACTCTGGGAGCACCGCTTGCCATTGAGGGTGTGCCACAGGGCCTTCCGGCCGCCGGGCCGGGGTCACCCGCCCTACCTTATCCGGCCGGTAGGGGATAGGATGGTGGGGAGGCTTGCGGAGGCAGAGGGCGTGCGGTGGTACTTGTCGGATCACTTGGGGACGGTCCGCGACCTGGCCGATGCGGCCGGCGAGGTGATCGACCACATCGCCTACGACGCGTTTGGCAATGTGCTTGCCGAGAGCAACCCGGCCGCGGGCGACCGTTTCCGGTTCACCGGCCGGGAGTTCGACGCCGCCACGGGCCAGTACTACTACCGGGCCCGCTACTACGACGCCGCAATCGGCCGTTTCACGAGCGAAGACCCCCTGGGCCTCTCTGCCGGGGATGTGAATCTCTACCGCTACGTCCTCAACCGGCCCACCGCGGCGACCGACCCGACAGGACTGTGGAGTCTTTGGGAAGAAATCTATTTGCTGCCCGGGACGATTTATTATTTGCCCCAGGGCTATTGGGAGACGGGCGTTTCCGGCGGGCAGACTGATTCGCTTTTGGGGTGGATTAACGGGGTGACCGACGCTTTGAACCCCATCGGAGGTGGCCTTCCCACGACACCGATCTACGGAAACGAATGGGCGTTTTCGGGTGGGCGGACAGTGGGGCGCGTGACGGGGATCGGAGTGGGGGCGGTCCTGAGCGTGGCGGGGGTGGCGGGGACGGTATCGGCGTTGCAATACGTTCATGCGGCGGGTGGATTGCTGCAGGTGGGCGAACTTGCGCTTGCCGGCGGGGGAAGGATCTTCTTTGTGGTGGTCAACGGAGAGGCACTTCCGTTAACCGCGGAACTGGCTGTCTCCCTTGGGATATCCGCGGCGGGCGGCCTTGTGGTGGCCGGAGGGATCGATGACCAGATCGCATATAGCGTGGGTGTCCCTGGCGAGTCTGGGGGTGGGGTTTCTCGCGACCCATGGGAAGACATGGAGCAGCGCCACTTGAGGAAGTGGCTGGAGCAGCTTGAGACGACAAGACGGCGCTTGAGCGTGGAGGAGACCCGGCGGCTGCTCTTCCATCTGGAAGAGCGCGGGTGGACGGTCCTTCGCAACCGGGGGGTAGAGTTTGGGCGGAAGTTTGGGCATCACGTCCACATTGTAGGGCCGGGCGGCGGCCCTAAGGTCCATCTCTCGGTTCCCGCGGAGTTTACGTTCTAATGGCGCCCGGGTTACTGTTGGAGAATGTAGCGCCCTTGGGATACCTGTTGGTGTCCAGAGTCCTGCCGGAGGTCCCAGGGACGGAGCTTCTTTACTATGGGGTGGACCGCCTCCCGGCCTTTTGCCCGACTTACGGTCCTATTCGGGAGTTCTTCGGCGAGCCGCCTGAACAGGATCCGATAGTGGCGGCGGCGATCGATGAATGGCACGCGATTGCCGATGAACCATACTTCACCCGGATCACCCCGGATTACGAACAGGCACTGCGACTGATGTCTATCCTGGGACAGCGGGCACCGTTGGAGATGGTCTTCTGTGAACTGGCGTGGGGACCGGGCCAAGAGAAGTGGTTGTCGCGTTTTCGCCCGTTTTTTGGGCAACCGCAGAATGTAACTTTGTTTTACGGATACGACGTGGCGTGGCGCGAATGCACGGAGTCGGCAATTACCGAGTGGGCGTGCGCGGCCGAGCAAAAGGGGATTTGGACGGGGCGTTTGAATCGATGGGGGTTGCTCAATACGTATGCGGATGCGTTGGAACTTTGGCGAGCGGTCACGCGCCCCGACTTGCCGGAGGAGTTTCAAATCTTTCGAGTACATCGAGTAGGACCATGACCCGTTGCCGAGATAACGGAGCGGCCTTGTTGGGCCTTGTTGACTAATTCCCCTTGAACAAAGAAGACCCGAGACGAGGGATCTGCTTGTCGACTCGGCTGCGGAGCCGTCCGTTGACTATACCCACTCAAACCGCGGAAGCCCAAGCTGCGTAAACCGGTTCAATATCTCGCACCGCAGACGAATTTCCGTCCGCTCGGTGGCAAACACCCGGTTCTTCAACCGATCTCCGAACGTCCCCTCGAGCCGTGAAACCGCCCTCTCCACCAGACTCCGGCGATGATACCCCATAGGCTCCTTCCACCGCCTCCGCCCCAGGTCCCGCACCCTGCCCATCGCCACACTGGCGCGCCAACGGCGGCCAACCTGCATATCGCCTTCGACACCACGCCGGTGGCATTGGCTGTCAGCCTGATCCTGATGCATTTTTTCCCTCGCAGCCAGGCGGACGAGGAGGGTTTTGTGGTACAGGCCGTGGAGTGGTGTATGCGGCGGCTGGTGTTTCGCATGCCCATGCCCGGAGAGGGGGCCCGAGGAAGCCGGCACGCCGCAGGGTCCAGGTTTTCAGCTTGTCGTTTCTCGATCTTTTGTCCTGTCCGCTGGGCGGGATTCTGGTCCTGTGGCTGCTGAGCATCCGCCAAAGCCAGCAAGAGGCGGCCTCCTATGCCGGCCAAGCCCACAGCATGCAGCGGCAGATCGCCGAGGCCCTTGCGGCCCTGCGAACCGCCCCCCCAAAAGGCACCACCGGCCAAGGCCATGCCGAGGGCCGGCAGAAAACCATCGAAGGGATCAAAGCCACGCAGGCGGCCCTGATTGACCTGAAGCGGACGATGGACGGCGCGGTGTTCGGCTTTGATACCTCCGGAAGCGAGGCTGTCAACGCCCACGGCGCATTCAGACGCTGGAGGTCGGCGGTGGCGCATCACCCCAGCGAGATACGGGACATTCTGATGCAAGGCCAGGAAACGCGAGCGGGAGGCTAATAACCGGTTGCAGCGGACGGTCCGCTGCGCGGCCCGCCGCTGAACCGGAGCGTTAGCCGTCTTGGAGGTTTCGCTCATGATTGAAAGCAACCCGACGAGCGTTGTCGCTGCGTTCGACATGCTACTCGGCTCCAATGGGTCACAGGTTCTCGACCGCGTGCTTCAGAGCATGAGGGGCACGCTCAAGGACGTGGACTACGAACCGCTGGCCTCTTTGCGGACCGTGTGTTCTGGCTGGAAAACGGCCGCCTGGCCGATCGCTCTCCCGTTGCTGTCGTCCCCTCTTGAATGGTGGGGGTTGGCCATGCTCCGCTTTCTGATGTTGGCAGTGCTTGTCGCCTTGGCCGTGGTGCTTGGCTTCGTGATCGACGCCCAATCGCGCACGCCGGTACACCATTCGGACCTGGTCTCATCGACCACCACCATCTACGCCGTCGGCCGCGTCGAAGGCGCCACCCGCGAAATCGAACTCCGCACCCAGTTGCTCGGCCGGATCGTGGCCGTGCCGGTCCGCCAAGGCCAAGAGGTCCACGAAGGCGACGTGCTCCTCCAACTGGACGATGCCCAGTACCGCTTCGAAGTCGCCCAAGCCGAGGCCGAGCTGGCCCAGGCCCAGCTCGAGCGCCTCTTGGCCGGGGCCCGGTCCGAGGAGCGCCGCCAGTCGACCGCCAAGCACCGCGCCAAACTGGCCGAACTGGAACGTGCCGAACTGGCCTGGAAACGCGTGCGCGAACTTCAGGGTGCGCGGGCCGTCTCGCCCCAAGAGGCCGACGACCAGCGGACCGCCGTGGCCGCCCTGGCCGCCGAGGTCGAGGCCGCCAAAGCCGCCGCCGATCTCCTCAACGCCCCGCCCCGCGACGACGAGGTTCGCCTGCACAAGGCCCGGGTGGCCGCCGCCCAGGCCCGCCTGGAACTGGCCAAAGTCCAGCTCCAGCGGTGCAGCCTCCGAGCCCCCATCCGCGGCCAGGTGCTGCGCGTCGATGCCGAGCCGGGCGAGCTGACCGGCCCCGAAGCCCCTCAGCCCGTCATCATCCTGGCCGACAACCGCCGCTTCCGCGTGCGGGCCTTCGTCGAGGAATACGATGCCCCCCGGCTGGCCGTGGGGCTGCCGGTCCGCGTAACCGCCGATGGGCTGCCGGGCCGCGAGTTCCCCGGCCGCGTCGCCTCGCTCAGCCCCATATGAGCCGCAAGGAACTGTGGAGCGATCACCCCGCCGAGCGGTTCGACACCAAAACCCGCGAAATCTGGGTCGAGTTGGATCGGTCCGACGACCTCATCGTCGGCCTCCGCGTGGACGTAGCCATCGACGTATCCCAAATGTCAAGTGCCCCTCCGAATGGTGGTCAGGTGTAGGAGTAATGAGAGAGAATCCTGCACTCTCAATGGCAAACTAATGGCCAAAAATGGCCGCAAATTGCACTTAACCATCTGCGATAAACAGCACATAACCTCAAGCAGCTATGGAATTTAAGTCACTGCTATCTCCCTTTACCCCATAAAAAATAGATTCGTTTGCGGCGTCGAACGCCCGGCGGACACGGCATATTCCCCCCTCTCCCTCCCGCGGTGGGAGAGGGGCTGGGGGTAAGGGCGACCGGCCAGTGGGTCATGGACTTCTCGCGGACCCATTCGCGGGACGCGGCGAGCCCAGGCGTAAGCCCGGGGTGGACCGCACCGGAGCGAGGCCGGTACAGCGGCAGGGGAATTTTGTGTTTGCCACCGGGGGCTGACGCCCCCGGCTCGGGGGGCACAGTGACCGCCCTACCACAAATCGCGGACGGAACCGTTCTTTTGGCGGGTCGCCGATCCTTGGTAAGGCCAACAATGGTTCGCAGGCGGCCTTTGGGTATTTCTTCCCAGGCTACTTTTTCGGCAGCGTCCTACCGGTCGCATCGAAATCCACCAGCCACACTGTAAACCAATGAGGGGTGCGGTTGTGGATATATGGAGGGGTATAGCATGGTTCTCTTCGTGGCACTCGATGCCCAGCAATGGCCGCAACGAGCACTCACGATCGGGAAGGAGAATGCCGAGTTGGCACTAGCCAGTAAGCCCCGAAATTCTACCCGCGGCTACTTCAACAATCTGTTGGCCCGGTTTAGACTGGAAGAGATGCTTGTCCGGGCTGCCTTCTCTAATTGGCGAACAAGCGACGGGCGACTCCGCAGGGAGTCGCGAAACGACCGGAAGAGGAAGCGCAAGTCGTGCGGAGCTTTCGGTATTGTGCGGTATGGGGCCTGGCGGTTTGCACCGCTGCTGGTTGCCTGAGGTGGGCGGGGTTGCCTACCCCGGCGGCCGAGGCAGCCGGCCCGGCGTCTGCCAATCCTGGGGCCCCGGCAGCCCGTTGGCCTGAGGCGGCGTTTTCTGTTGGTCTGGCAATGCAAGCCGGTTTGCCGCCGGACACCAACTCGGCGAGCGGCCCGACGCAGCCCGGGACCTCTCTTGCAACCCCACCGCATCCGCCCATGCCCAGGGGGGCGCCACCGATGGGCTCAGCCGTTTCGGGCGCAGGACCGGGGGTGGTGCCGATGGGGAGTCCGGCAAGCAGCCCGTCCAAGCCACCGACTGCTGCCTCTGCGCCGATGCCGGGGGCCGCATCACCTGCAAAGGAGAAGCCGGCGAGCAGAGCGGAACAGGCATCCCAGCCCCCAGGTGGGCAACCCACGCCAAAGCCCGAGTCGTCTTTCGCGCCCGTTGGGAGCGGCGGGCTCAGTCCATCGGCGGGGCAGTCCCCGGCGATGCCTGGGGCGCTGGTAGCGCCGGTTCCCGCGATGTCTGGCCCGGCCGTTCAGGAAGCGCTTCCTTCGCTGTTTTATTTGAAGGATAAGGACGGAAACCTTCAGCCGGTGCTTGGGTTTTCGTTCGAGGACTTCGAGGAGATGGTCCGGCAGAAGCTGCGGCAGGAGCAGCCCGAGGCGCCCCCGGCGTACGTGATCGAGCAGGCGGTGTTTTCCGGTAGAGTCCGGGACGAGCGGGCCGAGTTGCGGGCCGAGTTCCGCATCCGCGTGCTTTCCGATCAGTGGGTTCGGGTGCCACTGCGGATGGAGCAGGCGGTGCTCCGCAATCTGCCGCAATTCAGTCCCGAGGGCGAGCATTTTCTTCAGTTTTCGCCTGGCGAAGGCTACGTGGCTTGGCTCCGCGCGGGGAAGGACCGTCAACAAGAGGTAACTATCGAGGCGCTGGTCCCCTTGGTCACGGCGGGGGACGAGACGCGGCTGCGCCTTTGGCTGCCGCGGGCAGCCAAATCGGAATTGAGGCTGGACGCGCCGGGCGCCAAGGCCGTATCGCGAATCTCCGAGGGGGCGACCCTGGTGCCTGGACCCTCGCCAGAGCAACCGGGGCCGCTGCATGTGCTGGGCGCCGCAGGGGACTTCGAGTTGGCATGGCGATCGGCCGGCGGCTCCAGTGTGCCCGCCCCTGCTGTGTTGGAGGCCATCGGCGCGGTGCTGGCCAAGGTGGATGGGCAGGGAATCCGCTTCGAGGCCCGGCTGACGGTGCGGAGCTTCGGCGCGCCGTTCGATTATTTTCGGGTGCGACTTCCCAAAGGCGCGCAGTATGTGCCGATGGCCTCGGGCACCTACACCGTTACCCCGGTAGCGTTGGGCGGGCCGAGCGGCGAGGACTGGAAAGTGGTCGAGGTGCGATTGCCGGGCAAGACCGTGGGGCCCGAGGAGGTGGTGATTGCTGGCCGCACCGAATACGACGCTCCCGGCGCGGGTGTGTGGTGCGAATTGGGTGGGTTTGAAGTCGTCGGGGCGGAGCGGCAATGGGGTTATCTGGCCATTTCGGCGGCCAGCGACTGGCACGTGTTGCTGGGCCCAGGGCGAGGGGTCCGCCAAGTGGAGGAACTGCCGGCGGCGCTTCGGCCTGCGGACTTGGTAGCCGGCTTTGAGTACTTTATGCAGCCGTTTTCGCTGGCTGCTCGTGCCGTGCCGCGAACCACCCGCATCGCTGTCGAGCCGGAATACGTGTTTCTGGTCGAGTCGCGCCAGGTAACTTTGCAGGCGCGGTTGAAGTACACTGTGCGAACGCGCAAAGTGCGCACCCTGGACGTGGAACTAGGCCAGTGGGAGCTGGAAGACGTAGGGCCGGATAACTTGGTGGCCGCCGACGTCGTGGCTGACGCGCCCCGCGGGCTGGTGTCGATTCCCTTGAAACAGGAGTCGATGGGGCAGATCGAGCTAGTGCTCCGCGCGCGGCGGCCTCTGCCGGCCAATGCCAAATCGCTGGTGTTGGAACTGCCGCGGCTGCGGGGCCCGGCCGAAGGGTCGCTGCTGGCCGCCCCGGCCACCGTGGCAATCCTGCCCGATGACAACGTGGAACTGATTCCTGACGAGGGGGCGCTGGTGGGACTTGTCCGCCAACAGGGGCGACGACCGGCCGGGCTGCCGTCGCGAAGCCAGGAACCACTGGTGTATCGCGGCGACCCCGCCAAGGCCGTCTTCGTCGGCACGTTGCGGGTGCTCTCGCGGCAAGTGCGAGTGAACCTTTCCACCGGCATCCGTCTGGACGACCAGCGTGCCGAGGTGGAGCAGAAGCTGGCCTATACAGTCGCGTACGAGCCCCTGGATCGACTGATGCTCGATGTTCCGCGGAGTTTGGCCGTGGCCGATGGCGTGGAGATCCTCAGCGACGAGGGGAAGCGGCTTACCTGGACCGACCTGCCCGCAGCAGAGGCGATCCCTGGTGCGTCCCCCACGGTCCGCAAGCTGGTGGGCTTGCCGGCCCCTCGCATCGGCACCTTCGAACTGGTGCTTCGCTACAGCGTGCCGGTGGAACGGTTGCAACCTAAGGCCACTCTCAGTTGCGCAATTCCGCTGGTGGTGCCCGGCGATGGCGAATTGGCTGCCCACCGTGCTTCTGTTCGCACCCGCGAAGGCATTCAAGTGCAGCTTCGTGGCAACCAGTGGGCTGTGGTGGAAAAAGAGGCGGGCGATCCGCGGCCAGAGGGGTTGGAGGTAGCTTGCAAAGCCCGCACCATGGAACTTCCTTTGGGCATCTATCTGGAAGATTCTTCGGCCTTGGGGCTGACCGTGGCCGATCGGGCCTGGATCCAGACGTGGCTGGCGGGCCCTACGCGGCAAGATCGGGCGGTGTTCCGCTTTACCAGTACGAAAAAACAGGTCGAATTGATCGTACCCGCTGGCGTGCATCCCCGCGAGGTCGAGCTATGGCTGGACGAGAAGCGGATCAAAGGCCAGAGCACGCCCGAGGGCCGGATCATCGTCCCGCTGCCCAACGACAGTCCCCCCGGCCGCCATCGACTGGAAGCGATGTACCGGCTGGTGGTTTCCGGCGGGGGGCCCACACCCTTGGCCGTCGAGCTGCCTCGCTTGGGCCCTGATACCTGGGTGCAACACACTTACTGGCACCTCGTTTTGCCGGCCCAGGAACATGTGCTGGTGCCGCCGGCTGGCTTTACCGAGGAGTATCGCTGGGGTTGGACGGGGTTCTTTTGGGGGCGCGAGCCTTTACTGAACCAGTCGGCTTTGGAGATGTGGAGCGGCGCCCGGCATCTGCCCGAGGTGCCCGGCAGGACCAGCCAGTATCTCTACAGCGCGCTGGGGAGCATCAACCGATGCGAGATCCGCACGATACGCCGGCCGCTGGTGGTGCTGGCAGCTTCGGGAGCCGCGTTGGTGTTGGGATTGCTTTGGGTGTATGTGCGTGCGGCGAGGCATCCGGTGTGTTTGTCGGCAGCGGCGGCAGCGGTAAGCTGGGCCATCGTGGTTTATCCCGATTTGACGCTTTTGGGAGCGCAGGCCGCTGCGTTAGGCGTGGTGTTGGCCGGCGGTGCCGCCGCGCTGCAGCGGCGAATCCAACGCCGCCAGCGGGCGGGGACGTGGGAGGGTTCGAGTTCCGTAGTGGAGCGAGGATCGGCCCGGTCCGCGCCCCGCCCGCCCGCCCCCGGGGTCCTGGAATCGACCGAAGTGGCCCCGGCTCCAGCTTCCGACTCCTTAGCCTGAGGGGGCGCCGCCGCTGCGGGTGCGGCCATCGGCTTCGCTGCCCAAGCCTATAGTATGAAAAACGCAGTGCTCCTGATGGTTGTGGCAACGCTTGGGGGGCCAGCCGTGACCTGTGGCGCAGACGGGCCGGCTGGCACCCCTGAATCGCCCTTGCGCTTCCGGCGAGTGTATGCGCCGGCCGACCGCCTGAAGGAGTGGCCTCGCGACAACTTGCGCTACGTACCGGTGGATGCGGCCGAGTTCGAACGGCTGACGGCCTCGGCCCAGGCCAACCAGACCGCACTGCCCTCTTGTCCCTTGACCGAGGCCAGCTACCGAGCCCGCCTCGAAGGCGAAACGCTGGTCGAAGGCGAAGCCGTGCTGCGGTTTGCCGCTTTCTCCCGGGGCGGTACGCGATGGATACTCGAGCCCTGGAATCTGGCGGTGTCCGAGGCTCTATGGACGGCCAGTCCGCCTAAGCCCGCGGCGCTGTTGGCTGCCGGGGAAGGCAAGCTGGCCGTGGTTGCTGATCCCAGCGGCGGCCTCCGGTTAGCTTGGTCCCTGCGGGGCCGGCGCGACCCGAACGGCATGTTGGAATTCGAGTTCAATCTTCCCCCTTGCCCGTTGGTGCGCCTGGTTCTCGAGCTGCCCAAGGACGTGCAGCCGGTGGTCGAAGGCGGCCTGACCACGCGGCAAGACAGCGCTTCGCCGGAACGGGTTCAGTGGGCCATTGAACCCGGCCCCCGGCCGCAGTTTCACCTCCGTGTGGTTCCCTCTGGGCAATTGGATTCCGGGCGAACTCTGGATACCGTTCGCCAGGCGACCCTTTATGAGATGTCGCTTCGGGGCGTGGATGTAACCTCTCAGTGGACCCTGGATATCCGCAGTTTGCCGCGGCGGCAGATCGAGGTGGAGTTGGACCCAGGTTTGCGCCTTTGCGGCGCGTGGCTGGGCGAACTGCCGCTGCGCTGGTCGGCCAAGGCGGCGGGCCCGGCCGGCCAGCCCGCGCTGGCTTGGTTGGAACTGCCCGAACCGGTCCGCGGCCCCAACCGCACGTTGCGGCTGTCGGCCATCGGACCCGTGGTGCTTGGCCGGCCGTGGCGCCTCCCTGAAATCCGGCCTCGCCAGTTCTTTTGGCAGGAAGGGACCATTCGCCTGTTGGTGCCCGCCCCCTTGTCGCTGGAATATCTGTCGGCCGATGCTGCCCGGCAGACTGCCACCGGCATGCTGGCCGCCCCGCGCACGGGCGAGTCGGCCGAGTTGCAGTGTTTCGGCCCGTCGGCCGGCGTTCGGGTGGTGTTGGGTTCCGCCCAGCCCGAACTCCAGTGGAATTGCGGCACCACCGTGGAACTAGGCGGCGTGGAGTTACGCGCCCAAGTGATAGCCCAGCTTCAGGCCCAGGAAGGCGAGCAGTTTCAGGTAACCGCCGAGGTCGGGCCCCGCTGGAGCATCCAGGCGGTGGAAAGCGTTCCGGCCGATGCCTTGGACGATTGGAGCCAGGAAGGCCCTGTGGGCGGAAAGCTCACCATGCGACTGGCCCGTGCGATCGTGTCCGGCCGACCCCTGGAGCTTCGCATAACGGCCCACTGCCTGGCGAGCCCCAAGACCGACGCCTGGAGCACCGAAGAGCTGATCCCGCTTCGCTTCGCGGGCCGCGGGGGAACAAACCTGCTCGGCCTCCGTGCCCAAGAGGGCTATCAATTGCACGTCAGCGGGGCGGAGCGGTGGACCCGGCTGGAGTCCCCACCGGCCGCCGGTCCCGAACGGAACTTGCTCCCCGAAGCCTGGCCCCCCTTCGTGTTCCGCTATGATCCCCGGCTGGCCGCGTTTCGGGCGTGGGTCGAAAAACCCAAGCCCAGCTACACGGCAACGATTCGGGTAGAAGCCTTGGTGGAGCCCGGGCGCTTGGCCGAAACGTGCTACATCCGTTGCATCCCAGAGTCGGCAAGTCTGGACCGCGTGGTCGTGCGTTTCGTGCCGGCCTGCGCCGTCCCGCTGCGGTGGACGATCGTGGGCAGCGAGTGGGAGGCGATATCGGCCCGGGCGCTGCCGGCGCAATCGGCTCCGGGCGGCCTCTCTTCGGAGACATGGGAGCTGAGTTTCCGGCGGGCGCAGAGCGGTCCCTTTGAAGTGCGGGGCGTGCGACGCGTGCCTTTCGAAGGTCCCCTGCCGGTCAGCTTGCCCACCCTGCCCGAAGCCAAAAGCCAGCGCGGCACAGTCGTCATTGGAACCTCGGTGGGAGCGGCCGCCCGCATCGACAATCATCGTCTGTTGCCCCTCCCCTTGGAAGCCCTGCCCGTGGACCGCGCCCCGATATGGCGGGCCAGTTTTCATTACGATCCGGCAAGCGAGGGGCGGGCAAGTTCGGCGGCGGTGGTTCTCTATCCGGCGGGGCCGGCCGAGTTCCCGCCCAGCGCGTGGGTTTGGGATTTCCATCTGGAGTCGCGGTACGCCGCCCAGGGCACAGCGCACCATGTGGCCCAATTCCGCATCGAAAACACTGGCCGCCAACAATTTGCTCTTACCTTGCCGCCGGGCTTGGCCGCTGAAGCCATCCGGAATGTTTGGGTCGATGGGGTGCGCACTGCATGGACCGCGGCGGACGACCCATCCGCGGGTGTAACTCAGGTGCGCCTGCCTCTGCCAGCCACGCGCCGATATCCCGTGGTGGCGGTGCATTTTGTTACGGAAGCGGCCCGCCTCTGGCCCTGGGCCCCGCTGATGCCGCCCCTCTTGGAACCGGATGTGCCGGTCCTCCGCCGCACCTGGACGCTGTGGGTGCCGCCTGGCTATCGGGCACAGGGGGGCGCGCCCAGGGCCTGGGCCAGGGGCAGTTGGCGGCTGGCCGAGCGCCTGGCAGGTCCTTTCGCCCGGGTCGAGAACCATTGGCTCGCTCCGGGTGCGTGGTGGCAAGCACTCGGGGGCACCGCGGCCCACCCCCTTGCCGCCGAGGTCGAAGAGTTCCTGGCCCGGCTGGCCAGCACCGAAGACGCGCTCCGCAAACAGGCGCGGGCAAGCGAGGCCGAGGGCAAGCCTCCGGCCACTTTCACGTGGGGCCAATTGCTGACCCAGACGGTCGAAGGCACCCGTTTCCATTTGCTGATCGACGAACCGGGATTGTCGGACGGCGGCCTCGTGCCTCAGACGCCGGTCAGTCCCCCGAGGGGCGCATCGCCGGTGGCTCGCGGCCGGGCCCTGCTGGCGCAAGCCGATCTGATGTTGGTGGCGGCCGGCGACGCCCTCTTGCTCACCCGGCGAACCCAGGCAGCGCTACACCGCGTTTCTTTGAGCCAAGAAGATGCGGCTTGGGCGGCGGCCTCCGGGCCGTTGGCCAAACAGATTCAAGAATCCTGGTCCTTCCCTTCTGGCACAGGCTTTTTGCCGGTTCATGCCTGGAGCCGCCTGCCGCCTTCAGCCCTGAGCCCCTGGGCTGCGCTCGGGTCGGCCGGTGACGGCCTGAGCGATGCCATGGGCTGGTCGGCTGGCCGGTGGGAGGTCCCGGAGGAAGGCTTGCGTGTTTGGGTCATTCACCACGATGCGATGGAAATCGCACGCTGGGCCGCCTTGGCGATCCTCCTGGTGATCATGGGTTGGGGCGTTCGCGGGAGGCTGGGGCGCCGGGTGTTGGTGGTGGGGCTGCTGGCCATGGCCGCGCTAGCCGTGCCCGAGGCCTTCGCGCCGCCTTGCTCCGGGGCATTCTTGGGCGCAGCGGCCGGTCTGATCGTGTCGCTCTTCCGCCGCGGGCCACAAGCTGCCAAACCCGCTCCGAAAGGTGCCGGACGTGAGCCGGCCAAGCCCTCACCGGCCCCGCCCCTTGCGAGAAGTTCTACGCGAGGCATTCCCCAGGCCGGCCTAGCCTTGTTGGTGCTGGCGGGGGGGGTTGTCGTGGGGGCGCGGGCCCAGGAACCGCCAAAGACCGTTCCAGAACCACCGCGGCCTCCGGTTTACCAAGTGATTATCCCAACCGATGCGGGCCAACAACTTCCGAGCAAGTATCTGGTACCCGAGGCGTTTTATGCTGAGCTTCAACGGCGTGCCGAGGGGCCGCCTGAACGCCTGCCCCTGTGGACGCTGGGGGGAGCCGTGTATCGGGGCGTCGCCGACTGGAAGGACGCGCCGGAGCAACTGGCCGTCTTCGACCTGCGGGCCTATTACGACCTGGAAGTCCTCGGCCGCAATGCCCGCTTGGTGTTGCCCTTGGGTAGCGAACTCGTGCAGCCGGTGCCCGGCGGCGTGTTGCTCGATGGCCGGCCGGCGACGGTCCGAAGCATCGGCGAGGCGGGACTGGAACTGGAAATCGCCGAGCCAGGCCGCTATCGGCTTGAAGTGCCGCTCCATGTGACCGTGCAATCGACGGGCGGGTGGAGCGGGTTCGAAACGCGGATTCCGCCGCTGGCCACGGCCCGCCTGGAATGGACGGTGCCTCGCGACGCCTCGGCCGTCGAGGTGCCATCGGCACTGGGGCGCGTCAGCCTCAGCCCCGAGGGCGGGCGCTTGGTGGCGGAGTTGGGGCCCACCTCCCGCCTGGCCGTGCGCTGGCCCGAGGGGCTCGGCCGTTCGCCAGGCGGGCCACTTTTCGACGTGGAACAACTCCTCTGGCTGAAGATCCAGCCGGGAGCCGTGGTGCTGGACCTCAAGCTCCGCTGCCGAATGCTTCAGGGCCGGGTACGATGGATCGAGTTGCTGGCCGATCCCCGATTGCGTCTTGCCCCGTTTGAAGGGGACCGATCGTGGCTGGCGCAGGTGGAAACTATACCGGGGTCGCCACAGGCCTTCCGGTTCGCTTTGGCCGAGCGCGTGCCTGACCAGTTCGACGCCAGCCTTTCCTTCCTAATGACCGACACATCGGGGGTGGGGCACCTGCGGTTGCCTTGGGTTGCAGTGTCTGGCGCGCGAACGGTACGGCGCTGGCTGGCGGTCTCGGTAGATTCCGGCTTGCAATATCAACAGACCGGCGCCGACGGCCTTCCACCGGTCGGCGTGCCCACCTTTCTGGTCGCATGGGGGCCCGCCAAGGCCGAACCGTTGTTCGTATATGACCTGCCGCCGGGGGAGCCAGCCTGGAGTATCAGCACGCGGCCGGTACCCCCCCACACCAGTGCGGAACAAACCTTGAGCCTAGTGATAGGGCGGGGGCGGGCCGAGCTTCTGCTGGATGCCCAACTGGTAACTCAGCCGGGGCCGCGGTTTCAGCACCGTCTGCTCGTCCCCCGTATTGTCGAACTCGACCGTGTGGCCTTGGTGGAACAATCGGCCGAGCAGCCGTTACGCTATGCCCGCCATGGGAGCCAAGGCGAGGTGACGGTGTTTCTTTCCGGCCCGGCCTCGGGCAGGTCGCACTTGCGCGTGCAGGGCCACTTCGCGGTCCCGGAGTCCGGAACGGTAGAAGTTCCCCTGCTTTCGGTTCTGGCCGATGAAACCAAATCGCTCAGCCTTCAGGTGTTCCGCCAGGCGCAGGTCCGGCTGGAGCCGGTGGCCGTCGAAGGCCTGGTGCCCTACGAGGCTCCCGCGGTAGAAGCGGGCCGCCTCCCGCCGGGTCGCTGGGTGGCGTGCTGGCGGAGCGATGGCTCGTCGGCCTCGCGCCTGCGATTGAAGATTTCGCCGAACGAACCGCGACTCCGAGGCGAGCAGATTACGCTCCTCGACACCCGAGGCCAAGGGTGGACAGCGGAGACCGAGTTCCGCCTGGACGTGCGAGGGGGCTTGGCCGACGAGTTCCGCCTCGACGTGCCGGACGAGTGGCCCGGACCGTACAAGGTCGAGCCGCCGATGGTCATCAAAACTGGCGAGGCCACGGCCAAAGGACGGCGTCTGCTCGTGGTGCGCCCTTCCACCGCGGTGGAGGGAAACTTCCGGTTTCGTGTTTCGGGACCGCTGGTGGCCGATCCCGGGACGCCGCCCGCGGTACCCCGGGTGGCACTGCAACAGGCCGAAATCGTTCGCCACCGCTTGATCCTTCCTGTGCAGTCGCCGCCGGAGTCGCTGTTTTGGGAAACGCGCGGCTTGGCACCGGCGCCCTTGCCCGAGGATTTCGCCCCACTTGCAAGACCGCGCGATTCGTACGCGGCCTTCCAGGTGGTGCATGAACCCTTCCGCACGATTCTCCGCTCGTTGGGGCAGATGAGCGGAGTCTCACAGGTAATGCTGGCCGATGTCTCCGTGGCCGCACGCGACGATGGCACGTACCAGGGGGTGGCCGTCTTCGACGTGCAGCCGGCCGGCTTGACCGCCTGCCCTCTGGAACTGCCTGAGGGGACGGGACTGGTGCAGGTGACTGTGGAGGGGACCCCGGTGCTGCCCGAAGCTCGGGGCCCCAACCAGTTCACTATCCCCTTGGCGCTGAACCTTATGCCGCAACGCATCGAAGTCATGTTCGAAGGCCACTGGGCAGAGACCCCTGCCGGAGAGGTCCCTCGGTGCCCGGTTCCCACCCTGGGCGATCTCGCCGTGCAAACCACCTTGTGGAGGGTCGCGGGGCCGGCCTCCTCACCCCCATCCACGGATTACCCGCTGGATGGCCTCAAGCAAGAGGTCCTTCGCCTGAAGCATCTTACCGCCGTGGCCGAGTTGGGTTCCAGCCTGTCGGAAGAAGATACCGCGGTGGTTGGCCGATGGTTTCTGCCATGGGCACGTCGATGGCGTGCCTCGCTGGATCAGGCAGGACGACTATTAGCCCTGAGCGCGGAAGAGGAAAACGCACAAGCGGTTCGTGCCGAGTTGGAATCGCTTCGGGCCCGGCAGACCCGGGCAGCCGAGCGCCTGCACGTTGCCGAAGTGCTCAACCAAGTGCTTTCCGAAACGCCGGTAGCCGCGGGAGCCGCCGCCCTGTGGACCCGGACCTTTAGCCTGGATCCTCCCCTGGCCCGCGGTGTTGTGGAAGGCCCGCTCACTGCCGTTCCCTTGACGGTCTTTCCACGACACACGCCGATTTCCAACATGCTGGTGGCCGTGCTGGTGACCGGCGGCTTGACGGTGGCACTATCCTTTGCAGCAAGCCGGCCAGCAGTGGCCCACGCCCTGCACCGCTGGCCTACCGTGATGCTGGCGGCCAGCGGGGTGGCGTGGTGGCTGTGGTTTCGGCCCGCGCTGGCGGGCGCTCTGGTGGCCCTGGCCGGGTTGGGCAGCACCGTTTGGCTGGGCTGGAAGCATTGGCAGTCCCGAAGTCAGCGGTAGGACGCGGGCTTGACACACACGTTCTCCCCGCGTCAACGCCTCGTCGCCAGACATGGCGCCCGGAAGGGGCAGAAGC
>Ga0315298_1004419_pt1 | contig 21019 bp, 17 predicted proteins | sample WHS_1_MG_FD_203077 | JGI IMG/M metagenome (GOLD analysis project Ga0315298, IMG submission 203077) | Extremophilic microbial mat communities from Washburn Hot Springs, YNP, Wyoming, USA - WHS_1_MG | ecosystem: Environmental > Aquatic > Thermal springs > Hot (42-90C) | place: USA: Wyoming...
TCAGGAAATTGATTGGGGACACAAACCCAGTTTTAGCACAGCCGGGGTCAATTCGCGGTGATTTCTCTGTTGATTCAGCGGATTTTGCCAATTCTGCTCACAGGGCAATATATAATCTTGTCCATGCCTCTGGAAGCGTAAAGGAGGCAGAAGACGAGATCGCACTCTGGTTTGGAGGAAATTAGCAATGCCCGATGATCTCAAAGAATATTATAAAATTTTGGAACTGGACAAAAACGCTACCAAAGATGATATTAAACGCGCCTATCGGAGACTTGCTCTTAAATACCATCCAGACAAAAATCCCGGAAGAGAAAATTGGGCATCTGGCATATTTATGAAAATAAACGAGGCATATAGCATATTAATAGACAACGATCATATCGGTGAGACAATTAACGATATAGACGATGCCATATCATTTTTCAGAAGACATTTTTACGACCTTGCCCGCAGGATTGACAGTGATGATCATGTCTCTGATAAAATATATCAAGAGGAATGCGATTACTTTTTTAGATACCAATTGGGAGAAGTGACAAGCGTAAAACGAAGTTCAATGGAAGCAAGACGTATCATCAATCTTATGAAAAAAGCAATGTCAAAGGGCTATGATACCTCTGGTATAATGAAAGAACATAGCGAATTTTTTCAAAAATTTGGCTGTGGAGACGAAAGTTTCAATGGATATAAAGACCTTATAGACGAATATAAAGAGATTATTGAAAAAGAACCTTATAATGCCTTTCCTCACTTTGCATTGGGGCTTATATACGAAAAATTAAATAGAATAGAAGAAGCAATATCTGAATACAGAACTGCTTTAAGTATAAACCCTTATCATTATAGGGCTAAACAATGTCTAAATAGATTAATGAAACGTTTTAGGAGAGACTAACTATGAAGAAAAATAGAATTGGAAAAACAGATATGATAGCAACACATCTCAGTTTTGGTGGCATAAAATTGCATAGCAATATGCCAGATAAAGCTGAAAATATCGTTAGTAAGGCATTAGACCTTGGGATAAACTATGTTGATACAGCAAGATGCTATGGCGATAGCGAAGTGTTGATCGGCAGAGTGATGAAGACGCGCCGTTCAGAATGTTATCTTTCATCAAAATCAATAAGACGATCCAAAGACGAAACCGCTGAGGACGTCAATATAAGCCTAAAAAACCTAAATACCGATATGATTGATCTCTATTTCTGCCATGACATAAGCAGAGAATATCATTATGAAAAGATTATGTCTGACTCAGGTTCGCTTCCCGCTCTTAAAGAGGCTCAAAAAGCTGGAAAGATAAGATATATCGGGCTTTCAACTCATAGGGCGGATATTGCTTTAAGGGCGATAGAAAGCGGAGAATTTGACGCTCTTATGCTCTCCATAAACCTCTTTGATCAGGAGTTCGTTAGAGATGTAATTCCAGTAGCACGTAAAGCTAACATAGGTATCGTAGGTATGAAACCTTTGGCAGGTGGGGCGTTCAATTATCCTCAAATAGCATTAAGATATTCACTTTCACAAGATGTTGACGCTCAACTTGTTGGAATTTCGTCAATTTCCGAGATAGAGGAAGATTTCAATATTGCCGATAACTTTAAACCTCTTTCAGAAGAAGAAATGAATAAATTGTTAGAGGAAGCGAAAGAACTTGGCAAAGACTTTTGTAGGCAGTGCGGTTATTGTCTGCCATGCACAGTTGAGATTGAAATTCCGAAGGTTTTTCTTTATGAAAGATATGGAAAACGTTATTGGCTTGGAGATTATGCAAAGGAACAATATGCAAATCTTAAAGTAAAAGCAGATGAATGCGAAGAATGCGGTAAATGTGAGGAAAGATGCCCTTATGAATTACCGATAATAGAAAAACTCAAATCTGCACATAAATACCTAACTTCGTAAAATGTGCTTTGCTACTAATTACTTAAAAATCAAAACGCAAGGAGAGAACAATGCAAAAAGAGTTTACAGGTCTGATAGCTGCTACTCATACTCCTATGCACGATGATGGAAGTATCAACTATGAAATGATTGATAAGCAAGCGGAACTGCTGATAGCAAACGGCGTCAGTGGTGCATTTATCTGTGGAACTAACGGCGAGGGACTATCTCTCACTATTGAAGAAAGAATGGCTATCGCAGAGCGTTGGGTTGAGGTAGCTAAAAAAAACCTTAATGTCATTGTTCATGTAGGTCACAATTGCCTTAAAGACTGTCAAAATCTTGCAATGCACGCACAAAAGATCGGTGCAAAGGCAATAGCATTAGTTGCACCATCGTTTTTTAAGCCTAACAACGTTGATGACCTTGTTGATTTTTGTCTTGAAGTCGCCAATTCCGCATTAAATCTGCCTTTCTATTATTACCATATTCCATCTTTATCCGGTGTAAATCTGTCAATGTTTGAGTTTTTAAATAAAGCAAAGGACAAAATACCTAATCTTGCTGGCATAAAGTTCTCTCATGAAAATCTTATGGATTTTAGTCAATGTTTTTCCATTGATAATGGCAGGTTTAATATGCTATTTGGAAAAGACGAAATTTTGCTTTCTGCGTTAATACTTGGTGCGAAAGGTGCTGTCGGTAGCACTTATAACTTTTCTGCACCATTATATCATCTTATTATGACCGCATATCAAGCGGGAGATATTGAAACTGCACAAATTGAGCAGATGAACGCTGTTAGAATGGTATCAGTTTTGTTAAAATATGGTGGTATCTCTGCTGGAAAATCGGTGATGAAGATGATCGGTGTTGATTGTGGACCTGTTCGCTTGCCATTGAAAAATTTAACTGATGAGCAATACCAATCTTTTTATAATGAGTTATCTCAAATAGGGTTCTTTAGGTATTGTTCTGTGCAGGCAAGGGATAATCTTTTATTTAACAGGAGGTGAAAAATTGGTATCAAATGAATTAAAATTCGGTGTGCTTGGCTGTGGTTTTTGGGCAAGGTATCAGATTCACGCTTGGCGAGAGCTTGACGGTGTTAAATTAATTGCACTTTATAATAGGACACGCTCAAAAGCCGAAGAATTTGCCAGAGAATTCAACGTGCCAAAAATTTATGACACACCAGAAGACCTCATCTCTGACCCTGAAATTGACTTCGTTGACATTATAACTGATGCTGTTACTCATGCGGAATATGTTCATCTATGCGCCAAACATAAAAAGCCAGTAATATGTCAAAAACCAATGGCGTTATCGCTTGATGAAGGCAAAGGTATGGTTCAGGCATGTAAAGATGCGGGTATCCCATTTATGGTTCACGAAAATTGGCGATGGCAAACTCCTATACGGAAGGTTAAAGAGATTATGGACAGCGGAGTAATAGGAAAGCCTTTCAGATGTAACCTATACTGGAATACGAGCTATCCTGTGTTTGAAAATCAACCTTACTTAGCAAGAATTGAGCAACTCATAATTGCCGATCTCGGTATCCATATCCTTGATACTGCAAGGTTCTTCTTTGGGGAAGCACAAACTATATTTTGCCAAACTTCAACAGTGAACAAAAATATCAAGGGTGAAGATTCTGCAACAATAATGATGAGAATGACTGATGTAACTTGCATAGTGCAGATAAGTTTCTCTTCCATTGTTGAGAATGATAAATTTCCAGAGACATTTGCCTTTATTGAAGGAGAAAAGGGATCAATAGAGCTATGCCCTGACTATTGGATAAGGGTCACGACAAAAGATGAGACAAGATCAATGCGTGTCCCGCCGAAAAGATATTCATGGGCAAATCCCGATTACTTAGTCGTTCAATCAAGCATTGTCCCGACAAACGCACATTGGCTTGAGTCATTCAGGGCAGGAAAAGAACCTGAGACATCGGGCGCTGATAACTTAAAAACTTTACAACTTGTTTATTTAGCTTATGAATCCGCAAAAACTAATAACGCTATCAATGTTAGGGAACTATAAAATCCTAATAAGGAGTTTTTTATGGAAAGGACAAGTCTATTGAAATTGGCTATAATTTTGTGTTTTGTATCTTTGTTTATGTTTTATGGCAACTATGTTAATGGCTTTTTTGAGGATTTCAGCTCTGGAAAATTGGGTGATGTCTGGAAAAAATCCCCTGCTGGATTAGATACATCATGGAAAGTTGAGAAAGGCGAGTTGACGTTTAATGGTGTTGGCGGTCATTCACAAATGATGGTAGGAGACGCAAATTGGAAGGATTATACTGTTGATGTTGATGTTAAATTAGGCACTTTGCAAGAATGGCCAGGCGGAATTCGCACTTATGTTGACACGAATACAGGAGGACATTATGCTGTCTGGGTCTATCCTGTCCAAAAGAACATTAAATTATACAGTGGAACTGCTTGGGATATTAACACTGGAATTGTTACTTTAGGAACATATAACGGATTTGACCCAAAAGTAGATACATACTTCCATCTTAAGGTTGTTCATAGTGGCAAACATATTGAAGTATGGTTTGGAGAAAACAAAAATAATGCAAAAAAGATAATTGAAGCTGATGATAATAAATTTACAAGCGGACCTTTCGCCTGTGATGGTTGGGATAAGCCTATCACCTTTGATAATATACAAATAACTGGTCCTGGCATACCGAGGTCTCAGGGTGAATTAGCTGTTAATCGTCTAAGTTCACTGCCGATTTTATGGGGAAGTATAAAGAAATGATCTAAAAATGCTTTCTATTAAAAGGTCTATCAGTTTGAGTTTATCAAAGGCATTTTCATAAAATTTAGGAATACTCTTATCATTTAGATACAAGGGAGGTATCTTATGAAATATTCTTTAATATTTTTTCTTGTTATACTATTTTTTATCCCGTCAACTGGAATTTGCCAAATAATATTTTCTTATGATTTCAACAAAGAAACTACTGGCAAACCGCCATCCGCTCCATGGAGTATCACACCTGCGGGAAAAATAGAGATCGTAGATTTTCCCAGCAAAACTAATAAGAGTGTCAAAATTACCGACAGTGGAAATGGTGCAGGTATGACGTTACTTTTGGATTCGCCGATAAAGAACAAAACAGTTTCTTTGGAATTCAATTTTATGCGTGAGAACGGTTGGACAGTTGCGTGTGAGATATTCTATGTTATGAATAAAAAATGTCCCGATGATTGGTCAGGGATATGTATAAAAGATAGCGATAACGGCTTTATTTCATATCATAATGGGGTTGATTGGGTAGATGCGGTCAAGCTAACTGATGATCAATGGCACACAATTAAACTTATCTTCTATTTGGAGAAAGATAAATATGACTTCTATTATGATGGAAAAGAGATGGCTAAGAATGTTGGATATAGAAAATGGGACGGTCTTGATAAGCAGGGGATAGACAAGTTCAATGTTGCAAATGTTGGTGATGGAGGGTCAACATTTGTGAAATATTATGATGACATAATACTCTATGAAGGCACTACAAAACCTTTTGCAGTGAAATCAGATGGTAAATTGGCTACTATGTGGGGTGCAGTTAAAATATCCGCTTCGGAAAGCCAATTTAGGGAATATCCAAACGGACATAAAGGCACAAGATTTGAAAAGGGTCTTTTGCCAAAGAAAATATGGTAGTTTTATTGCTCATATAAATTTTTTGTTACATTTTTAGGGGGAATGATAAATGGCGATACCGTTAGTTGACTTGAAGGCACAATACGAAACCATAAAAGATGAGATAAACGAGGCTATAAAAGACGTTCTTGATAGCCAAATATTTATTTTAGGACCGAAGGTAAAAGAGCTTGAAGATAAGATCGCACAATATATCGGCGTGAAATTTGGAATTGGCGTCTCTTCAGGAAGCGATGCCCTTTTGCTTGCACTTATGGCTATCAATGTCGGTCAAGGCGACGAGGTTATCACTACGCCATTTACATTCTTCGCTACAGCAGGTTCAGTCTCCCGATTAGGTGCAAAACCTGTATTCGTGGACATCAATATTAAGACATACAATATAGACCCAGACCTTATAGAATCAAAGATAACAAGCAAAACTAAGGCGATAATTCCCGTCCACTTATACGGACAATGTGCGGATATGGACCCAATCCTTGATATTGCTAAAAGGCATAATCTATATGTGATAGAGGACGCAGCACAGGCTATTGGTGCTAAATATAAAAATAGAATGGCTGGTTCTATGGGACATATCGGTTGCCTAAGCTTTTTCCCAACAAAAAATCTCGGCGGTTACGGAGATGGCGGAATGGTGCTAACAGATGATCCTGATATCGCAGAGAAAATAAGTATATTACGAGTCCACGGATCCAAACCAAAATATTATCATTCAGTCATAGGCTGTAATTGCAGATTGGACGCCATTCAGGCATCAATACTGCTCGCGAAATTTAAATATCTTGATAAATGGAATAGCGAAAGACGAAGAAATGCTGAAATATATAATTCATTATTTCAAGGTGTAGATTTAATTACGCCTTATGAAGAGAGCTTTAACTACCATATATATAATCAATACGTTATAAGGGTTAAGTCTAACAGAGACCAACTGCGAGATAAATTGAAGGATGCAGGTATAGCAACCGAAATATATTATCCCGTTCCTTTGCATTTGCAGAAATGTTATTCTGATCTCGGATATAAAAAAGGTGATCTGCCAAAATCCGAGGAGTCAGCAGAAGGGACAATTGCCCTTCCTATTTATCCAGAATTGACACGGGAACAGCAAGAGCAGGTAGCCAAAGTTATTAAAGATTTTCTTAGGTAAAACAATCACATATTAATTTTTATAATAAGATGCTAAAAAAGTATATAACATTATTTATATTATCACTTGTATTGGTGATCATATTTCCCAAGTATATAATTTCCTCACCTATCAGTATGCCTCTTGATCATTGGTCTTACCATTTCATTGAACGTTTTCAAGCCAAAGGAGTGCTTAAAGGCTATTTGAACAATACTAAGCCATATTCACGTGACGAGATGGCAAAGATGATCTTCCATATATTAAACGAGGAGCAAAAAGGCAACCTTAAATTGACAAAAATTGAAAAGGGTCAGCTTGATGAACTAAAACAGGAATTCGCCCAAGAACTCAGTGAACTTGGTATGACAAGCATAAAAGGAAGGAAGCATCTTGTAGATTGGGTTAAAGATGATAAAAATGGCATAGTGCAGATGAGCTATAATCAAAATACGACTGTTAAAAGAGGAACAGAGGACCATAATATTTATAAAGGCACTTATCAAATCTTAGTTCGTGGCGATTTTAACGATAGTTTTTTCTTCAACCTTGATAGTAGAGCGTCTTACGAAAAAAGCGATGAACCTCGCCCAATATGGATCCCATATTATACTCGTTATCCTTGGGAGGCAATATCAAACTCTTATGTAGTTTTAAAATTGCCTTGGACTGATATTCAAATAGGCAAAGACCAAATTCTATGGGGAACTGGATATAACGGCGTGGTAGGATTAGCAAGTGTTGATAGGACTTTTGATATAATAAAATTTCCAATTGAATTTTGGAGAATAAGATATACGAATATACTTGGTTTTCCGCGTGACGAGTTGATAGAAAGTGGACGGACGAGTGTCGTCACAAAATACTTAGCGGCACATAGAATAGAAGCTAATATTATACCGGGTTTTGTTATCTCTTGGCAGGAGGCTTATATACTTGCAAAAGGTTTTAATATAGAGCTGATAAACCCTATCACACCATATCAGATGGTAGAAGATTATCTTAGCGATGCGGGAAACAACACTATGGAAGGCGATATAGATGTTTGTCTTATACCAAATGTGAAATTCTATTTAGCTTTATTTTTAGATGACTATCACCCCGGAAAAAATCCACTTACTTATGGGGCGTTTAGATGGGCTGGATTAGGTGGTTTATTGATAACCGATCCGTTTGGCATTGATGATATTGACTTTCGCGCTGAATATGCAAGAGTGGAGCCTTGGGTTTATCCTCATAAAGGGATTATCCAAAAACCGCCATCGGCATCATCATATAAACAGTTTGATCTTCCATTAGGGCATTGGATCGGTCCTAACGCAGATAACCTATTTTTTGAGGTGAACAAATCCCTTACAAAGGACTTGCAGACTTCAATTTCATATAGCAAAGTCAGAAAGGGCGAGATAGGCGGAAGTCTATATGAATATGATGAAAAAGCTATGGACAGTGAAAAGAAATTCTTGGACGGTATCATAGAAAAAACACAAAACGTAACTTTATCAATAATATATAGATGGCAAGATTCAAATATAAAATTAAGCTATTCTATTATAAAAATTGATAATAAGCAGTCGGAGAGAGCCAAATTGCCGTCTGCTTTTTCAGGAAAAGAACCTTGGAAGGCTGGGAATAATTGGTCTCAAAATATCTTAAATGTCAGCTTAACTTTTAAATATTAGCAAACACAAGGGGTAGATACTCTTTGTAACATTGAGGGTTAGAAGTCAAAGTTTTATAGAATTTGGGAGGAAATATAATGAGTAACATAAAACATGCCAAGATAAATGATCTTATGGAAAAAAAGGGATTAGATGCGGTATTAATATCAATGCAAGGCAATTTCTCTTGGTTTTCTGATGGTGGACGAGGTCATGTCGCTATGGCTACTGAGTCAAGCGTTGCGTCATTTTTCATAACAAGAGACGAAGTATTTCTCATAACAAATAATATAGAGGCTCAAAGACTAAAAGAAGAAGAGTTACCAAATTTAGATTGTGTAATTAAAGAGCATTTCTGGCATGATAGAGGTCAAAGAGATAAGATAATTAATGAACTATGCAAGGGGAAAAATGTCGGTTCAGATACAGATATTAAAGGTATGATAAATATCGCTCAAGATATTGCCGAATTACGATATGTTTTAACTGATGTTGAGGTATCACATTATAAAGAGTTAGGCAAAGATTGTGGAGAAGCAATTGGAAAAGTCTGCAAGTCTATGAAGCCAGGTCTTTCTGAGTTTGAGATCGCTGGAATAATGGCAAAGGAGTTATATAGCAGAGAGATAACTCCTGTTGTCCTTTTGATCGCGGTTGATGATAGAGTGGAACGTTATCGTCATCCTTTGCCGACAGATAAACGTGTTGAAAGATATGGTATGATCGTTATATGTGGACGAAAGTATGGATTGATCGCATCTGTAACTAGATTATTCCATTTCGGCAAGTTATCTGATGAACTCAGGCGAAAACATAATGCGGTTGTTGAGGTAGATACCGCCTTTATTGCTGAGACGCGTCCCGGTGCTGTGATAAACGATATTTTCGCAATAGGACAAAAAATGTATGCAGATAAGGGCTTTCAGGGAGAATGGAATTACCATCATCAGGGAGGTCCTGCTGGATATGCCCCACGTGATTTTGTTGCTACACCGGGAAATATGAACAAGGTTCTTAAGCCTCAGGCGTTCGCTTGGAATCCATCTATAAAGGGGACAAAATCAGAGGATACAATTATAACAACTGATGAAAAACCTGAAATTATAACAGCTACACCTGATTTTCCGATGATCTCGGTTAAATACAAAGGCGAAGTTTGGGAAAGACCAGATATATTGGAAATATAGTGAAAAGTGAGGCTATTACCTATGATCAGATTGGATGAAAAAGCATGCTTCAAAACTAGGGGGGCTATGTTATGAGCGATGATTTAAAAAAGGGATTTTTAATCGCTATAAAAGATTCTTTTGAAGCATATAATGAATACGGTGCGAGAAGTAATAAAAAACTGATTCAAATTCACGAATGGTTTGCAAATGAAATCATTTCCGAACTTGGGGAAGGCTATTCAATCAAGAGTTTAGGAACGGGTGGAGAGTACAAAATAGAAGGAAAGTATTATCCTAAGATATTGGATATAACAGTTCTCAGCGATCAAAAACCGATAGTAACTTTAAGTTTTAAATTTGTGACTTCTAACTATACTCAAAATTCAAATAACTATTTTGAAAATTTACTTGGAGAAACTGCAAATATCAGAAGAACTGGTGTTGGATTTGCCCATTTTCTCGTATTAAGAGGATCCACTCCATATTACTATAAAGCAGAAGGTAATAAACGAGGACAGCTAAAAAAAATGGAAAAATTATCTGAACATCATATAAAAAAATATATTGAACTTTTTAAGGACATAGATTTTCCTCATAAACCGGATGCATTAGGTATGGCAATAATTGATTTTGATGTAAACAGAAATCCTTGTTTTACTAATCTGAAAGAATTAGGATTACAGGAAGAAACCATAAAAATAATAGAAACTAACTTTTCAGTTGAAACATTTATAAAAAAGGTAAGAGCGTTATGCGAACTGAAAAAATAAGTAATTTACCCTTTTATATGAAAGTTACCCAGAAAAAGACAAACGGAATAGTTTATACTCCACGATGGATAGTTGACTTTATTCTAGATGGTATTGAATATAAACATAATATTTATAATAAAAAAATTATAGACCCATCATGTGGGAGAGGTAATTTTTTGATAGTTGTTGTGGAAAGATTTTTAAAAGATTGTATTGAGAACAATTTAGATTTAGATGAAATTAGAACAGTATTACATAATAATATATTTGGTTTTGATATTGATGAAAATGCTATTATTAAATGTAAAGCCTATCTGAACGATATTACTTATAAATATAGAATAGATAAAGTTGATTGGAACATCTTACAAATAGATAGTTTAGATAAAGATAAGGTTAAACAGTATTTTAATACTTTTGATTATGTTGTTGGAAATCCACCTTATATTAGAATACAGCATTTAGGAAAAGAAAGACGAGAAAGAATACAAGGAGATTGGTCTTTTTGTAAAACTGGCTCAACTGATATGTATATTGCTTTTTTTGAGCTCGGTTTTAATCTGTTAAACGAAACAGGTAAGTTAGGTTATATTACTCCTAATACTTATTTTAAGACAGAAACTGCTAAAACTCTAAGGCATTATCTTATGAAAAAGAAAATTATTAAAAAGATAATAGATTTTAATTATCATCAAGTTTTTGATGATGCAACAACATATTCAGCGATCACTATATTAGATAAGAGTTGGAAACAAAATAAATTTTATTACTTTAATGGATATAAAGAAAGCGTTAAATATATTGATGAAATAGAATTATCAAACATTGATTATAATAAATGGATATTAGCATCAAATGATGCCTTAAAAAAAATTAAAGAAATTGAAACAAGAGGAATACCATTAGGAAAGATAGCTAAAATACATGTTGGCATAACCACATTGGCAGATGATTTTTATATTTTTAAAGATCCAATTATGGAAGATGATAAAGCAACTATAAAGTTAAAGGATGGTAGAACATTTACAATTGAAAAGAATATATTAAAACCAATAGTGAAAGTGTCTGTATTAAAATCACCAAACGAAGAACAAAATAGATATATAATTTTTCCTTATAAAAAAGTTTATGGAAAACATACAATTATACCTGAAAGTGAATTAAAAAATTTATATCCTTATACTTATGAATACTTCTTGGCTATCAAAGACAGATTACTATTAAGAGATAAAGGTGAAAAAAATCCAGTAGCTTGGTATGCTTTTGGTCGCTCACAAGGACTTGATACTACTTGGGGGAAAAAGATACTTGTGTCACCACTTAATTTACGTCCTAATTTTATAGTATGGGAAAAAGAAGAATATACTTTTTATGCTGGATATTGTATAAAGTTTGACGGAGATTTACATTGGTTAGCTGAACAATTAAACTCAAAAGATATGGAATTTTATATTAAACATGTTAGTCGAGATTATCAAAATGGCTATAAGTCATATGCCAAATCTTTTATAAGTAATTTTGGAATAACTGGATATAAGGATACAAAACTTGAGGAACTTGCACTTTTTAACATTGATGTTCTTCCTAACGAATGAAAGATTCAATGCTGGTTATAATATCAAAATCTTCTCAAATTGGTATAAATTGAGCGAAAAATATAAAAAAATAAGGGCAGGCTAAAAAGGTCTGCCCTCACTTATATCCACTACATAAAAATTCCTTTAATATTATTTTTCGCTGTCTTTTTTGCGACCTTCAACATCAGTTTTTGATCGTGAAAGCTCTTTTAATATCTTAGCTGTTGTGATAAAAGCACATTCATTATCTAGGAAAAACACACATGTAGATTGACACATCATATAATTTGCTTGTCCAGCCTTAACAACTGTAAGTAATGGACAAAATCTCACTTCTTCAGTCATAATTTTCTCCTTTTCATAAAGAATTTTATTATAATTCTATCATAGTAATTTATAATAAGCAAGTCAAATATTTTTTGGAGGGACAAAAGTGTTATTAGCAATTGATGTAGGAAATAGCAATATAGTTTTCGCTGTTTTTCATGGTAATGACATTATCGCAGAAATGAGGATATATACCGATGTCAATAAAACAGGAGACGAATATGCGATTATAATTGCTGGCTTTCTAAATCAAAAAGGCATAGATATTAGACAAATTACAGGTGTCATCATTTCGTCAGTTGTGCCTTCAATATTGGCCCAGTTAAAAGAGATGTCCATTAAATGGTTTCGTGAAGAAGCGATCGTCGTCTCTAACGAACTTAATCTCGGCATAAAGATATTGTATGACAATCCTTATGAGCTTGGCACTGATAGGATAGTCAATGCAGTTGCTGGCTATTCGGAATATGGCGGTCCTTTGATCATCGTTGATCTTGGCACTGCGACAACTTTTGACGTCGTCTCTGAATTTGGCGAATTTCTCGGCGGGGCAATTGCACCAGGGATCGGTATATCAATCTCCACTTTATCTAATAAAACCGCATTGCTTCCAAAAATTGATCTCAAAAAACCATCATCAGCTATCGGTAAAAACACTCTGGCATGTATGCAATCAGGTTGTTACTTTGGATTTTTGGGTCAAATAAAGGAAATTATAAAACGAATAAAAGCAGAACTGTCAAAAGAACCGAAAATTATAGCAACTGGTGGATTAGCAAATATTATCAATGAATCAAAACTATTTGACGAAATAGACCCCGATCTAACACTTAAAGGGCTTCGGATCATATATGATAGAGTTATACTTGACAAATATAAATAGTTGATATAGTATGCTTAAAAATGGAGTTGATGATCTTATATTTTTAGAATTCTATCAGAAGGAGGTTTAATCAATTGAAATATAAAACAGTTTTGTTGTATATAATGGTTTTGCAATTTTTATGTTCTGTCGTTATAGCAATGGAGCTTGATCCGAATAAGTTTATGTCAGTAGATCAGATTAAGCCGGGCATGAAGGGGATAGGAAAAACCGTATTCTCTGGGACAAAGGTAGAGGAATTTCAGATTGAAGTTATAGGTGTAGATAGAAATGTCATCTTACCGAAATCAGACTTGATCTGGGTTTTATGCTCTGGTGGACCTATTGACGAAGCAGGCGTAATCTCTGGTATGAGCGGAAGCCCTGTCTATATTGATGGCAAGTTAATCGGTGCGATAGCATATCGTGCTGGTTCTTTTGCTAAACGTCCAATTGCAGGTGTGACGCCAATTGCACAGATGCTTGGTATTATTGAAAAATCCGAAAAAGAAGAATCAATAGGGCAAATGGATTTGCCAGAATTTGATATTCTTATAGGAAAAAGTGAAAATGATCAGAATAATACGCAGGATTTAGATTTACTATCAATAAAGCCGATCCAAATGCCTATCACTATGGGCGGATTCAACCAAAAGACTATGGAATATATAACTCCTATGTTAAAAAGGCTCAATATGACCCCTATTCAAGGCGGAGGAACATCTGCTTATCAAAATAGTGAGGATGTGAAAGTTGAACCCGGGTCTGTTGCAGTCATTGAGTTTGTAAGGGGAGATTATAATGTCTCTGGATCAGGAACGATAACCTATGTTGACGGTGATAAAATCCTTGCTTTTGGACATCCTTTATCCGGTTTAGGAAAGATTAGTTTGCCTATGTCTGTCGGAAGAATTAGCCTTCTTATCCCCAGTATGTCAGCATCTACCAAACAAGGATTGCCAATAAAAACAATAGGAACGCTTGTCCAAGATGATCAGTATGGGATACTTGTTGATGCAAATAAGCAACCGAGTTTTATCCCTGTGAAGATAAGGATTAAGTCCACAAACGGCATTCAGGAGTATAATTTTGAAGTCGTCAAAAGCAGGTTATTTTCATCGTCATATATATATTTAACTGTGTTAGACACTATAACAAATGCGACTAAATCCGCTGGTGATTATACGATAAAATCCCATAGCGAAATAAATATAAAGGGGTATCCAAAGCTTATCAAAGACAATGTTTTTTCTGGAATGGACCCAAGCGTTGTTGCTACTCAATTTACTATGCCGATATTTCAGATCATAAGAAACAGGTTTGAAGAAGTGGATATTGAGAATATCACATTGGACATTACATTTGAGGAAAAACAGACAAGTGCAACCATAGATGATGTTAGGATAAACAAGACTACGGTCAAGCCCGGTGATTCGGTGATGCTGACAATATCAATTACGCCATATATGCAAGAGACAATAACAAAGCAAGTTGAGGTCACTATACCCAAGGATATGCCAGAGGGACGCGCTTTACTGAGAATATCAGATGCTACTGCTACCGCTTCTTGGGATAGAACAAGGGCGCCGATGAGATCAAGGGTGACCGATCTTGGACAGATAATAAAGCAAATTCAGGAAGAAGAAAGCAATAATAATATAATAATTGACTTATTCTATCCAAAGGCAGGTGTAACTGTGGGAGGCGAAGAATTGCCAGCGTTGCCTTTGACTGCTCTCAATGTCATATCATCAACAAAGCAGGTAGGCACAAGCGGACCTACATTAGGCACAATATTTTCAAGGCAAAAAGTGCAGACTGACTATGTCATATCAGGCAGTGCAAGTTTGCAAATAGTCATTGATAGGGAAGCACCATAATTTGAAAGGAGAAAATTAATGACAATAAGGACAAAGCTACTGGTCTCAATATTTTTCTTAATAATATTTGCTATATTTAACACTTATGCGGTCACTACTTCTGTTTGGGAGCAGAGTTCATATAAAGATTTCAGTTCTGGAAAGCCAAAAAACGTCGTGTTAAGCAGTAAAGATCAAGTGATGTTATCAAGGGCTTTAACACAGGTCAACGGCAACATATCTGAATTGCGTATATGGTGTCTCGCACAAGATTCTCAGGGCAATACATATATAGGCACTGGCGATAAAGGCAAGATAATAAAAATAGCGAAAGATGGTCAAACATCTTTATTTTTTGACTCACCAGAGACGGACATCATCAGTATAATAATTGATAACAAGGACAATATATATGCTGGTTCATCTCCTGATGGCATAATTTACAAAATAGAGCCAAACAAGGTTCCGACTACTTTCTTTAAGTCAGAGGAAAAATATATATGGTCTATGGCGTTTGATAATTCGGGCAATCTCTATGCTGGAACTGGGATAAATGGCAAAGTCTATAAAATCTCCCCTGATGGAAAAGGCGAAATGATATACGATTCAACTGAAACGCATATAAAATGCCTGTTAAGCTATGACAATAACATATACGCAGGTGGAGAAGGTAGCGGGATAATCTATAAAATATCTGATGGAAAAGCTTTTGTCATTTACGATACATCGGAAAAGGAGATTTCCAGTTTAGTCATCGGCTCTGATGGCAACTTATATGCAAGTGCGGTATCTGGCGATGGAGGACCACAGCAAAGGGATCAGGAAGGACAACCTCCAAGCGGAAAAGAAGAACGAAAAGCGGTAATATATCAAATAACGCAAGATGGCGTAGCAACAGCGATATGGCAATCACCTTCGCCTATAATATTTTCAATGATACCAGATGGGGATAAACTCCTTGTTGGAACAGGAAATGATGGCAACATATATTTAGTTGAACAAAACGGCGAATGGGCAACCATTTCTGACTGTGAAGAATCACAAATAGTAGCACTTTATAAAGCCAAAGATACTAATGAAATTTGGCTTGTGACAGGCAATCCTGCAAAAGTATATAAACTGTCCAATAATTACGTTAAAGAGGGAACGCTTGAGTCAAAGAAATATGATACTTCGGTCATATCAAAATGGGGCAATATCTTTTGGGATAGCGAGTTAGTGGGAAACACGTCTATAACTTTGTCAACACGTTCAGGAAATACCGAAAAGCCTGACGATACGTGGAGCAATTGGTCAGAAGAATATACTGATTCAAGCGGAACTGCCATAACAAGCCCAACAGCAAGGTTTATCCAGTGGCGAGCGAAGTTGGCATCAGCAGATGGGACAGCAACCCCTATATTAAAACGAGTATCCATTGCCTATTTACAGAAAAATCTCAAACCTTACTTTGAATCAGTTACAGTCGGATCGGAACAAGAAAGACCAGAAACACAGCCAAGACGACCGGGTGCAGATGGCACTCAAAGCAAAACCGAAACAGTGCCGATAAATGGTAAAAAAGTCATAAAGTGGCAAGCCAAAGACCCAAATGATGATACTCTTGAATATAGCGTATTTTTTAAAGGCATTGACGAGCAGAATTGGAAACTTCTAAAAGATGAGCTTAAAACAACGTCATATCCAATAGATACTGAATCGTTCCCAGATGGCATATATCAGATCAAAGTTGTTGCCTCCGATGCCCCAAGTAATCCAAAAGACATTGCCCTTTCAGAAGAAGAAATTAGCGAAAAGTTCATTATAGACAATACCCCGCCTGTTGTGCTTGATTTACAGGCAAACCCATCTGCTGATGGCAAATATATAATCTCTGGTAGAACTGAAGACGCAGGAGGATATGTCAAAAGTATGGTCTATTCAATAGATGGAAAAGATTGGAAGGCAATTTATCCTTCTGATCAAGTGTTTGATTCTAAAAAAGAAACATTTTCTTTCACAACAGATACCTTGACGTCGGGTGAGCATACAATAGTAATAAAGGCAACTGATTCTGCTGGCAATGTTGGTTCTGCCAAGAAAGTTATAATGGTAAAATAGGTGTTAATAATGGAACGAAGCAAAGATTGGATAAAGTCTATATTGTAGCAAGATATCCCGATGCTCATATATCTGGTTCGCCAAGAAGAAAGTTTACTGAAAGAGAAGCACGGAGGCTCATAGAATATGCTGACAGGATCTTCAAATTCTGTTCGGATCTTTTATCCAAGATTTAGTAGAGATGAGGTAATACGAAAGTTTAATGTGAAAATAATCTTGATAATTTCTTTAATTTTTTTATCGGCTATGGATAGCTTTGGTGCATGGCCAGATGATCCAGAAACTGGTGTTCCTATATGCACTGCGGATGGCGTTCAAGAACATCCGAGAATTACAACCGATGGTGCTACAGGGGCGATAATTGTCTGGCAGGATATGTCGTCAAACTCATCTGATATATACGCACAAAGGATAGATGCACGTGGTCAGATAAGATGGGCAAAAGATGGTGTAGCTATATGTTTGGAACAAGGCGATCAATGGTTTCCTAACCTTGTTTCTGATGGAAATGGCGGGGCTATAATCGCTTGGTGGGATAAACGGGCTGGATTTACTGAGATGGATATATACGCTCAAAGAGTTGATGGTGATGGTCAGATATTATGGAAGCCCGGCGGAATACCTGTTTGTAACGTCCCTGGCGCTCAGCAGGAGCTTGATATAATATCAGATGGTAAGGGCGGAGCTATAATAGCTTGGCATGATTATAGAGCTAAAACCGACGCACCAGACATATATATCCAAAGAGTAAATGCGAAAGGTGAGACTTTATGGACAAAAGGCGGAGTAGCAGTAGTCAAAACAAAAGGGGAACAAGTCTATCCTAACATAGTTGGAGATGGTTTAGGAGGGGCTTATGTAACTTGGCATGATACAAGAGATGATTCTGGCGATGTATATGTCCAAAGGGTAGATGTTAACGGGCGGATATTATGGCAAGAAAATGGCATTCCTATCAGTAAGGCACAGAGGAATCAGTTATATCCAGCGATCACTTCTGATGGCTCTGGCGGTGTTATAATTACATGGATGGACGATAGAGATGGACAAGATTGGGATATTTACGCTCAACGCATTAATCCCGAAGGCAAGACACTTTGGCAAGAAAATGGCATTCCTATATGCACTGCAAAGGGTGACCAATATGACTATTGTATATTAAACCATGACAAAGATAACACATTTATAGTTTGGAGAGATCAACGTTCTGGCGAATGGGATATTTATGCACAAAAAATAGACAGTGAGGGAAATGTGAAATGGGCAAAGGACGGAATTCCTATCTGCAATGCAAATAAAGACCAGTATAATCCAAATATTGTCACTGATGGCGTAAACGGTGTTATCGTTGTCTGGTGGGATGAACGAGACATTGTCGCTGATATATACGCACAGCGAATAGATACAAACGGAAAATCCCTTTGGATAGAGAACGGGACAGCAATATGCACTGCTCAAGGCGGTCAGCAAGACGCCTATCCAGTGAATAGCGGTATCGGTAGTGCTATCATAACGTGGTGGGATAAACGCCGTGTTGATGCTGATATTTATGCACAAAGAGTTTTTTCAGAATAATGAACGGATTATCTATACCTGCAATTTTTAAAAAAAACTACATCAAATATGCACTTTTTATCTCAGCTTTGATCGTCTTAGGGGCTTCATTAGCAATATATGCAGATTCGCCTTTCCTCATCGTTCCATTATTAGGAATTCTCGCATTAACAAGTTTTTCTGCACTGAATATCGCCCTTTATATACTTGTTGCAACTCTGCCATTCTCATTTAGATTTATAATGACCTCTGGGACAGAAATGCAAGTTCCAACAGAGCCATTGCTTGCTATCATGGCAGGGGCTTTTGCTTTGAGATGGATTGTCCTTAAAAGCAGAGGCGTCAAAATAGGATTTCCATTTAAACTCCCTATGCTCTTATATTCTGCGGGAATTTGTCTGTCCTTAATAAACACAACTCATCTTTACGCCTCTATAAAAGGTTCGTTCAGGGCTTTAGTGTATATGATGTTGTCTGTGATCGTATTTAGCATAATAAATGACAGACAAAAGTTGAAACGATTTTTTATAATCGCTATGGTTTCTGGGACGATCGCTGTCGGTTGGACAGCCATATTCCTTATTGACAGGATAGAGATGTGGCGATGGACTACCGCTTATGAAGGCACACCATTTACAAGCTATGCTCATTACGGTTCTTTTGTTGTTGTAATACTATTTATTCTTTTAGCTAGGATGATCTATGATAGGGGAGTTTATGACCGTGTTATTTGGTCAGGATTGACTGTGTTTTATATCGTCGCTATTTGTCTTTGCTTCTCCCGTGGCGTATGGTTGTCATTTATAATTTCTATGGGATTCTTGCTAATTCAACGATCTGAAGGTGTCAAAAACAAAAAAATGCTGATCGCAGGGGCATTTGTCTTGTTATTCGTAGTTTTAATCAGTATTCCGCAAGTTTCAGATGTGATAATATCAAGGGTAAGCACTATCTTTAGCCTTAAATATGGGACAAACAAAGAACGTCTGTTGAGATGGGCAACTGCTATTGCCATGTTTGAAAGACACCCTATTTTAGGTGCAGGATATGGATCATTTGCATTTTCATATATAAATGACCCTGCTATATTAGGCAGAGTAAGCAAATACGGTATGGGAGCGCATAGCGAATATCTCCAAGTGCTTTCAGAAACAGGGCTGATCGGATTTATTGGCTGGATGTGGATTATAGTATCTTTCTTTTTATACGGATTTAGGCTATTAAATAAGCTCGGCTTGAAATCGGAGAATATGCTTTGGCGATCATTGGCGATCGGGATTATGTCCGCGGAACTTGCTTTGCTCATTCATTTCTTGGTGAACAACTTAATTCAGACTTACATTGTTGGCATCCCATTTTGGATATTAATGGGTATGTTGCCTGCTATTGGCAATATCGCAGAAAGTGAAAATGAAGCATTAAAAAATAAATAAAGAATTAGAGGTGTCAATGATCAACAATGAAGTCAAACAAAGTCAACATAGTAGCATCTTAAAAAATGCGTCTTTCCTGTTCATATCTCATATTATCGGCAGATTACTTGCTTTTGTTCTTACCGTAATATTGCCAAGATACTTAAAAGGCGGTTTTGATGACTTAGGCAAATATTTTTTCGCACTATGGTTTACAAACTTGCTTTCCAGTATTACTGAATTTGGACTACATACACCACTTATCCGTGAAGTCGCCTCTGATAAATCAAAGACAACGCTAATGATAAGTAATGCGTTCGTCATAAGGATTGTCTTTTGTATTATAACATTTCTATTCTATGCGGTCATTGCAAGTTGGCGTTACCCCGGTGATGTTGGAAAACTCATCTATATAATCGGCTTATCAGAGATAATAAATGCCATAGCTCAATTATTCAGATGCCTATTCAGGGCTTATGAAGATATGGGCTATGAGGCTTTGGGCGTGATCGTAGAGAGATTCGTTGTCTTTTTAGTCGGCATCAGTGCTGTCTTGCTTGGATATGGCATTATTGCCTTTGGATTGATCGTCCTCATTGCTAGTATTATCAACTTACTGCTCACTTCAATAATTATGGTGCTGAAATTTAGCAGAATTGATCTGAAAATGTTCAATATCCACTTTGCCATTGACCTTTTAAGGAAATCATTGCCTTATGCCTTAGGTGGTATGCTGTATATGGCTTATTTTAGGGTTGATGGTATTCTTCTTAAAAATATTTTAGGTGATAAGGGAGATTTAGCAATGGGTTGGTATGGGACAGGATATAGCTTTGTCAATGCCCTGACGATTATTCCTGGGGCTTTTATGGGTGCTGTATTTCCTGTCCTTTCAAGAGCGAATGAGTCGCTTAGCAAGTTATACACAAAATCTATGAAATTGATGTTAATAATAGGATTTCCAATAGCAATTGGCGTTACTTTTATGGCTGATCAGATAGTCCTGATACTTTATCCGTTGTCAAGGTTTA
>Ga0315298_1004421_pt1:5000-21016 | contig 21016 bp, 18 predicted proteins | sample WHS_1_MG_FD_203077 | JGI IMG/M metagenome (GOLD analysis project Ga0315298, IMG submission 203077) | Extremophilic microbial mat communities from Washburn Hot Springs, YNP, Wyoming, USA - WHS_1_MG | ecosystem: Environmental > Aquatic > Thermal springs > Hot (42-90C) | place: USA...
ATACCGATACTAATTGGTCGATCGGCTTGACCATAATTGAAATTTTAAATCAGGAGCCTTTTCCCTAACCTCCTAAGGCGAGCCTCGCCAATGGGGGAGGTAGATCTGCTTTGAGTGGACATCCATATTCTTTTCTTGATGGAATGGTGGAATAATGGAAAACTGGAATAGTGGGTAAAGGAAAATTTTTTTACCCATTATTCCATACCTCCATCGTTCCAATATTCTGGATTGGATTTCTTGGTGACCATAGCGAAGGGGAAACACCCGTTCCCATTCCGAACACGGAAGTTAAGCCCTTCAGCGCCGATGGTACTGCATGGGTAACTGTGTGGGAGAGTAGGACGTTGCCAAGATTAAATTTTTCCCTGGAAAGATGGGAGAAAAAGAAAAGCCCGCTATGAAGCGGGCTTTTCTTTTTATTCTTTTTCTGGTATAGGAGTATCCATGGCCTTAGAGATTGAAATTAAAACAGGTTATATCCCTGGAGCCATCGGCCGGGTGGCTGAACTTCACGGAAAATATTACAACAAACATTGGGGTTTTGGTCCCTTCTTTGAAGCAAAGGTCGCTCAGGAGTTATCAGAATTTATTAATCGTTATAATAAAGACCGCGATCACTTCTGGATTGCATTATTTAATGAGCAAATTGAGGGTTCTATTACGATTGATGGAATCCATGTAGAAGATGAAGGAGCCCATCTTCGCTGGTATATCGTTTCTGATCTTTTTCGTGGAAGAGGTGTGGGTAATCTACTTATTGAGTCTGCTGTTAAATTCTGTAAGGAGAAGAATTATAAAAAGGTCTTTCTCTGGACATTCGAGGGTTTAGAACCTGCCCGCCATCTTTACGAGAAATTTGGATTTAGACTCATCGAACAACGAAAGGGAAACCAGTGGGGTAAGGAGGTTCAGGAACAGCGATTTGAACTGAAACTTTAATCCTAAACTCTTTATTCCAAATGACTCCGTTAATACGGATCACCTTACGATTTTTGTGAACTTGGCACCTTCGAGGGTGGCATTGGCCATCAAACCCCTCTGGCCAAACATGAATGCCACGATAGGGTCTTTAATATTTATCGTATCAAGGGATTTCCCCTTTCCGACATCGATAAAGGCCACCGATCCATCAAGCCCTACTTTCCATCCTGAACTCATCCGGAAATTCTTAAGGGCTGATTCATCCATAAAGATTAGGATTAGATTCAACTTCTGTGCACCAATCTGGAATCCCACTGACCCCGCCACCAGGCTGTAGTATTCAACCGTCTTTCCCTCAATCCTCAAGGCACCCTCACCATATTGACCACCCACACCCAACCCCGCCTTGACAATATTAGGGATGACAAGCACGCCTTTGGCAGCATTGAGAAATGTCCCTCCTCCTCTTACGTGTTGTTGGAAAAGTTTAAGAGCTCCGTTAACCTCTTCATTGATCTGTTTGGCAGTTTTTGCATAAGAGGATTCAATAGAAAACGATTCAAAAATAAGCACCACAAATGCCCAAGAAACTAAGAAGATAAAAAATTTTTTTCTCATAGATCCTTCCTCCTTTTTAAATAAATCCCCTAAGCCATTGATAAGGTGGAATATAACCCCTTTACGACTTCAGCCATCTGTTCAAAATTAAGGGTATCTATTGTATCTGTTTCCTGGTGGTAATTCCTGTTTCTAAAAAATGAGGTATCGGTAATCATTACTGCTCTATACCCATGTTGCCAGAATGAGTAATTGTCAGAGAGATTAATCCCCCCAAAAAACTCCGGTGCGGTTAAGGACCTTGCGTCCATCATGGAATGTTTTTTAATTCCCTTCTTAAGAAAAGAAACATATCTGTGGGAGTGAAAATTTCCAACCACTCCTATGAAATCCCCGGTTTTAGGGTAGAAAAATTCCATGCCTGGAAGTGGGTAAGTCTGAATGGGTTCTTTTCTGAAATATCCAATCATCTCGAGCGAAACCATGACCTCAACAGGGATACCCTGTTCCTTAAGATGTTTTGCATAAACCATGCTTCCCATATGGTTTGAGCCAAAACAAGGGGGTTCCTCATTTGCAAATGCCGCAAAGATAAAGGTTTTGTGATTTTGGGTGTTTTTAAGCAGTCTTGCGAGTTCCAATAGTCCTGAGACTGCAGAGGCATTATCATCTGCCCCTGGCGTTCCTGGAACTGTGTCATAGTGGGCGCCAAGGACAATGACCCTTTGATCCCTACCGGTTTTTTGGGTAATGAGGTTTGAGACGCTTTGGCCATAACAGGAATATGTCTGACGATACACCTTATATCCATAAGCCTCAAAAACCGATTCGATATAATCGACGGTCTTAGCAAGGGACCCCTCCTTCCAAAGATGGCGCTCTCCCACTTTCACTGAAAGATATTCCGTATGACGATAAAGGTTGTCGATAAGAGTCTCTTTTTGGATATCGAAAGATTCTTTTACCATCATTTTATTATTTGATATTTTTGAAAAAACGCAAGGCCCAGAAGAAGGATTGAACAAGCGGAACAACACCAGGCAAAAACATCTCCATAAAGGGTGTAGAAGGTCTTCTCCTCCGATAGCCGAATCGTCCCGTTGATCGCCTCTTCCGTAAAAAGACCCCCCTGTTTGACAATCTTACCCTTAGGATCGATGAAGCCACTAATCCCTGTATTCGCTGCTCTTGCAATAAAGACACGATTCTCGATGGCCCTGAATATCGCGATGGAAAGATGCTGATAGGGAGCAGAGGTTTTTCCAAACCAGGCGTCGTTTGTGATGGTGACTAAGAAATCAGCACCCTCCTTGACAAACCTCCTGCAAAGGTTTGGAAATATGATTTCGAAACAGATGAGGACTCCAAATTTACCCTGAGGAAGGGTGAAATGAAAGAATTCCTTTCCAGGCTTGAAGTTTCCGATTCCTTCCCCTAAGGAGCCCAATGGGATATATTCTCCAAGGGGAACATACTCGCCATAAGGGACAAGATGAATCTTATCATATTTTCCAATCAGTTCCCCTGAGGGAGAAACCAAGAGGGCACTATTATAGTGATGGACCTTTCCTCTCTCTATCTTATAGGAAGGTGTCCCGAAGAGGAGAAAGGCATTGGTCTTCTTCGGGATATCTAAAAGCATCGGTTGAAACTCTTTGGCATCCTGAAAAAAGAAGGGGGTGGCGGTCTCAGGCCAGATAATAAGGTCCGGTTTTCCCTCTGCCACCTTAAGGGAAAGCCTTTCATAGATTTTCATGGTCTCCTTCTGAAAGGACTCATTCCATTTGATCGCTTGATCAATATTGCCTTGAACCAACCCTACTTTTAGGATGGGTTTTTGAGCCATCCTGTGATCCACCCTATTTATCTTAAAATATCCATAACCCAGAAATCCCAATAGGACGAAGATTGTGATCAAAAGTTCAGGGAAAGGGAATTTCTTTTTAGTCCATTGAGATAATATCGTAAAGAGGGTCGAATTGACTAAAAGGATGACAAAAGAGAGACCATAGTTCCCCGTAATATCTGCCATCTGGATAAAGGGGAGGTTTAGATATTGGGAGTAGCCTAAGTTTGCCCAAGGGAATCCCGATAGGAGAAAAGAGCGAAGATATTCCATCGAGACCCAGAGGAGGGGGGCTAATAAGAAACTTTTTGTTCCTAACTGCACTTGGATGAATTGGGTGAGGAATGTGAAGCCCCCAATAAAGAGGCTCAAGTAAATGACGAGAAGCAAAAGGATCCCTGCACTTATAATGAGCGGGATATTTCCATAGGTGTGGACAGCTACAATAACCCAATAGATAATTCCAAGAAAAGAAAAAAGTCCTGTGAGAAATCCCAACTTAAAACTTTTGAACCCATCTTTCCCATCGATGGCATAGAGGAGAGGGACAAGGGCAAACCAGGCCAAACATTCAAGATCAAAATTGGGAAAAGAAAGGATGAGAAGAATGGCCGAAGTGAGGCTGAATAGAATTTCTCTCTTTTTCACAAACAAATCTTAAAAAATAAAGCCCCTTTTTTCAATGATCACATGGTCATCTATTTTGTCGGGGCAATTCAAGAATTGCCCCCACTTGATTTAAATCAAAGGAGGTGGTTTAATATAAACTATCCATGCTTTTCAAGAGGAGAAAATTCCTATGCCACAATTAAGACAGGATCCTACAACGAAAGAGTGGGTAATCATCTCTACAGAGCGTTCGAAGAGACCCCACGATTTTAAAAAATCTAAAGCATTTATAGAAGAGAGACCTTCTTATAAGGAGGACTGCCCATTTTGTATGGGCAATGAACACCTCACCCCACATGAAACCCTTGCCTATCGAAGCGGGGGCCCAGCAGATAGTAGCGGATGGTGGGTGAGGGTCATCCCTAATAAATTTCCTGCACTCTCTCCAGAGGGAAGTCTTGAGCGAAAAGAAGAAAAAGGGTTCTTTAGGATGATGGATGGAGTAGGAATCCATGAAGTGGTGATCGAGAGCCCCATTCATAATCAACTCCTTCCTTTGATGGAGGACAGACAGGTGGAGGAGGTTCTCCTTGCTTATCGGGAGAGGACCATTGCCATGAGAGGGGATCAACGAATTAAATTGATCATTATTTTTAAAAACCACGGTGAGGCAGCCGGGACCTCCCTGGATCACACCCATTCACAAATTGTAGGAACTGCAGTGGTACCCTCAAATATCAGGAAGAAATTGGAGGAGGCTACCCGATATTATGATGACCATGGAAGATGTGTTTATTGTGATTCCATTCAAGAGGAACTCCTTTTTGGTGAAAGGATCGTGATGGACACTGAAAGGTTTATCGTCTTTCATCCCTTTGCCTCACGGTTTCCTTTTGAAACCTGGATCATTCCCAAAGAACATCAGGCTTCTTTCGGCCTCGTTTCTAAAGAGGACTCAAAAATATTTGCCAAGGTTTTAAAGGAGACCCTTTACAAACTCTACTCCCGGCTAAACAACCCTGACTATAACTTTGTCATCCATACCGCTCCCATCAAGGATGAAGAGGAGGACTACTACCACTGGCATCTTCAAATCGTTCCAAGACTTACTACCCCCGCTGGATTTGAAATGGGATCTGGCATCTACATCAATGTCTCATTGCCTGAAGAGACCGCTAAGTACTTAAGGGAGAAATGAGTTTGATACAAATGAGCAAATAGTATTTTATGGGAGGAGGGATTGAGATTATGAAAATCTTACTTTTTCTACTATTGGGATTGTTCGCTGGGACATTTAGTGGCCTGATCGGAATAGGCGGTGGAACAATTATTGTGCCTGCATTGGTATTTTTATTCGGTCTGACACAACATCAAGCCCAGGGCACGACCCTGGCCTTGCTGGTCCCACCCATTGGCTTTCTGGCAGCGTGGACCTACTATAAGCAAGGTTATGTTGATCTGAAGATAGCCTCCCTCATCTGTATTGGCTTCTTTTTTGGGGGTCTGCTTGGGGCAAGGGTTGCGACGAAGTTATCCAATATTGCATTAGAAAGGGTGTTTGGGGTGGCATTGCTTCTGATCTCATTGAAGATGATCTTTGCAAAATAACGACAATAAACGAGATGGCCAAGGGAAAAACTCAATATGAGATATATCAACCTGCGTTCTGGAGTATCCCAGCCCCTGAACTCCTTGAGCGACTTCAAACCACACCGCAGGGTTTGACAGACGATGATGCCCGACAACGACTTGCTTGTTTTGGATTCAATCTTCTAAAACCTAAAAAAAGATTGGATGGCCTATCGTTACTCTTTGCCCAATTCAAGAGCCCAATCATCCTCATTCTTCTCTTTGCGGCGGGATTATCACTCTTTCTCCATGATTCTGTCGACGCGGTCATTATCTTCATGATTGTCCTGGTTAGCGGCCTTCTCGGTTTCTGGCAGGAGCGAGGGGCGGCCCATGCAGTTGAGAAACTGCTTTCCATAGTAAAGATCAAAGCGACTGTGCTTCGTAACGGATCCTCAAAGGAAGTTCCTACCGAAGAAATTGTCCCTGGCGATGTCATCCTCCTGAATGCAGGAGATGTGATTCCGGGAGACTGCCTCCTTCTGGAATCAAAAGATCTATTTATAGATGAAGCTACATTGACAGGCGAAACCTACCCTGTAGAAAAAACACCCGGAGTTTTACCCACAGAAACACCGCTCAGTCAACGGACCAATTCTCTCTTTATGGGAACCCATGTAATCAGCGGAAGTGCAAAGGCATTGGTTGTCCACACCGGTAAGGAGACTGAATTTGGCAAAGTTTCCGAAAGGCTAAAACTCAGGCCCTCGGAGACAGAGTTTGAACGTGGTATCAGGCGATTTGGATATCTTCTGATGGAAGTGACCTTGGTGCTGGTGATTTCTATCTTCGCCATTAATGTCTACTTTAAACGGCCTGTCTTGGAATCTTTTCTCTTTGCAATGGCTCTTGCTGTAGGGTTAACGCCGCAACTCCTGCCTGCAATTATCAGTATCAATCTTGCCCACGGTGCCAAACGCATGGCCTTCGAGAAGGTGATCGTCAAACGGCTCGACTCGATTGAAAACTTCGGAAGCATGAGTGTGCTCTGCTCCGATAAAACTGGTACTCTGACCGAAGGGGTAGTACAATTACACTCTGCGCTTGATGTTCATGGCAAGGAAAGCAAAAAAGTTCTTCTCTACGCCTATCTCAATGCCTTTTATGAGACGGGTTTTACAAATCCCATTGATGAGGCAATCCGCACTCATCATCCCTTTGATGTATCTCTCTATAAAAAACTGGATGAAGTGCCTTATGATTTTATTCGGAAGCGACAAAGTATCTTAGTCTCAAAAGGGGAACAAAATTTTATAGTGACCAAAGGGGCGTTCCAAAATGTGCTTGCTGTCTGTTCGTTAGCGGAAATTTCTGAAGGAACCATTGCGAATATCGCTGAAATACAGGAACAGATCCAGCAGCGGTTTGAGGAAATCAGCCATAAGGGGTTTCGCACGCTGGGAATCGCTTACCGTGATTTGGGGTCCGTCTCTCTCATCACCAAAGACCATGAGGTGGACATGACCTTTCTTGGATTTTTAATTCTCTTTGACCCGCCCAAACCCGGGATTAACCAAACCCTCAGTCAAATGAAGCATCTCGGCGTTTCGCTGAAGATCATTACAGGAGATAACCACCTGGTTGCTGCCAATGTGAGTCAACAGGTGAAAGTATTGAATCCGGACATCCTCACTGGCCAAGATCTTCACCAGATGAGTGATGAGGCCCTGCTCAAACGAGTCAATGAGGTGGACGTTTTCGCTGAGGTGGAGCCGAACCATAAAGAACGCATCATCCTCGCCCTGAAGAAAGCTGGACATGTTGTCGGATATATGGGGGACGGTATCAATGATGCTTCAGCGCTCCATGCTGCCGATGTTGGCATCTCTGTCAATAGCGCGGTGGATGTTGCCAAAGAGGCTGCTGACATTGTTCTGCTCGATAAGGATCTCAGCGTTCTTGTGCAGGGTCTCTATGAAGGGAGAAGAACCTTTGCCAATACCCTGAAGTATGTTTTTATGGCAACCAGTGCCAATTTTGGTAACATGTTCAGCATGGCAGGGGCATCCCTCTTTCTACCCTTTCTTCCTCTTCTGCCCAAGCAGATACTGCTCACCAATTTGCTGACAGACTTTCCAGAAATGACCATCGCCACCGACAATGTGGATAAAGAGATGGTTGGGAGACCTCGGCGCTGGAACATCAAGTTCATCCGTAATTTTATGATGACATTCGGCATTCTGAGTTCGGTATTCGACTATCTCACCTTCGGTGTACTTCTGCTTATACTCCGTGCCACGACAGATCAATTCAGGACTGGATGGTTTCTGGAGTCTGTGATTTCAGCCTCACTGGTTGTCCTCGTTGTTCGGAGTCGGAAGCCTTTCTTCAAAAGCAAGCCAGGAAATTATTTGTTGCTGGCCACCCTGCTGATGGTTGGCGTAACGCTCATTTTTTCTTACACCCCAATTGGAGAGTTATTTGGATTTAGTCCGGTGCCCATTTCATTCCTTCTGCTCATGGGAGGAATCGTGATCCTCTATATCATTTCAGCAGAAATAACGAAAAAAGTTTTTTACAAGAGAGTCAATTTTTGATCCCTGGTTCGATATGATTGAAATAGGCACATTGATAAAACATTTTCTGTATTTTAGAATGACAGTGTTTCTCATCCCCGGAGGAATTGGTTTGCCGTTTCAAGAGGATATCATTTCCATATTAAGTGGATTTTAGACGAGAGTTGAGCATATGACCATTATCGTTCCTGTGAGATTGATCGGGGGGGTTATTCTTTTTAGATTTTTTAAAGACGATAGAAAATTTAGAGACGGGTAAAGCTAAAATGCCATCCCCCGACTCTGGGAATGAAAATTCTTTCATCGACCGGATTCGCCACACGCTATTAGGCCCTCCCCGCAATGTTAAAGATGCTTCCATTTTTCAAAAATTGTCTTTAATACCGATTCTTGCATGGATTGGCCTTGGAGCTGATGGTCTTTCATCCTCTGCCTATGGTCCCGAAGAAGCCTTTAAAGCGTTAGGCGAGCATACCTACTTGGCCATCTTATTAGCCCTTGCTACTGCTTTAACTGTCTTTATTATTTCCTATGCCTACTCTCGCATTATCGAACATTTCCCTCATGGCGGAGGAGGTTATGTTGTTGCTACTCATACTCTTGGAGAGAAAGCGGGCGTTGTCTCAGGATGTGCGCTGCTGGTGGATTACATGTTAACTATCACCGTCTCGATTGCTGCCTGCGGAGACGCCCTTTTCAGCTTTTTCCCCATGGAGTTCCATCTATTTAAATTATCGTTCGAAGTCTTGCTAATCATCGCCCTGATTATTTTGAATCTTAGGGGTGTAAAGGAATCGGTGATGGTCTTGGCCCCCATCTTTTTGACTTTCATTATTACACATGCCTTCATGCTGGGTTACGGCATTTTTAGTCACATTGGTGACATCGGTCCGATTTCTAAAGATCTCAGAATCAATTTTCAGCACGGCCTTTCCGCGTTGGGAGGAGGAGGTCTATTCCTTCTTTTTCTCCATGCTTACTCTCTCGGGGGCGGCACCTATACCGGGATTGAAGCCGTGTCAAATGGTTTACAGATTATGCGAGAGCCCAAGGTTCAAACAGGCAAGCGCACCATGCTATATATGTCTACCTCATTAACTTTTACAGCAAGCGGAATCATTATTTGTTATCTTCTTATAAAAGTCCCTCCAATAGAAGGTCAGACACTCAATGCGGTGCTTGCCGGGAAACTTTTTGGTCGATGGCATTGGGGGCACTGGCTCGCACTGGTCACTATTTTTTCAGAAGGTGCTCTTTTATTAGTGGCTGCACAGACCGGATTTGTAGACGCTCCCCGGGTGTTGGCCAACATGGCGATTGATTCATGGTTTCCCCACCGCTTTTCAAACCTCTCCGAGCGTTTGACTATGCAAAATGGAGTGATTCTTATAGGTGCCTCTGCCCTCGCCCTGTTGCTCTATACAGGAGGAGCGGTTTCTCACCTCGTCGTGATGTATTCTATTAATGTCTTTGCCACCTTTTCGCTATCAGAGCTTGGTATGTCCCGTTTTTTTATTAAAAACCGGAAGGAAGAAAAGGAATGGAAAAAACACCTCCCTGTCCACCTCACCGGGTTAACACTTTGCTTGACCATTCTCACCATTACCCTGATAGAAAAATTTACAGCAGGAGGCTGGATGACACTCCTGATTACATCAGGGATGATCGGATTATGTCATCTGGTCCGTGGACACTATAGAGAGGTTAAAGAAGGTGTCAGAGAGCTCGACGAAATGTTGTTAAATATCCCGGTCGCCGGTTCTATCAATCGTGAGCCATTAGATTCGAAGAAAATGACGGCTATTCAACTGGTGTCAGATTATAACGGTTTTGGCGTCCATACTTTCCTTTCTATAATACGGAATTTTCCAGATCTCTATAAGAATTTCATCTTTGTTTCGATAGGTGTAGTGGACTCGGGGTCTTTTAAAGGGGTGAAAGAGATAGAAAGATTGAAAGAATCAGTAAAGACCTCCTTAATACATTATGTTGACCTTGCGAGAAGAATTGGCTTTCCTGCCGATTATCGATTCGATATCGGGACCGATATCGTGGAAAGCGCAAGTGCTTTATGTGAATCTATTTTTGAAGAATTTCCACGAGCGACCGTTTTTACCGGTCAACTCATTTTTCACCGTATCCACTTCTTCCATAAGGTGCTTCACAATGAAACAGCCTTTGCTATTCAGAGACGACTCCAATGGAAGGGGATCACAACCGTGGTCCTTACTATACGTGTGAAACCAAAATTTCTTGAAGCGTCGGTGCCTAAGAGAGATACAAAACTTTTACAGGATTTGTTAAAATAGATCAAAGATTAGTTAGGGAGAGGAGACCGCATATGATTAAGACACCCAGTGCAAGTTATAGCATTCTCATGCGGGTTGAGCTTCTGACCAAACCCGGGATGCTTGGGAAGGTGACCTCTGCCATTGGAAAGGCAGGAGGGGACATTGGTGCTGTGGATATCGTGGGGTTCAAGAAAGACATCACGATTCGAGATATCACGGTCAATGTTGCAGACCTTCCAATGGGCGAGAGAGTGGTTGAGCAGGTGAGGCGAATCAAAGGAGTCAAGGTGGTCAGTGTGACGGATCGGACGTTTATGCTCCATCAGGGAGGAAAGATTGAAATAAAGAATAAGATTCCACTCCATTCACGGGAAGAACTTTCCATGGCCTATACGCCTGGAGTTGCAAGGATATGCACCGCCATTCATGAGGACCGAGAGAGGGTATATGATCTAACGATTAAAAAGAATACCATTGCTATTGTTACAGACGGGACGGCCGTCTTAGGGCTCGGGGATATTGGTCCTGAGGCTGCGATGCCGGTCATGGAAGGAAAGGCAATGCTCTTTAAGGAGTTTGGAGGGGTAGATGCCTTTCCCATCTGCCTGAATACAAAGGATCCGAAGGAGATTGTTTCTGTGGTCAAGTCGATTTCGCCTGGGTTTGGTGGCATCAATTTGGAAGACATTTCTGCTCCCCGTTGTTTTGAGATCGAAAGACGATTAAGAAATGAACTGGATATTCCTGTCTTTCATGATGATCAACATGGAACCGCCGTGGTGATCCTGGCAGGATTGATTAATGCCTTGAAGGTCGTCCACAAAAAGTTGGAACATATCCGAGTCGTGGTTTGCGGTCTGGGCGCAGCCGGAATTGCCTCGATACGGCTTCTCTTTTCTACAGGAGTGAGGCAAATTATTGGATGCGACCGGAGTGGTATTCTCTATAAGGGTCGAAAGGAAAACATGAACCCCATCAAGGCCCTCATCGCAGAAAATACAAACCCGGAAGGAATTCGGGGGCCCATTTCAAAGGCCATGGAGGGGGCTGATGTCTTTATTGGTCTTTCTCAACCAGGGGTGATCACTGGAGGGGATATTAAAAAGATGGCTAAGAACCCAATCGTTTTTGCAATGGCAAACCCTGATCCTGAGATCATGCCAGAGGAGGCAGGGAGATACGCAAGGGTTGTTGCCACGGGGAGATCTGATTATCCCAATCAGATTAATAATGTCCTCTGCTTTCCAGGGCTTTTTCGTGGAGTTCTTGATAGCGGTGCGAAAGAGATAACTGATGAGATGCTCTTTGCTGCTGCCAATGCCATTGCCCATATCGTTACGGAAAATGAGTTAAGTGAGGATTACATCATCCCCAGTGTTTTGAATCGAAAGGTGGTTGAAAGGGTAGCCCATTCGGTGATGGAGACAGCCATCCAGACAGGGGTGGTCAGAAAAAAATAGGTGGACTCTGGTCGTGAAGTTTAAAATGAGGACATTGGGATGAGGATTTTATTAGTTGAGGACGATCGGGGAATCACCCAATTTGTTAAGAAGGGGTTATTGGAAAATTCATATTCCGTAGATGTCGCCTATGATGGTGAAAAGGGATTATATTCAGTCCTCCATGAGAATTATGATTTGATCATCCTTGACATCATGCTTCCAAAATTAGATGGAAGGGTTATCTTAAAAGAAATGAGATCGAAAGGAATCTTGACCCCTGTGATCTTTCTGACGGCTAAGGATTTAGAAAAAGATATCGTCGAAGGATTGAGTTTAGGTGCAGATGATTATCTGGTCAAGCCCTTTTCTTTCAATGAACTGCTGGCCAGGATACGGGCAATTTTAAGGAGAACAAAAGAGGTTAGTTCCCCCTCCCGATTACAGATTGCCAATTTGAGGTTGGAAATGGAAGGCCATCGTGTCTTTCGAGATAAGATCAAGATTGAACTTACCCCCAAAGAATATGCCATCCTTGAATTGTTTATGAGACACCCAGGCCAGATCATCACAAGAACGATGATTTCTGAAAGGGTCTTTGACTATCATTTTGATACTTCCACGAATGTCATTGATGTCCATGTCTCCCATTTAAGAAATAAAATTGATAAGGATTTTGAACCCAAACTTCTCCATACCGTAAAAGGGGTGGGCTATGTCCTGGAAGATCGGGGTTAAATTTTACCGAAGGACGGACTTCAAGTTGACCCTTTGGTACATCCTTACTTTTTTGGTATCCACATTGATCATTTGTGGATTTCTCTATCTTCGCCTGAGGCACCAACTCATTAAAGAGATCGATCAGTTCCTTCTTGACGAGACGACTGAAATGGAAAGGGTTTTATCCCAAAAACCAGAAGAGGTCCATTTTCTGATAAGATTTGAAGATGAAGTGATGGTGAGGAAGTATTATCCATTTTTTTTCCAAATTTTGAACCAAGAAGGGAAACCCCTCTATATTTCGAAAAAGTTTGGAGAGTTGGAATATGTTGTTCACGATGAAGTGTTGGCCAATGCCAAAAAGGGGAGTGAGACTCGAGAGAGATTTGTTTCTCCGAAAAGGAGAACCCCTTATCGAATTATCAGCACCCCTGTTTATAAGAATGGGACCCTTCACGAAATTATCCAAGTGGGGACCCATCTTCATTTTTTGAGGAAGAACTTAGTCCATTTTAGAAATAATATATTGGTGGCCGCTATGATCGTGTTAGTGCTCGGAGCACTTGGGGGGTGGGCTTTAGCAAGGAGATCCCTCTCTCCTATTGGTTATATTGCCTCAAAGGCCCAAAGCATTACCTCAGAAAACCTAAGCGAGAGGCTGGAGGTAAGGGGAACAGATGATGAGATGGACAATCTTGTCAAGACCATTAATGAGATGATTGCCAGACTGGAAGGATCGTTTAGACGAATGGCGGAATTTACTGCAGATGTTTCTCATGAGTTAAAGACCCCGATTTGTGCCATGCGAGGCGAAGCAGAGGTTCTCATCTCTAAAGCAAGATCTCAAGAGGATTATCAGGAGGGATTGGCACATTTTATAGAGAGATTTGACTACCTGAATAGGATGATTAATGATTTAGTTCTTCTTTCCAAATCCGATTTTTCACAGGAAGAACTGAAAATGTCTCCCCTTCGATTAGACCTTCTCATCCAAGATCTCTATCACCTCTTCAAAGTCATTGCTGAGCAGAAGGGAATAGATATGTCCCTGGAGGATATGGAAGGGGTTCTGGTGAAAGGAGATAAAGTTCGCCTTCAGCAACTCTTTACCAACCTGATTGACAATGCCATCAAATTTACACCAGAAAAGGGTTCGATTAGGCTCTCTCTTAAAAAGGATGGGGATGAGGCCATGGTCAGAATAATGGATACAGGAATGGGTATTCCCAAGGGAGAGCAAGAGAATATTTTTAAGAGATTCTATCGTGTGGATAAATCTCGATCAAAAGAAACCGGTGGGGTAGGGTTAGGCCTCAGTATTGCTCAGTGGATCGCTCAAGCCCACCACGGGAAGATCAAAGTGGATAGTGCATTGAATCGGGGCTCTACTTTCACGGTATATTTGCCAATAATGAAAACATAAATCCCCATCTCCTCAGATTAAGAAATCTTAATATGATCTTAATCTCCTTTTAATCTTTTTATGGTATATAATCAAATTGTTGAACGGGAATATTTTTATGAGATCCCATTCTAAAAAATTCTATATCTTTTTGGTCACTGGAATTCTCTGTTTTACCTTCTTACCAGCTTTTCTGCATTGTTTAACATTGAATGAAATGGGTCTAAGGTCCCATACAAGTTTTAAGAGGTTTGATTTAGACAATTCTATTGTAAATTCTGTTGCTCCAGAGAGAGAATGCTCACTGGGTTATCTTCCTGACGAAGCAAAAATAAAAGTACTTATTTATGTTGAGGAAATTTTTTGTATTTATTCCCAAGTTCCTCAACCCCATTTTAGCGCTTTTATCCTTCGCTGTTAAATATTTACAAACTCTTTATACTTCCATCATTTGTGCAGGGTAGTTTTCAATGGAAAAAGGAGACCATTCTCTTTTTTTAATAAAAATGTTCCCCATCCAGGGGAAGAAAGGAGGTGATGTGGCGTCAAACTTAATCATTTTTTTCGATATCAGGAAAGGATAAATGATAAGAGCTTTTTTTATCAACGAATAGATTATATGAGGAGAAGATAAAAATGTTGTGGGGTAAAAAGAAGGCTGAAGATAAGGAGAAGAAGATAGGGTTATTAGGGGCAAGGGAAATACCAGCGATTGTGCAAAATTATTTAGTAACGGAGAAAAAGATGGATCCAGATCTTGTAAAACTTCTGAAGGCCTTGGTCTATAAATCCAATAGTGGCGAAAAGGCGTTTAATATCCGCATATTCGATGAGGCTGATGCAGTGGCAAATAAAGTTCAAATAAAAAATTATACAACTATGGATCAGCACCCCAATTTAATATTATACGAAGGGTTATATGATGAGGGCTCAAAGTATGTCAAATTGGAGGAAAAGAAAAAGGTTAATTATAATGTCCCTATTTACAATGAAGCAGAGATAAGGGAGCAAATTGAATCTTTAAAAAACCCGGGCGACATGGTTTTCTTTTATATGGCCCGAGGAGTGTCACATGGGGGTCCTCTTGGGATGGGTGCTGCAATTATTGAACTCAACCCAAACTACCCAGGGAAAAAAGAGAAAAAATATATTGTTTATACAGCCGATGTGATTGATATGAAACCCGTAGGTAAGGGACAAAAGCTGTTTGGTTCAGATAAACCCAAGGATATCGCAAGCTGGGTTATAAATGGGCACCATAAAAGAGTTTACTCCTTGTGATATTATATGTTTCAAATTAGGTAAGATTCTTTCCCAAGAAGGACTTAACTAAAAAGAAGGAAGACAAATGGGAAGTATTGGAATGTCAGAGTTGATGGTCATCCTGGTCATCGTCTTGATCATCTTTGGTGCAGGTAAACTCCCACAGATAGGAGAAAATCTTGGGAAGGCCATCCGAAACTTCAAAAAGTCGACCCAAGAAAAAGAAGATACTCATACCCATATAGAAGAGAGCGAAAGAGGTCAGTTAGAAATAAAAAGTTAAGGATAATTATGTTTGATATTGGAATGCAAGAATTACTTGTCATCTTAGTGATCGCCCTGATTGTATTTGGGCCCAATAAAATTCCTGAACTAGCCAAATCCTTTGGAAAGGCATTAAGGGAATTCAAAAAGGCAACCGATGAGATGAAGAATAGTTTTGAAGAAGAGGGAGAGGAGTTTAAAAACTCAAGAGGGAACCTTCCAAAGTTGATCGAAGAGATTGATTCTCACAAGGAGTCTGAAACTCAAAAATCCGCAGGTTCAGAGGAATCGTCCCTAAAAAATCTTTAGCGTTTTAATATCCCTTTCCTGAGGACTGGAAAAAAATTTGTTTTCTCACCCGAATTAGAGATTAAGAAATCTTCATTTTGATTTAATCTTCATTTAATTTATGATGGTTATGATTTGGCACTATGATGTCCATTACCCAGTATGCTTACCGTTTGAGAGGGTTCCTTATTCCCCTACCGATTATTTTTTCACTTTTCTGTTTTTCCTTTGAAATTGAAGTGGATTATGTCATCTGGCCAATGGGAG
>Ga0315298_1004422_pt1 | contig 21014 bp, 17 predicted proteins | sample WHS_1_MG_FD_203077 | JGI IMG/M metagenome (GOLD analysis project Ga0315298, IMG submission 203077) | Extremophilic microbial mat communities from Washburn Hot Springs, YNP, Wyoming, USA - WHS_1_MG | ecosystem: Environmental > Aquatic > Thermal springs > Hot (42-90C) | place: USA: Wyoming...
CCGAAATACTCGCCAGCGAGCTATGTCTGGCCGATATGGCAACCCTTGAGAGGCGCCTTGAGAAAACCCGGCAGGCAGCAAAATCCGGGGACAAGCGATTTCTGAAGCAGATCGACATAATAGAACAGTGGATAGAACATCTCAATCGGGGCGAGCCTGTGAGGTCGTTTGTTCTAACTCAAGAGGAAGCCGACCTTGTGGCCGATGCTGGCATGTTCAACGGACTGCTGACGAACAAGCCGGCACTCTACGTGGCCAACGTGGCGGAAGATGACCTTGCCGAGGCAACGGACATCGCTGCTTGCAAAGAGGGCTACAGCCCGGTAGCCGATCTGAAGCGGATGGCAGAACGAGAGGGGTCTGGTGTTGTAGCCGTGTCCGCCAAGCTTGAGTCGGAACTGGCGGAGTTGCCACCAGAGGAAGCGGCGGAGTACCGAGCTTCCATCGGAGTGGCCGAGGCTGGCCTGGATAGGCTGATTGTGGCAAGCTACCGTCTGCTCGGTCTAATCACCTTCTTCACTACTACTGGCGAGAAGGAAGTCCGAGCATGGACGGTCACGAAGGGCACTAAGGCCCCGGAAGCCGCGGGCAAAGTCCACTCCGAAATGGAGAAGGGATTCATAAGGGCCGAGGTCGTGTCATACGTGGATTTGATAAAAGCCGGGTCGTTTGCCAGTGTACGAGAACGCGGTCTAATGAGGCTCGAAGGCCGAGAGTACGAGGTTCAAGACGGGGATATCATTCATTTCCGTTTCAACGTGTAGTGGCGCCAATGGTAGCAGGCAACCCTACAGCGTGGAACCTTGCGAGGCCTATTCTTTGATGCTATAATTCCCCGAAGCAATCACGCGAGGCTCCAAAAGAGGGCCTCGAAAGGTGGGGTTTTATCTCTGGCGGCGTCGCTTCTAGTCTAGAAGCGCAACCTTTCTGCTCCAGGTGTTCGCGGCGTGCACGCCGGTCGCGAGAATGTTCTGGGGCAAACCCGAAGAAAGGAGGTGTGCAAGTGCGAGAATACGAGCTGGTATATATCGTCAGTCCCGAGGTTAGCGACGAGGATATGGAAAAGGTCACTCAAAGGGTGACCCAACTGGTTGCGAACAACGGCGGCCAGGTGATTGAGACGCAGCCGTGGGGAAGAAGGCGGCTCGCCTATCCCATCCAGGATTTCCGCGAAGGCTACTACGTGACTCTGAAGCTGCAGATGAATCCCCAGTCTACTGCGGAATTTGAACGGAGTCTGAAACTGACCGAAGGAATCATCCGTTACCTACTGGTTAAAGTCGGTGAGTGAGTTGATGTGAGTGTCGAGTTGTAATGAGTTGTATCGGGAGCGCAGAGAAAGGAGTTGTAGTAGATGGCAGCTTCATTGAACAAAGTGATGATTATCGGCAATGTGGGGCGGGAACCAGAAATGCGTTACACGCAGAACGGCACCCCTGTTACATCGTTCAGCGTGGCGGCTAACAGGCGCTGGGTTGCTCCAGAAGGTGAGCAACACGAGGAGACTGAATGGTTCAATGTCGTGATGTGGAACAAGCTAGCGGAGACCGCCAGCCGTTATATCAGCAAGGGGAGTCGGGTGTACGTTGAAGGACGTTTGCAGACGCGGTCCTGGGAGGGTCAGGATGGGCAGAAACGTTACCGCACCGAAATCGTGGCTCAGAACATGATCTTGCTTGATAGCCGACCAAAGAGCACGGGCGCTTCCGAGGACGTCTTCGCCCCGGATGAAATTGAGCCGGACGAGATACCTTTCTAGCTCCCTGTCGGGCCGGGGAGCGGGCATCCCCCGACATTTTGCCGGCATTTGTCCCCTGGCGGCGGAGCCGCACATTGAAGCGAACCAGCCGCTGAGTGAGGACGAGACAAATGCGTCCCTGAGGCGGGGTTGTGGAGCGGCTTTGCCGCAGAAGTCGTCTAATTATGCACTAGGAGGGAAATTTGACAGACGGAAACGGTGAAAAGACAGTAATAAAGAGAAAACCCAGGAAGGACGGACAGAGGGCCAGGTACACTCCGCGCCGCAAGGTTTGCGCCTTCTGTGCGGATAACATAGATTACATAGATTACAAAGAGGTCGCTCGGCTGCGACGCTTTCTTTCCGACCGTGGGAAGATAGAACCGAGGCGCAAGACCGGAACCTGTGCTAAGCACCAGCGCAGTTTGACTGTTGCGCTGAAGCGTGCGAGGCATCTGGCTTTGCTGCCCTACACGGCAGAGCACGTCCGTGGAATGGGAACGACTGCAGGCAGCTAATCTGTCCTGTTGTCACATTAAGAGCCGCAAGGGCGCAGGATAGGGTCCTGCGCCCCTTGTTTGGCGTTTGCGGAGACTTCTCTTGAAAAAAGGCGAGAACAAGACCAGTGTTGAACCGCGGCCGCTGACCAAGAGGCAGCTATCGAGGTATCAACGAGATAGAATGCTCCAGAGGATCACGCTTATCGGCGCGGCCGCGCTGGCTCTGCTGGTGATTGGCGTGCTGGCCTTCGGCGTTTGGCGAGAGATTCTCAGCAAGCCTGGCGAAGTGTTGGCCAGAGTCAACGGTAAGCCCATCACGGCAGAGACCTACGCCAAGGTTCTGGGCTACGCCGAGTACAACTATGATCTACAGATCAACCAGATTCAGGACTACATAAACCAGCTGCCGCCCCCACAACCGACGCCTACCCAACAGAGCGGCGAGTCCAACCAGCAGAGCAACGAAAACAGCCAGGCCACCCAGAACGACCCCAACGAGTTCATGCGCCAATATGCGCAACAGCAGTTACAGCAACTGCAGTTCAGGAGATACACTCTCGAAACTGACGTGCTGGATAACCTCATCGACAACGAACTGATTCGAGCGGAAGCTGCGCGACGTGGCCTATCGGTGACACCTGAAGAGGTAGACAAGGCCCTAATGGACCAGTTCGCTCCCGTCGTCAACAGCACAAACAACGAGAACGCTGTTCCTCCGGGGGAGGCCCCTGCCCCTACCGGGGAGAGTGCCGCTCCAAATGCAGGGAATGCGACTCCTACCGTGGCAAACCCCACTCCGTCCGGACAGAACGCCACTCCGACAGCAGGGAGCAGTGCTCCCATAGCGGAGGGCACGGCTACTACCACAGGGACCGCAACTCCTGCCCCCGGCAACCCTACCACCCAACCGGTTACGAACACAAAGACCGTGGCTGAGGTGCACGACGAACTCAAGCAAGCTCTAGCTCAGACCGGTTTCCTCTCCGAAGCTGACTACATATATTATTTCGTCGAGGCCGATCTGTTCTCGCAGAAAGTGCAAAAAGCTATCGGAGACGAAGTAAAGACGTCGGGCGAGCAAGTGCACGCGAGCCACATCCTGGTGGACACCGAAGATGATGCCAAGAAGGCTATTTCTATGCTGAAGGACGAGGGGCGCGACTTTGCCTCGGTGGCTAAGGAGCTATCCAAGGATACCCAGACCAAGGACAAAGGCGGCGATCTGGGCTGGTTCCCGCGAGGTGTTATGGACCCCGCATTCGAGGAGGCGGCTTTCAAGTTATCGCCCGGCGAGATCAGTGACCCAGTCAAGACCGATTATGGGTATCACGTGATTCGCGTGGAGGAGCGGCAGAGCGACAAGGAGATCTCCCCGGAATACCTGGATGCGCTCAAGGCCAAGGCGTTTGACGACTGGCTTACGAAGGAGAAATCTCCTGACTCTAAGAAGGTCGAGAAGTTCGACCTTTCCGATTCAGCAACCTGGGTGCAGAGCTACATCGATGGCAAGAGAAAAGAGATGGTGGCAAAGGCTCAACAGCAGGGCCAAACGTCGAACAAATAGAGAGAGCTCAGGACCTGGAGATGAGCGATGAATAGGGACGAAGCTCTGGAGTTTGTCAAGGAATACATCTCGAACCAGAATCTGCTGAAGCACATGCTTGCGACCGAGGCGGTGATGCGCGCTCTGGCCAGGAGGCTTGGGTACGATCAGGACACCTGGGGGCTGGCTGGTCTTCTCCATGACATCGATTACGAGATGACCAAAGACGATCCATTGAAACATTCGCTCCTAGGTGCACAAATGCTGGCGGAGAAAGGCGTCGATCCAGACATTGTGTACGCAGTGAAAGCTCACAACGAGGCCCATGGCGACCCAAGAAAGAGCCCAATGGACACGGCACTCTTTGCAGGCGAGGCGCTCACCGGTCTCATAACCGCTGCCGCCTTGGTTCGGCCGGACAAGTCCCTTTCCTCGGTCACCGTCGATTCGCTGATGAAGAGATTCGGCGAAAAGGCGTTTGCCCGCGGCGCAAATCGCGAAAATATCGCCACCTGCTCCGAGCTCGGCCTGGAGCTGAGGGAGTTCCTGCAGATTGGCCTGTCGGCGATGCAGGAGATTTCCTCCGATTTGGGTCTGTAAGCTGCTGCTGAAACTCGCACCCACTTATCCGCGAGCATCCGCTGACGCCGTTGCAGACTCCTCAACGCTATCCCCGCAATCCCAGTGCTTTTTCAAAGTCCCAGTCGGCTGTTATCCTGAGTGCAGCGGAGCGAAGAATCTCAGCACGCGTGCTTCGAGGCTCCTCGGCATTCCCCTCAGGGTAACAATGAAAAGGCCCTGGGCAAGCCCGTCGTACGCCTCAAGAGCGCCCGAAATCTGTTTACATCAAGCTCTCGATGCGCTACAATTTTCGGCGGAATCCTGTCTCTCCAGGAGGGTAGTATGTCACGACTTGCCGAACTGTATGAGGAGATGGCTCGCTGCGAAAGGTGCGCGCTAGCGAAAACTCGTTTGAGAGTCGTCCCCGGAGAGGGTAACGAGAATGCTGACCTTTTCTTCATCGGGGAAGCCCCGGGATGGCACGAAAACCAGCAGGGAAGACCTTTCGTCGGCCCGGCCGGGCAACTGCTTGATGAATTGCTGGCTTCCATTGGCCTGAAGCGATCCGATGTGTACATCGGCAACGTCGTGAAATGCCGGCCTCCAGCTAATCGTGATCCGCTGCCCAGCGAAATCGAAGCTTGCGTACCGTTCCTGGAGCATCAGCTGGAGTTGATCGGCCCCAAGGTGGTTGTCACTCTCGGCCGATACTCGATGTCGCGCTTTTTCCCAGGAGAATCCATCAGCCGCATTCACGGTATTCCCCGCAAGCGGGGGAACGTCGTCTACTTCCCAATGTACCACCCGGCGGCAGCACTTCACCAGCCAAGCCTGCGCCGGTATCTTGAGAGCGATATTCGCAAACTTCCCGACATCATTGCTAAAATGGCGAGCCTGCCCGAGGTTCAGGAACAGCCCGAGATGACGCAGCTCAGCCTCTTCTGAGTTCCAGTGCCTGCCTCGCCGTTTTTCTGGACAGACCTGCTCTCACTGTGTTAATATCCTCGCTAGGTGGCACGGCCCAGCCTTCAGGGCCAGCGAAGGAGGTGGGCCCCAGTTGGCCAAGAAGAAAGTCAAGATAATCCCCCTTGGTGGCGTTGGCGAAATCGGCAAGAATATGCTGGTCATCGAACACCGCGACGATATCGTTATCGTCGACGCTGGCCTCAAGTTCCCCGAAGAGGAGATGCACGGCATCGATTTTATCATACCCGACATCTCTTATCTCGCGGACAAGAAGGAACGTATTCGCGGAATAATCCTCACCCACGGCCACGAAGACCACATTGGGGCACTTCCGTATCTTCTTCCGAACCTAGATGCCCCCGTGTATTGCACGACACTGACTCACGGACTCGTTAGTGTGAAGCTTAAGGAACGAGGGCTACTGCAGAGCGCACGGTTGCACGTTATCGACCCGGACGACATCATTTCGCTCGGGCGGTTTGAGGTGGAGTTCTTCCGGGTTAACCACAGCATACCTGATGCGGTGGGATTGATCTTGCACACTCCGGCCGGTTTGATTGTGCATACTGGTGACTTCAAGTTCGATGGCATGCCAGTTAGCAGTGCACCGACGGACAACGATAAACTGGCTGGGCTGGGGAAGCGGGATGTGCTGGCGCTTCTATGTGATTGTGTGCGGGTTGAACTGCCCGGCCGAACGCCCCCTGAACGCGTCGTCGGTGAGACCTTCGATCGGGTAGTGTCCTCGGCTGCTGGAAGAGTTATTATCACCACGTTTGCGTCAAATATCTCGCGAATCCAACAGGCCATCGATACCGCGCACAAGTACGAGCGGAAGGTAGCGATAGTAGGACGGAGCTTGGAATGCAACGTGGAGGTCGCCACGAATCTTGGCTTCCTGAGAGTGCCGGACGAGACTCTTGTCACTGTCAATCAGGCGCGCAATCTGCGTCCCGGGGAAGTTATCCTTATTACCACTGGAAGCCAGGGGGAGCCAACGTCGGTGCTGAGCCGAATGGCGACAAATGATCATCCACGCATTCGCATTTTGCCAGGCGATACTGTGATTATCTCAGCCACGCCTGTTCCTGGCAACGAAGAGACAGTGGCACGGACGATTGATAATCTCTTCAGGTTGGGAGCAAGCGTTATCTATGATGCAATCATGAGGGTGCACGTATCCGGGCACGCGAGTCAGGACGAACTCAGTCAGATGCTGGAGATGGTACATCCCAGGTACTGCGTGCCCCTTCACGGTGAGTACCGGCATATGGTGCTCCTCAGGAGACTGGCCCAACAGGCAGGAATACCAGAGGCGAACGTCATTATCCCCGAGGTAGGCGACGTAATCGAGTTTGGTGAGGATTACGGTCACGTGACGCGGAGGATTCCGGTTGGTTCCGTGCTGGTGGACGGAGTAGTGTCAGGAGAAGCAGCCCAGGTCGTCTTAAGAGACCGACAGCATCTGTCCAAGGATGGAATCGTTGTCGTGGTGGTTGCCCTGGATCGCGAGAACGGGGACATCCTGTCAGGTCCGGACATTATCTCTCGGGGGTTCGTCTATCTGCGAGACTCAGACGATATGATGGAGAAGGCGCAGCAGCAAGTCCTGAAGGCAATCCAGAGCGGGGTAGGCGCCGGATTCGAATACGGGCTTGCGGTGGAAAAGATCAAGGATGCTCTCGGAAAGTTCATCTTTGATCGCACGCGGCGGCGACCTATGATTTTGCCTGTCGTCACTGAGGTGTAGGTGAGGTAAGGGGATGGCCAAGAATAGAAAGTCGGTAAGCAGGCAGAATAAGGTCGGGCTTGAGCTTCACCTCAGGCCACTGATGCGGCCGGATGTCATCGGAGTCTTCTTGCTGATCGTGGCGGGTATTACGACAGTATCCCTCATATTCCCCGGGGGGAGCGTGGGACGCCAGTGGAATGAGCTGTTAAAGCTTGGTTTCGGTTGGGGAGCCTACCTGTCTCCGATTATAATGGTATGCTTTGGGCTGGGTCTGGTCTGGCAACGATTCGAACCTCAGTACAGGTTGCGCTTGTGGGAGGCGCTGGGCTGGCTCCTCCTTTTCGTCACGGCCCTCACGGGGCTACAGTTTATCGCCTCTGATCCTGACCCCGCTCTCAATCCTGTTGGGGGTGGATACCTAGGTCACTGGCTTCTCCGCGGCCTGTCAGCCGGCGTGGGATTGGTAGGAGCTGTAGCCATCGTTGCTGCGTCAGGTTTACTGAGCGTATGCCTCACCTTCAGCATAACTCCGGCTAGGATTCTGGTGTTCACTTTCACAGCCTGGCGAGCGATATTCGATTTCTACAAGGGACTACTGTCTACGCCGACCAGTACCAGTGTGGTCGAGAGGTTACCTGAAGCTGACCCGAATGCTGGCAACGGGCAGGAGTGGGCTCCGGCACCTACTGCTGCTAGCGAAATGGTCAGGACATCAAAGGCGAAGCAAAGCAGCTTTCTCTTCCAGTTCCGACACAAACCTCAGGACGAGGCGGTGTTTGAGTTGCCCACTATTAGGGGCGATTGGCAGCTACCGCCCGTTTCAGTGCTGAATATGGCTGCGAAGGGGGAGCTGAGCGCCGCCGACATCCGGCAGAAAGTCAAGGTAATTGAGGATACTCTGGCCGATTTTCGTGTCCCCGCTCGGGTGGTGGAAGTAAACCAGGGGCCGACCGTCACCCAGTTCGGAATCGAGCCAGGGTTCCACGAGACGAGGGACCGCAGTGGCAACGTCGTGAGACGTGAGAAGGTGAAGGTAAGCGAGATAACATCTCTCGTCAACGACCTGGCGCTGTCGTTGGCAGCACCAAGCATCCGAATCGAGGCGCCAGTCCCGGGGCGTAGCGTCTTAGGTATTGAAGTTCCTAACAGCAACACTTCATTGGTGTCCTTGCGAGAGGTGATTGAATCAGATAGATTCCAGAAGATGAAGGCTAAATCCAAGTTGGGTATAGCTCTGGGCCAGGATGTATCGGGCAACCCTATCGTTGGCGACCTGGGAAAGATGCCCCATCTGCTCATCGCTGGGGCTACCGGCAGTGGCAAGAGCGTCTGTCTCAACTCTTTGATTGCCTGTTTGCTGGTGCACACTACACCCGACGAATTGCGGCTCCTCATGATAGACCCGAAGCGGGTAGAGCTGACTCCTTTCAACGACATCCCTCACCTGTTGCGACCAGTGGTGGTGGAAGTCGAAAAAGCCGTGACTGTCCTGCAGTGGGCAGTTCACGAGATGGAGGAGCGCTACAAGAAGTTCGAGGAGATGCGATCGCGCAATATTAACGAGTACAATAAGGCTGTGATCCGCAAGGGAACGGGCGGGCAGATGCAGTACATTGTTGTGATTATCGACGAACTGGCCGAGTTGATGATGACTGCGCCTGAAGAGGTGGAGAGAAGCATCTGCCGGCTCGCACAAAAGGCGCGGGCAACGGGAATTCATCTGGTGGTCGCTACACAGAGGCCATCGGTAGACGTGGTCACTGGGTTAATCAAGGCCAACTTCCCCACGCGCATAAGCTTTATGATGTTCTCCCAGATCGATTCGCGCACCATCCTCGATTCACCGGGTGCAGAGAAGTTGCTGGGCCGAGGTGACATGCTCTATATGACTCCGGACGTGGCCAAACCCACCCGCCTGCAGGGGGTCTTTGTCTCGGACGAAGAGATTCAGGAGATCGTCTCCTTCTGGAAGGCGCAGGGACCGGCAAAGTACGTGGAGACGCTTGTCCACGCCGAGAGTTGGACTCCGGGCGGCGATGAGCGGAGAGACGAGATGTACGAGAAGGCTCTCGAGATTGCGAGATCACACAGCCACATATCTACGTCTCTTCTGCAGCGTCGGCTTCGGATAGGGTATTCCCGGGCGGCCCGGCTCATAGACCAACTGGAGGAGGCAGGTGTGGTCGGCCCTTCGGAAGGTGGCAGATCGCGGGAGGTCCTGCTACGAGACGAGACCGAGAGTGATGAGCAAGAGGAGAAGGCGGAGGCCAGAGAACTGGTCACTTAAGTCGAATAGCTATTCTGGAGCATATTAGATAGACAAAGTGCCTCTGGTGAAGTGGCATTCATCGTTGGACATAACAATCTCTTGGGTAGGTGTGGATTATGACAAAGTCGCCGAGTGCGGAGGCAATTGTTGCACAGCTCAAGCGGGCACGAGTTGAGTTTCTGCCCTACTTGCCCGACAAGATGACCGCGAGGATCGTGGCTGTTGCGGAGCACGATCCGGCATTTACGGTCATCCCAGTAAGCAAAGAGGATGAAGGTGTGTCTATATGCAGCGCCCTCTGGTTTGGCGAAAGACGGGCCGTGATGGTGATGCAGCACACTGGATTTCTGGATTCCATCAATAATGTCTCGAGGCTGGCATCTGAAATGGGGCAACCGGTGGTAATGATGGTGGGTCTACTGGAAAAAGAGGCTGGAGTGAAGCCAACGGAGTCGAGGAGATTTGGCATCCGGGTAACCGAGCCTATGCTAGATCTGCTAAACATAGCGCACGTGTTGATCGAGAGGCCCGGTGACGAGGAGCAGATAGCAGGCCTGATCGATAAGGCTTACGAAACCTCGAAACCATTAGCTATCATGATAGGCGCGGAGGTGGCTTGATATGATGTCGCGGCCTGATTGTCTCAAAGCTCTAGCAGCACATCGCACGAACGAAATCGTGGTCGCCTTCTTCAGGCCGGCGTTCGAGTGGACGGCCATCAGCCCAAGCGATCTAAACTACACTTCGGTACTGGTAATGGGGCAAAACGCTGCCCACGGATTGGGACTCGCTCTAGCCTTCCCCAACCGGCGAGTGGTGGTGCTGGATGGGGATGGGTGTCTTCTGATGAGCTTAGGCTGCTTAACAACTATCGCCAATATGGCCCCGCGTAATTTCACCCACCTCGTTCTGAACAATGGTGAGTACGAGATGACGGGGGGACAGCCGTTGCCGAACTCTAGCAAGATCGACTTCCCCGGGTTCGCTCGTGCAGCAGGCTATCCGGTTGTTCGAGAATTCGACGACCTGGCCGAGTTTGCCAAAGCTGTGCCATTCCTTCTTACGGCTGACGGCCCTGTCTTCGCCAATCTGAAAGTCGTCAAAGGACCAGAGCCATATCCGGAGGACTGGAGCAAAATGCTAAGCGCTGAGCGACGCGAGGCGTTCAAGCGAGCTTTGCTCCGCTAGCAGGATGTGCAGCGTCCCGATAATGCCCCGACCCCACTTGTGTTGCCAGAGCCTTTTCGGTCGATCTTCCGCCCGTCAAAGGTACTTACGAGGACATGCCCACGATCCTCGCCTAAGGCACGGATCGTGGGCATGATTTCAGGTGGCTTACACGACCAAGTGGTCTAGCCCTGGATTTCCCTGAGCCAGCGGGCTGTCCATTCTTCGCGATGCTTGGCGATCTTAGCTGCGTCGAAGAACTGGAAATTACCTGGCATTCTCTTCGCCACATCCGGCGGCAACTGAGTCTTCTTATTGAAGGTCTTGTAAAATACGGCCGTCGAGATGGCCGCCTGGCCCTCTGGAGACACGTATTCGTTAAAGAACAGCTCAGCGAGATCCTTGTTTTGCGAACCTTTGACGATCTGTGCCTCTCCAAGGCATTCTGTTGACAACTGCTTTTGCCTGTAATATCATCAGTGTGTCACGGGCTGGACGGGGTCGTGCGTGACTGATAGGTCACGTGTGTTTTTCATTGTCTTGACGGGTACCTGGGTTTGTGCTAACATTTGCCGCGAGGTGACAGGACAATGGCGTGCAGCATCACCGATGAAGGTATCTCGTGCGCCGCAAGGGAGGCGGAACACTGTTGGGGCTTTCGATTCTGGGCCTCCGGTTGTCTGTACGAAAAGGGCAGACGACCATCCTGTGCTTCCATTCATTCGACTCGAGTCCACGTGCCCGAGCATTCTCTTTTTCGGAGTTCTCTTGCTCTGAATATGTCTCTGCTCTCCGAAGACGATGATGGGTTCGGAGGCGGCCTTAGAAACACCCTTGAATCACTTTTTGAAAGGATAGGATAATGGCGAGTCAGAAGAGCGTAGACCCGACTTCACAGTCGATCTATGAGAAGGCCCTCGAAATGGGCATCACCACCGCATTCAGCCGGGCTGAAGCGTTAAAGCCTTGTCCGATAGGCAGCCAGGGCGCCTGTTGTTCCGTATGTAATATGGGCCCTTGTCGAATGGTTGGCAAGAACGAGGAAGAGTTGACGGGCATCTGCGGAGCAAAGCCAGACACTATTGCGGCCCGAAATCTGGCCCGTGGCATTGCCGCTGGAGCGGCAGCTCACTCCGACCATGGCCGCGACATGGCCTTCACCTTGCTGGCAGCGGCAAAAGGCGAGGCCCAAGGCTATGAAATAAGGGATGTTAGAAAGCTGAAGGCTGTAGCTAAGTACGTGGGCGTCGAAACCGAGGGGCGGACCAAGGAAGAGATTGCGATCGATGTGGCTAACGAATTGATCGCCGCCTTTGGCAAGCAATTTGGTGAGCACCCTTACATTCGCCGTGCAACTAAGAAACGGCAGGAGATTTGGAAAAACCTAGGCATCGCCCCGCGCGGAGTTGACCGCGAGATCGTCGAGACGCTTCACCGAACGAGCATGGGCGTCGACCAGGACCCCGAGCATATCCTCCTGCACGCCCTTAGAACAGCGCTAGCGGATGGCTGGCTTGGGTCTATGATAGCCACTGATATCAGTGATATACTCTTCGGCACGCCCAGTCCCGTGCGATCCAAGGTTAACCTGGGCGTCCTGAAAGAAGACGAGGTCAACGTAATCGTTCACGGGCACGAGCCTACCCTTTCCGAGATGATCGTCCAGGCCTCGTACGACCCCGAGCTCATCGAGTACGCTAAGTCCAAGGGGGCCAAGGGCATTAACTTGGCGGGCATTTGCTGCACCGCCAACGAGATTCTAATGCGCCAAGGCGTTCCTTCCGCTGGCAACTATCTCAACCAGGAACTCGCGATCATAAGCGGCGCGGCAGACGCGATGGTCGTAGACGTGCAGTGCATAATGCAAGCGCTTGGCGACCTGACTCAAAAGTATCATACCAAGCTCATTACGACCTCCGCCAAGGCCAAGATTCCTGGCGCAATGCACATCCAGTTCAATGAGCACGAAGCGCTGCCTATCGCCAAACTGATATTGAAGACCGCCATTGACAACTTCCCCAATCGGGGTAAGTTCGAGATTCCTGCAGGAATCGACGACCTTATTGCCGGGTTCTCACACGAATACATTTCGTACATGCTCGGCGGCGTGTATCGTGGCTCACTAAGGGCGCTGAACGATGCCATCATCGAAGGCCGGATCAAAGGTGCGGTTGGCATCGTGGGATGCAACAACGCCAGGTCTGTGCAGGACGAAGCCCACAACTGGTTGGTCCGAGAGTTCATCAAGAACGACGTGTTGGTAGTGCAAACTGGATGCGGGGCCATCGCCTCCGCCAAAATTGGCCTCCTTACTCCTGAGGCGCTGGAGTACTGTGGACCAGGTCTGCGTGAGGTTTGCGAGGCGGTAGGAATGCCTCCAGTGATTCACATGGGCTCCTGTGTGGATAACTCCAGAATTCTTACCATCCTGACGAACGTCGTGAACGAGGGTGGCCTGGGCAGCGATATCGACGACCTTCCGGCTGTTGGCATAGCCCCAGAGTGGATGCACGAAAAGGCTCTTTCTATCGGCGCCTACTTCGTAGCTTCCGGCGCATACGTCATTTTTGGAGGCGGTTCGTCGCCCGTGGGCTTTAGCAAGAAGGCTGCCGACGTAATCAGCCGAGGCTGGGAAGAGAAGGTCGGTGGCAAGCTGGAGTTCGTACCAGACTACAAACAAATCTTCGAGAAGTCCATGGACCACATAATGAAGAAGCGCGCTGCGCTCAAGCTGGGGTCCTGGGCTCCTGGCAAATACACACGCGCTTACATCACTCCACAAGAGCGCGCTCGCAGGGGCGCGGCTGCTCTGGAGGAGGAGCAGAAAGCCTAGAAAACAGAAAACTAGGGGGCGCATCCGCCAGACCTCTGCCGCGGAGGCTGGCGTACTCGCCTCGTTCTATCCATAGCTTACAGAATGTACTACGGAGACGTCTAAGCATAGACTAAAGCTGAAAGGAGGTGATGCGGATGGATTGTTTTAGTTGCGAAAGCAAGGAAACCAACCAATCCGCGAAGTTGATGGACAAAGCTGATTGTGAAGGTGGTAGTTTCTAGCTGCTATCTTGCCTAGCAAAGCTTGCTTAGCTTGGGTGCCTTGCTTAGCAACGCAATCTGAAGGGGAACCTCCACGGGTTCCCCTTCTTGTTTTATCTGAATTGCAATACCCAAAGGCTTATTGTATACTATCGCCAGTTTCGGCCGGGCCGCTTTTAGGTACAATTTGGTCGGGGGAGTCGGGTGGTCAAGATTGGGGTGTATCTGGCAGTTCTCTTGATGGCGGGTCTGCTAACAGTTCGGTGCGCAACTGGTGGGAGTCGAGCAATCGCCACGCCCGGCACGGGGGCACCCACAGCGACCATTGCTGAACCGAAACAGCCGACGGCGAAGCCAGGGGCGGATATTTCCGGGCAAGAGGTACTTTCTGAGGCGGTCAGACATCTGGATCAGGCTCAGAGCTTTCAGTTCGAGGTAAGCGCGGTTCTGAAGTCCACGCAGGATGGCCAGCCACGCGAATGGAGCTACAAAGGAACGGGGGCGTCTGCCAAACCCGACAAGATTCAGTGGACTCTGGAAGGACAGGCTGATGTGTATATGCGAGTGGTTGCCTCTGGAGACAAGATCTCCTGCACCGATACTCGTGGCCCGAATACCAAAGATTGCTCTCTTGCTTTCGGCGGACCTCGCCCGGGGAGTTCCCCGTTTACAGTGCTTTCCTACTTGAAGAACTTCGAGAAGGTCACAGTGATGGATCAGCAAACCATAGGAGGCACATCTTACGATCACCTAGTATTCTCACCATCGCTGGCAAAAGTATCTGCGATCGACCCTGCTCATTCCCGAGCCTTGAGTAGCGTATCCTCGGTGCGGGGCGAGGTATGGGTAGATAAGAAAACGCGACTGCCAGTTCGGGAACGCGCGGTCGTGAAATCACCGTCCTCGAGTGGCGACGAAATCGTAGATACCACCATTATTTTCTCGAAATTCAATGAGCAGGTGAACATAGAAGTTCCCGGGCAGGGGAGGTTATCGCAGTGAGTAAATACAATGTCGCCATCGTAGGCGCCACAGGGATGGTCGGACAGGAATTCATAAAGATTCTTGAGGAGCGTAAATTCCCGTTGAACGGACTCCGATTGCTGGCTTCGGACCGTTCCGTGGGCAGGAAAGTTTACTTCGGTGGCGAGGAACTGCAGGTCGGGGAGACAACAAACAAGTCCTTCAAGGAAGTGGAGATAGCTTTCTTCTCTGCTGGCACTGACGTCAGCCTTTCCTTTGCTCCTGTTGCTGCAAAGAGCGGTGCGGTGGTGATTGACAACAGTGCGGCGTTCAGGATGGACCCGAACGTGCCCCTGGTCGTTCCAGAGGTGAATCCAGATGATCTACGCAGCGTTCCCACAGGGATTGTCGCCAACCCCAATTGCTCGACCATTCAGATGGTTGTTGCGCTATATCCGCTGCACAAGATCAATCCGATCAAGCGCATCATAGTCGACACCTACCAGTCGGTGTCTGGAACGGGTGCCGCAGCGGTTGAAGAGTTGACCACTGGCAGCAAGCTGGTTCTTGAAGGGAAGAATCCCATCCCGCACGTATACCCGCATCAGATCGCTTTCAATATCTTGCCGCACATCGACGTGTTTCTGGACAACGGTTATTCTAAGGAAGAGTGGAAAATGGTCACCGAGACAAGGAAGATCATGCACGAGCCGAACATAGCGATATCAGCTACAGCTGTGCGGGTTCCTGTGTTCGTGAGCCACTCTGAAGCGATTCACGTGGAGTTTGCACGCAAGATCACGCCGGACGAAGTGCGCGAGATTCTGGCCACAGCACCGGGGGTAAAGGTGCTCGACGATCCGGAAGTGAGTATGTATCCGTTACCCTGGTCAGTAGCTGGCCAGGACGACGTGTTCGTGGGCAGGGTTCGCGAGGACGTATCCTGTGCAAATGGCATCGCGATGTGGGTAGTGGCCGACAACATCCGCAAAGGCGCCGCACTAAACGCCGTTCAGATCGCGGAAAAGATGATGGAGATGGGCCTACTACCATAACGTGTCTCTCGGACGCACGGGTAGTGTTAGTTGTGCCGTCCTCCCGCTCTCCGCGGGACGGCAAGCATTTCTGCCAACACTGGGGCTGCACGCGGCAGGCTGCCACGGTGAATCGAAACGGATGTGGGCAAAAGAATCTGGTTCCCCATCCCGCTGAGACTCCACACGACAGCCCAGAATGACGAATACCGCTGTGTCGCTAACTACCCGGGAATCCAGTCGAGTCGGTTGCCCCGATGCTCCGCTTGAAAATGTACATTATGCGCTCGACGACGGAAGGGAGCGTAGTTCTGACGCTGGCCGAGTTCGCCCCGGTAAGGATATTGTCTACTGGTATCTCCAGCTTGCTGTTCGGGGCAACGGCGAAGTCCCGGCCGATCACTTGCCCGTTTTCGAGTTCGAAATCGATGTGAGCGCCCATGGCTGTACTCTGCGGGTTGAGTATGGTAATGAGTTCATCGAACGGCGCTCTGGTCTCACCTTCCGCGAAGTGCCAGGATGTGGCCAAAGCCGTTGTGCCTTGCGTCGAGTAAGCCCCAAGCAGTGGATCGTTTCCGAAAAACACCGACCGCTCGACGATGATGGGGATGTCGGAGGTCACCTTGATCCCGAACGAGCCGGAGAAGATCGGGTTAACGTAGAGCGTGAGCCGACTTGTTGGCAGCAAGGAAACGGGAAAGGTAAGCGTCTGCCCGCTAGTGTTGTAGAGAGTGATCGTCGCCGTTGCGGAGGTCGTGTTGGGATTTTGCATCAGCAGGAAGGTATCTGCGTTCAAACCTCGAAACGAGGTGCGTCCTTCGGCGAAGAACCAACTCTTTGATGGCGCGTTGACGCCGCTCTTTGCTGTAGCAGCGTTGCCTGGAAATCGATACATGGCCCTTTCCACGATGATCGGCTGGTCGCTCTCTATCCTGCTGGAGAATGCGGCGTTGGGCAGCACCTCGTTCACGAAGATGCTGGTGCGCGAGATTGGTGGCAAGACCAGCGTCTGCGTCACGGTTTGTCCATTCTCCAACAGATAGGTGATGGTTGTGGCCGCTGGGACGTTGTTCGGGTTCTGGAGTAGCAGCCAGGTATGGAACGGCTGCACAGTAGCGCCTTCGGCAAAGAGCCACAACTTGTTGGGCGCCGGTATCCCAACCACGGCGTCGCCGTCGTAGCTCACGTACATAGCACGCTCGGCAAAGACCGGCACGTTGCTGTCTATCCTCGTGCTGAAGGCCACATTTGGAATCACCTGATTGGCAAACAGACTGAACCGAGAAGTAGGACCAACGGCGAAGCTTCGGGCGATAGCCCCAGACGGTTGCAGGAAGAAGGTGAACGTTACGGTAGCAGTCTGGGGCGTGGGATTCTCAACGAGGAACCACGTATCGAAAGGCGGCTGAGTGGAACCTTCGGCGAAGAACCACGTCGATACTACAGGCGACGGGGGTGGTAGCGGTGGAGCTTGGTCCTGAACTACCGTGACTGAATTGCCTGTTGGAGCCACCGCATAAACGCGATTAGTTGCTGAATTGGCTGCAACATCCGCTCCGCCGCCGACGTTCGGAAGCGTGGCAACGACGGTATTTGTGGCCCCATCAATTATCGAGAGATTATTGGACTCAGGGACAAAGCTAGTAACATAGACTCGATTGGTGTTTGGGTTTACTGCTACGCCGAACGTACCTATTGGCGGCTGGCCAAGGCCAATGGTTGTAATGAGTGTGTTACTGGCCCCGTCGAACACCGAGACATTGCCGATCATGGTATTGGTCACATAGAAACGGTTGGTCGTCGGATTCACGGCCACTTTCGCTGAATTGCTGCCCGATGGCAGGGTCGTGATGACAGTGTTGCTGGCCCCATCTATCACTGACAGTACACCACTGGCACCAGTAGTGATCACGTACACGCGGTTTGTGGCAGGGTTTACTCCTATGCCTGCTGGACCACTGGCGAATGGAATCGTCGTGGTCACGGTGTTGCTCGCCCCATCAATCACAGCGACTGTGTTTGTGTCAGGATTTCCAACGTAGACCCGGTTGGTTGTTGGGTTCACCGCCACATCTAGCGGATGGCCGCCGATTTGAATAGTCGCTACAACGGCATTGCTGCCGCCGTCGATCACCGAGAGTGTGCCGCTGCCCTGGTTGGCGACATAAATTCGGTTTGTAGAGGGATTCACCGCTACACCCTGGGGATTCGTGCCTACGGCAGTTGTGGCGATAACGCTGTTGGTGTTGCCGTCGATCACCGAGACGTTGTTGCTTCCGCGATTAGCTACGTAGATGCGGTTGGTTGCCGAGTTCACATCAATGCCTTGCGGGTCAGTTCCGACTGCTACGGTGGCAACAACGGTCTCGGCATGCGCGACCTCTACTGTGGGAAAAAGCAAGGCTAACGCGAGGAGCGCCAAGACCGTGAGGGGCACAACAGAACGGCTGATCACTGGGAGTTCCTCCTTCGTCGGTTTTCTGGGTAGCTTCCGGCGGTCTCTTTTTTAGCCCTCAGCCCTGGCTAGCATGGTACCGTTGGAGCAGCATTTGGGCGTGGACGGGTAGCTTATTGGTGACCGCTTTCTGCTAAACGCTTAGCCGAAGGGTTCGACTTTGCGGCTGTGAAGGGTACTACGGCTGTAGCAGGTTCAGCAATTTCTATGCCATCGTAGAGGAGACACTTTTGGAGAGGCCTAACGGTTACATGAACCAGTACCCGTTCACAAAGAGCATCGCCATCGCCGACAGCATCAGGATGGAGAACATGATCGCCGTGTTTTGGAGGAGTTCATTCCTCACGTGGCCAGCCGCGAAGAAGAAAGGGAAGACCGCAAGCGAATACCTCGGGAAATCCATTAGAGTTCCTGAAAGCAACGGTATGAGCAGGGCTAGGAAATAGTACACTGTGTAGGAACTGCGGAACCTGCTCAGACAGAAGATAAAGCCTGTCGCCAACGCAGCGAAGAAGATAAGATAGACAAGAATTCGCATCGTCCCACCGACTTCTACGAAGTGTTTAACCACCAGATAAGTGACGACATCCTGCGGCGCTCTCCACGGGAAGGTGAGTACCTTGTTGTACCTGGCTTCGTTGGCCATGAAGCTTAGCGGGTTGCCGAAAACGACCTGTTGATAGGCCATATACAGGACAAATGGGACAAGTGAAAGCAAGAGATAGGCAAACTGGCGGGACAAAACCTTCCTGAAGATGATGTTTCTGAGAACTGCCTCCATAAATGCCGCTACCGCGACTCCCGAGAAAACATACGTGCAAACGGTTGCGGAAATTGTGAGTGGATCGCCCGACAGCGGAGGCTGGCTGCCCCTGAGAGCTGCTCTGATCAGGTTCAGCCCCAGCGTTAAGGCCAGCGTGAAGAGCAGCAGACGTCGGATTTGCGTTTGCCACAGAGCCTTGATCTCAAATCCAGCGTGGTTCTTCAGCAGGTACTCAGCTGAGGCTCCGGCTATTACAGCAAGTCCTGTAACTCTCGTAGCCCCGGCCGCGCCAGCGAGGATGGATGCCAGAAGCCACCTGCTATTGCGTGCGTAGTAGAAGGAAGCGGCCGCAACCGCCAGAAACAACGACTCGTTGTAAACAGCGCCAAGGTAGAAGCTCGTCGGGAAGATCAGCAGCGCAAAGATGACCCGTTTTGCAACTTCGTCACCGAACTCAAGAAGCGCCAGCCGGTACAGGTAGTACATCGCTGCGAGAGCGGACACGTGGGATATGGCCAGCCCCGCCCACAGCGGGGGCACTCCGAGGAGCATGAGGATCTTTATGAGAACTGGATAGGCCGGAAACCAGGCCGTCTGATACTGAGCATAGCCGTTTACCGCAATTCCTTGGTAGTGTCCTCCATCCCACGTTCCCCATCTGGCCCAGTAGTCCAAGCTTGGGTCAGAGTAGGATAATGTCCGATCCTTCGGATCAGCAATCGCAAAGAAGCTCAAGCCGAACAGCGTGATGAAGAGAATTGCCAGCTTCCAGGTGACGAAAGGAGGAATCACCTGTTTCCAGATGGCCAGATTCGCCACCCGCGCTGGTTCTCGAATCTCGGGTGAGCTGTCTAGTGCCACGTACGCGTCTGCCACGGGTACGCTCCTGCGAAGTTGTCAATCTCCATCTACACGCGCAGGGGACTTGACTCAATACGGTCTGAACGGCAGGGCCAGGAGAAGAATTCCCTGCACTGATTATATCACACGCACGTAGTGGACTGACGAGACTCTTCTGGCCTTGCGAGCGCATCCACCAACCAAGATAAGTGCCTTGCTGAGGATTACCTCTTCTCCGAGCAAGGGTTTCGGTGCGTTTGTTGAGAGAACCTGACTACGTCGCCTTCCTTAGGCGCTCCTCCACTGTCCTGCAGATCGACGCGTGCAACTCTGCTATGGGCTTTGTGGCGTCGAGGATGACCCACCGGTGAGGGTCGAGCCTGGCCAGTTGCAGATAGCCTTCACGAACGCGGCGATGGAATTCGAGGTCCTCTTCCTCGAATCGATCCCAGTCGGGGGATGGTTCCTGCCTGTTTCTCGAGAGTCCCAGTTCAGGTGGCAAATCCAGGAGGAAGGTCAGGTCTGGGACTACCCCTTCCGACGCCATTTCGACGACACATTCAACCTCGTCGAGCGGAAGTCCGCGGCCATAGCCTTGATAGGCGAGGGTGGAATCGGAGTACCGGTCGCAGACGACGACATATCCTTCTCCTAGCCGTGGCCGGATAACCTGATCTACCAACTGAGCTCGCGAGGCGGCGAAGAGGAGCACCTCGGCCCGAGGTGTCGGATTCAAGTCGCGAACGTGCTTCACGATGTCCCGGATTTGGTCCCCCAGGGGCGTTCCGCCCGGTTCGCGAAGGAGGATCGCTCTGATTCCCGATTTCTCCAGGTGTTCCAAGAGCAGCCTTGCCTGTGTAGTCTTGCCGCTGCCCTCCGGACCTTCGAAGGTGATCAGCATCTGGACGGCTGTCACTCCTTATTGTAGATCTTGACGTGCCGGTATGGCTCCTTGCCTTCGCTTCTGGAAGCGAGGTTGTAGCGCTCCGCCATTTGATGCTGAAGGCGCCGAATGTACGCGTTTTGGGGCATAAGCTCCACTGGTGCCGACTTTGAGAGCACCTGAGTGATTGCTTCCTCAGCTTCGCGAAGTGCCGCCGTCATCGGGTCTTCAACCACGTCTAGATCGTAGATGCTTGCGAGCACCTGCTCCATTTGGAGTATGTTGTTGCTCTTGAGAACGTAGACCGGAATGCCCGCGAGTTCGGCCTCCCTCACTGGTGGTGTCTTCTTCTTGTAGTAGTTCTTCAGAGTGAGCACTGCATCTGCCCCGTGCAGGTCCTTGGTAATCGTTGCTGGAACTCGCAGTTCCTTCACTGCCTGTTCCAGACGGTTCACGCTGATGCCATAGGGGTACAGGCGGGCGACCCTCGTCGCCACAGCTGCCCGTTTTACCGGCAGGCTTTCTGGCTTCGAGGGTAGGGCTTTAGGTTCCTCTGTCCTAAAC
>Ga0315298_1004428_pt1 | contig 21009 bp, 16 predicted proteins | sample WHS_1_MG_FD_203077 | JGI IMG/M metagenome (GOLD analysis project Ga0315298, IMG submission 203077) | Extremophilic microbial mat communities from Washburn Hot Springs, YNP, Wyoming, USA - WHS_1_MG | ecosystem: Environmental > Aquatic > Thermal springs > Hot (42-90C) | place: USA: Wyoming...
CGGGGCGTCAATGGATGCACTGCTTGTCGTGCGCAGCGGTTCGGCCAAGCGATTCACTCTGACCCTGGAGGGCACCGAACAGGTGCATGGGTTCGTGCTGCCCGGCGAAGCGGTGGGCCTGGAGGGTTTTGCCACCGGCCGGTACGGCTGCGAGGTGAGCGCGCTGGAGCCGCTCAGCTATTGCCGAGTACCGATGCGCAAGCTCGAGCAGCTGCTCGAGCGGTTGCCTGGGCTGCGCCGGGAGATGTTGCGCCTGCTCGGTCAGGCGCTCGACGAGGCGCTGCGATTGCGCGGAGAGCTGGCGGAAACTGACGCCCGCGGCCGTGTCGCGCGGTTTCTCGCCGATCTCTCCGCCCGGCTTGCGCGGCGCGGCTTTCCGCCGCACGATTTTCGCCTGAGTATGAGCCGCGCGGACATTGCGCGGCATCTCGGTCTTACCCTCGAGACCGTCAGCCGCGCCCTCGGTACCTTCAAACGTGAGGGTTGGCTGCGAGTGCGGGCCCGGGACATCAGCGTGTTGCGCCCCGAGGCGCTCGCGGCGCTCATTGGCGCAACACCCTGCGTCTAAGGTCTGCTAGGAGCGGGCGGCCTCGCAGTCCAGGCGCAGCTGGAACGGCCAGAGGTGGGGTAACTGTAACGCATTGAGCGAGCCTGCTTCGATGCAGATCCGGTCGGCGAAACGTTGTGCGTGGCGCAGCAGCCGCCGCACCCTCGCCAGCTCGGTGCCCTCGAGATGTTCGATGCGCAACGTCAGGCGCGCTGGCGTTTCGCGCATCACGGCTGCGAGTTCCGCGCCGATCCGGCGCAGCACCCGGCGCGGCATGGCCTGCAGACGCAGATCGAGCACCAGCGACGACTCCTCACCCGCGGCAGAGGGGACCGTCATCTGCCCGGCCCGTGAGCGGTGCAGGAGTCGAGCGAGCCGCCGCAGTCGTTCAGCGGCGGCCGGCGAGTCGCTCGACGTCGCCGCCGCGAAGTGCCGGCGGGCGTAGTCCTGCATGGACAGCCCGGCGATCCAGTCGCCGACGACGAGCGGAAACTGCCAGGGCCGCCGCCAGGGAATGGTGCGCAAAAAGTGCCAGATGCGCCGCGGTCCGCCGGGGAGAATCCCGCGGCGCACGAGTCGCAGCAGGATGGCGAGGCCGGCTGCGGCCGAGTATTCCACGCCGCCGGCGCTGCGCCCGAATGTGCGGCACTTGTTGCGGATCCGCCGCGCAATGGTACCGTCCGCGAGCAGACGCTGGTGCAGCTCGCGATAACCGTCGATGAGCTCCGCGCCGGTCATGTTCAGCGGCACGACGTTGGTGTCGAGCTTGGTGTTGTCTCCGCCACTGTCGGTCTCGCGCAGACGACCGGCATTGCGCAGGCGCTCATACAGCGGGGTGCGCGGCATGGCATGCAACAGACCTATCATCGCCGTCTGGATACCGGAGCGGACGATGAATTGGTACTGGCGCTCGAAAGTCGACGGTGTGTCATTGTCGAATCCGACGATGAATCCCGCCATGACTTCGATGCCGTGGCGATGGATTCGGTGCACGGCTGCGAGCACGTCGGTGCGCATGTTCTGCACTTTGCGCATCTCTCGCAGGCTCGCCTCATCCGGAGACTCGATGCCGATGAACGTCCAGCGGAATCCCGCGGCCTGCATCAGCTGCATCAGATCCCGGTCCTCCGCCAGATTCAGCGACGTCTCGGTGCCGAAGCTGAAGGTGTAATCGTGGCGGCGCTGGTATTCGATCAGGAAGTGCAGCAGCCGCTTGGCGACCGCCCGGTTGCCGATCAGGTTGTCGTCGACGAAGAATATTTTGCGCACGCCCAGCGCGCGCAATACGTCGAGTTCGCGACCAATCTGCTCGACGCTCTTCTGCCTCGGCTTGCGCCCGAACATGACGATGATGTCGCAGAACTCGCACAAATAGGGGCAACCGCGCGAAAATTGCATGGTGGCCGTCGTGTACCGCTCGAGGCGCAGCAGGTCGAAGCGCGGGACCGGGGAGTCCTCGAGGTCGACGACGCCTTCCTCTCGATACAGCGGGCGGGCCGCGCCGGCCTCGTAGTCCGTGCAGAAGCGCGGCCAGATCTGTTCAGCTTCCCCGCTGATCACCGCGTCAGCGAGCCCCTCGTAGCGCTCCGGACAGAGTGAGGCGAAGCTGCCGCCGGCGACCACGAAGTATCCCTGGCGGCGGTAGTGTTCGATGAGCTCGCGCTGGCGCGGAAACTGCACGCCCATGCCCCCGATCCCGATGATGTCCGCTTCGGGCGCGAGCGGCAGAGTCTCGACATTCTCATCGACGATGCTCACCTGCCAGTGTGGCGGGGTGAGCGCGGCGAGCGTGGCCAGGCCGAGCGGCGGATTGATTGCGCGCTTTCCGCTCAGTACTTCATCGACCGCCCAGCGGAAGTTCCAGAAGCTCTCGGGCGATTTCGGATTGATCAGCAGCAGTCGCATAGTGTGCCGGACCGGTTCGGGGGCGGGGATGCGGTGCGCGGTTCGGAACTCCCCGAGCCAGAGCGGCCGCAGCCCGAGAATAAGGCCGTGCCGGACGGCCGCGTTTGACGGGCGTCAAATTCCGCCGGTGCGTGCCCGGTCGGGTGACTGACGCGCGCAGCCGGATCTGCTAAGTTTCGGGGCATGCCCAATTCCGAGCACGACCGTCGCGCCTGGACGGATCAAGCCGTCCGGCGCATCGAAGCGGACTTCAACCGATCCGCCGATACCCACCTGATTCCGATCGAGCTGCCGCACTATCCGGGGGTCGAGCTGTATCTTAAGGATGAATCGAGTCATCCGACCGGCAGCCTCAAGCACCGCCTGGCGCGCTCACTCTTCTTGTACGGGCTCTGCAACGGGTGGATCGGCCCCGATACCGCGGTGGTCGAGGCGTCGAGCGGTTCCACGGCAGTCTCCGAGGCGTACTTCGCCCGCATGCTGAGGCTGCGCTTCATTGCGGTGGTGCCGCGCAGCACCGCGGCGGAGAAGATCGCCGCGATCGAATTCCAGGGCGGGGAATGCCACTTCGTGGACGACCCGAACCAGGTCTACGCACAGGCCGAACAATTGGCGCGAGACGTGCGCGGCCATTACATGGACCAGTTCAAGTACGCCGAACGGGCCACGGACTGGCGCGGCAACAACAATATCGCCGAGTCCATCTTCAACCAGCTCGGCCGTGAACGGCATCCGGTACCGCGCTGGATCGTGTGCGGCGCCGGGACCGGCGGCACCTCCGCCACGCTCGGGCGGTTCGTGCGCTACAACCACTTCGCTACCGAGATCTGCGTCGCTGACCCGGAAGGCTCGGTCTTCCACCGCTATTTCGCCGATCGGACCGTGAGGACGCTCGAGCGCTGCGAGAGCTGCATCGAGGGAATCGGTCGCCCGCGGGTCGAGCCCTCGTTCATCCCCGAGGTGGTCGATCGGATGCTCGTGGTCCGCGACGCCGAGAGCATCGCCGCGGCGCGCGTACTGAGTGAACGTCTGGGCCGCTCGTGCGGCGGCTCGACCGGCACCAACCTGTGGGCCTGTGCGCAGTTGATCAGCGAGATGGTTGTGCGGGGACAGAGCGGCTCGGTGGTGTCGATTCTTTGCGATCAGGGCGAGCGGTACGCCTCGACCTATTTCAACGACGAGTGGGTGGCGGCCAAGGGACTCGATCTGAACCGTGGGATGCAGACGATGAGGGATTTTTTTGCCGGCCACGGCTTCAGCGCAGCGTGACCGGCTGACAGCCAAGGGGTGAATGTATGCGAAGCACAGAGAGAGTCACGCAGTTCGGGACGGCGCTGCGCGCTGCGACCGTGATGGCCGGTGCGGCGTTCGCACTGTTCTGCGGCGCGACGTACGCGGCCAATGCACCTCTGACGGTGCGCACCCAGTACGGCCGGGTCCGTGGCGCGCTCGAGCGTGGCGTCCTGGCATTCAAGGGCATTCCGTACGCCGCGCCGCCCGAGGGAGTGCTGCGCTGGACGGCGCCGCAGCCACCACGGTCCTGGCACGGTGTGCGCTCGGCGCGCCATTTCGGACCCGACTGCATGCAGCGTCCGACGCCCGGAGATCAGGCGCCACTGCGCACACGGCCGAGCGAGAACTGCCTATACGTCAATGTGTGGCGGCCGGTGCATTCCTCCGGCAAGCCTTTGCCGGTGATGGTGTGGATTTATGGCGGGTGGTACGTCGATGGCGGTACCTCTCCAGCCATCTACGATGGCACCTCGTTCGCGCGGCGCGGTGTGGTGTTGGTCAGCTTCAACTATCGGCTGGGAAATTTTGGTCTGTTCAGCTTCCCGGCGCTGCTGCGCGCGCATCAGCCGGTCGGCGATTTCACATTCATGGACCAGATTGCTGCGCTGCGCTGGGTGCAGCAGAACATCGCCGCGTTCGGCGGCAATCCGCACAACGTGACGGTGTTCGGGGAGTCCGCCGGCGGTGCATCGGTCAATGCGCTGCTCATCACGCCGCTCGCCCGGGGGTTGTTCCAGAAGGCGATCATCGAATCCGGCGGCGGCGCCGGCCGGCTGGGACCGGACCGGCCGCTGAGCGGCGGGGCGCAATCAGCAGAAGCGGCCGGTGTCCGGCTGGCGCGTCAGCTCGGGGTTCACGGACGGGGCCCGAGGGCCCTTGCCGCGCTGCGCGCGCTGCCCGCGCAGCAGGTGCTGGAGGGTCTGAACATGCGCACTCGCGCTCACGTCGTCGGTTACGTGGGCGGACCGATCGTCGATGACCGGCTGTACTTCGGGCCACCGGTGCGCGAATACGCCAAGGGCATGGGGGCGCGTATTCCGGTGATGATCGGCACCAACAGCGCGGACCTCGGCTGGATGCAGGCGAAGTCCCTGCAGGCGCTGTTCGCGGAGTTCGGCCCCTATGCCGCGCGCGCGCGTGCGCTGTTCGATCCGACCGGCAAAGCGCCGCTGCAGCAGGTCTCGGCCGAAGTCGGCGGCGATGTGTGGATGATCGAGCCGGCGCGCGCGATCGCGCGGATTCTCTCGGGGCGCGGGCAGCCCGTGTACGAGTATCGCTATTCCTACGTGCCGACCTCGATGCGCGGCAAGTGGTGGGGCGCCTGGCACGCCACCGAGATCCCGTTCGTATTCGATACCGTGCGCGTGCACTACGGGGCGCTCACCTCGCGCGCCGATGAGGCCATGGCCCGCACGATGCAACGGTACTGGGTGGCCTTTGCGCGGACGGGCCATCCCGATCCGGTCGGGGAGCCGCGCTGGCCGCGCTACCAGAGCCGCGCCGACCGGCTGATGAACTTTACGGACCACGGCCCGGTGTTCGAGCCCGACCCGTACCGCCAGCGGCTCGATCTGGTGCTGCGGGCGGGCCTGCAGCGGCCCGGAACCTGAAAGGGGGCGCCGGCCGCCGGAAACTCTCCGGCGACTGGCGTGCTCAAAGCGGCTAGGGAGCGTGCAGAGGATGATCGACATGAGGCGCGTGCGAGGTTTCGTTTGGGCGTGCCTGCTGGCGGCGACGCCGGCGCTCGGCGCCGTGGCGCACGCCGTGCATCCGGCGGCCGTGGGCGAGCCGGCGGTATGGCGGACTTACGACCTGATCGTGGATCTGGACAAGCTGCCGCGCACCTTCACCTGCGACCAGTTGTGGTACGTGTTTCGGGGCGTGCTGCTGCGCCTCGGCGTGCCGTCCGACAGTGTGCACATCCTGCCGTACCGCTGCAGCAGCTCGCCCTCCGGGGACCTGCGCTCCCCGCGCGTCCAGCTGAGTTTCCGCATGCCCTCGGTCCTGCATGGACCGGCCGTCCGATGGGCGCAGCTGCGGGCGGTGAGCCGCACCGTCACGGTGCGGGCGGGCGAGCCGAAGCGGCTGCGGCCGACGGACTGCAGGCTGCTGCGCCAAATTCGCGAGACGTTGCTCGCATCGCTTCCCGTGCAGGTGGTGAGCAGCCATCTGCACTGCGGTCCCGACGAGCCCTTCAGCGTGACGGTACGGGACTGGGTGGCCGCCGCGCCCTAGTGGCGTCTGGGCCCGGGCCAGGGCCCGGAGGCGCCGCCTGCGGGGCGACGCCTCCCGGGAGCGTGCCGTGCGCTCAGGCCGCAGCGAGTTCGGCGGCGGCGAATTCGAAGTTGGCGAGCTTCGCCAGGAAATTGTCGGCGAAATCTGCGCGGCGATTGCGGAAATCGACGTAATACGCGTGCTCCCACACGTCGAGCACCAGCAACGCCTTGCCGTCGCCGGTGGCGAGCGGGGTGCCCGCATTGCCGGTCTTGGTGATCTTCAGCCGGCCATCGTTGCCGAGCACCAGCCAGGCCCAGCCGGAGCCGAACTGGCCGAGTGCGGCCGCCTTGAAGGCTTCCTTGAACTTCTCCACGCTGCCGAAATCCCCGACGAGCTTCTTCTCCAGGCTGCCCGGAATGCCGCCGCCGGTGGCGGAGAGGGACTTCCAGAACAGGCTGTGGTTCCAGTGCTGCCCGGCGTTGTTGAATACCGGGGCGAGATCGTCGCGGCCGTGGGCCATCCGGATGATCTCCTCGAGGCTCTTGCCCTTGAGCGCGTCGTTCTTCTCCACCAGGCCATTCAGCGCAGTGACGTACGCCTGGTGATGCTTGCCGTGATGCAACTCCAGGGTTTCCTGGCACATGCCGTGTGCGGCGAGCGCGCCGGGCGCGAAGGGAAGCGAGGGTAGTGTGAAGGTCACGGTGGCTCCTCCGTCAGTGATATCGATCCCGGGTGGGCGAGCCCCGAAGGCTAGGAGACTTTTTGGAATTTGTCTAGGAGTGTCCCGGGAGCCGATCGGGCATAATGCTGCGCCCGAGAACGCCTCCCCCGTCTCCGGGGAGACCGATGCAGCTCAAGGCCCAGGCCCAAAAAAACGCGCGCCATCCGTTCCGCTTGCTGCTGCGGCTGCGGCTGGCCTTGTTCGGGCACGAAGAACTCTTCGGCATCGTGTTCTGGGCGACGCTGATCGGCATCGCCGGCGCGCTCGCCAGCATCGTGTTCCGGGCCGGCATCCGTCTGTGCATCCGCATCTTCAGCGGCTATTGGACGCAGGCCGAGCACGGCTCGGGTCTCGTTCCCGTCGCGGTGCGCCTCGCCTGGTGGCACCGGGCGATCATCCCGGTCATCGGCGGACTGCTCGCCGGCGCCGTGCTGCTGCTGCTGCGACATCGCTTCGTTTCCTCCAAAGCGGTCGATTACATCGAAGCGGTGAACGTTGGTGACGGCCGGATCGGCTTTCGCGCCTCGATCCTGAAGAGTCTCGGCTCGATGCTCACCATCGCCTCGGGCGGCTCGATCGGCCGCGAGGGTTCGATGGTGCAGCTCGCTGCGATGCTCGGCTCGCGGATCGGGCTGCTGGCGCGCGCGCCGGTGCCGCGGTTGCGCCTGATGGTGGCGTGCGGCGTGGCGGCAGGTATCGCTGCCGCATACAACGCGCCGATCTCCGGGGCGCTGTTCGCCTCGGAGATCGTGCTGGGCTCGATGGCGATGGAGGGATTCGTTCCGCTGGTCATCTCCTCGGTGATCTCCAACGCGACGCTGCACCGGGTAACGAATTTCACGCCGGTGTTCTACGTGCCGCACGTCTCGGTGGCGAGCAACTGGGAACTCGTGTTCTATCTCGCGCTCGGCGTACTGCTCGGGCATCTGGCGCCGCCGTTTCTCTCGCTGCTCGATTTCAGCAAATCGAAGTTCGTGAAATTGAACCTGCCGCTGTATTTCCAGCTGGCGCTCGGCGGGCTCGGCGTCGGACTGATCTCCGTGTTCGTGCCCCAGGTCTGGGGCAACGGCTACAGCGTGGTGAGCAGCATGCTGCTCGGCCATCTGGTTGGCTGGACGCTGCTCGCCATTCTGCTGGCGAAGGTGCTTGCCACCGCCTCGACCGTCGGTTCCGGCGGTGTGGGCGGCGTGTTGACGCCCTCGTTGTTCATCGGCTCGGCGGTCGGGACGTTGTTCGGCGGGGTGCTGCAGTGGCTGATGCCGCACGTGATCACGCAGCCGGTCGCCTTCGGAGTCATCGGCATGGGCGGGTTCCTGGCCGCGACCACGCAGGCGCCGCTCACCTCCATCCTGATGATCTTCGAGATGACCGTCGACTACCACGTGGTCCTGCCGCTGATGCTGACGTGTGTGACGGCGTATTTCACCGCCAAGGTCTATCGCCACGGCAATTCGGTCTATACGGCAGCGCTCGCACACACCATCGTCGCGGAGCAGGGCGATGATTGGCGCGTGCGCACCGTCGAGCCGCTGATCAAACCTGCCGCAGTGGTGGTGCCGCGCGGTACGACGCTCACCGAGGTGTTCGAGCGGCTCTCGCGCCGCTCTGTTCGGCGCGTGTACGTCACGGATGGAGATGAATTGGTCTCCTGGTTCCGACCGCGCGATATTCACGAGCGTCTGCAGAAGGGCGAGATCAATTGGGACACGCCCGTCGAGACCGTCGCGCAGCCGGTCAATCAGGCCCTCTCGCCCGAGATGTCCCTCACCGAGGCGCTCGATGGATTCCTGCGCGAGAAGGCGCGGACCCTGCCGGTCACTCCGGGACAGTGGCGCCACACCCTGATCGGTGAGGTGTCGCGCGACGATGTGCTGCTCGCGATTCGCGATCGCCTGACGGTGACCAAATGAGCCTGTACGCCCTCCTCGCCACGGTACCGCCCGGGCTCGCGGATCTGGCGGCCACCGAGCTCACCGCGCTCGGCGCACAGTCGGTGCGCGAGCGCACCGCGGCCGTGGCTTTCAGCGGTACGCTCGAGACCGCCTACCGCGCGTGCCTCGAGTCGCGGGTCGCCAACCGCATCCTGCTCGAGATTGCACGCTTCGACGCCCCGAGCACCGACGCGTTCTATCTCGGCGCGCGTGCCGTGCCGTGGCAGGAGCACCTGCCGGACGGCGCGAGCCTCGCGTGCGAGTTCACCGGTCGTCATCCGACCATCGACAACAGCCACTTCGGGACGCTGAAACTCAAGGATGCCATCGTCGATGCGGTGCGCACGCTGCGCGGAACGCGCCCGGATGTCGTACGCGATCGGCCCTCGGTGCGTGTGCACGCGCATGCGCACGGGACTGCGGTCACGCTGTACATCGATCTGGCCGGGGAGAGCCTGCACCGGCGCGGCTATCGGGGCGAAGGACTCGCCGCGCCTCTGAAAGAAAACGTGGCCGCTGGCATTCTGCTGCGCAGTCATTGGCCGCAACTCGCCGCCGAAGGGGCGCAGTTCCTCGATCCGTTGTGCGGTTCGGGCACGTTGGTGATCGAGGCGGCCCTCATCGCCGCCGGCCGTGCCCCGGGGCTGGAGCGCGACTATTTCGGCTTCCTCGGCTGGCGTGGCCACGACGCGGCGCTCTGGCAGAGAGTGCACGCCGAGGCGCGGCAGCGCTGCCGCGCGGCCCCGCCGGATGCCGTGCCGCTGCGCGGCCGGGATCGGGATCCGGCGGCGGTGCGCGCCGCCGTGGCGAATGCTGAGCGAGCGGGCGTCGGGGACTGGGTGCGCTTCGAGGTCGGACCGCTCGAAAGCGCTCGGCCGAGCGGCCCGGGCGGCGGTTTACTCTGCACGAATCCGCCGTACGGGGCGCGGCTGGAGGATCTCGAGGCGGCCCGCGCGACACACCGTCAGCTCGGCGTGACGTTGCGCGAGTTCTTTCAAGGCTGGCACGCCGTGGTGCTCACCGGGGCTCCGCAGCTCGGCATGGAGCTCGGGATCCGGGCGGCGCGCACCCATACCGTCTGGAACGGTGGGATCGAATGCCGGCTGCTGCGCATGCGCATCGAGCCGGACAGTCTGCGTGAGCCGGGCACTCTGGCGCGTCCGGACAACCGGCTCGCCGAGGCGCCGGGGGCGCGCATGTTCGCCAACCGGCTGCTGAAGAACCTGAAGCGGCTGCGCAGCTGGGCCGAGCGAGAATCGGTGTCCTGCTACCGGCTGTATGACGCGGACATGCCCGAGTACGCCTTCGCCATCGATCGCTATGTGAGCGCGGAGGGCGGCGAGACGTGGCTGTACGTGCAGGAATATGCCGCACCGCGCACCATTGAAGAAGAAGCGGTGCGCCGGCGCCGCGCCGAGGTGCTGGCGGCACTGCCGGGCGCTACGGGCGTGCCGCGCGAACGGATCAAACTGCGCACGCGCCGGCGCATCCACCGCGGCGAGCAATATGCCAAGGTCGGCGGAGCGGGGGAGTTCCATGTGGTCAGCGAAGGGGGTCTGAAGTTTCGTGTGAACTTCACCGACTACCTCGACACCGGCCTGTTTCTCGATCACCGTCTGACCCGGGAGCGCCTGCGGCGCGCCGCGCACGACGCACGGTTCCTGAATCTCTTTGCCTACACCGGCACCGCCACGGTGTACGCCGCTGCCGGCGGCGCGCGCTCCAGCACGTCGGTGGATCTCTCGAACACCTATCTCGAGTGGGCGCAGCGCAACCTGGCGCTGAATGGCTTCGCCGACCGCCGGCACGAACTGGTGCAGGCCGACTGTTTCAAATGGCTCGAGACGGCTCAGCGCGCCGCGGCACGCTACGAACTGATCTTTCTCGACCCGCCGACGTTCTCGAACTCAAAGCGCATGCAAGGCGTGCTCGACGTGCAGCGCGACCATGGCGCACTCATCGACAGTTGCATGGCGCTGCTCGCCCCGGGCGGCATGCTGGTGTTCTCGACCAACGCGCAGCGCTTCCGCCTCGACCCTCAGCTCGAGCGCCGCTACGCGCTGGTGGATGTCTCGGCGGCCACGGTGCCGCTGGATTTCGAGCGCAATCCGCACATTCACCGCTGCTTCGAGCTGCGCGCGCGCTGAGCCGGCAGCGGCTCTGCCTCCGGCCGCCACGGCCGTCCCTGCTTCTCCTCGATATACGTCCGGATCAATCGGCGCACGACCTGCGAGGGGGTGGCGTCCTCCTCGGCGCACAGGCGCTCGAAAACCGTTTTTTTGCGCGGATCGATCAGAACGGTCAGGCGGGCGGTACGCGTCTCCACAGGCACGAGATGATTCCTCTTCACATTTGAGGTGTATCCAATGATAATACGATACACATCTCGGTGCATCCTGTGATCACCCCATTGCCTAAGCTGCTGGTCGGCTGCGTCGTGCTCCTGCTCGGCTGGGCGACCGTGGGCGTGGCCGGCCTCCTGCGCCCGCGCAGCGTGCGGCTCGCCGGCCGGGTCCTGTTTCCGCTCGGGGCGCTGATCGGGCTCGCACTCGCGGTGCTCGCCGTGACCAGCCTGCTCGGCGGAGGTATCGAGCGGATGGTCCTGCCGATCGGTTTGCCCGGGCTGCCGGCGCACCTGCGGCTCGATCCACTCTCTAGCGTGTTCCTGGCGCTGCTCGGGGCGGCCGCAGCCGGAATCTCGGTGTTCGCCGGCGGGTATTTCCGCGCCGGGCAGGGCACGGCGCCGGGTCTGCTCGGCCTGCAGTACCACCTGTTCCTCGCCAGTATGGGCGGGGTGCTGATCGCCGCGGACGCCTACAGCTTCCTGCTCGCCTGGGAGGCGATGGCCCTGACGTCGTATTTCCTGGTGGTGACCGAACACCGCCGAGCGGAGATCCGCCGCGCCGGCTTGATCTACCTGCTGATGGCTCACGTCGGCGCGCTCGCGATTCTGCTGGCCTTCGGCCTGATGCATGGCGCCGGTCCGTTCACCTTCCACGCCATGCGCAGCGCGCACCTGTCGGCCGGCTGGGCCGCGACGGCCTTCCTGCTGGCGCTCGCCGGCTTCGGGGCCAAGGCGGGTCTTGTGCCGCTGCACGTGTGGCTGCCGGAGGCGCACCCGGCGGCACCCTCGCCGGTCTCGGCGCTGATGAGCGGGGTGATGCTCAAGACCGCCGTGTACGGGATGCTGCGCGTGGGGCTCGACCTGCTCGGCCCGCCCGTCTGGTGGTGGGGGCTGGCGCCGCTCGCGCTCGGGCTGTTCACGATTCTCTACGGCGCGCTGTTCGCGGCGGTGCAGACCGACATGAAGCGGCTGCTGGCCTATTCCTCGGTGGAGAACATCGGCGTCATCTTCACCGGCATCGGTCTGACCATCGTGTTCGCCGGCTCGGGCATGCCGGCGGTGGCGGCGCTCGCGCTGCTCGCCACGCTGTATCACTGTCTGAACCACTCGATGATGAAGAGTCTGCTGTTCCTCGGCACCGGTGCAGTGCTGCACGCCACGGGCGAGCGCAACCTGGGTCGTCTCGGCGGTCTTATCCATCGCATGCCCTGGGTGGCGTGGCTGACGCTGATCGGGACGCTCGCGATTGCGGGCCTGCCGCCGTTGAACGGGTTCGTCTCCGAGTGGCTGCTGCTGCAGTCATTTCTGTTCGGCGATCAGGTCCCGCACACGTTCGTGAACCTGCTCATCCCGATGGGCATGGCACTGGTGGCGCTCGGCGCCGCACTCGCTGGCTACGTCATGGTCAAGTTCTACGGCATCATCTTCCTCGGCCGGCCGCGCGAGCCGTCGCTCGAGCAGGCCCACGACTGCGGCTGGCTCGAGCGGATCGGGCTCGCCTGGCTCGCGCTCGGTTGCGTGGCGCTCGGTCTGCTGCCGGTGCAGGTGATCGACGCGCTCGGCCGGGTGAGCGCGCAGCTGCTCGGGGCGGTGGTCCCGCAGGCCTCGGCACACAGCTGGCTGCTCGCGCCCGTGCCCGGCCGACCGGTCTCCTATGGACCGGCGGTATTGCTGACGGCGACGGCGGCAGTCGTGCTGCTGACGATGTGGGCGGTGCGGCTCCTTTACCGTCAGCGCGTGCGGCGCGTGAGCGCCTGGGACTGCGGATTCGGCGCGCTCACCCCGCGCATGCAGGATACGGCGGAAGGCTTCGGGCAGCCGATCCGGCACCTGTTTCAGCCGTTTTTCGAGATGCAGCGCGAACTGCCGGCACCCGAGGACAGCGCGCCGCGCTACCGCATCAGTATCCGCGAGCGGATCTGGACGATTGCCTATGAGCCGCTGTGCACAGCGACCGACTGGTTGGCCAATACCGCCGCGCGCGTGCAGCAGGGACGGATCTCGGTGTACCTGCTGTACAGCTTCGTGACGCTCTTGGTCCTGCTCGCCGTGGCTTTGCTGTCATGAGCGCCGTCGAGTGGCTCACCCAGGGCCTCGAAGTGGGGGTGGCGCTCGCGGCGGCTCCGGCGCTGCTCGGCTGGCTGAATCAATGCCGCGCGTGGCTGCAAAACCGCCGCGCGCCGAGTCTCTGGCTGCCCTACCGCAATTTGCGCAAGCTGTTCGACAAGGAGGCGCTCATCGCCGAGAACGCCTCGCCGCTGTTTCGGCTTGCGCCCTATATCGTCTTCGGCGCCATGGTGCTCGCCGCGGGCATCATTCCTTCGATGGGCACGCGGCTGCCGCTGGTGGTGTCGGCCGATGCGATCGCCCTCGTCGGGCTGTTCGCCGCGGCGCGCATGTTCATGGCCCTCGCGGCAATGGATGTCGGCACTGCGTTCGGGACGCTGGGTGCGCGGCGCGAGATGATGGTCGGCTTCCTCGCCGAGCCGGCGCTCCTGATGGTGATCCTGGTCGCCTCGCTCACCTCCTCGAGTACGGCCCTGCCGGCCATCACCGAGTCCCTGGCCGCCGGAGGTCTCGGGCTTTCCCCTTCGCTCGCCTTCAGTGCGGTGGCCTTCGTCCTGGTATTGCTCGCCGAGAATGCGCGCATTCCGGTCGACAATCCCGCCACGCATCTGGAGCTCACGATGATTCACGAGGCGATGCTGCTCGAGTACTCGGCCCGCCATCTCGCGCTGATGGAATGGGCCGCGCAGCTGAAGCTGTTCAACTACGTGTGCATCGGCTTCGCGCTGTTCCTGCCCTGGGGCGTCGAGGTCGGGCCCATCGGCCCGATGGGGCTGCTCGTGGCCGTCCCGGCGCTGGCGCTGAAACTCGCCGCCGCCGGCGCAGGGATTGCGTTGATCGAAACGGTCTCGGCGAAGATGCGCGTGATGCGCATCCCGGAGTTTCTCTCCACCGCTTTCCTGTTCGCAGTCCTCGGACTGCTCGTGCACGTGCTGCTCGGAGCGTGAGTGCGATGACCCATCTGCCCCTGGATCAACAGCTGCTCGATACCTGCGCGGCGCTGCTGCTGCTGCTGTCTTTCGCGATGCTTTCGCAACGGCGCATCGTCACGCTCGTGAACCTCTACGCCGTGCAGGGCGCGGTGCTCGCCGCCGCGACATTGCTGCTCGCCTGGCGCACCGGTGAGGACCACCTGTATCTGTCGGCCGCGCTCACCCTGGCGCTGAAGGTGGCCTTCCTGCCCTGGCTGCTGCACCGGCTGATCCGGCGGCTGGAGGTCTACTGGGACACCGAACCGCTGCTGAACGTCTCCGGCACCATGCTGGCGGGACTGGTGATCGTGGTGTTCGCGTTCGCACTGGCGCAGCCGATCACGCGTCTGGCGAGCACCGCCACGCGCAGTGCGGTCGGCATTGCCGTGAGCGTCGTGCTGCTGGCGTTCCTGATGATGATTACCCGGCGCAAAGCCATGTCGCAAGTGGTCGGTTTTCTCTCGATGGAAAATGGCGTGTTTTTTGGCGCCATGAGCGCCAGCTACGGCATGCCGATGGTGGTCGAGCTCGGCGTCGCGCTCGATGTGCTGGTGGCAGTGCTCGTGCTCGGGGTGTTCTTCTTCCAGATTCGCGAGCGCTTCGAGAGCCTCGACCTGCATCACCTCGAATCGCTCAAGGAGCACGAATAACATGGCACTGCTGCTGCTGTTGCTGCTGCCGGTCGCGGGCGCCGCCGTGCTCGGGGTGATCGGGGCGCGCCGGCGGGCGCCGGAGGTCAACGCGCTGTTCAGCCTCGGGACGTTCCTCGCCGCCTGTGCGCTCACTGCGCAGGTGATTCGCCACGGGACGGTACTGCTCGGCGATGAGCAGTTCTTCATCGATCCGTTCAACGTCTTCCTGGTTGCGCTGACGGCATTCGTCGGCATGACCACCGCGCTCTTTTCCCGCCCGTACATGCGCGTCGAGCTCGATCATGGCCGACTGAGTCCCGGGCGGCTGCGGCTCTATCACAGCATGTATCAGCTGTTCATGTTCACCATGCTGCTGGCGCTGACGACCAACAACATGGGGCTGATGTGGGTGGCGATGGAGGGCGCGACGCTCTCGACGGTTCTGCTGGTCACGCTGTACCGCACGCCGGGGAGCCTCGAGGCCGGCTGGAAGTACTTCATTCTGTGCGGGGTCGGTATCGCCCAGGCGCTGTTCGGCACCATCCTGCTGTATGTCGCGGCCGGCAAAGTCCTCGGCGCGCAAGGCATGACCGCGCTGCTGTGGACGCATCTGGATGCCGTCAAATCGCAGCTCGAGCCGACCGTGCTCGCCCTCGCGTTCGTGTTTCTGTTGATCGGCTACGGGACCAAAGTGGGCCTGGTGCCGCTGCACAGCTGGCTGCCGGATGCGCATGCCGAGGGTCCGACGCCCATCTCCGCAGTGCTCTCGGGGCTGCTGCTGAACGTCGCGCTGTACGCGGTGGTGCGCAGCAAGGTGTTGGTGCAGGGTGCGCTGCACTCGCAGCTGCCGGCGCAGATGCTCATGGGCTTCGGGCTGCTCTCGGTGGTGCTGGCTTCGCTCCTGCTGTGGCGGCAGCGCGACATCAAACGACTGTTCGCCTACTCGTCGATCGAGCACATGGGCATCGCGACATTCGCGTTCGGCATGGGCGGTGCGATTGCGACCTTCGCGGCGCTGCTGCACATGACGGTGCATTCGCTGACCAAGTCGTCGATCTTCTTCACCGCCGGTCACGCCGCGCAGAAGGCCGGCAGCCAGGCGATCGAGCAGATCCGCGGCCTGATCACGCTCTCCCCGACGGTGGGCTGGGGACTGATGCTCGGCTCGCTCGCCATTCTCGGCGTGCCGCCCTTTGGGGTGTTCACCAGCGAGTTTCTGATCCTGACCACGGCGATGCGCGAGCAGCCCTGGGCGACGCCCATTCTGCTGGCGGCACTCGCCGTGGCGTTCGCCGCGATCCTCTCGAAGGTGCAGCCCATGGTATTCGGCGAGACCACGGTGCGCCGCCTGCCGCATCCGCCGGCGCTGCTGCCGGTGTTTGCGCACCTCGCGATCGTGCTGCTGCTCGGGGTGTACATCCCGCCGTACCTCGCCGAGTGGTACCGTGCGGCGGCCCACCTGATCGGGGGGCCGTAGCGATGCCCGGTACCCCCCGCAGTGGAGGGCGCGCTCAATGCCCCTGATGCGCTGGTGGCAGCGTGCGCAGTCCGTCGCGGGCGCACCCGGGGTGCGCCAGCTGTCCGTGGGGCGGGAGGAGTGGACGCAGGTCGCCCGCGACGTGGCGGCCACGGGCGGTGTCCTGCAGGCACTGTGGGTCAACGGGACGCCGGCGGACGGGGCGCACGTGTACGGGGTGTATCTGACCGACCCGGGCGGACTCGCCGTCGAACTGGCGCTGGCGGCCGGGGACGCAGGCCCCTACCCGGGACTGCAGGAGCTCTTCCCGGCGGCGTCCCGCCTGCAGCGGGCCGCGTTCGATCTCACCGGCGTGCGTTCGAGCGATCCGGACGTGAGACCCTGGCTCGTGCATGCCGAGCCGTATCCGTTCATCCGGGTCGACGGCGAGGGCGTGCACGAGATCGCGGTCGGACCGGTGCACGCCGGGACCATCGAGCCGGGGCACTTCCGCTTCTCGGTGGTCGGGGAGAAGGTGCTGCGGCTGGAGGCGCATCTGGGGTACGTGCATCGGGGCCTCGAGCAGCGCTTCAGGGAATTGCCGATTCTCGCCGGCCACCGGCTGGCCGCCCGTGTCTCGGGGGATTCGGCGGTGGCGTTCAGCTGGGCCTATTGCCAGGCGCTCGAAGGTCTCGCCGGCAGCACGATCCCGGCGCGGGCTGCGTGGTTGCGCGCCGTGTGTCTGGAACTGGAGCGCCTGGCGAACCACCTCGGGGACCTCGGTGCGCTCGGCAATGATGCGGGGTTCGCCTTCGGGCTGGCGCAGTTCTCCCGTCTCAAGGAGGACCTGTTGCGGGCGACCGCCGCGGCCTTCGGTCAGCGCTACCTGTTCGATGTGGTCGTGCCCGGCGGCGTGGCGGTCGATGTGTCGAGCGACTCGGCACGTGCGCTGGCGGACGTGATTTGCGCAGTGTGTGCCGAGAGCGCCGAGTTGCGCACCATCTACGACGAACACGAGGGGGTGCGAGAGCGGTTCACGGGCGCCGGCCGTCTGGAGCCGCAGCTTGCCGCGCAGCTCGGCGTGCTCGGGCTCGTGGGTCGGGCCAGCGGCCAGGGGCGCGATGCGCGCTGCGACCTGCCGTGCCTGCCGTACACGAAGCTGACGGTGACCCCGATCGTGCTGCGCGGCGGGGACGTCGCGGCGCGCGTGGCGGTCCGTTTCGATGAGGTGCAGCAGTGCGGCCGGCTGCTGGCCCAGCTGCTGGCGCAGCTGCCGCACGGGGAGTGCGCAGCGGCGCTCGAGGTGCCGGCGGACGGCGCCTTCGGCATCGGACTGATCGAAGGGTGGCGCGGCCCGGTGCTGGTGGCGCTGCAGGCCGGAGCGGCCGGCACGGTGCGCTTCTGTCACCCGCATGATCCATCGTGGCAGAACTGGCCGGCGCTCGAATACGCGATTCTCGGCAACATCGTGCCGGATTTCCCCCTGATCAACAAATCGTTCAACCTGTCCTACAGCGGCGTCGATCTGTAGTCATGCTGAAGAGTCTGCGCAAAATCCTCTCCGTCGGCCTGATCTCGCAGGCACCGCCTGCGCCCGATGAGCTGCTGCGCACCGCTCAGGCGCTCGATGCGCGGATCGCCGCGGTGTTGGGTAGAGCACTGTGCATCCGCCACGTCGATGCGGGCTCGTGCAATGGATGCGAGCTCGAGATCCAGGCGCTCGGCAACCCGTACTACAACCTCGAGGGCTGCAACATCCGCTTCGTCGCGAGCCCCCGGCATGCGGATCTGCTGCTGGTCACCGGCCCGGTCGCGAAGAACATGGCCGAGCCGCTGCGGCGGGTCTATGCAGCGACGCCGGATCCGAAGCGGGTCGTGGCGCTCGGCGATTGCGGGTGCACCGGCGGGATGCTCGGAGAGTGTCCGGGTGCCCTTGGCAGAGTCGCGAACGTCATCCCGGTGCACGTGGCCGTGCCGGGCTGTCCGCCGAGTCCCGAGCGCATCCTGCAGGGGATCCTCACCGCGATCGAGGGCTGAGCGCCCATCGCCAGCCGCGTCAGCTTTGCGGTTGATGCGTCCAGGGCGCGCTGCGGATCAGCGCATCGAGACACTCTCCGTCGACCGCAGTGCCGCGCTCGCGGCGCAGGATCGCGAGCGCGTCCTCCAGCGCCAGGGCGCCTCGGTAGGGGCGATCGGCGGTGAGCGCATCGAAGATGTCGGCCACGGTGATGATCCGGGTCTCGAGCGGAATTTCCGCTCCGCGCAGCCGCTTCGGATAGCCGTTGCCGTCGATGCGTTCGTGATGCGCCCCGGCGACGGGCGCGAGATTGCCGAATATCTGCACGCGCTCGAGGATGTTCTCGGTGAGCTGCGCGTGTTGCTTGACGGACTCCCATTCTGACCCGTCGAGGCGGCCGGGTTTCTCGAGGATACTGTTGCTGACGCCGAGTTTGCCGATGTCGTGCAGCAGCGCGCCGCGGTGCAGCCAGCGACGCCGCGGTGCATTGAGGCCGAGTTCGCGGCCGATCGTTTCGGCGTAGCGGGCGACGCGTTGACTGTGACCGTACGTGAAGTTGCTCTTCGCATCGATGATGTCGGCGAATGCCTCGGCGATCGCATCGAGCCGCGGCTCGTCGATGAGCACGGTGGCCGCGGCGGGCTCGAGCGCCCAGATGCGCGCCTCGAGACCTGCAGCGTCCAGGCCGGACCAGAACCGCGCGCCGCGTGCGACTGCGAAGAAGGCCTGGGCGACTTGCGGATCGAACCACGTGCCGACTCGACGACGCACTTCCGCGCATGCGGCGCGCTCGCCGCCAACTGTGTTGAATACGTCGACGACCTGGGCGAGCAGTGCGATGCGCGCAGTGAGTGGTATTTCGGTGCCGCGCAGGCCCTGCGGTCGGCCCTGACCGTTCCAGTGTTCATCGAGGCTGAAGATGCCCGCCGCGACCGTCGCGCCGAAGCCCAGCCGGCGCACGATGTCCGCACCGCGCTCGCAGCGCGTGTGAACCAGTTCGGTGGCGAGCGCCTCGCCGTTGCGGTACAGGTTGAACAGGCGCTTGAGGCGCTCGCGCAGCGCTTCACCGGGCCCGGCGTGGCGCAGCACGAAGCGCCCGAGCTGCATCAGGCTCTGCGAATCGACCAGTTTGAAGTCGCGTTTGGTGAGCAGCTCATCGCCACCGTAGAGTTCCCACAGTCGTGCGGCGTTGCTGCTGCAGCCGGCGTCCTTCAGCAGCAGTGTGTAATACAGATCCGAGAGCGTCTCGGCATCCAGGCCGAGCATTTGCCCGACGTGCATCCCGATCCAGCAGCTGCGCAGGCAGTGCCCCGGGGGCTGACCCTCGGTGAGGTCGAGCGCATAGCTCAGCGCGCCGACGATCTCCGCGAGGCGCAGGCGTCCGGTCGTTCCCGCCTGCACGGCGGCGGGCAGGAGCCACTCGGGTATGGACTCGTGTGCGATGGCATTCATGGCGATTCTCCTGGCGCACCGACCGGGCACGATCCCCGGCGAGGTCTTGCGGGCGCATCTGTCCTTGCGGGAGATACGGGCCCGCCGACGCTGCGGATGCATCGGGCGGTGCCCGGGACCGACTGGACCGCCCGGGGCATCCGGTTCCGGGAGGATTTGTAGCAAATTCGCCCGCGGGCGCTCGTGCGCCCGGTCACGCTTCCGGCCGACCCGCGGCGCGCTTTACAGCGCATCGGGCTTCGGGTAGCTTCAGTGACATCATGACCCCGATGAAAACGCGCACGATTACCCTGAAAAAGCCCTGCGGTGGGGCTCTGGGGGAGTGCGTGCGCTGAAGGCGCCGGGACGTCCCGAAGACACCAGAGGCCCCGCCGGAATGACCGACGGGGCCTTTTTTTTTCACAGCCTGAAAATCGGAGCTTGCACATGCCATCTGGTCGTTCGGCCGGCACCTTGCCGGTGGTTGCAATCGTCGGGGCCACCGGGGCCGTCGGGGTCGAGCTGCTGCGCTGCCTCGAGCAGCGCAATTTTCCGCTCTCGCGGCTGCGCCTGCTCGCCTCGGCCCGTTCGGCCGGAAAGACGCTGCCGTTTCGCGGCGAGGCGCTGCCCGTCGAGGAGCTGACGCCGGAGAGCTTCCGCGGCGTCGACATCGCGCTGTTTTCCGCCGGCGGCAGCATCTCCAAGCGCTTCGCCCCGCTCGCGGTGGCTGAGGGAACCGTGGTCGTCGACAACTCCTCGGCGTTCCGGCGCGACCCGGCGGTTCCGCTGGTGGTGCCGGAGATCAATCCGCAGGCGCTGAAGTCGCACCGCGGACTGATCGCCAATCCGAACTGCTCGACCATCATCGCCATCACGCCGTTGTGGGCGGTGCACCGGCGCAATCCCATCCGGCGGATGATCCTCGCGACCTATCAGGCCGCCTCCGGCGGCGGTGCGGCGGCAATGGCCGAACTGCTCGACTCGACCCGCGCCTACCTCGAGGAGCGCCCGTACGCCCCGAAGGTCCTGCCGCATCCCTATGCATTCAACCTGTTCAGCCACAACTCCGCGGTCGATCCGCAGACCGGCTACAACGAGGAGGAGCTCAAGGCCATGCACGAGACGCGCAAGATCTACGGCGATGAGTCGATCCGCGTGAGCGCCACGTGCGTGCGCGTCCCGGTGTTGCGGGCGCATTCGATTGCGGTGAACTTCGAGTGCGAGCGGCCGATCACGCCCGCCGAAGTGCGTCAGATCCTGGCTGATGCGCCCGGTGTGAAGCTCGTCGAGGATCCGGACCGCAACCACTTCCCGATGCCGATCGAGGCCTCGGGCGGCGATCCGATCCTGGTCGGGCGCATTCGCGCGGATCTGTCTGATCCGAGCGGGCACTCGATCGCACTGTTCGCGGTGGGCGATCAGCTCCTCAAGGGTGCGGCGCTGAATGCCGTGCAGATCGCCGAGCTGCTCTGAGGCA
>Ga0315298_1004430_pt1 | contig 21005 bp, 22 predicted proteins | sample WHS_1_MG_FD_203077 | JGI IMG/M metagenome (GOLD analysis project Ga0315298, IMG submission 203077) | Extremophilic microbial mat communities from Washburn Hot Springs, YNP, Wyoming, USA - WHS_1_MG | ecosystem: Environmental > Aquatic > Thermal springs > Hot (42-90C) | place: USA: Wyoming...
TATTCCGCCCTGTTAAGGCAGGGGGTCACTATCGTAAGTAACAACTGATCACCCTCCCCTGTATAGCTGAAATTCCATAGAAGAGGTTGAGTGCAATGCGTAGTGGCAGGTTCCAATGCTTTGCCTTAGGGGATCGCTTTTTCCCCCAATCTATGCAAACGCCCTTGGTCACCTCCTACGGCTCCTTTAGCTCCGATGTCGTCTTATTGCCAGCATTGGCCGCGGGCTGCTCCCCACTCTACGTGAACACACCGGCCTCCTTATCAGATCGGCCCAACAGGTCCACTTGACCTTCGGCCCCTTTTTCCTTCGATTTCCTGCTCGCTTTTTTCTCCTAGCCAACCTCTTGTATTTCACCTTCCTGGACTGTGCCTCCTCATGTACCCCGTGCTTTCTAGCCTAGGACCAACCCGACGCCAAACATCCAAAGCATGTCTTGTTAGGCACCTCTCGAAGTTACAGTGCTCGTCATCCTTTACCTAACCATCGCCGGCCCCAGGTCCGCCCTTCCTCTCCTTGCTAGCCCTCTTCTTGTTGAAGGGGCTGCCAGTAGAGAGCGAATTGTCCCAATTGGTAGACTTCAAACCCTAACTTCGCCTTTATCCCAGATTTCGCTTTGAGGGTTTGTGAATGTTCACGGTTGTTTTTTGGGGCGGCCAACAGGGGCGATCACGGCACTTGATGCATGATCATGGAGTGCTGAACCGGGCTTAGCTAGGCCGGGAAAGCCCCTTTGGGCTCCTGGAGTCGAAGCATCATGCCACAACCGAGCATTTTCAAAGACTCCTACGCTTCTCGCTCTGGCGGGCTGCTTACGCTGGTGTCCTTTTGTCCTCCCGGCTGCCTGCCTTAAGCGACACCAAGGGTGTCCATCTGTTGCCAAAGGGCCGTGAATCTTCGAGCCTCGGCGCTACCTTTGGCCAAGTCCAGATAAACCCTTCCATCATGACGCACAATCTGGCCACCCCAGTAAAGGAACCGCTCCCTCAGGGTACGCACCATGGGGATAGTCTTGGTCAGGGGTTTGACCCCAAGGCTCGGTAAGCAGAAAGCAGCGTCTGGGCAATGAGCACCAGCCAGAAGTTGGCCGCATTCGCCAGAAACTTCCCCGGGGGGATCGCATCCATGCCACCCCCTCCACAAGGTCCGTGATCACGTTTTCCGAGTCAGCCCGTCCATTGTAGAAGCGCCACACGGCCTGGCACGAACACCTCTTTTTGGTCACAATCAACTGATAACGATAGTTGGGCAGGTCCCCGAAGAGCCTCCCCTGGGCCTTATCCCCCGACGGCTGGACCGACTGCCTCACTACCACGATCCGACGGCTGCGGCTCCAGCCCCTCCCTTTGCCCCCATAGAAGAACTCGGAAACCCGGATCCCAGGGCACACCTTCTTGTATTTGAGGCCCCCAGCCTTGCCTGAAACGCCCTGTTGCCCGGTACCGCAAAGGCATAGCGCACCTTGCCCTCTCCCTCACATCCACAAAGAAGCTCCTCACACACCGTACCCACATCACCCCCAAACTGAATCACCCCGGGGCTAAGCCCCGAGGCCTTGATCGCCTCCAGCACCATGTTGAAGAACTCCACGATCTCGCCCCTGCCATTGGTATCCCCACTTGGAGAGAACCCCGCAATAGGCATCAGAATCTCCGAGATCGTGGCTAACAACGGATGATAGCTCAGCCTTCCCTTCTTCCTGGGGTCGTACCCCCAAGCCGCTCCCTGCTACTGACCATAGACCGTCAGCACGTGGGAGTCCACCTCCGCGGTGAGCACCCGCCGGGGTCGTCTCTTCCACCCGGGGCTCTTCTCAAAGAACACTCTCACAAACCCCTCGTGCACCCCCACAAGGCAGCTCTATCTCCCGATCCCCTCCTCGTCGAGCATCTCTTCGCTTGGGGCAAACAACTGAAGCAGCTTCATAGAGGCTGTCCGAGCCGGGAAACTGCTCCATCCCTGCCAGCTCCCCCACCAGCGCATCCCCCCGATCTCCCCACAGTGATAGATCCTGCGAACCCCTCTGCGCAGCGCATCGCAAGATGCGAACATACAAGATCTGTCGCCGTGAACTTGCGCTGCCTCTTGGACAAAACCAAGTGCGTCTTCACCAACTTGCGCATCCCGAACCAGTTGGCGAAGCGGGTCAAAAGCTTAAGGCCGGCACGGGTAGTATAAACTTTTTCCTGGAATCTGACCCGGATTCTTCGTATTCTGTTCTTCACCCTCTGGGTGCATCCATCAGTGTTTGTTTTGTGCTCTTTGCAAAGCCAACATACATCAAGGAGGCTTTTCTTTAGACAAGTTACACGGTAAACTCCCGACGCTTTCTCCCTCTATCAAATGAAAAAGCGAAATTTGGGTTTATCGCGTCCGCCTGCCCCCTATCTGGCTCACTCACCCAATAAGCCAGCCACTTCTCGTACTTGTGGATGGTATCCACGCTATTATCGGTCGAACCGCCGCCAATGATGATATATTCCAGGTTGGAATGTCCCTGGAGCAACACCGAGCGGTTTGTCTCCTCGATGAACTCCCCCTGGTTGTACGACGGCGTGACGATGCTCACCCGCGGCCAGGGGCGGCCATCGGGCATAGTATCGGGCAGTTGTGGGCTTTCCTCCGTCCACGGCCAGCCGGCCCTGCCCGGCGGTGGAGGTGGAAGTTCACGCAGGGTTGGACAGCGCATTGCACCATGGTTGCGCACTAGCAAGTTGGAAGGTCGAAGGTTGCGCACTGCGGCTGCGACTCTCAATAATCGCTCGGTACCACTCTATGTACTCATTCACCTGCTGCTCCAGGTCGAAGCGCTTCCGCGCATCCTCTGCGGCGTTTTCTCCTAAGCGTTTCTGTAGGGCCCCGTTCGTCAAGAGCGCAACTACAGCGTCAGCCATCGCCTCGGCATCGCCTGGCGCCACCAAGAAACCGGTGACGCCGTCCTCCACCTGCTCCGGTATCCCTCCCACTGCCGTGGCCACCACGGGCGTGCCGCAGGCCAGGGCCTCCAGCACCACGTTAGGGAAAGTGTCGGCACGGGCGGCGTGAACGTAGACGTGGGAGGCCTGGTAGTAGCGGGCGACCACCTTCGGGTCCGTCTGGTAGGGCACGAACTGCACGGTGGCCCGGCCGATATGCTCGGGCGGGGCGTCGTCCCCCAGCGCCAGGAAGAGCACCGACTGCCCGTCCATCCGCCGGGCCACCCGGGCTACGGCCGCGCGCATCATCTCGAAGTCCCGCCAGATGTTCATCCGGATGCCGTTAGCAGCAAAGAGTATGACCTTGGCTTCCTGAGGTATGCCGAGGACGGATCGCACGGCATGCCTGTCCTCCGGAGGATGAAACACGGAAAGGTCAATACCATTGGGAATCACCCGGGCCTCCTGCACGGCTGGGGCGAGCATAGGTTGCTCCACCTTGCGCATCAGCCAGCGGGAGGGGGTGGCCACGTAGAGGCGGCTTTGGGCGTAGATATCCCGCTTGCGCCGCCAGTTGTAGGCGGTGGCGTCACGCTTGACGGCGGGATAGATGCTCAGGTCCGGGCACTGACCGCAGCCGGTCTTCCAGCGCTCGCAATCGAAGGAATGGGCGCAATGACCACTCAAAAGCCAGGCATCGTGCAGGGTGAGTACCACCGGCACGTGCTGGCTCAGCCAGGGCAGGGCCCGCAGATCGAAATAGCCCCCGTGCAAGTTGTGGCAGTGGACAACGTCCGGACGCTCCGGGAGGAGGTCAAGGAGCCGCCACGTGCCCGGAAAGTCCAAGTCCTCGTGGCCCTGCTGGACCGTCCGCCAGCGCCGCGGTTGGCCGACCCCCAGGGAGATCCGCTGCCGCAACCGCCCGACTCCCTTGACCCGCCCCACCAGAGGGTCGAGCATCCGGCCGGCGCACAGCCAAAACCGGGCCCAGGCGCCTCGACAAGCGTCGTTGGGAATGACCAGCACGTGGTCATCGTCCGTTTGTTTGTATCCCACGGCGAGCCAGGCCGGGTACCCACGCGCCCGATAAGCGCGGTGCAGGTTGTAGGCTACCTTCTCAGCGCCTCCCCTGCCGTCGGATGTGCTCACCTGCAGGATGCGAATGCGTTCTTTTCCCACTTCCATGGCTATTCCCGAAACCACCGCGTCAGCCGCCGGGCAAACTCCTCTCCCGTCCAGTTCCGCACCGGGAAGCGGGGCAACTGATACAGATCTAGCCTCCTGCCCGCGCTCACCGTGCCGGCGAAGTTGGAACAGGCGCCCTCGAAGCCCGCCTCCCGGACCAGAGCCACTGTCTCCAGCGTGTAATCCGCCCGTGACCCGTAGGGATAGGCGAAATGCACCACCGGACGCCCTAAAACCGCCTCCAGGGTGGCCTTACTCTCAGAGATCTCGCGGCGCTGCTCCTCCAAGGACAACGCTGAGAGGACGGGGTGGCTGATGGTATGCGCTCCCACCTCCACGAGCCCGTCCCGTGTGAGTTCCAAGAGTTCCGGCCGGGAAAGGGAGCGGTAATCCCAGCGGAACCTTCCATCCACACCGGCCCACTTCCGCAGTCCGTCTAGCACCCGGCGACGCTCTGCATCCGGCAGGAGGCGCATCAGGCGGCACAGCTCCCGGTAGGCACGATGGCGGGGCGTAGGATCTCCCTTCATCAGCACGTGCCAGCCCCGATGGCGCTCAAACTCCGCGGTCGTATACTCCGCCGCGTCCCCCAGGTCCCACTCGTAGACCCCGCCGTCAAGGTCCATGCGCAGGGTCCGCGGCACCCGCCCTGGATGGAGCAGTAGCCGCTCTACCTCGTCCCACCAGAACTCCAGCTCCTGCGCCACGTGTCCGGCAGCGACGAAGACCGTGGCCGGAACCCCGTAACGCTCCAGGATAGGCCGGGCATTCCAGAGGTTGTCGGCATACCCATCGTCGAAGCTCACGACCACGGCCCGTTTGGGCAGCGTGCCCTCCCCCACCGCCCGACGCAGTTCCTCCAGACTCAGCAGCCGGTAGCGGCGCTGCAGGTCCTCCATGTGGGCGGAGAAGTTCGCGGGCGTGACGCAGAGTAGCTGCGGGTCGAGCGGGGCCTCGAAGACCCGATGATAGAGCAGGATCACGGCCTCCGAGCGCACCGGGGCCGTGGCCCATCGCCATGCCCGTCTGGGACGTCCGAGCCCCCGCACCCTCATGGGGTCACCTCCCGGGGCTTCAAAGCCCGCAGCGTAATGATGAGTTCGTAGTCCGGGTCGTGATAGTCCAGCTCCTCGCGGCGGAGCTCCTCGGCGGACAACCCGTGGAGGAAGGCCACCGCCGCCAGCACGTTCCCGTATGCCCTTACCGTCACGTTCCCCGACGGGAAGACCTCCTCGAAGAGCATGCGGGCCGACAAGGTCGTGAACCGCCAGTAATCACCCCAGCGGTCCATGTCGTAGCGGCTGATCTGGCTGATGCCGGGGAAGGTCGCCAGGAGCACCCCGCGGGGCTTGAGGATGCGGTGAAGATGCCGGATGGCCGCCCTCACGTCATAAATAAACTGCAACGTCTGCGTAAAAATGATACAATCGAAGGTGTCTGACGGGATAGAGTCTGCGCAAGTCAGGTCTGCCACGATGGTGGCTTTGGGGTTCCCCTCCTGCACGTGGAGCACGTCGGAGCGGGCCACTCGATCGCCGCCAAAGCGCCGGGTATACGTGTCGTCCCCGATTTCCAACACATGGCCCCGGATGTCTTCGGCGTGCTTTGCGAGAAAGTTTTCAATGTAATAGCGATCAATGCATAACCCGCGGTCAAAACCGAAAACACGGCTGATGGGTTTGAGTCGGCGTAGATCGCCGAAGCGCACAGAGCCTACGGGTGGCCGGACAGTCAGCCGTTGGAACTTTGCCCGCAGCCAGTGACGGGCGGGCACGGGCAGCAAGGCTTTCAAGGTTGCCTTCGTCCGTTCAGTCCACCCGCCGTGCATAGATGAGCAAGGAATACCTCGTGCTGGGCGTCAAGCGGAACGGCGGACGCACCGCCCCATTCGTTTCGGAATCGAAGTCGTTCACCACGTATTCAAACCCCTGCTCATGGAGCAGTTCCAGGATCTTGTGCAACGTGCGCGGCAAGCCGGGCAGATGATGGTACTCAACGACCATCTCTCGCACCTTCCGTAGGCTATCCGCACTGTCTTCCAACACCTCCCACTCCGCGCCCTCGATGTTCATTTTCAAGAAGTCCACCGGCTCGACGAGATAGTCTCGCAGACGAACGCACGGCACCTCATAGCGGGTCCACCCTGGCGGGATCTCCGCGGGCCGGTGCTCGGCCAGGCAACTAGCGTACTTGCCGTCAGAGTAGAAGGTGAGCACACCCTCTGTGGCCCCCAGGGCCGCCTGCACCAACTGCACGTCCTTCAGACCGTTCCGGGTCATATTCTCATCAAGATAAGGGAAGATCGCCGGATCCGGCTCCAAGCCGATAACGCGCGCCTGGGGGTAGACGTGCTTGAAATACAAGATGGACATCCCAATGTTGCTGCCACAGTCCAGGATGAGTGGGTCTGGCCGCTGCGCCTGGAAGTGATAGATACGATGGACGAAGATGTCTTTGTAGAGAATGTAAAAGTTCGGCCCATCGTTCATCCGGACAGAGTAGTTTAAAAAGGATACAATCGTACCCGGCTTTCGGTTGCAAACTCTTCTCCGCATTCCAGCGAGGTGCCAGTGCGTCTTCCATTCGCCCGCCCCACTCACGGTATGCCACAGAACTCGCCGCACGCCAGCAGGCAAGACCTTGCGAGCAATGGCTTTCAGCACCGGGCTAAAGGTATTTGCGGACAATTTCCACCAACTCCTGCATCCGCTGGTAGTAGGTATGCTCTCTTAGGGTCCGTTCCTGCCCCGCGCGGGCAATTGCTTCGCGCTCCGCCTCGTGTTCCAGATAGTATTGAATGAGTTCCGCACATTCTTCGGGGGTGCGATAAGCGACCACTTCCTTGCCTGGCTCGAACATCTCGTGCAGGTTCACCTTCCAGTCTGTAATGAGGAGGGTACCTACGCCGGTAGCTTCGTAAAGCCGGTAGTTGTTGGCATAGGGAGCGATATCCCCATGATGATTAAGCGTAATCTTTGAGTTACCAAGTATCTGATACATCTCGCGCCCCCACGTTGGCCCCGCATAGCACTTTCGGATAGGCGAACTAGGAGACAAATGATCAATCCTTGGTCCCCAAATTCTTATCTGCGAGAATCGAGTGCAAAGAGCTTCTAGTAATGCCACTCTACTGCTATGGACTCTATAGAAACTGCCAATGAAGGTGATATCAAAAGGTCTACCCTCGGCTTTCAGCCAAGACAGCACTCTGGGCTCAAAGGCCAGCCGATTTAATTCAGCAGAGATGCCCTTTTGACGAAAATACTCAACTGTAGGGGGGAATGAAGAAATGACTAAATCATAGCAACTGAAATCCTCGGACTCGGATAGGCGTGTAGCCGCATGTTGCCCCACTAGGAGTCGGACATAGGGTTTCATCTCCTTCAAGAACCGAGTGCTGATGCCATCCATGGCTTGATTCAGCAGAATATCAGGCTTGTAGTACTTGATCTGCGCTGCAAGGATATCGTAAAGCCACTTCTGCTGGCTGTCCAGCGACCGCAATACCGGCCGAAAAAGCAGCTTCAGAAAGTGCAGCGGCGTTTTGGCAGCCATCCGTCGGGCACGCGATAAGACAGCTATAACCCGCTGCTCCACCAGTATCGGTTCCTCGACGCGGATGCCGTGCTCGCGTGCCCATGCCTTCTGCATAAACTCGTTGTTGGCATGGATGTCGTATGCCTCATGCCCCAACTTCTGCAGGTTACTGGAGTAAAAGTCCGCTACGCCAAATAGACTCTCCACCCGTACCCGCATCTGCTCCTCATAGGGCTGTTTCTCCAGCCCCGGATGCCGGGCATAGAGCCAGCGCAGGAATTCAGGGTAGTCGGTGTTGAGGATGAGGAATTTCATCGTTCCGTCAGCATCCTGTCCAGGACAGCCCGCACCTGATCCCGGTCCTTGGTGGCGAAGTACCAGTCAATGGTGCGGTACAGGCCGTCTATGAACTTGACCTTAGGCTCCCACCCCAGTAGCCGGCGGGCCAGGGAGTTGTCCGCCACCCGGTTCAGGGGACCCGTCGGCATCTCAGGGTGCAACTCTATGCGAGCGTTGTGGCCGGTGTAACGCAGCACCTCGCGCACGGCGTCAATAACCCTGGTGCGCTCCATGGTGCCCAGGTTGACTGCCGTGCCGTCGTCTATCTTCTCAGCCGCCAGGATGGTGCCCTCCACGATGTCGCCTACGTAGGTCCAGTTGCGGATCTGCTCGCCCGTGCCCCACACGACAAAGGGGTCCTGGCGGATGAAGGCGCGGGCAATCATGGCAATGACGGCGTGGTTCTCCACACCCCGCTCGCCGTATACGGTGAAGTAGCGGCACGAGGCGGTCTTCATGCCCCATTCCCGCGCGTAGGCCCGCAGGGTCATCTCGCCCATCAGTTTGGCCCAGCCATACATGTTGTCGGCTTCGTAGGGCGGACCGACCATGTCCTCGGTCAGGTAGAGTTCCTGGTTGGGGTCCATCTGCTTGTAGTTGGGGTAGACGCAGCCGGATGAGGCATAGACGATTTTCTCCACGCCGGCCTCGCGACAGGCCAGGAAGACCATGCCATCCAGCGCCAGGTTGGTGGCACAGGCGGCCTGGTGCAGGTCCACATAGCCCCGCCCGCCGTGGTCGGCGGCCAGGTGGAAGACCACGCTCATCCCTTCTACAGCCCGCTGAGCCACGCCCGGCTGAAGCAGGTCAGCGTGTATGAACTCGATCCGTCTGGCATCTATATGGCCTTGAATATTCTCGATCTTACCGCTGCTGAGGTTGTCCACCACACGAACCACCGCGCCGCGTTCCAGCAGCGCGTCCACCAGATGAGAGCCGATGAAAGACGCACCACCTGTAACCAGCACCTTGCGACCATTCCAGTTCATCCTCAAGCCTCCAGAGTGTCAGTTGATGTGCTATCGAGCGAGATTTGCTACCCGACAACTATAAGATGCGGCCATCGAGACAGGGTCCGGTGCCCAGGGCCACGTAATCGGCCACGGGTTCGTACTGCCGGCGATCCAGGATGCGCCAGCAATCCACCAGCGTCGGCCGGCCGTTTGAGTAATTCAGGTGAGCAGAAGAGAGACTTTTAAATTCATCCCACGGCGTGGTCAGCACTACCACATCGGCCTGGCGGGTGCACTCTTCCGCCGACGATGCGAAGATAGCGGTGTCGCCCAGGAGTGCACGGGCATTGTCCATGGCTGCTGGATCATATAGAACGACTGAGATGCCTCTGGCCAGCAGGTACCGGGCTAGTTCTATGCCCTGCGACTCCTCAATGACGTCGGTGTTGGGCTTGTAGGACAGTCCCAAGATTCCAACTCGTCCACTATCTGGCAGTCTGGAGATCACCACCTCGGCCAGCCGGAGGATCTGGGCGCGATTGAGCCGGTCGGTGGCCTCGGCCAGAACCGCCTGGGTGCCGAGTTGGCGGGCCAGATGAGCAAAGGCCAGATTGTCTCGAGGAAAACAGGGGCCGCCATAGCCGATAGCGCCTTTCAGGTACTTGCGCCCAATGCGGCTGTCGAGCCCCAGGGCCGACGTGACCACGTCCACATCCGCCCCGGGCAGGCGTTCACAGACCTGGGCCAGCATGTTGGCGTAGGAGATCTTGGTGGTCACGAAGGTGTTGACGGCCAGCTTGGTCAGCTCGGCGTTGACGAAGTTCATGCGCGCGATAGGGGGGTTGTTATCGCACAGGTCGTGATAGATGCCAGCCAGCATATCCCCCGAGCGGGGATCCGATTCGCCGATGAGAATAAAGTCCGGGTTGAGCATGTCCCGGATGACGCTGCCCAAAGCGATGAATTCCGGGTTGTAACACAGGCCAAAGTCCCGGCCACAGCGCTTGCCCGAATGGACTTCCAGGGTGGGCAAGACCTCATTGCCTGTGGCACCGGGCATGACGGTGCTGGTGAGCACGACCAGGTGGAAGTTGTCTTTGTGACGCAGGGCTTTGCCGATGGATTCGGCCGCTGCCAGGACGTAGCGCAGCGAGAAAGCGCCGTTCTCATCGCTGGGGGTGGGCACGACGATGAAGGTGACGTCGGTGTCGGCTATGGCCACGTCGTAATCGTCCGTGGCAGACAACCGCTCACGAGATGCTTTGATCAGAGCGTCTAACCCTGGCTCAAAAACCGGTGATTGGCCCTGGTTGATCAGGCGTACAGCGCGCTCGTCCAGGTCCACGCCGATGATGGTGTGTCCTTTATGGGCCAGCACCGCCGCCAGCGGTGCGCCCAGTTTGCCCAGGCCAATGACTGAAATACGCATCATGCAGGCTTCCTCCAAGGTTTTCGAGAGCAGCTATGGTTGATAGGTCTTGTGGCGCCAGCTTCGATAGCGAGCCATCAGCCGGCTGCCCACAACAGATTCGACGAGTATGGAGATGACCCCCCGATTGAGCAGTAGCAAGGGGTAGTAAGGCAACGCCTTCACGAAGTATCGCACCGCCTGGCGTGGCCGACCCTCGCGGTGGGCCTCAAAACCCAGTGCTGCCAAACGTCTACCTGGCATGCAGTGCACCTCCCATCGTCGGCGGAGATGCTCTCTTGTCAACGCCGGCACCAGCCAGCGCGGAGTCAGCAGCCAGGTAGCATCGCTCAGCGTGAACACGTGTTCGTAGCCACCAGCCAGCGTCAGGTTGCGTTGCGCCTCAGGGCCTTTCCAGGCGCCTTCAACGCCATCGGGAATGTGGGCGTAATCGTGGTTCTGGTGAATGGCCATGACAGCCCGGGTGGCGTCAACCACAGCCGCGCCACGGATACGCGCCCCGTAGATCAACCAGTTGTCCCAGGTGGTGCGCCCGATGGCGAACGGCGGGGTAGTTCCCCACAGGTCGCGGGTGAAGACGAAGTAGTCAATCCCGGTGGGCGGGTGCAGGTTGCCGCGACGGTAAACGTATTCCCGCAGCCGGCCCTCCCAGTCTGAATGGTCGAAATCCCAGGGATGATCCAGGTCCAGGTCCCACCGTTGGCCGACCATGAGGAAGCGACGAAAGGGGATACGTCGCACGGCAGCCGGGAAATCGCTGAGCAGGATGATATCGGCATTGACGTAGCAGAGCAGGTCGTCAGCCGCCAGGCGCTGCGCCTGCTCGAAGAGGTCACTTACCAACGGCGTGCCATACTCGTTGCGGGCCACATCTGGCACGTGCCTGACCCCCAACTCAGCCGCTACCTCGGCAGTGCCCTCATCACCTCCGAACAGGATGATCTTGCAGGCCGGACACAATTGCAGCCAGCTCTGGATGGCGTTCCTCTGGATGACAGCGATGTGTCCCCGAAATGGTTTTGGGATGGTGAAGAAGGTCAGCATAGGCCACCTTGCTGTGGCATCTCTGCCGTTACACACAAGTGCCAGCCGAAGTGCCGCTCCAGCCAGCGGAAGAGGGGCTGGGGCATCCAGCGGAAGTACCAGACCCTGACGTAGCGATACTGCACGTAGTCAGGGATGTGATAGGGGAAGATGTGGTCCACCCACATCTCGGTCACCCGGAAGCCACGGTGTTCCAGCAGCTCGCGCACCGCACGGCGAGTGAATGTGTAGGTGATGGGACAGCCCGTCTCGGCTTCGGAGTGCCGGGCCACCAACTCTGCCAGCCGCCAGAACTGCCCCTTGCCGTAGGTCAGCAGAATCCAGAGTACTTTCCAGGAATAGCGGTGGTAGACCATGACTTTGACCGTGCTGCCAGGCTGGACGTAGTGGCACATCTGCTCAACAACTCGTTCTGGGTTTGGCGTGTGGTGGATGACGCCGAAGGAATAAATCAGGTCGTAAGGCTCAACGAGCACGAACGTTGTGAGCTCCTCCGCGTTACCCGGGCAAAAGCGGATGCGGTCTTGCAAGCCGTAAACCTCCGCCCGCTTCTGGGCAATCTCCAGCGACTTCTCCGAGAGCTCCACCGCTGTCACGTGGGCGCCGTGGCGGGCGAAGTTAATGGTATCTGTACCGATGCCACAGCCAATCTCCAGCACCTTCTTGCCACACCAGCGCTCGAACTGGGCAAAGCGGGGGATGTGCGGTTCCACGAAGTACTTGCGGGCTTCCACCTCGTCGAAGTATTCGCGCGTACCGACCGGCCTGGGCGAGTGGCGGATGTTGCAGGGACGCCGGTCCCAGAAGTCCTTGACCGATTCTATGATACTCTCACCAAACTGTTCCGTAGACATTATGCCCTCACTTGGGTAGCCCTATGGCAGATGCTATTCTGGCCAGGAAATACCTTGCAATAGCTACTGTTGAAAAGAATTGCCAAGCCCTTGCTACAGCAGTCAATCTTAGTTTGTCCAAGAAGCGAGGCCTTAGGTATAAGAACCAGCTCTTCTCAATCAACTCCAGAGTCGAGTTATATACGGCGTATTCACATATTTCTGTAAGAGGGTACTCAGCCACATCGATCGTCGGCCTCGCCATCAAGACCAGGCACCCGCTGACATACGCCTCCCAAGGTCTCTTGGAATCCCACCATGCACTATCACTCACACCAGGATAGATCAGCACTTTGGTCCTATTCAAGATGCGGAAGTAGACTTTGCTCATTGTCCAACGGTGGTAACTATGCACGTTATTGTCTTCCGCCACATACTCTCTAATCTCTTCAGGAGCAGCCTCATCACCTCTTGCTGGGCGGTTGTAGATTCTCCCAGGGAGCAGTCTGCATCGAGATAGACGGCGTATCCAGTGTTCGGCCCTTTCCCGCCTCACCCCTGGGCCTGGAATGTATGCAAAATCGATGTCCCGCTCGTGAGTTGCCTTGCCTTCGTAGAACTCCATATACTCCTCGTGGATTCCGAATGGCAGGTAGAAGGTACCGCTGTCACCGGGTACTTTCTGGGCAGTGAAAACCACATCCGGTTTGTAGTCACCCAAGGGCTCAATCCATCTATATGGATGGAGTTTCATGGACTTGAGAGCTTCCGGGGGGTCATAGACGTAAGACCGAGCATAGCGTGCGTACTTCGCTTTCCAGCTCTCGTTGCCCTGATTATCGTCTCCATCAATCAGAATCTTCAGGTAGGGCCAAAGCTTGTACCGCTCATAATAGCTCCATCTTGTCCCCCAATGGAGGTTGCTCAACACGAAGTCGAAACGTACGTGATCGAGAGAATCTACCACCGCATTGCAAAACCACGAGTTGATGTTGGGCTTCTTGAGCGTATATATCGTGAACCCCAGCTTGTGAAGCCCCTGCAGAACCGTGATGGTAGGGGCGTCATAAGACTCAGACCCGATAAAAAGGACTGCCCGGCGCTTGAACTGCAGCTCACTCCCCTGGCATTGCCTGTAGACTTCATCCAGCTTGCTCATCGGCGTGATGACGGCAGCAGATATCCTTCCCGACAAAGAGGGTGGTGGACAGGGATGCGACGAGTCAAGTAGGCTCCTCTTCGAAACGCACGCATCAGCTCGTTACTCCACAGAACGTCGTCAACCACGATAATACCCCGAGTATGGGCAACGGTGCGGATGTCGGAAAGACATGCCTCGTAGGTATGCAGACCGTCTACGAAGGCAAAACAAAGTGCTCGCTCGCTTATGAGCGCCTTGGTACTCTTGTCCAAGGATGAAGCCCGCACCACCTCCACGATATCTGCATACGGCTCTATGTTTTGCAGAAAGGCCTCGTATTCCCATCCCTCGCAGTTCTGAGTGCCGGGCTCCCACGGATCTACCGCAATAACCCTGCGATGATGTTTCCGCGCCACTTCTGCCAGCCGATTTGTCGTTTCCCCAAATAGGCCCCGATTTCAACGAAGTCACCAGGGTGTCTTCGAGCACACATTTCGGCAATTTCGGCTACTCTCTGCCGTTGCTGGTTGCTCCCGTGCATATGCGGGGCAAGTTCGAAGGATGCATACTCGTCGGTAGTCCCATTGTCTAGAATCGAGTTCAATTCGGGATCAAGTGGCTCAAAGTCTGGGTTGCGCACTTCCGGGATCAGGCCCAACTTTTCCATCGCCCAAAAACGGAGTTCTGGCAAGCGATGAAACCGGAGATGATACAAACGCCCATTGCAATAGATCCAGCGCAACACCCAGGCAGGAATTGTATGTAGGCCATCTTCTCTAACGCGACGGCGAATGCGTCCTAGCTTGTTCACGTTCATCAAGGCCTGACCTCCACACGGCGCTCTATCTGCGCAAGAGTGATTGCCGCTTGAGAGCGACGGCCTTCTCCAGCAGTTGTAACGGCTTATCGGCGAAGTATCGACGAAGCGCCTCCTCTTGCCATGCCAGGGCCTCTTGCTGCAAATCCGTTGAGGCAGCCACGCGGCTTACAAGCCTTGGTAAATCAAACAAGTCAGAACAAAGGCAGTCAGGGTGACAGACAAGCCTGTGATAGGGCCGGTTGACCGAACCGATGCAGATGCAGCCTACCGAAGCAGCATCGCAAAGCCCCTGACCGGCACCGCTATCGCGCCCTACACCAATGTAGTACTTGCAATGAGCTAACGCTTCAAGATAGCGCAGAGCGTCACCCCAACTGGGAGGGTCAGCAATGCCCAGGGGGGTTCTGGTTTTGTCAAAACTCCCTTTATATCTTACCGGCAAGCGGAGCACCTCTTCCAGCCGCTTAGCCGCAGCCTCCGCCGCTGTATCCCACCGTTCGCACATTCCGAGCATAGTCAAAACGCGCCAATCTGCCCAGACTGCCTCTTCTTTCTCCGAGACGTCCAATATGCTTCGCGTTGCCTCCGAAGTATAGAGATAGGGGAAAGACAACGCTTGAGGAAGGCCCTTCAACTCAGGATCAGCATCCAGCATATGTGCCAAGAACAAATCATAGTTTCCAATAGGTCTATGCAGAGACAAAGTGTAGAGGCGGTCCCAATGCTCCTGCATGTAATAAGCGAACAACGTTTTGGACCCGTGAGGGACTTTCAGGACAGGATCAAGCGTGATGACCACGTCGTAGTCTTCGAAAGGAATATCCCTGGGCTCGACGATGTCCCGCGTATACTTTGAAACGACCTCGAGAAGTTCAGGACGTTTACGAATCGTCTCGATATAGTCCGAAGCGCTCTGTGGATTGGTGACTATGTACCAGTCTGCTTTCAGTAGACAGGTCATTTCCCAATAGGTGGCCTTACTCGGCCAAATATCAAATAGCTTTTTAGCGTTCGTATCCTCCCAGCGCACACTGGACCATGGCCCAAAGACATCCAGAACCTGCTTTATCAGTGCCACTCTCATCAGACCTCCCCTTGCAGTTTGCCGAAACAGGGATGCTCAGGTTTCACGGCTACGACCTCAATATCGTAACCTCTATCCGGTTTGAAGGGAGCTACGTGTCCCGTCTCTTCATCCAGCACAAAAAGATAATAGCCATACTCTTGAAGAAGCCACGTAATTTCCACAGGATGGTATCCAAAACCCGCCGTGTTAAATGTCCTGCTCTTATACAGGATAAGTGGCGCTTCCTTGCCTTGCAACAATTTTCGACACCCCCGAAAAACCAGCAACTCCGCCCCCTCAACATCCACCTTCATCACATCCACTTTGGATATGCCCTCGGTTTCTATAAAGGCGTCCAGCGTGGTAATCGGTACCGTCTCTTCCCCAATGACTTGGCAATGGGGGTGAGTTGGTTTTCCTAAAGTATTAAGTCCATCCTTGCCTGGTGCATTGACCTGAAGAACCGCTTCGCCGATATAGTCGCCAAGAGCGGTTCGAACAAGGGTTACGTTGCTCAAATTCAAATCGTTGAGACGGATGTTTTCCTGTAAAACCTGAAAGGTCCAAGTATATGGCTCAAATGCATAAATCTTGCCATGTGCTATCTTTTTTGCTGCTGGAATGGTGAAAAGACCTGAATTGGCTCCAATGTCCAGGAAAGTCATACCAGCCTCCAGAGTTTCCAATATAAACTCTAGCTCCTTCCGCTGGAAATAAAGTCCTGACCATATGCCGGCAGCCGTGGAACCTTTGGGTGCTAAGAGGAAACTTATGCCAGATACTTTAACGCTTATCGGCTTTCCGCACAGCAAAAAATTGCGGATGGGAAAGAACATGTCGCACTTCCAACGTTTCCATTGCTCCAGGCTGAACCTGGTTTTCACCCTGCGTAGTAGCCCCCTCAGCACCTGGTAACCCAAACGAGCAGGCCCCCAACTCTTTAGAAGACCACGGACACTTCCCATACTCAATTGCTCACGCCCTCACTCTGTCTATTCTACGGATGTCCCATTTGGCGGAGGGTCGCACTACTCCGCCTGCTGGAAGAATACCGTCACCATCTTTAGAGAATTCTTTGACGTAGAAGTCCAATGCGCGTTGAACCCAATCCCACGATTTCCCAGAGCCCCAAAACCCAGGCGCAGGTTTCGCTGCCAAGTGAATTGAATATCCCCCGGGCATTAATGGAAGGGCGACTTCCATAGATGCTGAGTATGTCCCCGGCTCTGCATCTATCAAATATGCGTGCGGATCATCCGTGTGATGAAGCACACTCACCAGAGTTCCATCAAGTTTCTCAATCGCTACAATGAGTCGCATCCCCTCTACAGGACGACAGACTTCATACTCCATGAGAATCCGTAGGGGTTCGCCGAAGAAAAACGTGGTCACGGGTTCGTTTGCTCTATCAAGTAGCGCCACACGACGGAAATAAACGTCTCCGGTGGCATTGATGTGCATGTCAGGTGTAATAACCCCATCCAAGCGCTCAGGTTGACCAGAACTGAGATATGCCAGCACCACCTGCTGCGGTGCACCTTCCTGAATGATTTTCCCGTTGTTGATCCATAGGCATCTCTGGCACAAGTCGGTTATAGCCCGCATATTATGACTCACAAACAACACCGTCCGCCCTTCCTTCGCTACATCCCCCATCTTCCCCAGGCACTTCTTCTGGAACGCCGCATCTCCCACCGCCAGCACCTCGTCCACCAGCAGGATCTCCGGCTCCAGGTGGGCGGCAACGGCAAAGGCCAGGCGCACGTACATGCCGCTAGAGTAATGCTTCACGGGGGTGTCCAGGAACTTCTCGATTTCGGCGAAGGCCACGATTTCGTCGAATTTGCGGTCAATCTCCGCCTTCTTCATCCCCAGTATAGCGCCATTCAAGTAGATATTCTCCCGGCCGGTCAGCTCAGGATGGAAGCCAGTACCCACCTCTAACAAGCTGCCTACTCGCCCTCGGATCTCGGCATATCCTTCCGTGGGCTCCGTTATACGAGAGAGAATTCTCAGAAGGGTCGACTTTCCCGCTCCGTTCCGGCCAATAATGCCCACCACCTCTCCTCGCTTCACCTCGAAGGACACATCCTTGATCGCCCAAATATACTCGAGTTCTCTTTTTTTCCCACGGGTCCAGAGACGTCTTAGGTTGCGGAAAGGGGACCTTGCGAACAAAGCTATTCTATCCCTGAGTGTCTCGTAACGAGTTAGCCTCTGACCTATCTGGTAAAGTTTACCCAAATTCTCAACGCGGATCGCTGTATCCCTCATGGCCCAATCTTGGAGTGCAAGCCTGAGTTAATGAAGGAGTTGGTCCTTCTCTTTCAGGGAAACTATATGATGTCGGCAAAGGTTCTCTCCGTGCTTCTGAAAAACAGGGCCCCGGTTATCGTCACGATCACAACCGTGACAATCGAGACTAGGAACAGCGCCGTCTCAGGGCCGCCCTCCGTCCAATGCTCTTTCAGAAGGGCCCACCGGAAGCCCTCCACAACACCCGTCATGGGATTAAAGGCCAGGACCCACCTGAAACGATCTGGGATAATACTAGTTCCGTAAACAATGGGAGTGGAATACATCCAAATCTGTAGTAGAAAAGGCACGAGGTAATTGACATCCCTGAAGCGCACATTCAGGGCGGAAAGCCAAAGGCCAAACCCTACTGCTGTAAAAAAAACCATCGCGAAAAAAATGGGGAGCAACAAGAAGCCGGTGCTTGGCCATATGCCAAAGTATGCTAGAAGGCCAATGAGAACTAGAAAAGTCAAGGAGAAGTCAACCAGGCCCGAAAGTGCCGCACTCAGGGGAATCACGAGCCTCGGGAAATACACCTTGGTAATCAGGTGGGCATTTCCCACCAAACTGTTTGAGGACCGATTCAGAGTGCTCGCAAAGTAGTTCCAGGGAAGGAGGGCTGCCAAAAGAAATACGGGATAGGGCACACCCCCAGAAGGCACTTTCAAAAGCTTCCCGAAAATGAGGGTAAAGAGGACGACCGTCACTATGGGCTGCATCACAATCCAAAGGACACCGAGGAAGGTCTGTTTATAGCGAACCTTGACATCCCGCCAGGCCAGAAAGTAAAGCAACTCCCTATATTCCCAAAGTTGCCCAAGGCCCAGACCAGCCAAGCCCCGCGTGGGACGAATTATGCTCACTGGCCCAGACGGGCCTTCAGAGGCGTTATCCCTTTTGGCTTCGAATCCGGGCAGAGGGCCCCTGTCTCTCACCTCATGCAACTTCGGCTTTCCCTCCAAAACGCTGATGGGTCACCTCGGCCATAAAACTCGCTCTCGCTACCCGTTGTCGCATTGGCCTAAGTTCATGCTAGACAGCAGTTGCCCCTTTCGCAAGGAGCTTCTCATACAATGAGTACCATCTTTCGACAACGAGAGAGTGATCAAATGCCATTATTCGTTTCCTCGCCCGAATGCCGAGTTTCGTTCGCTCCCCCTCGGGCATCTCAATCAGTTTGGCGAGAGCGTCGGCGAGCGCCCTTGAATCGCCCGGAGGAACAACTAGCCCCGCATTTCCCACTATCCTCGCTGAATCTCCGACATCCGTCACTACACACGGGACCCCGCACGCCATCGCTTCGGCGACCACGTTGGGAAATGACTCCGTTCGCGAGGGGGAACATAGAACATCCAGTCCGGGAAGTATTCTCTCCACATCCGACCTCTCGCCCAAAAGGGACACCTTGGATCTTAAATTAGCACCCGTGATCAAGGACCAAAAACGCGGGTTTGATTGCTCAACGGCTTTTCCTGCCATAACGAATCTCACCTTTGTTTCCATCCTCGCCACAATTGCCGCCGCTCGAAGGAAGACATCATGGCCTTTTATTTGATGAAATCGGGCTATCATTCCGACAAGGAACTCTTCATCATCTACTCCGAGGATTTCATTTCTAAGCCACTTCCGTGCTTCCTTACATGGCTTAAATCTTCCGCAATCGACGCCATTTTGAATGACCGCTTCTTTTGCCGCCTCGTATCCTATGGCCCTGTGCTGAGTTGCAGAGGTGTAGGAGTTGTAGACAATTCTATCAGCCTTTCTGCTCAGTTTTGCGCCAAGCTTGATGACCCATCGCGTAGTCAATTTTTCTCTCGCCAACCTATTCAACGAGTGCCGGATCCCCCATATGACCGTTGGTCTGTAGCTCAACCTCTGGGCAGCAAGACTACACATCAGGTTGGCATGGTACATCCAGCCTTGAAGGATGTGAGGTTGATACGCATCGAGGATCCTATGGAGTCTCGCCACTCCCCGCCACAAAGAAAAGGGTCCTTTCCCCATCTCCAGGTGATGAATCTTTATTCCAGCTTCAGCTAACGTCCGGCTCAAGGTGTCGGGCCCCTTTAGTGCCACAACTATGGAGTCGAACTTAGTCTTCTCCATGGCCATGACGAGCCTACTTAGGCTCGTCTGAGCGCCACCTCTCTCCAGCCCCGTGATAAGATGGGCTATGCGGATCAACTTTCGGCTTGTGCTGAACCTATTGTCGCCTATTAAAGGAAGAAGCTTGGGGAAACGTGATTCGAAGTTGAGTTGGCCGGTTAGCCTTAGTCTTCCTCCCCGGACGAGCACATGATCGACCCATAGGAGGGGGCCAGGTTTGAGAAACGGAGCCGGAAACCATCCAGCTCGCTACACCATCCCGTACCCCTTAACTATGTCTGCCATCCCGTGGGAGACCTCTACAGAACCGCTCGACAACTGTCGCCCAGACGAAAAACAGAAAAGATCGAGTCTCCGTCCAGGAACACGATGATCCCATTCTGGAAACATGACCTGGCGATCCCAGAGAGCGCCCCTAAGGGCGCACTGAAAAGCCGACTTTTCCCCTTGCCTTCCAAGTTTGACCGCAACTAGTTCGTGCGCAGATCTTTCGCAATCTTCCCGTGAGCATCACAACTAGGGCTCAGGTACATGGACACCCCTCAGGGACCGTAATTTCTCCGAGGCCAACAACATGGCTTGGCCGAGGCCGACGGAGATGCACACCGCGGAATAAGGTACGATGGGGACTCGAAACCGCGGGGATGCTTCCCCTCCTGCTGGCATGAGAACAAAATATGCCACTGTCATGGCCAGAAAAATTGAAGCGTGCGGATTTTCTCTCCATAGCATACGTATTCCCAGCAAGAAAAAAAGGAAGCACGTGCAACCGTAGATGGCACCAAGGAACCTAGAGAGCGATCTGGGTAGGCCGGTCAGGGCTGAGATCCCCGCACCTCCACCTCCTAGCAATGTTACCGCAGCGCCCCTCACGGTAAGCAAAAGAGTCTCCCACGGGTGAGCCAGGAGGATCTCCTTCGCCACTTGCGAATAGATTTCCGCTTTTTTGGCATGGGTGAGCGAAGGGCGTTCGGCCAATCCATTTGCGGCAACTCTCTCTGCGGCAATCTCCCGAAGCCTTTCTGCCTGAAGAGCGCGATTGGCGTCAAATTCTCCTTTCTCCTTTATAGCGAGCACACCGGCAGCTCTCCAGAAGAGAAGGGTTTCGCCGGTAATGGAACTCAGGGTGAAAATCCCAGCCTGCTCTTGATTCCGGAGCGCCCACATGATGGGGGAGATGGCAAAGGCCACGGTCACTATCAGCAGATTGAAAATTCGCCTCCTTTCACCACTTACCCACAACGCTACCGAGAGAGGAACAATGTAAAAGAGGGAGATGGGTCTTACGAGGGCGGACAACCCTCCGAGACCCCCGACAACTGCCCCCCAGAAAGGCCTC